>JGI24022J15233_10001980_pt1 | contig 18390 bp, 8 predicted proteins | sample Ectturendosymbi2_FD_15233 | JGI IMG/M metagenome (IMG submission 15233) | reverse complement strand
TTGATTGAAGCTTTTCTCATTTGCCCAGATTTAATCGAGGCTGTTGGACCTTACCCAAATGCTCCTATTTTACTCAAATGTTTCTAATTTTACCCAAAACGTTATTAAGGTTTTTTAGTCTGCCCAAATTTGATGAAGGCTGCTGGAATTACCACATAATTCCAGTTCACTCAAGAGCAATGTCTATTTTGCCATCAAGGGCAAAAAAGAATGGCAAAATGGTCTCAGACTATTTTACCGTTTTGGCCATTATTTTGCCGTTGATTTGGTTGTTAATTTGCCTCAGTTTGGAAAATAGACACTACCTCACTTACATGTGAATCTAGCTGTAAACTTTGCCCAAATTTTGAAAATTTTTGCCCGAATAATGGCCAAATTTTCAGCGTTGGGGATGCGACCGCATCCTCTGCATCCCTAGGCCTTACGCTTATGGTCTCAATTGCTTTGACCAAACGACACGCAAGTACTTTTATATATCATTTTATCAAAAAAGACCTATGATTGTTCAGGCAAATGTGTTAGTAATATCTGCCACTAAGGTCAAGATATTTTGTTAAAAGCTCGTTGGAAAACATCAAGATATGGTTGTTGTTTAAGTAACATGAGTATGAGATGAAAACTTTCAGCTCCACATGACATTACGTTTGATATTTCCAAAAATTTAAGTCGCTACCCTTACCTCCGCAATTTATAAATTTTGAATAGCTATAAATCTTGAGACAAGAGTCTCACAACCAGTTATGCTTGCGGGCTATTCCATGTTTATCAATTCAAAGGTTGGTTTTTCATCACCTAAACTAACAGAGGCACCTATGGCTAATGTGAGGAAATCTTTGCGACATATAAAATTTCGAATCCATCCACTGAGAATTGCTTTGTATACTTTTATCAGCACTTCAATAAATGAAGGAAAAGAAAAACACGGCAAGAATACTGTCACCGTCAAATTCATTCCGACCCTGAAAAAGTTTTGTGCGTTTTCGGTTTTGGAAATTAATTATCACTTTTGATCATTTACGTTTGACAAAGACAAATCATCCACTTTTTAGGTTCATCGGGGGAACTTTTGAAGAAGCAAATTTATCAAGATTTTGCATTATTTATAGCAGCATAACTCCCATTGCCACAATTACCATAGCCACACGAGAGCAAAACTATTTGAGAGGGAAAGTAATTGCCCTATATTTTGCTGTTTTTGTTCAAATTTTCCTTCGAACCTGGCGTATCAATAATGATTTACTGCTCTCATCTCATGTCACAAGGGAAAACAATCCTACAATTTTTCACTTGTGTTTGTTTACACAACATACAAAATTTGAATTCTGAAGATTTGCTAAACACACTGAAATGTTTCAAGTAATGTTTAACCCGATTACTTTCTCCACTGAACTTCTTATTTCTAGCGATGTTTTTGGTTGACACAAGGTAATTTTCATCCCTGCAACCATGACTCCTTCAGATATTGCTGTGACAATTGTTTCATTGTTTGCGAGATGCCCTGCGGAAAAAGTTTTGCTGCTTAGATCTGATCAAGGTCACTGTTGAAAAACGTCTGGTATGTTCACTTTACTCAGATACGGTCGAGTGAACATGATGGTCCCTCGCTCTAAAACCAAGGGCAGATACATTCCTTGGCGACGTACTGTTTCGCTCAGCTGCATTCGAAGTGGATGTCTCGCAATGTGTTTAAACCAGCTTAAAGTATTCCGCTGCCGTTTGATTTCTGAGAAGGTAGCCAGTTTTATGGTGACATCTTCGGTGGTTCCAAGGAACACCAATGTAGCAAATTCAACATCGTGCAGATTCAAGTTGTGCTGACTAGGCCATGTAGAGCAGCTTAATGTTTCCCTGCACTTTTAAACCTGGTGTGAACATAAAGTCTTTCGCAACGTGAGAAAGTAATGACATGTTGAACAGACGCTGGTGGTTGTTTTGCAATTCATGTACTGTAGCTTTTCATGTCGTTCACATGTTTGTGGTGGCCAGTGACAATTTTGCTCAAATTGCAAGTCAATCAAATTTTGTAGGTGCTGATGCTTTTGCTTGATGCATTTCAATAAGCTGGTTCAGCTTCACAGCTTTCTGCCGAAATCTGGGAAAGTTCCGCTGGTTTTACAGGTGAGCTGCTTCAGCAGCAGAAAAAAAAACGAGATAAAAGAGTGCAATCATTGCGTTGATTTGAGAATTGGTGAATTTAGCACTATTTAACAAAAAGGTGAATCCACAAAAACAAAATTGCAGTTTTATTGAAGTATCTGTGACAAAAACGTTTTTAATTACATTTTGTGAAAGATGTAACTGACTAGATGAAACTGTCTTAAACCTGTTTCTATTGACTTGTATCTAGCATGCACGCGCGATATATGCTCTTTTGCCCCAACATAAATTTCAGTGCGACATGTAGATAGCATCTATGGGGCAATGTATGGAAACGAAAAAACTTCATTAATATTATGCACGTGTGATTTATTTACCAGAAATCTAAATAAGCACTGCAGCTCTTTTTAAAAATGCAGTTAGAGGTTTAGCAAAGATGAGAAAGCGCTTTATGATGCAGCTACAAAATAACTTAGATTGAGTAATGGGGAAAAAATTGAAAGTGAGCATGTAATGCTGCATTCTTAAGAATCAGCTGCAAAAACGTCGCCATGTCAAAACTTGCGTCGGAACCTACTGGAATGAACAATGTAACAAAAGCGGTTATTAAATGAAAAACGCAAGAGTTTTAGCGATGTTTGCAAGCAAGAAGAAAGACATTACACTTGGACTGGTACTAAAACGATGCGAAAAATCATACCTTTCAAATATTTTGTGTTTCTTTGTTCTGGCGATACAAATACACCGACGTTTCAGCTAGAGTGTTATTCTTCAGTTTCGGCTTTGAAATTTACTGAACAATCAACACAACTTTAACTGTTTTTCAGTGTGCAATATCGTCTCGATAACGCTGAAGAAAATATTTGATAGGTGGTAAACTGACCAGTTGGATTGCTGAACTTATAAGTGAGTTTATGACGAATTTGAATTTTGCTGTTCAGGGAAGCTCTTGTTGTGAAAAATTTGTGTCCTGTACTGTCATAAAGGGTGCTGTAAGTGATGAACGTACTGTTATCGGATGTTTTGAATTGAAATGATGATGTNAACGAACATATGTTATGAATAAATTGTGCTACACCACTGTACGCATTTACAGCAAAAGCATCCTCAAACTTGAATCTGAAACAGAGAACATATATCACTCATCATGTTTGTCAAGAACAAGTTATCGTAAATACAGCATTTGGTGCAGAGTAATCACGATCTTCCAGAACAATTTGTTCGATTGCGGCCCATTCACAGATTTCTTATTGCTTAAGACCGCATTTGACGATCGGAGCAAATAGTTTCAAGGATAGCCGCAACAGCGCGGAAAGGAACATGAACCAAATTTTGACGCACATCGTTTGCACGTAATCGAATTGTACAACAAATACTGTATTCTCTGGCTGTCGAATGAAACTTACAACAACAGCTGAATCTACACATGACATCCAAATTCGGAAGATTAATCCAGGTGTTCGGAACGTAGACAAGCTCATCAAAAGTTTTTCGAATTAGTCAAAGTTTGCTGAGCGTCGATTTATAACTTCACGCTAAATTTTGTCAGCTGTAATAACAGAGAGCAAATATTCTCTTATAAACGTCGTTGACTGTGGATCACCAAATGTCTTTATTGAAGAGTCAAGGATAAAGTAGGATTTGGCAAACTTTTGGCCTTCTACGTGGCCTGCGGGAGCCTGAAGCTAACCAGAAAAATGAATTGCTTGTTTGTTTTCATGAACCATGGTTTCTATACGTTGTATCATCTTAGACCAGCTATGTCCAACTCGCGGCCCAGGCGAAGGTTTTGTGCGGCCCAGTTTAGGTTTTCGCTGTAGTAAAATAATCCTGCATACTGACAATTTGCCCTTATTTTGATAGTCTTGAATTTGACATTTTTGATGCAGGTGGTCCTCAGTGCCACTTTATAACGTCTGTTACCATTGCAGTTAGGATTCGAACGCTATCAGTACATTAGCTTAAGCTAAATTAGTTTACTAGGATCAAGTAAGTCATTCAATGTGCGGCCCTCATTAATATGTCATTCAATGTGCGGCCCTGGTTAAGATCGTGACTTAATTTTTGGCTCAGTAAACCATTTGGGTTGGACATAGCTGTCTTAGACGACACTGTCCGATAAAAGCTGGTGCATTCCTTTGACTTTCAGTGAGTCAGGGAAGAGGTCATCTTTCTTGAAAAGTTCGTCCGCCACACTTTGTAAAGTATAAATTCTGTTTGCTGTCAAACATATGAGACATACCGCCAAAATAAAGGCAACTAGTAAACTGCGGAAGGAAGCAGCAAACGTTAACACTTTAGCTTTTATTTAATTGCACCACAGTCGCGCTTGATGAAGAATGCAGGATAGGCATGACAAAATGTTGCGAATTAGTTTATGCATCGAAACCAGTACGCAAAGTATCTAATGAACTCGCAATAAATTTTTTAACTCCATTTAAAATTATAATGTTTCTTTAACAATATTGAATTATTTTAACCAAAGTTTTCAAAATTGTGGCTAAATACTCGCATATCGCTTTCACGTGAGTACTGATCTTGTTACATTTATGCAGATTTAGACGGCATTACGAAAGCAACAATACAGCCAACTCTGAGTTTTTGTTTTTTTTATCATAAATGGCAGCCGTGGATGTTTTCTCTGCTGGTCAAAAAATAGTCCGACCACGAGGTAACAATTTCAAATTCTCTTGTTGAATATATTGAATAAAATTTATTGTCAGCTACCTTTTGAATCATTTAAAGTTTGTTTTATTGCTTTGACATGTGTTTGTACATCAGGAGAACTGTGTTTCTATCGAAAACGGAACACGTCTGGGCTAAAAGCAAAAGAACGCGAGTTTTTTGTTTCAAATAATGTGAACTGTTGGTAACCAAGCGCATTTCATGAAAGGTCTAAATCAGACCACGATTTATTTCTGTATGCTTCTAAAGATATGGTCAATTTTGCAACCTATTGTAAGTCAAAAATTTTGCAGAAACGACTACTCTACATATTTGCAAAGAAAGGACATCGCGTGGATTTTTTATTGGTTTGCAGCACCTACTGCACTTTGTCCGCAAAATTTTAGTTTTACAACTTTGATCAAAAGTCTGATTTTTTACCAAAAATGGGCTTTTGAGTCATAATTTTGGATCCAGAAACGCTAGAAAGTCAATGAAGAGCTCGAAAGACTCGGATTATAGCCTAGTTTCCAATAAAAACTTGAACCACGAAATCGGTTCTTTGGATCGGCTCCCAGGGGACGATGTCGTCATCCAAAAATGCAAAAACTATGACGTCATCACAAAAAATCCAAAATCCGAAAGTTTCCAATTTTGAAAAAATCGAACTATACATTTTCCGGATTTTCAGAAGGGTTGAACAGCTCTCTAGCTCTAGCGGCTGGCGAGTTATGGTCACAAACGTAGCTGGCACGATTGCAGCTTTCGCGGACGTTGAAGGATTAAGCTAGTAGGCTGATCAATGTCTTTAAAGCTTCACAATAGCTCCTAGAGCATTTTAAGGCGCACACCAAATCATTACCCCCTGTATTTCGTACTCCGGGCCCCGAAACGTGATCTGGAAGTCAATTTTCCTAATCTACATTCTTTCCGACCTAATTTTCCCCCGAAAATGACCCAATCCGAGTTTTTTTGACAGGATTCTGTTTTTGGATATTCCTGCGGTCGGCGAAGCGCAAAATCCGGATCGGAAAGGCTAAGCGATATGCGGGGAACGTGTTTTTTTATTTTCTCTGAAAATTTCCAAAAAGTTGTAAGGTAAATGCACATGTGTGGATTTTTCTCAAAATTTCAAATCTAAAGGTATATTTTTGTCAAGTACATTAGATTCTTTGCTTTCTCATGCATCCAGGGATGTTTTCACTGGCTCTCTAGCCCGATCCGTTCAGGAGGTGTGACTGATCAAAGCACGTCGGAACAAAAAAGTGGCCCGCGGGGGCCTTAAAGAGGGCTGCCCCTGAAAAGGAAGGGGGGCGAGACAAGTGCCTCGCTTGCTTCCCTTTAAGCAAAAGGTACTAACGATAGAAAGCTGAGGCATTCAGTTTCTTTCCTCAACAACACATTAATAAAGTTTTTGTCTCGACAAATCTTTTCACTTGGAATTATGCTACACCGTCCATACGTTACGTTTTTGATGACATATTTCTTCCATATATCATATACAGCAAAACTCCCCATGACAAACATGTGAAAAATTCAAGTTACCCACACGTGCTCTCAAAAGTGGTACTGACATAGGGAATTAAAAAAAAATTTTGAATCGTACACCAGAGAACAGAGAGCAAATGAAGATTTATGACACACTGTTGCCATATGGCAACGCTAGTAGAAGACGTTTCTACACTTATTTAGCCTTGCAGATCAAGAGATTAAAGACGCTGGATAGCGTTGTGTGATCTACGGTTGGTTCACGTGTGAAGAAGTAGAGGATAAGAATAAACATGAATCAAGAGACATTAAGGCAAAATGAAACCAGTACATCAGATTTATTTGTCCTTAATATTATTTTCGGTTGTTCAGGTCACATTTTAAATGACGGTGACCTTGGCGTGGATTATCTCGGTCATTCAGTATACGCCGAGGCTTTGGTCAGAATTATAGCTGACGAAGATCTGAAAACACCTTTGACCATCGGATTGTTTGCAAGATGGGGGAGTGGGAAAACTTTTCTTTTACATCATGTTTGCAGTAAGTCGGGAAGATTATAAAAACATTAAGCCTCTCTAGAGTAATAACACAAAATGTTATTTTTCTTGCAGATCTTTTGAAACGAAAGCAAATTCAGGGAAGCTTGGCAGCTTTTCGCATGGTTAAACCTCAGACACAAACACAATTTTCCCTGAAAATATTATATGTCTTCCTAGCAGCGGTTGCATTCGCTGCGAGCGGTATTTTGACCATCTTTCCAGCATTTTTCGAAAATGTTGTTTCTTGCGAAAACCGCACAAAAATTCAAAAGCTCAAAGAAACGGAAGTGGAAACCACTTGTGGTGTAGGAATGAACGGTCATCAAATTTATTCACTTTGTACCTTGGCCATGCTAGTACTTTTTTCTGTAATGGTTGTTGTTATTATTTCCGGCGAACGCGGCTCAAGCGCTAATCTCCTCACCAATTTCAAAATACTCGGCTTAGCAGCCTTCGTTAGGCTGCCCATATTGAAAACCAGAAGAGCGGTTTTGCGAGAGGATGAAGAAAACTTTGAGTACGTTCTTACTACTCAGAACTTGGATCGGAATTCAGCAACAACACCGAGTTATAAAAACTCACAAAGTAACGGAACGAGGTATGCAAGTGGATCGAATTCGTGTGGTAGTTAAGAATATTAAGTCAAGGACGTGGAAGCGTAGGAGAAGATATAAGAGAAGCTGCACTGCGTAATGAAAAATCGGGTTGAGATTTTTGATTAATTTTTAGCGACCATGCACATTGTTACATTTTTTATGCGTTGTATCGACTTTACCTATTTATACTTGGTAATTTAACACTTTCAAGCTTAAAGTGTTGCCAGTTTACACATCTAATACAAGCATGCATAGATAATGGTAATATTTTTTAAATTTTCCATGCAATATGGTTTTAGAGGGTGAGATTGTACCAACCTATATCGAATTAAGGATGTTTCGGCGTTTGATTATATGAATGCAATAAGAAACTTTGTACACGAGGAAAACTCTATTCAGAATAAGGCTAAAACTCTTCACCTGAATCTAAGCAACTAGTCTCGAAAAGGCGACGAAATCGAATGAATCATGAAATTCTTTTTAATAGAAAATCGATTTCACGTAAATCTACGCATCCTCAATCCAGAAATCTTGTTCAAACTGAATCTATTATTCTAGCAATTGATAACCTATCTCGAACTATGGATACTAGGAATCTTTTACTCTATTTGAATAAGGTTTCAAGATTGACGATACGTAGAATTACGTGAAATCGATTATATATTTCAAAAACATATGGTGATTGGTTCGATTTCGTCGCCTCTGCGGAAACTCGATTCTTGGAAAGAGGTAAGTGCAAGTCCACATCATCGCGAAGTCATGAAAGCAGAGCACAGTCGACCATTCCTTGAACGCTTGCAGCAAATCTAGACCTTTTACTTGACCTGATTCCGATGCAATTAATCCGAAATGAAATTTTGAACCGCTTTTAATAACAATTTTTCATTTTTCACAGGGCTGCTTTAGCCCTGCTCAGGTTATGCAGTTTTTGGCTCAAAATATAAACTTGCCCGTCAAAATTCAACATTTAGCTTTGCCTACGGCAACCACTTGATCTGATGAAATAAACCACAGATTGGTGATAGCAGTGACGTAAAATTAGATCTTTTTAAAATCAAAGCAGCCCTCTAGCGGTAACCATTTTTCAGTAAACCAACTTAGAAAAATACTGGAGCAGCCTACAAACTTAAGCCACAAGCGTACGTGTTAACACTGTTTGCGGGTGCAAAAGTGGTTCTTTCAACGTGTAGCACCGCTGTCCTAAACGTTTTCAAAACTTTTTGCTTTTGTCAGTGCGATCTACAAACGACTAAAAAAGGTGATCAACCCTCTGCCCAACTTTAACAATTTGCAAAATTAAAAAAGTATCGAAACATCTGGAACACTTCATCTACTTTATATCACCCTTCTCCCGTTTTTTCATTTGTTTTTTCTCATTTTACCAATTGTTGCGGCCTTCTTGCAATTTGCAGATTGGGAATTGTACGGCCTGTCGTGCCCTGTCGCCTCCTGCAGCTATTGCAGTAAATTTCCATAAATTTTTTTAACGCTGCAACAAATTTTCTCTTATTCACTTTTGACATGCCCTCTTATAAAAAAAATCATATCCTCTGACAAAAAAACACATCTGTTTCCGTAATCCCACTCGGCGAAAGGTCAGAAGTCGGATTTCCAGCCGCCAATCTGTACTTCGGCACTCCAGAGTTAGGTGATATCGGCGATCTATTCATTTGCACACTGCTTACAAACACGAAACTTGACAGTGAGGAAATTTCCAGGCTGAAAGATCTGCACTCGACTGATAAAAATGCAAGGACCGAAATGGTGCTGTATTGAAACCGAATATTTTATGAATGTGCGCTTTGCATTTTATGGCATTCCGATAAGTTTTTTTAAGTTCAAACTTAGCAAAGCTGTCTAATTCAACAAATCTGTCTAAGCAGCTGACCATCAATTATCCAGATATATTTTTGTCAACTTCAACGCGTGGACCTATTCGAGCAGTGAGCATTTATGGGCTGGCATCGCAACAAAGCTTTCGGAAGCCATTGAAGAAGAATTCGGAGTGCTCACGGCGCGAATCTTCCGCTCCTTTGACATCGCAAGCATTGCTCCTGATGTCGATAAAAGTAATGAACACGGCAACAGGTTTTTTGCAAAGGTTTCTTTTGAATCAAACTCGGAAGAAAGTCAAACGTTTGAAGAGCTTCTAGAGGACTTTGGCGTTTTAAAAGTTTGCAGAAAACGTCACGAAAGCAAGGTGCGGTTAAAGTTATGTATTACAAACTTTATATTTCGTCCTGTGATATCCTAATACAATGACAAAAGACATAGACCTTCTCATTTATCAAAACAAAAGGAAATCAATTTCAGAACGTACATATTTACGTGCTTACGGCATTTTGCAACTGCTCCAAATTGAATTGTCAAAAAACAAGGGGAGTTTGTTCTGTTCGTCACATGTGGCCTCACCATCCACGTATAACCTTTATTAATAGATAAAGCTGCTTTATAACGATCATGAAAATTTTGTCTGTGCAAATCGGTTTTCATATCAATATTTTTCTAATCTAATTTACGTTGATATGGACTGCTTCAGCTGGGTTAATACGTCAACATATATATATTGTGTGTTGCGCAGAACTGTAAATCTTCATTCGTTTTACCTTAGTTCATTATTGAAAACTTGAGTTTTCATTATTACATGGCCTTCAAGAAAATTCACGAAACACTAACCTGTAAGTTGCTTACAATACTGTCTTTAATGTTTTCGCTCTATTTTTGAAGGTGATGGTTAAAACCAAAAGTGATTTTTAGAACGTTTGTTAGTTTTCCAACAAATGCTTTTCATTAATTGAGCCGAAATTCCTTAAACTGATTTTCATCAAGCTTGGAATACTAACATTAAATGTTCCTTTTATGGCAAACTTCACGGAAACCAGTTTTAAATTTATTTGCAAGTTATTTTCCGTCGCTATTGAGTTTTACGTATACATTACTTGCAGTCGGGTAAAATCCCTTCCTCTGATAGCTCCATTGACGATGACCACTGGTGGATAATCGAATACAGCAACCACGTTGAAGCTATAGACGCTGCAGAATACCTGAAGACAAAGGACATCCCAGTATCAACGATAGACCCCCAAGAAAAGTCACCACGTGCACCATCAGGAGGAAGAGAACATTGCATAGACATGACAGTGCTTACCAATGCAAAGCAAACACCTCAAAGTGGCAAAGAACCGTTATTGCCCAACAACAATCCAACAGCCACGGGCAGTAAAATACCAAAACCTGTCGATGATAATGTTTCTGGTCATAACGCTGTGACATGGTCTGCTGAAAAATCTACAAAATCAGAAAGTTTCTTCTCTCTTTTCAGAAAGTACCCAAAGACAGCTTTGAATTTTCCAGTGCTCCTTTGGCTGCTTTTGCTTATTTTAGTCATTCTCATTCCTGTTCCACTTGCTCTGCATTCTAACTTGGTAAGTACCAGTATTCTAGGCTACTGTTTTGTCTGAGATTGAAATTGAATTAAGCTTATGGACCACAAAACACGTTTAGCAAATAGCAAGTAGCATCATCTATGCGGCGCTTTCCAACAATTGGAAAATTATTTTTCTCAGAAACGTTATTTAAAGTAAAGGCTTTTCACTTAGGGAGGATTTATCGTCTCAAAATTTGCAGGTAAGTCTTCTCTGCTGGCAGAAAAAGTCTGTAATCTTGCGACAGCAAACATCTGGCAAATAAAGGCGGCAATAACTGGTTCTACTCTTGAGTGCCAGCATGGTATTCAAGACAAAAAACTGAGCCATATGGAACCAACAGCATATGAAACAAACACGGTATGGTACCACACAGCTGATACTTTGTTGAAGAGATATGACGCAACCGCAATCATAAGAGCCGGACTATCTTTGTTCAAAGATGAACTACCTCATGGCTCACCGTCATTTTTTCCATCATGTCTGTAAATCGGATAAACGAGCTGGACGTTGCAAGAGCGCAGTCGCCTCTGGCATATTCGGTACTTCCACAAGCCAGAAATAACGACTGTGCTTACAAACATATTTCAGTTTTTAGTTGGTAGAAGCAGCAAAAGTTCGAACTTCAATAACACAAGAACATGTTATATGTGTAATGAATTTCTGCCGCAAAGTGGCATAACTAACCGAGTAATGTGCGGCAAGTGTCCTTAAAAAGTCTCATACTTTGTTTTGGTTAGGTTACAGATGAAAATCTTGCTCAGTGAGCGCCATAAGTTTACACAATATTTGTACTTGGTCTCCACGGTGAAACTTAAGTGAACTCTTTGTGCAGGCCACTGTTTTAAATATCTTGTTGATGATATGCCTTTTCATGAAGTTCTGCTATTTACATTTTTTCAAGTTTAACAGAATTGTTAGCTCTGATCCAGCAAGTCAAGACAAATCTAGATTACAAATGTGCACCTTTAATGTAAAGGGCTGTTTATATTATATTCTTTTGTAGGTTTCGGAAACCACGCCTATTGTTACAAGCTTTCTTGGAGCAGTTGTGGGATTATCTGCACTCTTCCCTACGTTTTTTCGATTTTTATGGGCCATGACTCACTCGCAAACCTCTCGCATTACCTCTGCACTTGCTGGAATAAAACAAAGTATGGCCAGTGCTTTGGGAGTAATGGAAAAAGTAAAATATGAGGTAGGATGAGTTTATCTTGCGAAAAGACGCAAATGTGGCAAATGACCGCAGCATAAGAGCCAGGGGGCAGGATGCACTTTGAAGTGTCGCACAGCGTGAAATACTTCATACATTTAACTCGACTTCGAATTAGAGCAACTAGAAAAAAAACTATTGTAAACATTAACCAAGTTGCGTGTGTGACGCAGATTGACGTCATTACGAAGCTTATTCGTTGCGCTGAAATTGCCCATCAACATCGTTGCAAAGTCCTCATCACCATAGACGATTTGGATAGGATCCCACTGACGAAGGTACAGCAAGTACAACAAGCATAACGAAATTAGGCCGCGGATGCTGAACTTTTGTGACAGTGACTTTATGCGCAGCATGGTACAACTGAGGAGAAATTTAACTCATTTTGGGTTAAAAATTCACATCTAATTGTTCAGGTGAAATCCGTACTAGAGGCTGTAAGCATTTTATTGAGCGACCCATCGTCACCGTTCATCTGCATCGTTGCTGTCGACTCACGAATAGCCGCAAAGTGCTTCGAGGAAGGAATGTATGAAAACCTTAGCGAGACAAACGTTACCGGATACGAATATCTAAAGAAGATCATCACCCTGCCGCTCTGTTTGCCCCAGGTGTTTCTTTTCGTTGATTTGTGTTTTAACCGCCATATGACTTTAACGAGATCAAGCATTTACGTAGCTTTGTAAAATGGCCATCAAACTCAATGGTCCTTTCCGACGATTTGTGCTTGTTATTTGCTTTTGAAACACCTGCTTTAAAAACCTATATATATTAAACACAGAGCTATTGGAAGTAATGGACAAAAGCATTTTTCGGAGTACTATGCATTCCTACAAACTGAAAGATTTGTCACATTTATAATTACAGGAATGACTCTTTTTCAAGTTCATATCAGAATGCCAGTCAAAGTTGAAAGTAATGTTTGCATCTGTCCACGTAAATAATTTCGGTAATTTTCAATACCCTGTTATTACGAAATGTTGTTGTACGGCTCAGGTTGAATAAATTTTTCGCTGTCTTGTGCAGGTAGAGAAAAAGGGAAAATATATTGAAGGGCTTGTTGATCAGGTGGATGAGATTCAGCATTTAAGCATTCGAGGATCACCTGATAGTGGTAATGCTTGTTTTGGACTGTAGGCTTAAGGTTTTGTTTATTGCTTGTTTAACGGGAGGTCGTCCAGTGTTTACTCGGTATACATGGGCTTACAGGACAAAAAGAAGATATAAAAGATAAAGAGCAAAACTAACACCAGGGCTTTTTAAGGAAAAGGTTAGGGAAAAGGTTAGGTACCCGGTATGGACCGGTAGGGACCCGATTTCTCTGATTGTAGGGACCCGATTTTCTCTGATTCTAGAGACCCGATGATAATTTTCTCTGATTCTAGGGATCCGAATCGGGTCCCTAAAACACCTTAAAAACTCCCCGCTAACACAAACTTTTACTTGTCACAAAAACAAAGAACGCCTGGCTAGTTTGATAAAAACTTGATAGCGAATATGCCAACGCTTATCCACAGCTTCTTTCATATGCTTTGTTAGCCAACGATGGATTCCTTGCACAGCAATTTCATAATCTAAATACAGCCGACTAGAGTTTAACATTTTTATATAAAAAGTAACTTGGACGAGACATTAAGAACGAAATGCTATCTGAATCAGATGCATATTCAATGATGTGTACACTGTGCAGTATTGCGCGAATCGTGCCAGCTTGTAGCATTTGAACATGATTCTAACTGAAAAATTGTGATTAGAAGAAATTTTACATATATTTCAATTTCTCTTTATGTTCTGCGGCCAAATATTAAATTTTCAAGAGATTTTTTAACCGGTGCAATGCTTATAGCAAATTCTGAGGAGTCCATTTAGGCAAAACACAGGCTGACAGAGAGTCAGCTAACCTTATTTATGTCGTAACAGCACAACCGCACAATGCGTAATTTTTAGCGAAAATATGGGCATGTTCATGGTTCCCATTTCACGGACAAATCAATAGAAAACTATAGAATATCGGTTAATTTTCAAAAACGTTATAGTTAATTGACAGAAATTGTAATATTTTTAAATGGTTCGCGGCCCTCTTTTAAGAGGTCCCTGGCTCACCAGTGGGCCGCGGCCCACTGATTGGGAAGCGCTGTTTTCAGGTGTGATTGCTTTTGTGATACTTTAACCTGCAAGTCAGTTTTATGTACAAGTGACTTCGAGCTGGTTTTCTTCTAGAGCAGAGGCTGTTACAAATTCAGTACCCGTTTTTTTTTGGGTAGCTTCTGCTGAACTTAAATAAGACCTTGTTCGTGCTCTTTACAGCATCTCATAAAACAAGTTGGTTGAAACCAACTGTTGCGCTAAAATTTAAAGAAAAAATACATTTTTCCCAGGGGCATGCGCTGATGCAACGACGTGATTGCTGTTTTCGCGTCGCAAGAATTGAAACTGGCCTTATAGCAAGAAATGTTCAGATGTTCAACTACAGTATATGTCCAAGGGTTTCGAGAAGCATTTGTGCCACTAAATTTGCGTTGTAAATTTACTTTATTATCAGGGTATAATCTCTTCTTATATGAACCTGTTCAATCATTTGGTCAAAAATCAGTAATATACTTAAAATTCACGATTCAATGTACAAGCATTGTCTATAGTTGCTGTTCAGCGTCCTGAAAAAGCCTAAAAAAGCACCAAAGAATCTGAATAAATATAAACTCGGATTTTTCTTGATACGGTATTGGCAAATAAAACAATTTGTCTGCATGCGTCTACCTCAGCTGTAAAAACTGGCAAGAAGTTCGCGAAAGAAATAGGAAATTCCATGTTTAGATCGTCATTAGAGGTGAACTAAATATACGAAATTGGCAATTTTATCAATTACTTTTTACTTTAACAGTGGTGGCCAACAGAACAAACTACCTTCATCAACCAGATGGACAATATGGAGCTGAAAATAGATCATTTTTGGATTCAGCCGCAGGTGGTAAGCAAAGCGCATTTTTATAAATTTGGAACATGGCGTGACTATTTTTGAATTAAAAAAATATTCAAGTTAGAGTATTGCTGATTGTTACTCGCTTTAGCCATTGCGGGAATTTACGCGCAGCAATGCAAAAAAATTGATGAGAAATAAAATTTTGCTTGTCAAAGCAATATTTTGTTTCAGATTGCACATTGCCCGATGTCAGTGAAGGCTTTCCGTCACAAAATGGCTTTAGATTCCCAATCGTAGAAAGCAGCGAAAAAGGTTTGTAAAATATCTTGAAAAGTGTATGTCGATTCGAAACGCAGTTGGTGAAATTGAATCTTTTGTGTAATATTTAAATGTCAAATGAAACAGGACTTTGCGGTTCCTCGAGTAAGGTTGTAAAGACACACGTGAAAGTATATTTTTGGTTTTCACTGTCAAAGCTTGATTGGTTCGAAAATGGTTCAAAAATCGGCAATAAACCTTTTTTAGCCTGTCAATCTCCAAATTCAAGAAAAAAGAACCCTCTTCAATCGTTTCAGTTGAACTCAGACTATTTTTTTCAGGTTGAAGCTTAAAAACCGATGAGTGCTCGAATTTTGCTCTCAATTATCAGAAACATTATTTCTCTCCCAATTTTGGTGACACGAATGCGTACACACTTACATTGCTGATATCAGATAAAGATAATGCTTTTAATGTCTTTCTGTCCACACGTTTGACTAAAGTTACTCATTAATTAAGGTTGCCGCTAAACCTTAAAACGTCAAGTAAGCATCCTTCATTTGGAAAATTATTCTTCAAAACCAACAAGTTAATTTTAGGAAACTTGTCCGTAGCTCTTCGCGGTAAAAATTCCAAAATAAAATATTGGGAGAATGTCAGAAATAAACAAGATTCCAGTTACTAGTCAGCCAATAAAATAATTTGTTAAATCATCAGGCGTCTCCATGACAGAAGATCTATTATTGCTAGATCCATCAAAGACCAAAATGATGTCTTACTGAGAGGGCGTCCTTGGCAGATGGAAAGAGTGTTTCAAAAATATTTTGAACACGGTCATTATCACACATCGAACTACAGGAGGTATATTCGGGATAGGAAATTACCACCACTGCAGTCGACGTCTTCCCAGCTTTTAACACTGAAGGCTGGGCAGGTACGTACAGAGATTAGACAGTTCCCGGGGCAAGAAACAACTGTGGCGCTCCATATTAGAACCTAAAGTCTTTCGGGAGCAAATGTACTGTTTTGAAGGAAGTACTTGCGACATTGCTGGGACATTTTGGCGCCCGGGGAATTGTGCCACCCTTGTCCCTCTCGGCACGCCCTTTACGTTGGAAAGTCTGCAGGATGCGATGAAATCCAAACCTGCAATGCTCAAAGCCTTGAATCGAGGAGTTCTTTAGATGACTCGTGCGTTTTAAGTTGCCTGATGTTCTAGAAAGACATGGAAAGATTGGTATATTGGGATGATCGTCGCCAAAAACAAGAAGGGAGACAAGAAAGGATGAAATAACTACCGGATTATCTCTATCTTTAGTTGAGTTTGAGTTGATTTTATTTGGCGATCATTTGGATTTTCCAACACCAAAAAGAAACCAAAGAAATTAGAAAAACGCCAGGGCTCCGAAAAAACGGAAGGTTATCGAGTTGTTCCCTTGACTGGTGGATAAGTTCTATAGAAAGCGAGGTTTAGATCGAAGCGTTGCGTTGACGTGGGAAAGAGTTGCCAGATGAACAACAAAGTTGCACAGGAAGTGCTGGGTCGCAAGCTGTCTCTCTCTGTGAATCAGGTGACAGATCCGTAAAGATCTGGGCGTGGCACAGAAAGTATAAACACAGTTAAAATGAAACTCCGCCCGGGTTGCCATAACCCTTTCGCATCATGTAAGTTCTACAATTTTTTGCAGCGGTTAAAGGATGAGGATGAGTCAGTTGGGTGAGTCATGGAATGCAGCCATCATATTGTAGAATGGAGAGGCTGTGATCTCCTGGTGTTCTGAATGTCCCGCGTTCGAACTTCATCAAACACCAGAAGTGATTCGCAGACTCTATCGCGCTGCTACTGCAAAATAAAAGAACGCAAGCAGCAACACAAGAAAACAAATCACACAATCACAAATACGCATACAAAGAGAAAAAGGTTCAAGTGTGGAAGTCAACGGGAATATATACAAGAGGGAAAAAATTGAGTTCGCTGTTGAAAGAGGACTGAGGCCAAATATGCACTGCGATGCATCAACTTCATTTACTCAAGGCTACCTCTATAATATTTTTTATGTATTTTAGGAACGTTCATACAACTTATACAAGGAGAGATCAGCTCGTAGTCCCAGATTTTGAGGCTAAGTTGCTTTAATGATCTTTTTCGGTATTTACATGATGCTTAGCCACTCTGAAGAATAAATACCTCGAAAAGTGGTGTCGCGGAATAATTGAACCTCAGGTAAAGGATACGTAGTGCAGTTTTCGTCTTTGCAATGCACTGCAGACGACATTTACACTNTCCAGCAAATTTTCGAGACCTTGAGTACGTCAAAGACCTCTAACTTTCTTTCTTCAACCTCTAATAGACATATGACCAATTACATAGGAAAAAGCTGTTGGGGGTTTTGCGGGAGTACTGTGTTGACGGCCGCCTGTTACTGGCCGTAAAGTCATTGTGTTTGGTTTTTGACAAGCTCGTAGCCAGATTCTAAGGTTTGCGGTGGGAAAAATAAATTTTAGGGATGCAAGATTGTTTTGTATTACATGTTAAAAACAAACATTTCTGGGCACCACAAAATTTGGGGGGCACAAGAATTTTGGGGTGCACTGACTCGGAATGCCCACCGTGGCTACGGACTTGGTTTGTGATAGAGTTTATCCATCAATCAGTGGGCAACGATTTGATAACGTTCCGTATTTTTCGGTGTCTTGGCGTCTGGTGATAATATAAAATTTCCCCTAAATTCAAAGACAACAAACTCTTGGTTGAATTTTGTGTAGTACTAGAGAATTGGGCCTGAGTGGCAAAAAATCGCAGATCAAGTTGCACAAGCAATGTTGTAATTTGAACATTCTATTACCTGGCACTTGTTAGTGTTTTTGTTTTTTGTAAAAATGGTACCATTTTACATTTCACCAACTTACGAAGATAAATTTCGTTGCTGGACTTGCATTCGGGATTCGCCTTTACAAATAGTATCCGCGATGATATTGATCTTTTTTTCCCATTTAAATTTCCAATAGAGGACTAAGTAGTACATAGTTGGTTGGGCACGTGCCACCAAAACTGGAAGGCTGGGCTCGATTCCCAGTCTGGTCATGCCCAAGATATCAAAATGGTACTTGCAACATGTCCAGACTCGTGCTCGACGAAGATGGGGCAAGGAATCGATCCAAGCGCGGTGCTGTCGTTGACTCGCCAGCA
>JGI24022J15233_10001979_pt1 | contig 18391 bp, 11 predicted proteins | sample Ectturendosymbi2_FD_15233 | JGI IMG/M metagenome (IMG submission 15233) | reverse complement strand
GCAGAAAAACAAACCGTCGCGCATGTTGTCCTCCAATGTCCAATGCATCGACCTTCCCATGGAATGCACAATTGATTGTCTGCTCAACGCCTGCCCCGAGATCTAGTGCGGCCTAGCAGTGGACTGAAAAAACTGCCTCAAACGATGATGATGTTTGCGTTATATTGCTATTTATATGTCGGTATCTCTTGAGCTTGCATACTGTAGAGTGTAGACATTCCCATGTAAACCAACCTCGCTGTGCAGTTTTTTTATGTGTTAACAAACTAATAATAAAAGCTTGTGTTTTTCATCCACAGCTTTTCCTCCCCAATTCCTCTCTGGAACAAATTCCCTCCCAGGGATTAAAATTCCTTCCTTTGTGAACCAAGTGGCTCTCCTTTGAGAACCACTGGCCCAGACAGAACCATCGCCAGAAAGACTTTAATAGAGGGGCTTTACGTTTGGGCACGGGGGTTTACATTCTGAAAATTAACAAAACCTCCACTAATTTATAGTGTTCATATTGCAATTTGGGGTGATTGGATCTTTGTTTAGGGGGCTAAGCCCACCATGGCCCCCATGACGCCGAGACTGGGTTCAGAGCAGCTTAATGTTGAGGGTGCGCTCGAGGTTGCCCATGAAATTTGTGATTGAAATGGATAAAAGCAAAGAATAGACGGAGTGACAGAGCAAGCANTAAAGACCGTAGAATGTGCAGATGACAAGTAAGAAACCGATGCTTTCACAGATGAACAAAAGCTGTATTAAGAAGTTGAAATTGAAAAATTTTTGTTGTAATTTTTGCAAATACAATAGTACTACTTTGCACTGTAACTGCCAACACTGTAGTAAACAATACGTATAGGAATTATTTTAAACATTTTCCCAAAAATTGCGGCCTCATAAAATTTCTTGGTGTTCCCTTAAACTAAACCTAAAATCTGATATTTCAGTATTACAAAACAACATATTACAGATAATGAATTTTAGCAAATATAGATGTCACATAACTCCTTTGTGCTAGAACTTAAAAAATTGAAACTCAGTGATATTTATCAATTTGAATCAGCAAAATGTATGCACACATTTCACCACGGAAAATTACCAGGAACATACAATGCATTTTTTCAAGAAACTTCTGTTTTTTTTATCAAACCATATTTGCTAATATGGAAATTTACTTTGATCATTGAGTTTCAAGCAATGCCGGCAAAAATCAATTTCGTATAATGGAGCTTCCCTCTGGAATAAGATGGAACAAAATTTACTGCAAAGGCTGTACCCAGTACTTTTTGCAATCAAACAAGAGTTCGTATTCTCACAATATTAAGTAATCAAAATGAATTTCATTTTTATTGGCCTATTAAATTTCAGGAAGTATTACTTTCATTTTTTGCTGTTTTGTTTCTTGGTGATTTTTTTCTGTTTTGGAACGTGTGAGTTTGTGTTATATTGCTATTTACATATCGGTATCTCTTGACACGTTTAATAGGACATCTTGCCCAGATAACATTTGTCGATGTCCGAGCTTCGGAAAAATTTAAAATACTCACTATACACAGCAAATATTGTATGTTTTATGTTTTGCTGTCAACTGGGGCGCTTGCTAATTATTATGTTATATTTTATTCGTCTTTCTGCGAATATGTATACTTTGCTCACCGTCGCTAGATACATCTCTCTCTCTTTATCACTTTCCTATAATGTGCTGAAAAAAGTCCAGGATACATTGTGTTTAAAAATAAAAGAGTTTGTGATCAGATTTAAAACATATTGTAGTTTAATAAGTTCCATTCTTGAGATGGAATGTGTTGCCGGTAAAGTAAATTGCTTAGTTTTAATTTGTCTCATATCGTAAGAAAATTGATGAGCTCGTTGCAATCGTAAAAAAGCTTGTAGTTGTAATGCAATATATCTATACCTGATAGTAACCACCTAAATGCTCTAAATGTCATTTTACTGCTGTATAATTTTCTGCAGTTTGTAAGTCTTTGCGAATTTTGAAAGCAAAAATTCGGTAGTGTTCCAACATTTCACGGCGCAATTATAAACTGCTGATATCGGCTCTAGAGAATAAGTCTGTAATGCTCTTGCGATTGTATAAGCTATGTAATAGTATGAGAGGCGCTGACGATATAAAAAGAAAATTATGGGATGCCAGAAAGAGTTTAAGCTTTAGATCTTCGATTGTATTTGACAGGAACGACGAGACAAAACAACTTTGGGATTTTGATTTTAGCGTACTTCCAAAAGCGCCCCACCTGAATATAAAATTGCACAACACTAAAGTACATGTTTCGGTTTTTGTGGCAAAGGAAAAGAGTTAACATAGTGGCATCACAAACCTATTCAAGGTTTTCAATGACAAAAATAAAACGTCTGCTTTGACTGGAAGTACATTTGAAATTTTATTGCATAAATGTTTGGAGGATTGTAACACACATATGTTAAATTGAATGCGTCAGAAAATGAAGGGAGATCCGTAAACCTGGCATTGGTAATAAAAGGCAATGCACATCGTAACCATGTGCGGCAACATGCCTCCCTGCACTTTTCATTTTCCGTGCATCTGCACGACTGCGCATAAATCTTATTTCGGGATGGTATCTCGGTTTGCTGTTTGCATATAAAGCAATCTGCCAATACCAGAACGACCTTTATCAATCTTTCGCTCTGACCTTTTCATCAGCCGAAAGAAAAGGCCATCCTGTTTCAGTCTAGTAGCGACAACATCAAACTCCTGTAAAATCTTTTAGCGTAGATAACAGAATTCGCTAATGCGCTTGCTAATAGCCAAGCTGGCATAAATATTTTGCTTGCGGTTACAACGAACCTCTTTCAGGAAGTTCTTGATGAACAAATACTGACCTTACTTGGTAAAGCAGTCAGTGCATAGCTGTGGAGACACATTTTTTATTTCCTGGTTAGCGTTTACGCCCTGTTCCTGTTCCTTCTGCTCCTTTTCTGATCGTTTTATATACAATATTCTGCAACCTTTGTGTTTGTTTGTTCCCTTTTCTTTTACTTTAATGTAACGACGTGAGCGCAGTTAGGCACAGATGAATCCTTGGATACTCTATAAATTTTAGGGTCAGAACACAATCCTGGCCTCTCAACAAAATCGTGTAAATTCTTTAAGGCTTGACAATTAAATGCGCCAGGTTTACGGGAATTAGTGTCTCTGACTTTGGTACTTGTTCAGCTTTCTGACAGAATAATCAGGAACTGTAGACGTTCAGAAACTCTTTTAATATCTTCGTCTTCCCAAGTTAAAAAACAACAAATATTTCTCAAAACTGGGTTAGCTGCAAAGAATAAGAAGGTGGTAAGAAGAACCTAGAGTTCTGTTAGTAATGCAATCTTAAGTCAGTTAAACACAATGGTGTGAGTCAATTGCCATCATGAAGCAAAAATTTTCGATACGTCGTTATGCCTAAGCAGAATTTCATAGCTGCCTTCTATAAGTGCGTCGATTGTACAGTTATAAAAATCGTATGCTTACTTGATTCTTCGTGTTGTAGAACAATTAAACAAGTATAGATATGGTATATTTTCAAGTAAATTTGACATTTTACGAGTTCTGCATGGGTTCGTAACTTCGTTGTTAGAATCACATTCCACGAGCGATTCCAGATCAATTCGCTATTTCGACATGTTAATCAGGGAGGTTACATAGCAGTGTCAAGTGTCGAGTATTCATTGCAGAGCTTGAAGATTCTGTGGGACAGCACATACCCATATTGAATTTAAATTTATTGGATTGTTTCTTGATTTTTAGAATACAGTAGAACACGTTAATTTATCAAACTGCTTGAGCAGAAAAGAGGAAGAAAAAGTCTGGTGTGATCAGACATGGACAGTCGTGCACCTATTCTTGACCATAACTTTCGAGACTGAGGCTTGGTTCTGTGCACGAAACCGGGACTGAAATTTGTTGAAAAGTCCCAAATCGATCACAGGAAGTTTTGAAATTAAGTATCGATACAAGATAATTTTTCAGCTTGATTGCAATTTGCAATAAATGTGCCTATTTTTAAACAAGGCTTTCACAATAAGGTAATTCAGCTAAAGGCTCAGAAGAGGTGAACTGCTTCCTCCTTGTACCAAAAATCAAACCCTTTTTAATTTAGAAATGATCGAATCTCTTGCGTCGATTCTCCAAATATTTCGGTGGTTAATCGCCTCATTCATAAACAACTTTGCATGATCGCACTGAGGTCTGTTTGTTTCCATACAAACATCACCATGCACACGACAACTTTCGCGCGCAATGCATTTAACCTTCCACTTTGTCACGCAACTGACATGCCAGAGATAAGTACCGTCCCAACCGGTTCCTACGCGTTCGCGCCGTTAATGCTAATGGCCTTTATCAAATGTCTGAGACGTGTTTTATTTTGATAATTTGAGACACCACACCTTGCATATCTAGTTTGAAGTTGGTTATGTTTGGCACAGTTTTTAAGGGTGTCATTGCACAAAGTCAGTTTCGTTGAACATAGGCCTTTTGTCAATGACCTATTATAAAATCCATCCGTTACAGATCTCAACATTGTCTACAGATCCATTGATAGGGCTGTACCTGCTGGTTAGCAAGGAGTATTGTGATGGAAATCCTTTGTTTCAGCAAAACGTTTCCACAAAAATGACGCAGTCGGGGTCAGTCAGCAAATGTATTTTAATTAGAAACCGATCTCACGTATCTTACACATCCTCAGTCCCGAAAACTGCAAACCGCAGGTTACCCAGTGAAATAGTAAGTAAAGCAAGATTCAGAGAAACCGCAGGTACTGTATTTTCAAACGCACTATATGACCAAATTGCTGGTCTCACCACAGCCAAAATGCAACATTGATGCCAATTACGAAACGGCTATCTACAAACAACGCTGTGATAAGACTGGTCAAGCAAGCATTTTTAGGCGTCTGTGTTCTTTCCAGCTACGATGTGCTTGCCACCGCTAGTGGGCGTTTTATAACACAGCCGCTTTTAATTTTCAAGTGTTTCTTTAATTTTTCTCTGGATGAAACACATTTCAAACATTTCTAGAAAGTTGAGTTCGCAGAGACTTCTTCTTGGTGTCGTCGAAAATCGAAGGCTCTAGGTCTGCTGTGAGCTTGAGAGGAATCTGTCTCCCGTGTTCTGCTTTCATCACTTTGCGGTGATTTGGACTTGCACATATCAACATTCCAGCAATACGTTTCCAAAAAGGCGACGCAGACAAAGCGATTCGCAGATTCTTTGTTTTTTCCTGTGTGAAACCGGTCATTTTTTATGAGTAAAGTTTTTGTAAAGCAAAAAACACCAATATAATTCAGTGGTGGAAGTTTGATATGGATTTGTTTGTATCATAAACTTTCTACAATCCATCACTGATTTTTCCACGCATAGTCCTTAAGCACTGGAACCTTGAAACGGGAGGACTGCAATTTTAATAAGGTGAAATGCAACCTTCAAATTAGGTTGATAACAACAGTCGGTACAACTGCTCTCAGTGTCCTTCAAAAGAAATAATAATTTTTCTCTTATCTATAGCAATAGAGTACAGGCAATGATTTGCACCGTGTCGTTCTGTTTTGTGTCATGAATATGGTTTGCGCCACTTTCCATTGCCTCGCTGCGTCACTTACCAATCCTTCCTTTTATGAATCTCTGCTACGTTCTCCAGAGTAGGCCGATCCGTATGTTTCAGCATGTCTTTCAACTAGCGAACAATTGCTTGAAGACATGAGCAGCATATATCAATCAGCAAATCAGCAAACGTATGAACAAACTCATCAGTTGACAAAAGAAGTATCAGTGTTTCTGGCCACGTTATTGTTCTGCATCTGGAAATTCATTTTGTTTTTACGTCCGCGTGTTCTCCGGAAGACATTCGGAAATTCGTGAACGATTTTAATGAATGGAAAATACCACATGTCTTCTCGAGATTCATGAGAAGTCTGTTGTTTACCACAGTGCAGTCATTTCTTTTGTGCAGCGTTCTTCTGCGCAAGAATCACTTCGTAAACATCAACAAATAGGAATAAGCAGCACTATATGCAGAAATTAGATTCTGATGCGTGCTTAAGACGTAGTAATGTAATGCACAAAACGCTTTCGTGCTCTGTGCGGTCACGAAGAGACGTACAACAAATGGACATTTGATGGGACTACTCGAATTCATTGTAAAATATGGTCCATTTTGGCCATGCATGTCGAAATCAGATTAATCCCGGAGTGAACAACAACCATTTTATTTTTGACCTTAACAAAAACAATAATTCTATTTTTGGCCTTAACGCAAGTACACTTGTCAATGCAGACACAGTAAGGCCTGTAGGCGGCGAAAAGACACTCCGGTCATCCCGTCTGCCACCACCCAATCACTTGCTAAACACGCTAAGCCAGCTATGTTCAACCGAAAGTGCTTACTGAGCTAAAAATTACGTCATTATCTTGATCAGGGCCGCACATTGAATAACATAATAAAGAGGGCCGCGCATTGAATGACTTACTTTGATCTTGCATAATAAATTTTGTTTAATGCTAATGTAGTGAAAACGTTCGAGTCTTAACTGCAATAATGTGATTTTATAGGCAAGTATAGTGACAATGTAGGCTACTTACATGGGTGTCCGCAGGGGGGGGCAAAATGGGCATTTGACCCCCCTGGAAATTGGAAGTAAGAGGCAAAAATTTATAGAAAACGTGAAATCAGAATTTTGATTCTGACCAGTTAGGTTAATTCTTGCAATAACAGTTTGTTTGCCGATATGACACTTCCACTACAAAACAGTCAGGTTCACTGTTCTGGTGTCATGCAGTGATGAGCTTGCAGTTCACTAAATTCGCTTCTTTGCCTGCAGAGGCAGGTTGCGCAATTTGCAAACGAATTGTTCTGCCATTGGCCTTTTATTGCCTAACAATAACATGGCAACAAATATCCGAAGATGCACTTCAGGTTACGGTGGTAGGCGTTTTGCCGCATGTAACTATTGAACGCAGACTTCTTGGTAGGTAATGCTGCGAGACATAGCGTTAAGACAATTCGGTTTGTACCAATGGTGGGCGAACTGCGGCTCGCTGACATATTTTGTGTGGCACTTCTAAATAAATAGCAATATCTCAAATTGACAGAGAGTCGTTACCTCATATTTAACGTTTGTTTCATTTATCAAAGTGTTTACACCAGTTCGTGAAGTTAGTCACCAGGGAGTCTGCGCGATTTGATAACAACGACAGTGAACCTAAAGCTCAAGTTAGGCTAGTTAAGTTCCCATACGAAATTCAAATTTTTCAAACACGTATTGTCAAAAGCGTTCTGTCATTCTTCCAGTGTCAGAATGAGAATGAATGCTTTTCGTGGAGGCAACTGCAGACCACAAAGTGGAAGAATACTGAAATAAATTTTAGGACTACTGGAGGAGTTCCAAGCCAGATTTGAGCATTTCCAAGAGTTAAAACCATGTTTTGCGTTCCTGTAAATCCATTCAATGTTAATGTAGTAGATGATGGCTGTCCAGTTCACCAACGGTTTGTCACACACTTGACTGCTGCAGTAATTAAACTGGCCGAAGTGCAAAAAATATGGCTCTAAAAAACTTAATTCAATGCCACTCTGCAGTTAATTTCTGACAACAGGTTGCAGAAAGTAAATACCCAGAATATAAAAGACCAATATACAGCTCATTTCTACATACAGCACGGCATATTGCTACGAATTTTGTTTCTCTGTAATGAGGTTAGTAAAATCAAAACATTGTGCAACCCTGAAAAATGAACACTTGGGAGAATTAATTCGCACATCTAACAACGTACAGTCCAGATTTTCGGGGACTAGAAAATCAAACAAAAACTTAATATTGACAATCACTATACACCATTTTAATGTAAAACTTGCATTCCTTACAGTATTTGNATTGATACTACAAACTGGTTTTGCGGCTCGCCGGTGTTTTTGGTTTTCTGCGAATGACTTCCGTTGAACAAGTTTGCCCGCTCCTGGTTTGTACTATGTGTAAATAAACCAGGACCGTTATTAGGGGCGCAGAGGGAGAGACGCACCCCTTGGAAAATTTTTCGTCTCCCCTGGAAAAACGTGTTGGACAAAATTTAAAACTAGTGGACATAGTTCAACTATTTTTGGCCCCTCTCAGAAAACTCATCGCTCCCCTTGGTGTCCCAAGCTGGTTACGTGCCTGAAAGAAGCATGTGTGAAAAAGAAGTATTGCTGCCAAATAAGCTCATTTTTGGAACCAATGCTCCCTCTAAACAGGGGCGGTTTCAGGGGGGGCGATCGCCCACCCTAAAATCTAAGAAAGTAACTTTATTCACCATGTTTTTGTACAATTCGGGGAATAACACATCGAAACCAATTCCGAATAAGACTTTCGTCATGTTCGAATTGTCTTATTGTTCGCGATATATGGCCATTCTGTCGTCCAATGTTTTTCACAGCAGTGTAGTGAAGTATACATCATCTCTTCTTGCAGTAGCGAAGCCGTTGTAAAACTGACTACCACTGAAATATCCCACCCTAAAGTTACTAGCTGGACCCGCCGCTGCCTCTAAAGTGCGCAATTGCGCAGTACCAACAGACCATGTGCACAGTGAAATCTCATCCTCGAACACTCGCAACCTTCCAAAACATTGGAAAAACACGAAAACAAGGGGGAGCTATTTGAATTGAATATGTAATTTGTTCGTATTTTGATAAGATTTTGTGCGTATTCTAATATTTCGCGAAGTTTGTAATTCATTTGGAACTCTGCTAACTCACTCTTAAAATATCCATTCTCACTAAAACAAATATTTTCTCAGTGTAAAATTTTCTTATAGGGAAAACACTGTACGTGACTGTTGCCGTGAAATTGGACAATTTTTTGTGTACGTCCATTTGGGTTGCATCGCCAACAAACTGAAAAAGATAAGCAAAATGTCGACTTTCCTCCCCCTGGAAAAATTTTTGCGGACGCCCATGGCTACTTATACGACAGAGAAAACCTAACCCGGGCCGCATAAAACTTGGACTGGGCCGCGGGTTGGACATAGCTGCCCTACTCGAACACGCTTGCTATAGCCCTGCGCAAACCAACAGAAGCGAAAGCAAAGAACATAACATAGCTTTGACCTTACTCAATCACGCTTGTAGAATCCAAAGATGAGGAAGACCAACCAGAGCGTAATGCGAAGTTAATAAAACATTTAAAAAATGGTTACGATACACTTGCACATTAAGTTCAAGGAAATGTTGCTGGATGACATCACTCCACTATACATCCGTGGATTGCAGGCATCATCTGTTTTTATAATTGCTAATTAAATGATTGGTGTATGTTTTCTTAAACAGAAGCAAAAGATTTTGATTTCATATTCGGTGGAATTTCTTGCCAGATCGTCGGTACTTAATAAAGTATTGATTTCTTCCCGTTTCCGTTCCAATTTTTGGTAATACGTAGTTGCTTGTGAAGGAGTGACTGGTGTTATAACTGTGTTTTCAATTTTCTCGTTCAAAATTTTTTGAAAGATAGTCCGGTAAGTGCTCATTGCTTTTTATGTTTTGCATGACGTTGAAGATTTACAATTTGAAAACATCGTTCAGCGTCAACAGGTTTAATTTGTGGAACAACAGCATCGAAGAATCTGTATCACGAATACGTAGGCTACCATGCGCTTCTGAAGTTTGAATAAAAGGTCTAAGACAAATTTAGCAGCACATCCCCAACTGGTTATACAATATTGAATATGCGGATAAAGCAATGCAAAATAAACTTTTATAACTATTTGTGAGTTATAATATGTTCCGATCTGGGAAAACGCCCAACAACCATTCGATAACGTACGGGAAATTTGTGCACTATGTTGCTTCCAAATTAAGGAATCATGTAACATCAGCCCTAAATACCTGATACACTCTTTTTGAGATATTTCATATCCGCCGATTTTATATGAAGGTTGTATTTTTCTTTCTTTCTAGTGACAATCATGTGCCAAGTTTTGTTGTAGTTCAAAGAAAGTTTGTTTGCCTTCAACCAATTACCAATTTTTTGAATTATACAAGTTGCTTTAGTTTGTAGGGACAGATAATTGTCAGAAACCATGGTGTCATCAGCAAACACGCAGACATTGAATTCACTGCCAAACCAAGACATTATTATGAACTAAAATAGAAAAGACCCAAGCGTTGATCTCTGTGGTACTCCCCAAGTAACAAGTTTCTTTTTCGATTTCAAGCCATCAACAACTGTTCTCAAATACCGGTTTGGTAAGTATTTTTTTATAAGCTGCAGAAGCAATTCTCTTACTCCGTATCTCTCCAGTTTGCTCAATAGGATTTTGTGATCGACAGCATCGAAGACTTTAGCTAGGTCCAAAACAGTTGAGCAGCTATCTTTCATTCATCCATACATTGCACAAACTCATTAAAAATACTGGAAACAGCGAAGGACGTATTATGATTTTGCCGAAACTCGAACTGTTATTTGTTCAATAGTTGGAAGCTTGAAATAATTATTTAATTGATTGTGAAGACAAATATTTTTGCAAATGGGGATGAAAAGTAGATGGGTTTGTATTTGTTGCAGATTTCTTTTGGACCACTTTTGTGTACCGGCATTACATACGCTAATGTCAGAATATCTGGAAAACGCCATTGGTAACGGCATAATTTCAAACATTACCTAGAATATGACATAATAATTTGCAGAGAGCATTATTAAATTTACTAGTATGTTACGTGCACCAGAATTTTTTGATGAGTCAACGCAATTAATAATGGTTAAAATTGCATTGTGGGCAATAGGCATTTGAAAGAGATTATTGCAGTTATAAAAAATTAAAGATTTGCAGTGAATATCAGCATCAGTGGGACACTGATGTTTGATGCCATGCGTGAGCCTATTGTGGAAAAGTAGTCATTGACGAAATTACTAATTTCACTACCATCAGTGATGATTTGGCTATCAGTCGCAATGTTTTTAGTATGAGGAAAAGTCCTATTTTCCGTTCGTCTTAATAAATCATTAATTCCTTGCCAAACGTTTTTAGCGTTAGCTTTGTTTGTTTCAAACAAATTGTTGGAATACAATCTTTCAGACCGGTGGTTCCAAACCGGGGTGCCGCGCAACCCTAGGGCGTCATTTACAATACTTAGGGGTGCCCTGAATTAACATGATTTTCCAATATATCATTAAAATACAAATTTAAAATAATATCAAACTTTAAAGCAAATTGCTATGGGCTTGATGCTGGGTGCCGCAAATTATATTTCTCTCCTGGAGAGTGCCGCAAACCTAAAAGGATTGGGAAACACTGTTTCAGACTTTTCCTTCACGTAAGTTGAATTGTTTCTGTACATTTTATATCGGTGAAAGCGTTCTGGTGAGTTCCGCTTTTTTGCTTTTTATATGATGTACTTTTGCTTTTAATAGAAATCATAATTCGTTTTGTCAACCACGGTTTGCTACGAAATTTCATTTCTGTTCTACTGAGTTCTTTCAAGGGAGAATGTTTATTAAGTACTAACTCAAAGTTTTCGATGAAGATTCAAAACAAATTACCTGCAGATGTAGTTTGATGAGTTTTGTAATATATTAATTTACTATTTCCGACAAATCAGTTTGAAAAGCTCTAATTGAAAGAATTCCAAGTTACGACACATACGTTTTTGTGATGAAACTTAGGTTAGCCCTTTTTTTTTGTGATGAAACTTAGATTATCCCTTTTGCCTGCCGAAATAAATAATAGATAATGGTCACAGATGTCATGCGCAGGAATGAAGTTTTGAGGGTCATCAGAAGTATTGTTCGTGTATATGTGATCTAAAATGAGCTATTTGGAGAAAATCTGCAGTATAGTAAGACAGTTTGGAGAGATACAACATCCGCAACTGTGCAACATATTTACACAGGCTTCAACACGCTTATCTTCATGGTACTTTTATAAATCAATATTAAAGTCACCGCAGATATGAAACTTTGACGTTGCTTCACTAAGCTTGGCAATAGTCAAATCTAGCTTATCTTGGAAATCTTTGTAATTAGAATTTGGGCGTCTGTACACAAGAAGAATAGCAAATGTGTTTGAGCTGTTTGTGTCAAATTGCAAACAAATATTTTCACAGCCGGGTGTGTCTACCATAAGCATATTTTCAACGCGATATGCCAAACCGTTCTTTACGAAAAGTATCCTAACTCCAGCGTTCGTTGGGTAATCATGATATTCAACAGAGTATCCCTCCAAACAGAAACCAAAAGTCATAGAATTCTTTGTTCTATTTTCTGTTATTGCTGTTATGTCAGGTAACGTTCTAACGCCGCAAGACGTTCGTCCAGTTTTTCCAAATATTTTCAGGCTTCTGATGTTAACGTGAAGCAGCCTAATTTATTTTTGCTTTCGAGCTTCATTTAGAGTGATTCCAATGTACAATATTCCGAGTTTACATAATCATATAAGCTTTCTGAATTAGGTCGATATGGGTGACCCAAAAAACAGAACCTATAAAAATTTTATTAAATCCTACAGACATCCAGTAAATTTCAAATACTTTGCAGGTTTCAAACTTCAGTCTATTTACAATCATTCCACAAAGTTTCCGTCATTGAAGTCCCCTCGCGTAAAAGTCAGGTTCATACCAAAATATGCTGCAAATGGCCTCCACGGCGTTGTAGGCAAATTTGCATACGTCGTGCAAAATTGTCGATTACTCGAACATATTTTTCTTTGGGTATTTCACTGGTGTTGGCTGTGATTACTGCCTTTAATTCAGCAATCGTTTGAGGATTGTTCTGGTACACATTATCCTTGAGAAATCCCACAGATAAAAATCACGAGGATTCAAGTCCCGTGAATGCGGTGCCCACTCAACTTCATACTTCCTGCTGATCAGTCTCCCTGAAATCGCTCTCTCAGCCAGGCTAGGCAGTTATTTGATGTGTAGTGGGTGGTCCCGTCTTGCTGGAACCACTGTTCTTCTCGATTTAACCCTTCGCATTGTCCCAGTAATGCCCAAAACTTTGTTAGCACTTCCACATAACGCTCCGCATTCATCGTTGGTGGTCTCTCCTTTTCGTCCTCGAAACAATATGGGCCGGTGATCCCGTCTTCAGAGATTGCTAAGCATGCTGTGCCGTCCGACCAGAACAGGTATCCCTCAGACCTTTTGAATTAAGATTTTGCACAATCCCATACTCTCTAAACTTTTGAATCCAGTCAAAAATTGTGCTTTCTCATGAAGTCTGACGACACTGAAACTTTCTCCGAAAGCTTGCTTGCATTACTTTGCATGAATTGTTAGTGAAATAAGCGCAAAATGCCTTCTCTTCGGTTGACCAAGACATGGTGGGAAAACTGTTGTTGCAATATATCATGCACTAAGTCTACTACCACCACCTGAAAAAGAAAAGATGAATAATTAAAATTAAAATTTTTTTCAAAGACTTGTGGGTTCTGTTTTTTGGGTCACCCTATACAGATTGTATGGTGGGCAATGCGTGCCACCCTGAAATATTTTTTTCTGACGTTTTTTTGAAAACAAAACCAAAAAATTACGAACATTTTACATTTAAAAAAAGACACATTAACGATATTTTTTTAAAGAAAATAAGAAATATTAGAAAAAGTTTGCTTGCCTTTTGATTTTTTTCAAATGTATCAGAAACTAACCGCTTTCAAAATATACTTAAAAATTTTTCGGATTGTGAGCATTCTCGAAAGACAAAGCGTTTGCAAATTAAAATCTTTTCGTATAAAAAACAATTTTACTTTCCTTTCGAAAACATTCTCTCTTCGCAAATGGTTTCCGAATGAAAAAATTTTCGTTTTAAAAACATTTTGTTTTGGTTTCGGAAACACTTTAACTTCTGTTCCGTAAACACTTTCATTTTGTAAAAATACGTAAAGTAAATTGAAAAAAATCGAATCAGCTTTCCTAGTCGTGGCCCATGCGTGCCACCCTCCTTAAGGGCCAGTGTTTCATCTTGAAAAGGCTAGATTTGCAGGTTATCTTATTCCGATGTCTGGCGCCAGTAGTTCGCGATTGCATTGCGCGTACGTCTGAACTTGACGGTTGCTGTTTGTAGGCAGTGGTCAGTGAGAAGCAAAAGTGTCGACTATAGTCAAATCGTTTTTGTTGAAATAACCTATGCTTGTGGAAATGTCTTTGAGGGGTTTGTGACATAACACTTGTGGCTTAGAGTAAGTGAATGGTATCTTTTAGGCCAAGAGAAACGGAACACGTTCACACCGGGAACCCGTGACACTTTTGGAGGTTATCAAAACAGGAGCAATTAGGCCCCCCTTCAATTTTCAGTTCTCAAATTTCTGCCTATTTTGCAAAAAATGTTTAAATTTGGCAGACAATTGTTGCAAGTTTAACAAAATATCCCCAATAAAATTATTTAGACTCCGTAAAACCACGAAGCAGCTTTCAGCTTTTCAACCAAGGCTACAGGCCAGCACTATTTCAGTACTGACTGGCTGCACCACAACCACCATACGCACAATGCAGGATATACACAATCCAAAAAACACCGTCACCCCATTACTGACACTGGATGGTGAAAATGTAAATTTTAACTACTACAAACATCTGGGGATTGTACTAGATACTGACCTCTCAGATGACAAAGGCATTGGGAGACAACTGCGATATCAATGTTGTGCAGTAAACAAGCTGCGAGCCTTTTTTTCCCGATATCCAAATGCAGTTTAAAACGTACTTGTTTTTTCTTTTGCACGTCCGTGTATGCATCATAATTCTGGCAGTCATTCGTGCAGAGATTTCGTGTGGCCTATAATTTTGGATGCAGAGCTCTATAGAACCTGCCCTGGAGAGCGAGTGTTAGTAATCATCATGTTCAATGTAACATTCCTACCTTGAGGCCTTGTTGAGAAAAAATGTGTACATGTTTCTCGAAGGATGCAGAAAGTCTAACAACGTATGGTTGCGTGGTTTGATGCAGTCAGATTGTTTGTATTCGCATTCTTTGAACACTACACTCGGCACTCGCATTTTGTTTTGTGACAGTGCTCGAACATTGCAGTGTTTGTTTGAGTGATGGCACGTCATGCCACAATGCATTCGTACTTTACTTGGACCCGACCAGTTTAGGAATTAAGTGCCCTACTCTGCAGCAATGCTGTAACAAATATTAAGGGTTAGCGAACAATAATGCAAAGAATGTTTATGTAACACTATAGTTCTGCCTCCAACACCGTTGCAAAACATTCTATTAAAACCCTTTAGATCCCGCGCCGGCTACTATGGTAGTCGATAAACCTTTGATCAGCCATAATTCCTGAATGGATCGGGCTAGAAAGCCAGTGAAAACATCCCTGGATCCACGAGACAGCAAGAAATCGAATGAGAATGACAAAAACGGACCTTTGCATTTAAATTTTTTGAGAAAAATCCATATTTGTGCATTTGCTGTACTGAAATTTTAGCAAAACTGTAGTAAATGCGAAAAAACGCGCATTGCATCCAGGTTTGCCCGCCGATCCGCTTTTTGCGCTTGGCTGACCGCCGGAATACACGAAAACCAGAACCGTTCAAAAAAATTCGATTCAGGCCATTTCGGGAGGATAAATTAGGGGGTCCAAAAGTGGAGTTCGGAAAAATTGAATTCTAGATCACTGTTGGTCCAGAGAACAAAATACAGGTGATAACGACTTGCTGAGCGGCTAACAATGTTTTAGGAGCTATTCTGAAGCTTCAGAGGCCTTGGGAAGGCTGCTAGCCTAAGGGGTTGGGAAGTTATGGCCAAAAATACAGCCTGAAAACTTCTCGGACACCTAGTGGATATTTCGATTTTTTTCCCAAATAAAACTTTCCTGTCAAAATGTTGGCTTGAAATTCGGTGGGATGTTGTAAAACATCAACATACACCTTTTCTGGAGGTTTGGTGCGGTTGGGGGATACCGGCTGTCAGAAAAGTGACCTGAACCTCAAAATACCACCGAAATCCAAGGTTTTTGTCCCCTTGGCACCCCCAAGAAGGGAAATGTCAAATTTTTTGATCATCATTGCAAAGGTAAGGTCTTCACAAACATTTTATATATAGAAAGTTTGTTTCCAACGTGCTTGGTTTACGCTCTGTAGCCTTCTGAATGGACGCAACTAGGTTTTCTAGCCTACGCGAAAAACGATATTTCCCCGAAAATGACATTACAATGACATCACAGGTGGGCGCGACCTATCTCAAAATCTGCAGGCATGTCATACTGATCCAATGATATCTTTGGTGACTTTCTAGCTCATTCCGTTCAAAAGTTATGGTCACTCATGTGTTTACCGGCCACTGCAGTGGTCGGCGCAGGCGATAGAGGGGCCAAGACAGTGTCTATAACCCTGTGATTCAGCTGGCTCATTTATTCCATCCATCCACTTCTATTGGTCTAAAAGATACCATTCACTTACTCTAAGCCACAAGTGTTATGTCACAAATCCCTCAAAGATATTTGCCCCAGCATATGCTATCACAACAAAGAAAGACTCAGACATATCTACACGTCTGTTTCTCACTGACCACAGCCAACTAATAGCAACCGTCAAGTTCAGACGTACGCGCAAGACGATTGCGACTTTGGAGCCAGACATCGGAATAGGAGAATCTGAAAATCAAGCCTTCTCACGTCGAAACACTGGCCCTTAAGGAGGTGGACACGCATAGGCCATAGGCGTAGCAAGTGTGGGCCTATGGAGCCATGCCCTCCCCTACATTTTTAGCACATATAGTCATTTTGTGCTTTGAGAAGCGGTATCCCAAACAAAATAAAGTTATTCGCCTAAAATAAAAAATTTAGCCCCCCAAACATTTGGGCTGGCTGCGCTACTGGCATGGAACACAATCAGAAAAACTGATGCGATTTTTTTCGGTTTGGTTTCCGCTTTTTTTGCAAAATGAAACTGTTTCGAAATGTTAAATGTTCGTATTTTTTTTAAATGTCAGAAACAAATTTTTTTTAGGGTAGCACGCATGGACCCCCCTTGCTACTCCACTGCTTGTTAGGTTAAGGTTAAACAGTTGTGAGGATTTCTCAAAATAAAGTTGAGTAGGACTGCACCCTCAAACGTAAGCTAAAATGATATTAGCACTTTATTCTGAAGTCTAAACAGTGGTATGACAAAACTAAAGGAGCAAAAGAAGACCTTGCCACCCTCGCAGCGAACCACGTCATCGCCCCACTGACGTCAGCAATATGCCCAAGGCAAATGTCTGTTGGAGAAAATGTTTCATTTCACCCGAACTGATTACGTTTTGAATAGCGGTGCAGTAAGATCGGTGATATTCACCAGTGAATAAACGCAATTAAAATGACGACGCAGATTTTCAATTATTTAAACTAGAAGCCATAATTGTATGCACGTACGTCAGCTTTTCATTGGTTGAATAAAGCGTTTCTCGTCATCACACATTATTGAAGCGAAAGTCGTGCGCAACACATGCATGATTTATCTTGTTAACTATTGTCTCGTTGAGGTCGGAAGAATTTCAATAGAATGCTACGACCTCGTTCAACTCCAATTATATGATTTTAGTTCTTTTTACGTAATCATACTTTAATGAGCGTTGAAGTAATTTCCTAAGTGTGTCAGTTGTCAGAAAAAAATAGTGATGCCTTTATGTAGTCTGCAATTTGTAGCCAAATGACAGAATGATTGCAACTTTAAACAGAAAAACACTAAAAAAGGACAGGAAATGTTTGACATTCATGTTTATTGTCATGCATTGAAAAATAACTGCAGCATGATAATATCATAGCAGGATACAAGCAATAGCAGATTTTCGGGATAGATATTGCGCAGTCATTATGTTTTGCAACACCAAAGCAATTTAATCACTGAAATTTCGTTTTGCAGTACAATATATAATGATATCGTTTCTACTTGGCTCAATGAAAGCAAATTTTAAGAAATTCAAGCAAAAGCGTACGATACGGGCTTTGAATTAAACTTATTTTAACAACGTTCAACATTCGATGTATGTTTACAGCATTATCTCAACATGATTATATGTTCCTTTGTACACTATATGGCTTGCAATATCAGTAAATTTGTGTTTGCACGCAAAGAAATAATTGAGCCAAGCTTAATTATTTATTTTCTGACAGAACATTTCTCATAATCGTTGATTAGTATAACTTGTGCATAAAGAACCACGCAAATATAATAAAATTTCGAAGTAATTTTGGGCATTGTCACTTTGGATTGCAATATTATCAGGCCCGTAACCAGGGGGTCGCAAATATTTTTTCGCCACCCTGGAAAAATGTTATGGATATAGTTCAAAAATATTAGGCATAGTTTAAAATATTTGGGCCCCTCTCAGCAAACTCTTCGCCCCACCTGGTGTCCTAAGCTGGTTACGGGCCTGAATATTATATTAGATCAGGGGTCACCAAACTACGGCCCGCGGGCCAAATCCGG
>JGI24022J15233_10001975_pt1 | contig 18401 bp, 11 predicted proteins | sample Ectturendosymbi2_FD_15233 | JGI IMG/M metagenome (IMG submission 15233) | reverse complement strand
GCGTAGAAGTTCTTAGGACTGAGGGGCATGGTGCTTTTATCTCCTATGCACTGGAGATCCCTGTCAATGATTCGTTTTCTTTGGCATTTCAGCGCTAACAAGCAAGTTCTTTTGAAGGAATGTATTGGCTCCCATCCAGGAGTCTGCAATATGTTTCTATGGGTTTGCGGAAACCTGTAAATTTGAAATTTAGTGTTGCATCGGGCAACACTGTTATCATACCACGGCGTACATCATCATTCATTCTCCACCGGCCAGACATAGTATCTGACACAATGGTTTGGCGGGAACTGAGACAACCTCCCAGAACCGGTATTGTTACGTTGGTTGCGAATCAATGCATTTCCAGACGGTGTGTAAAAGTAAACCAAGATATTTTTACACTAGACACCTGTCTGCGTCACGCGTTCTCCAATGGACGTAAAGTTTCAGCGAAAATTCTAATCATAACACCCTGCAGCCCTTTGAACCCCTCCCTTTCAATTGTTTTTTCTGTAATAATTTCATTCGCTGCAGTATCTTCTTTTAGCCACAATCAACTCGAATGACTGTGCGACCCAGGTTGCTGTTCATCAGTCGGCAGAAATGATGCATCACCATGTAAACAAATTATTATTTCTTTCTAAACTGCAACAAGCCATGAAAGTAGGCGCACCAGGAATTGTTTTAATTACCAACTTACCTCCTGAAGACCACTGTTGTCTTGAACATCAGTCTACATGTTTTATATTAGCAGCAACTATTCACAGGAACAGCGTGTTTCTTTTGTCAAAAGGTAAACAAATTTCACCACGGAATTCAGTTTAAAAAATGCAACTCAAAAACTTGTGCCAGCCAAGCAATCCTTATGCTCTTCTCCCCCGAACAAATGACAAATAACGACATCATGACACAAAAACCAATAATTAAAACAGGAACGCAATTTCGGTGCACAACTTGCAGTAATGGCTCCCTCATTGGTACGAATCCTACCAAACTGCTATTGGAACCAAATCATCTTGAGAAAACTCACGTGGACGTTCGTTCGATACGTTCGTGGACGTTCGATATATCACGACATATTACAATGCTTACCTTTGTCAAAGGTACCCAAGGCATGGTGCTTGCCAGTACTACTAAGAAGCGCTTGCTCATTAATCAGATTTGCCAGTCCTTCGGCTCTGAGAACTTGCCGTAGTCTTTCCACTTCCTCTTTAAGTTCCCTAATGAGTCGAGCATTAGGATCTTCATTCACGATAGCGTTGCACTTAATCTGCTTCGCTCTGTCCGCGTACCTGTTTTTAAATAAGTCGTGAACATAAGTTGCAGAACAGCTGTTTTCTACAAAAAGCTTTGGCCAAATGAAACAGAAACTTTTTAGGTTGTTTAGCAGAGGTCAGCTTGACGACTCCACCAGCAACTAAATGCTTACAAGCGACGCCGCACAGAAGATCTAAGTGCAGTACGCACGTTTCATCAAAACATTTAGTCGCAGCATTGCGCAAAAAATTGACGGCAGTGCTTGTTTAGCAGCGTATCCTCCTTACACCACGTACATGCACATAGGTGTAGGAGCAGGGAAAAGTTCGGGAGGGTGAAGGATATTTTGCCCGAATTTACCCAAACTTGCCCGAAAAATGCTTGTGCGGCAAACTTTCCCTCTACAAATTTTCTGTAGCAGCTGCTTACTCATTATTATCAACTCTCACGAACTCTAAAATATGAAGACTTTCCTTTTCTTTCTGTTTTTGGGGGTAAATTTATTTTTCCATTGAGAAAAGAAAGTCGAAGTCAGAGTTTTATATTCTTTTGTTCCGTCAGACTCCTTGATCACTCATAGGAAACAAAGGTGTCGAAACTTAAGTGCCCGAAATTTCAGGGATTGTGCCCGAATTTTTGACAATTCAAAGCTTTTGGTGGTGCGCTTGCGCCCCCTGCTCCTACATCACTGTATATGCATTTTTTTCTAGAAATTGAATCCAACACACAGTAATGCCTTTGCTGAAGGCAGCACACCAGTTATACAAACAAGGGTCCAGCGCTTTATATGTTTTTTTTTTCGCGCAAACATAATGGGCTTGATTACTCGCCTGCATGAGACCCATATAATCGCCGGCTGATGTGACAGTGCAGATAAAAATTACACGGACTGGCCATGGTGTGCTTGTACAGAAAAATAAGAGCAATTTCATCGCTCTTTACCAAATAAACATTAAGCAAAGACTCGTACCTCAGCGTGCTAAGCGATTCATCGAAATTTATATCCGCTGGGCTAATCGCCGCAATCATGGCTGTCTTTGAGTTGCCGCCAAGATTCTCCTTCAGAAGCCAAGTCAATGCAGAATCACGGTAAGGAATGTATTCTCCTCGTTTTTTCTTAGATTTTGTCTGCGTAGCAAGGTAATTCTAAACAACGACAAACAGCAACACCTTTTTTCAGGGTGGGTTTACAGTGAGAGGCAAAGTGTCCCTGACATGAAAAAGAGTTTTGTTTCCTGTTAACAGAAACGAGTCTTTGGCTCCCCGAAATATTGTTTCCCAGGCCTATGTCTCACTCTTTCTATCCGTTGCAAAGGCGCTGCAAAAACATTCAAAAATGCAATCTCTCTTTTATCATGCCTTTGCTTTACACAAAAACCATCATAGGCAAAAAACAAACTGCAGCAAGTTATATAATAATATACCCCAGTTTGGCTGGAATAATACGGTATTTTTAAGTTGTAAATGCATCTGAACACAATTGTTCTGGAGCTTCACGAACCAGGTGAGCAATAGTTGTTATTATCAAATGTAACTATGGCAATTGTGATTATCTTTACTGGTTTCCATTATCCTATACAAAAGTTGCTGAAATTTTCATCGCACGGTGCGATTCTATAGAATCCACCAAATTGCAGCAAGGACGCCTGATGAGATACAAATCTTTCAATAACCTAGTTTGTAATTATGAGATTTTTTGCTGGAGTTTTAAATGATACTTGTGATTAACCTTGAATGTGCTTGGCCTACCTAGAGACATAAAAAATACTTGAACATCAAATCAACTAGCCATCAGCATTTAAACACACACATGTGTAACAACTACCACTCTGCACATTATTCACTATTGTACTACAAAAGCAGATGAAATAACAGAACGACCACAACAACGATGCTTCACATAAAACAGATGACACATCCACAAACAACAGCACATTTAAACTTACATAGCCTGAACAGTCCTAGAATGAAAACATTACATTACAAGATACTGTCAGAAGTAAATGCTAGGTTACAAGCTAATGCAAAAAGTTACCATTAACACAGGATGAGCTAAAAGTACATTCTGCATTTAAAAAACAATGGCAAAACTTGTTGCCATATTGAAGAGTTGACTCCAGCATATCCACAAAGCAATTGTTTCAATACAGTCTAAAAATATCATGCCAAGATTCTTACTTGCTCTGCTAGTGCTGAAATAACTTTTCCCAAAGTAGTGAGAGACTTATTGATATTAGCCCCTTCCTTCAGTCTCTTTCCTTTAGCACCTGTTGACTCGGCCCTTTCACTCCCCGCTAAGTCCACCAAACTGATTTTACTCACCTGCACAAGAAATATTTTATAACAACATAATATTTGGTAAGCAATGCACAGAGTTGCTGTAGATTCTAATCATGAACAATATAGGCACATATTGCAAACACTATCACACTGTTGTATTTTATTTGCATTCCTGATGATGGCTTAATGACTAACCTGAAACGTTGAATAAAATAATGTATTCCATATTTGTGGCTATATTGTTCGCAATAGCAACATAATATTCCTTGACCATTTTAACCAAAACTGTGCAAAACTATGTGGTCTTTTTTACATGTTTTGCTGTTGTTCCTCCAGATTTCATTAGTACAGGTGGCTTCACATGAATTGTGATTTTGCTCTTCACAACCAGCTTGTTTCACATAACAGCAGGACCTTACATTGGCATGAAAACTGCCAGCACAGGTAAAGAAACTGAGAAATTACAACATGTGACAAAATCAAAGTCATCCAGTTTCTATCTTAAGCTAAAAAACTTGCTTGAAATGTTTGAATATTGTGATTTACTAGTACTGTATTGATTTGCACACAAACCCATTATTAAGTTGTTTTTTTTGTAGATTGTAATTGAAAGTGAGAAACATCTCATGTTTCATGTGAACACAGCTTGTACAATTAATTCTAAATTTGAATATGAACAAATAAGAGAGCAAGACAATTAGAAACATACAAGACTTCCAACAGCATAAAAGTACTTTTTCTGTTTCTAAATTTGTGCAGACATCTTTTCTCTTTTGTGTGAAAACAATGCTGAACACACCATGTGAACGACTGCTGGTTGCATTCATGTTGGTAGCAGCAACTGTTCTGAAATGCACAATTGTAAAAGAGACATTTAATCAAATTCCATGTTGATAGGTTTTACATTAAAAAGAGATACCTTGCTTTGTTTCCCTCATCCATTAGATTATTAATGTCATTGAAAGACTGCACAGCCAGCTTTGACAAATCTTCAACATACGGTCCAAGAAGAGGATGCTCCCGCACTCTGAGATTTTTGTTATTTTTAGGGTTAAGCAAATCTCTAACTTGTTCACAATAAATTTCCATGTAGCTGACTTCCACAGAATAAGTTATAGTACCCTCTCCTTCACCAAGATTATTGTTGGCAGTGGACTCGGCGATTCTTGAAAACAACTCTTCACACATCTGAAATGTTTTTCAAATACGATCCATCAAATACTGTTTACTTCATTATGAAGCAAGAATATGTTTGGTACAACTGCCCAGACAGCAAAATATGTGATTTCAAGCTACATGATAGTCTTTATTATTTTCATTACACTTGCTTTGTACTCCCTTTGAAGTGTCATGACGATGAGTGGTCTCGAGGTGACCATCTCCACTTTCTCAGGGGCTATACAACTACTTATGTAGTGAACACTGCATTGAGTGCCAAGTCAATGACAACACCATGCATGAACCTTCATTTGCACCCATCCATTTATGGCCAAGTACTGTTTATCAAATTTTTGGGATTACCTAGCCAGGAATCAGACCAAGCCTACCAGCTTTAATGATGTGTGCTTAACCCTGTTCACCATTTAGCTGGTTATTATAATACTACAGGTAGATTAAATTGGTTAACATCTCAAACACAAAATGGTGTACAGGCATGCAACATCATAGTAGTCTCCACTATAATCACCTGTGGTATGATTCCAGAATGCTCCTTGGAATCATGTTTGCCCATCATCGTGTATGACTTTCCAGCGCCAGTTTGACCATAAGCAAATATGCAAACATTATAGCCATCAAATGCATGTTGCAACATTTCAACACCCAAATCATTATAAACTTGCTGCTGACTTGCAAACTTTTCATCAGTTGACTGAAAAAGCAATCAAGTATGAATTGTCAACCTAAAACATGGACTTATGCCAGCAGGCATCTCAGTTTTAATATAACACATAGTTATAGATTTTGTCAACAATGTTCTGAAGCAAAAATTGTAATGCAACTGTGTTTGATGTAATCATGTTTTTTGCAATAATAATATCTGAGGCAGTGATTAACTCCAAATAGATATCTTACTGAGCAACCACCGCCATTTGTTTGAACCTCAAACACCCTTTGTTGGGCAAAATATACAGTGAGTAGTAACATTTAGTGTCTTCATAAGACCTGGCTTACATTGATCAACTCAAGTTGCAGTAGATTTCTGGACCGCAAAGCCCACAAGCTGGAGGTTAAAAGAACCATCATAATCTTTCGCTTACCCTCTTTATTTCTCCAGGTGCTCTCACCTCAAAAAACTGCAAATGTTTTTTAAAATACTATGGCACTTCTACATCAATTAAATGGCTTACATGCATCATATGGGCTAATTGTAGAAGGTTAATGGAGTGCCTTTCTACCCACGTATGAACAAACTACACAGTGCAGATATGCAAATCAATCTGTAATAGCTAATCCACATCATCTAAGACACAGAATAACAAATAAGGCCTGTAAAAATTATCCTAAATGAATACAACAGGCAGACTAACTTGCTATACCTTAGATCTATAAAATCCATAATAAAATTAATTTGAAAGTTGAAACCAACTGCATACATTGCTTAATATTTTTAACAAAAACAGAAAGAGCAATACTTCAAGAGTTGTTATCAGCTGATGATTGTAGAAAAATCATAGCAAAAAAACTATCCTGTAAAGACAAGGTATTCTTTAATAATTTAATGTGAAAAAAGAAAATATAGATCAATAATTTTTAGTACTGATTGATCTGTTCACTGTAACGTTTGACTGCACTCTCAAAAACACATAAGCTGATATAACCAATAGTAACACCAAGCAAAAATATATTCACTCACATTCGTGTGAGACCAATAAGAATAATCAAAAGTAAAACTCTTCGGATTTTCTTTAGGTTGCTTTGGATTTGTGATTGCTGCAAAATAATGATGCTGCTGAGAAAATAGATTCATTAGAAACATAGGGTTAGCATACAATGTGCCAATACCATAGATTTACCATTTGTTGAAATAGGAAATCTATGACAAAAGAAACTTTCAATGCTTGTTTAACATCACAAGAGTGCAGTGAGATGAAAGAAGTATGAACAGATGAACACCTAACTGTATTTATCAAACAATTATTATGTAAAAATAAAAATAGTAAAGCCATAGCAGTTGCTGATTTAGACATTCACTGACTGTGCAGTCAGAACATGCAAATAACAGAATGCACACAAATGAAGCAAAAATCTACATTTAACACAATTATGCTACATATACCTTTGTGCTAAAGCATAAATACATACAAAAATCATTATATATAAAAATCGTTATATTAAAAAGTACTGACTTGTAGTGTTACCCTCCATTTGAATAATGCATTGTGCATTTCGCTGATTTTCCCTGCTGTTGAAAGGTCTAACCCGAACTGCAACTTTCACAGAAGACATAATCAAACCAGATGAAATACAATATATTTAACTTCCACAAATCAATCCATTTTATTATTCACAGCCAACAGTTTGTCAAAAAAAACTACTGCTGTTGGATACAATCTTCAAACGCATTGGCAAGCTTTTTCACATTTGACAATTATGTTACTATGTACAAAATACTGTGAAACACAGCATGCTGTTATTGTATTATTTTGAAAAACCAGAATATTTACTAAAATTAACATTCAAAAACATAATAATTTTTAATCTTAACAAATATGCTGTACCATTGTGTTGATTAAAAAAATCCAGTTAATTCCATAACCAATTTGCTAAGCTTTTTTGTACGCTTAACAGGTATATATGATTATCTGTATCAGACAACTATGAGCAAGTTTACTGACTAGCTATACTTCGGTCCACATGCTTTGCTACCAGACACCACTGATGTCTAGTAGCTTGGTGCTAAACATGAAGAATTTTGGAACGGCAAGATATAAAAATGCTTCTAGAAGTTCTAGAAATCCCTAGCCAAACAATGCTGTATTTTGCTGACTATAAGGCGCACCGGATTATAAGGTGCCATATCAATGAACGATCATTGAATAGTTTACTTTCACCAGATAAGGTGCATTAATCTTTCACAAATCCATTAAATTCCATATCTTCAGTGTCGAGTGTAACAGTTGTGCAATTTCAACATCAAGAATGCCTGGATCTTGTCAAAGCATGTCTCGTAAGCAAGTCTCTTAACAGGTGCCATGTTGAGGTCCTCCACACACCATAACATTATATGGTGAAACACAATATGTTTTACTCAACAAGGCACCTGAATAAGGTAGCCATAATGCTCTGACAAACTATCAAGCGGTGCAACTTTGTCAATATACAAGGCACACCGACAATTTTTCAGAAAATTTAAGGAATTTAACACCGTAGGATCTAGGTGGATTTACCTTCAAGACCCCCATGAGTCAATTTTTTGCCATCATTTTGCACCACCATAGCTCGCCAGCCAATTGAGTTGGAGAGCTGTTCAAACACATTAAAGATGCAGCAAAAAAATTGGAAAGTTTTGGGTTTTTTGTGGGTGACATCATAAATGGGATAGGTTTAAGCCTTTTTGGCCCAGGTTACCGGGCCCTAGGTGCCAGCGCCAAGAGCCAATTGTTTGACTCAAGTTTTTACTGGAAACTAAGCTATAATAACCAATGTGAAAAGAAATAAAATGTAACTTGAACCCTTAGCTATTGAGCAATTTGCGCTCCTACCAAGTCAACAGCCTGTGCCAGGAACAGCAACTCTTTGCACATCAACTTCATGACAATGCAAATGAACCCAGATAGCCAACAATGAAGAATTTGATACAAAAATCAAACAAAACAAGCCTTTATATAAGCAGTTTGAAAAAAACTAACAATCCAAAATATTTCATTTCTACAAGGAAAATGATTATCGATATATGTATATCTTTACCTATTTGTATGCATTTCATGTACAAAATGTGATTTCTCAAATATATACCATTTAGCTTGTGTCACACTACCAAGGTAATGTCATGACAGTAGATTCACATCAGACAATTGTAATCATTTTACTGTGATCAACAGTTCAGAATCTGCCACAAATTAACTTCACTGCACTTTGAGACTGGGTGGAAACCCACTGAAGTTCCATGATAAGAAGGTACTTAGACAGTAGGCCCGAAGCCTTTATCCCTCATAGTTAGATAAAGGTAGAATCTTCGGATAAAAATAATTAATTTTGCAGCCCAACCATGATATTGCACAATTCATGCAGTCCATGATAGCAAATAGGTTCCCCACTGCTGGTTTAAGATGACAACTCAGATATTGCACAGAAACCAAACATTTAGCAGCCCTCCTACAAAATATATAGTTTCTACACCATGTTAATGAAAAAAGCATAGGTACAATGTACATAACAAAGCAAGTTATAAATATTACATAAAGTACATTTATGTAGTCTTCAAATGGATAAATCCTTTGAGGGTGTTTGCAAACATCTTACGCTAAAAATGAGAAAAACCTGAATGGTTATTAATAGTTTCATACTGCGCTTGTAAGCAATCCAATTAGAAAAGTTCTAAAACAATTTCACTTCACTTTTACATTAGTACTGTACGGCAAAAATCTTGACCTAATCAGAATTCAGTAAACTTAGTTGAACTTGCCATAATACTTGCTTACATCCTAGATCAGTGGTTCCCAACCGGGGAGGAATTTCCACTTTATTATTTTAGTGACCTATTCGTTGTGTTTTACTTCTTTTTAAAGTTGCCATTAGCTCTTGCAATTAGTTATATCACATTATATTTGTAAGTTATTTAGTGGACTATCACACGTTTTTGTTGACAAACTTTAGTGCCATTATTTGAAAACAAATAGTTTTTGTCCCACTTTGATTAATCAAGTTATTGTCGTCAATAAAGACCATTATTCCAGTTGTAGTTAATACTAGTCTACGAACCCGAACAGAGTAGGAATGAACATTCCATAGGGAGGAATGAAAAGTTCCAAAATGAGTAAGGGAGGAATGGATCAAAAAAGGTTGGGAACCACTGTCCTAGATTGAATGTTTTGGCCCTAAAGTTTAAATTCCACAAGAAGTACACAAATGAAAAAAAGATCTTTTGAAGCATATTGCAATGCTATTTGATTTTATTTCCATTTGATTCAAAGCCAAGTGAAATACTTTGGATCGCCAAATGCCTGACTGAAGGATAACAATCATATCCATAGATAAGTGAAATTGCTGTACTGTGCAGCAAACAAGCTCAGAGGCACATTCACTCAGTGCTCTCTCCTGCAGTAAAAAACACTTCATTCTGTGCCTAGTGCATGCCAATGGCATTGTACCAGTGTTGGTAATCATGCGGTTTTCCTGTGAATTTGGGCTTGTTTTTTGTGGAATTGCAGTTTTTTTGAAGACTTGCAGGTTGCATGTTTTTGGGCTATTTTAATTGAAATTTGCTTGTTTTTTGGGCTTGTTTTTCATAGATTTCTCTTTTGTGGATTGCTTTTTTTCATATTTTATGGCATTTTTGCTGTTTCAATTTATTGCTAAAGGCATGTTGGGCGTGTTTTTATAAAAATTTGCTCACTTTGGGTTGTTTTTTTCAGATTTGCCTCCCTGCTTCTTTATTTAATTTTCTTGCTGGTTTTTCGTTTTATTGAATTTTCCTCCCAACACATGCTGGGCTTGTTTTTTGGTGAAATTACCGATTTTTGGCTTGTTTTTCAAATTTACTTGCTTGTTTTTGCAAAATAACCTGGCATCACTGCATTGTATGCTTGCCAATTGTGGAGCAAATACACGCAGACTACTATGAAGTGCTTACGTGTTGCATACATTGCTTACCAAATTATACATTACATACCAAGAAACGTAAGTGTTCACCCACATTAAGTTAACCATTATGTCTGCACCTTTGATGCCTTGTTTCGAAACAATCTGTTTCACTTTTTATAACGCTGTGTATAACTTCTTTATCTGATTGCTTTTAAAGGTCTGATGTTTTTACAAATCTTTTTTCCTCAATTACTTAACGCTCGTGCAAGATGGTAATCCCAACTGAGGTAGCTAGTGCGTTTTTTCAGTATGAGTCTCATCAGCATTGCCTATGTGCAGTAAACAAAACCTTCTGTGTGCTTCGTGGCACCTCAGGATTTCTGTATTGTTTTGTGATTCCTCTAGTCCAGGGGTCCCTGAACTGGGGTATATTTGCCTATCTGAAGGGATACATTTCAGGTTAGCAATAGAAGGAAAAAATATGTTTATATATTATTCATTTCGAATTATTTATACATATATCAGTGAATCTTATTTTCAAAAATCATTGTGGGCTTAATGGGTAATAATATTATGTTATTTTCCTCTGCCTTTAGTCATAAAACATTTTAAGGGTGTATGCTCATCTATCGAAATGCTGAAGGGATCATGGCCAGAGAAAGTTTGGGAACCCCTGCTTAGTTGTAGATGATGTGTGCAAGCCAAACATACAAAAAGGGAAGAGAATAGGCATATAACTAACAAAACACCAACCATCAAATCCTGCTTTAAATTCAGTAAAAACAATTGGTTGTCAACTTCATGCTAAAGCACTGAGGAAGGCTAAAATCAGATCAAACTTGGACGCAGCCCAATATACTGGCAGTGTTCCTTTTAACCACATCCAGGAACAAGTGCTGGTGGAGCCACTGTCGCTCCTGGGGGTCACCTGACATACCAACAAGTTTATTTGCAAAGCAGCTCAGAAAAGGGGCAATGGACTTGCTATACACACTAGTGGCTTTGATTGCAACTGGTTGAAAATAATTGTCAAGGAGGTCATTGTATTTTTGGCATTTGTCTGTCTCATCATTAGTTGCTACGCCATCTGGTTTAGCGGCGCTGACTACATAGTGGCTTGGAGGAAACATGTCCACAACCTTTGCGTCCCAAATGAGGGTCCTGCCCCTGTACCAAAAGTCAAAATCCAGACCATTAGGCCTCCATCCCCTGCCAAGCCAACAGGATCCACGACAGAGGTAAGACCAATGCGGGTCAATTACCCTTTGAGAATGGAGCTGATGGATGAATGCCTGGGGACGTGGTCCACATTCTTAATGCAGAAAATCCATGAACACAACTCTGAACTATGACTGTGCCCAACCAAGTCATTAATATGAATGTGCAAGCAAATCCTACAAAAAACATTGAATAAACATTATGCATAACTTACAATCCCTCTCAAATGCAAGGCAGGCAATAGATTGAGAGCTGCAAAACAATATAGGCTATCTTCTTAAAGCTGCAATTATCAGGACAAATATCCAACTTTGTTCAGGATGGCTCCAAAATATGAACAAAGGTTGGCCTATGCAAATGGTGGCTGTACTAAAAATCTGCACAATGCAAATAAATATATTCTACAGTACTACTGTACATTACTTCCAACATGTCAAATCCTATCACTATCATTTCGGCACACCTTATTTCTTTATAATCCGTTTTATTGACTATTGTTTTTGTCATGTGTCTTGTGCTTTAGCCCACATCATTAGCCCAACATTCTCAAGGTTATGGCATTGATTCCTAAATTCCCAAACTGCATTTGTCACTTACACATCGTATTTTGCATAGTAGGCATTAGCTTCTGAAACCGCATATTCATTAGTGGTGAACTGATGAAACGCTCGGTACTCTCATCTAGTGTCACACTTTTGTGATATATGACGACGCTGGTCAGAAAACACGTCTCTATTAATTTCATTCTGTTTGACAACAACAAGGAGATAATTTTGATTGGCTCCTGCACAGACCTTAACACCTTGGTGTCTGGGTGGTTTTGGCGATTTTCGCAAAAAAACAAACAGCAGTTTTCGGTTGCCTTACCAACGCCCTAGCTCCTCCGCCGATTGCGCTAGAGACCTGTTCAACGGCTCAAACGGATCAGCCAGTCTAATAGATTGCACTCGAAAAAAAATTTTTGCCTGGGGGTGCAGGTTTTTTTGTGACGTCATAAGTGAAGTAGTTTTAAGGTCATTTTGGCTCATGTTGCTTGGCCTAGAGCCCAACCACTAGGGAAAAGTGTTTCGCTGAAGTTTTCACTGGAAACTAGACTTGAGTCCGAGTCTTTTGAGCCTTTGATCGACTTTCTAGCGTTTCTGGTTCAAAAGTTATGATCTNAAATAAACAAATTAATTNATTAACTAATTAGTCAAATATTTTTACTAACTTACATCACAANTTTTGAACCCGAAACCCCAGCAGGTCATCCAAAGTATCAAAAGACTCGGATTGTGGTCTAGTTTCCAGTAAGAACTTCAGCGAAATGCTACCACCTAACGGTTGGCGCCCAAGGCCAGGCAAAGTGGGCCAAGGTAGCCTAAAAGTCCTCTACTTAAGACGTCACTCAGAAAAAACCCGCATCCCCAAGNAAAAAAATTTTTTTCGAGTGCAATCTACTAGACTGGCTGATCCGTTTGAGCCGTTGAACAGCTCTCTAGCGCAATCGGCGGAGGAACTAGAGCGTTGGTACGGCAACCAAAAACTGTTGTTTATTTTTGCAATAATCACCAAAACCACCCAGATGCCAAGGTGTTAACACTTTCGCATCTGGCTCAATTTCAAGCAGTTCGTGCCAAAAGCGTTAGAGAGCTGTTCAAATGCTCAAAAGACTCAGCAAGTCTTCTAGTCTGCACTCGAAAAAAATTTTTGGTTGGGGGTTGCAGATTTCTGGTGGGTGACGTCATAAGTGGAAGACTTTTTGGCCACCTTGGCCCACTTCACCTGGCCCTGGGCTCAAACCGTTAGATACTAGTATTTCGCTGAAGTTTTTATTGGAAACTAGGCTAGAATCCGAGTCGTTTGATGCTTTGGTTGACCTGCTGGGGTTCCGGGTTGAAAAGTTATGATCTAAAGCAAGTTTTTTTAAGGTGTTAGAGACCTGATTCGGGTCCCTAGAATTGAAAATCAGGTTTTCGGTTGCCTTACCAACGCTGTAGCTCCTCCGCCGATTGCACTAGAGAGCTGTTCAAGGGCTCAAACGGATGGGCCAGTTTTCCAGTTTGCACTCAAAAAAAATTTGTTTGATTGGAGGGTGCGGATTTTTTGTGAGTGACATCATAAGTGAGGTAGTTTTGGGGTCGTTTCGACTCATGTTGCCTGGCCTAGGGCACAACCGCTAGGCCAAAGTGTTTCGCTGAAGTTTTCCTTGGAAATTAGGCTTGAATCTAAGTCTTTTGAGCCTTTGATTGACTTTCTAGCGTTTCTGGTTCAAAAGTTACGATAGAAAATAAACAAATTGATTGATTATCTAATTAGTCAAATATTTTTATTATTTTAGATCATAACTTTTGAACCCGAAACCTCAGCAGGTCATCCAAAGTATCAAAAGATTTGGATTGGAGCCTAGTTTCCTGTGAAAATTTCAGCAAAATACTACCATCTAATGGTTGGCACCCAGGGCAAGGTAAAGTGGGCCAAGGTGGCCTAAAAGTCCTCCACTTATGACGTCACTCACAAAAAATCCACATTCCCCAACCAAAAAATTTATTTTCGAGTGCAAACTAGAAGACTTGCCGCGTCTTTTGACGCTTCAATCAGATCCGTAGCACTTACCGAATGGGAGAAATTCACACACAAAGCCACGTGTGTTTTGTTGTTTTTTTTAATCCCCAAAAGCGGTCGGACACCAAAGTGTCAAAGATGATAGAGACAAGATCGAAGCAGTGAAGAAGGCAGTAGCTTGCTATGGTAAGCAAGGCAGCATTTGAATAAAGTGATTGATTTGTGCAAAAATGAAGCATTTGAAAGTAGCTACTAAGTCGCTAAGTGCATTGCTAAGCATTGAAAACCAACTAGAAATTGAAGGCATGTTAAATCAATGTTACACGTAATTATTTACAGTACTTCACTTAATGCACATTGAAGAAAACAACCCAGTAACTCTGTTTCCTGAATTATATACTATTCAAATCAGATGTACAAAACTGTCTGTAAGAAGTTTGGCATGAAACATCGTAAATATTTTGACATATGTAAATTGGTGCACTGTATTTAAATGATTGTTGATCCCTGGTCTGCATTCTATAAAATTTTAACTTCATTGTTATAAGTCCCTTCTTACTGACTGACAATGTAAGTTCAATTTTGAAAACATAACTTTGATGACAGCAGAATACTGCACGTACCCATTTCTCCAGCAGCTTTGATGTCAATATTGTCAAAACCTGATCCAATCCGAACAACTACTTTCAGTGCCTTGAATTTCTCCAAATCCTCTCTTGTGAGAGTTATGCTGTGGTACAGCAATGCACCAACAGCTTCATTCAACACCTGAAATAAAATTTTGAACAAATGTAACAAAAACATAGGCCTCAAAATTCAAATGAAAACAAACCACTGTTTTCACTGATATGCAAACTGCAAATACTTCATCAATCTTTCAATAGATACAAACTTACTTTAACATGTTGGGAGCCACTGTATGATACACCCACACTTTGAAATCTGAAGTGAGCCACTTTTCTTGCGTCTCTTAGCACTACCATAACTCACCAGCCAACTGAACTAATAAGCTGTTCAAACCCTTTAAAGATGCGGGAGGTCTTCTAGTTCAGATTTAAAAATAAATTAGAAAGCTTAGGATTTTGTTTTTTTGTGGGTGATGCCATAATCGGGTAGGTTTATGCAATTATGGTCAAGGCCACTGAGCCCTGGGTGCCAACACCAAGAGCGAATCTTTTGAATCATGTTTTATGGAAACTAGGCTATAATACAAGTCTTTTGTGCTAAACAGCTGTTCTGCTAAAGGGTAAAATAACCAAAATTTGGCTAAAAAAACGTTTTGGGTATTTTTATTTAAATTTAATTTTTTTGGCTGGAACTTCTGAACCAGAAATGCTAGAAAGCCAATCAAGGGCTCCAGAGACTCAGATTTTAGCCTAGTCTCCACTGGAAACTTGAGTGAAATATTTCCTCGTTGCGGTTAGAGCCCAGGGACAGGTAACCTGAACCAAAATGGCATAAAACCTACCCCATGTATGATGGTACCCATAAAAAACCTGAAATCCAAAACTTTCCAACTTTTTTTCAAATCCATACTAGAAGACTCACCGAGTCTTTTCAGGGTTTGAACAGCTTGCTAGCACAATCGACTTGTGGAATTGTGAAGTGGCATGAAAATACAGGATTTACAGACAAACCCACCTGGCAGCGAAGGTGTTAACTGCATAAAATTTTCCAGAAGTTATAGTGTTGGTATGAAAAATTTCTCACAAGCATGTCAGGTTTCCTAGGAATGACATTCCTAAATTCCACACTTTTTCCTAGCCTGCCTATATTATAAAAATCTTTCCCAACTGTACTGAACAAGTTGATTTGCTGTGACTTGCAAAGTACAATGCAAAGAGATTGCTAGCTTTGGAACCACTAAAAAACTTGTTCTAATATGGAACTTTCTGATATTGCCGATACTATTTGGCTATGTACAGCTACGCTGTACAGACAACTGTGACAGCATAAGCTTGAGTATAACAAATTGAAATGGTACTTAGCATCTAATGCTCTGGAGCATTGCAAGATGAATACAAGGTCAATATTTTATGCAAATGATTTATTTTTTTTATCATTTCTCCAAAGCATTTCTCCTACAATAAGATTTTACATGTTTGTTTAACATTGTACAAGATATTTTTTTAAATGGCAAAACTTATTTAACTTCATCAACAAAGTTTTCAGACAAGAGTTTTACCTTTTCGTGAATTTCTTGTGTTGATTGAGCATCACAAAATGCTACAGTGGCTACATCCTTCAATATGGGCATTTCAACACTGCAATCTCTGCCATCAAGAAGTGCTACAAGTGGCCTCCCACCAGCCATTTTTTATTGTGTGGTCAATTACCAACACTATTACCATGTACTTACAACACTGAAACAAGAACAATAAGCTACACACAATGACAACATCCATGGAATAATTTAATGTTGCAGTCATTCCATTTATGCTACGGATTAAAATCAAATAAACATGAAATACATACCAGTAGTCATATAAATAATCATGTCGTAATTACTATTTGTTAGCCAGGATCAATATTGCTGTCAAGAAAATGTCCAAAAAACAATTGCTTTTCTTAGTGAAATGATTCACAAGCATGCATAACTTTTTGGCTATGAAAATTTGACAAACCTTTGGCTGAATTTCCAGTACATTAATGTCTGGTTTGTTTGTTGTGACAGAGCATACATGAAACCTCAGACACTCTAAAAGAATAATGGCAAAAATTTTACATCCGTTAGAAAAAATTTCATGTATGTCTCTGATAAAGTTATTGTAGGTAATGATTTTGTGTACAGGTTTCACTGATAATTGGATTTGGGGGTTTAGTTCAAGCTTGAGTGAGTTCCACTGCTTTGAAAAAGGCACAATGTAATTTGTTGTATCTCACCCAGCCAAATGAGGAAGAACATTTGCGTAGAAAAGCATACAGTTATATTGGGTGCCTTGTGACTCTCCCCATAGGGAAAGTAGGTAGGAAAATGAATAGTGCATATGAATCATTCAAAATTTTGAGATACAATTGCAAAGCTTTGTCTAATAGTATATGAACACCAATTATGCAATTTTTAAAACATTGAATGTGCAGTGATGTAGGTAGCACACATGTACAGTTGTAATGAACCAATTGTAGCCACTAACTTTGCCAACCATGGATCTACACATAAGCAAGAAACCTGCAACAAAATTTGTTTTATTCCATTGTGCTATGCACTTTTTTGAGCCATTTACTATATTGCTTTGGCTCACTATTAAGCTTGCTCATGCCACTATAAAATTGCAATCTTTTGTAGCTTTACCGTAGAGCAGGGGTGCATAATTTTCTGCGAATTTTAGCAGCATGCAGTAACGTAGCAGAAATTTTAGTAGCACACACATAAACTTCGCCATAATATTGCACTTAAAATTATAAACTAGGCACTGCTACATCACTGCAAATCCCGTTTGCACACTCCCAAGTTTTCAGTTGCACAAGTGTGCGACTGCATTTTTTCACCCCTAGCATATAATTTTTATTCATTATGTACTACATGTTTGGTTTACTGCATCACAACAAATGTGAGTTCTGCGAAGATTTCTTTGGTATGAAAAAAACTTCCTTACCCTTTTAAATTACAATCATGCATATCGAGTCATTGTGGCACGATTACATCAATGTGGGTCTATTGCTCAGTAATTGGCATCAGATATTTTTCAGTTTTAGTGAAACCATTTATTTGAGAATGATGTTTACTTATTGCAGTTTATGTTTTGATTTTTATTTCACTCTTGAATTTGCTTGCTTTATCTGCTCTTGCTTTAGCCTTTTAACTTTTCACCAATTTGCATCACTTGCAGACAAAAGGACTGAGGATGCATAATGCAATGTGAAATCAATTTCTTATCAAATAATTATAATATGCTTATGGATTCACTATGTCACCTTGATATTGTGCATATTTCCAGTACAAAATTCTCACCATGTAGTAAAATAGGAAAAAGGGGTGTTTCAGATTAAGTGCATTTCAACCATTGTAATATGAAACATGCTCAACGTGAAGTCAAGAACTTTCATGAACCGCACATCTTATACCAGCTGTTTGCACTGTTGGTTTAGCTGACTATAGCTTTATTTAGTTATTACAATCAGGTTCTCCTTAGTTTTTGTTGCAAATGCGCCGCAAGGCTTGCAGCATCGCTAAACTGAAGGTTGCACCAGAGTTGTCCAATGCAAGAGTAACCATGACAACACATCAAGTGAGGAGGATGACAGGTGCCTTCACATGGCCCTCCCTGTAATACAACTTCTCAGGGCGCGGCAGCAGAAATGCTGCCGAAGATGATCCACAACCCAACATACTTCAGCTGAACACTGAGGGGCTCACTGCAAACAAGATATCCGTC
>JGI24022J15233_10001972_pt1 | contig 18406 bp, 13 predicted proteins | sample Ectturendosymbi2_FD_15233 | JGI IMG/M metagenome (IMG submission 15233) | reverse complement strand
GGTTGAGAACCACTGGTCTACATGAATTGGATAGTTAGTCTCTGCCGAGTCGACGAGGGTGTCACAGTCGGGAGCTGCAGGATCAACCGTTTACTTTTTGCAGACGATTTCATACTGCTAGCATCTTCTCAGCAGTCTTCAGCATGCACTCGATCGGCTTTCTGCTGCGTGCGACCGAGCCGGAATGAAAATCAACACTAAAAATACCGAGGTACTATGTCTCTCTACAAACCCAAGGCAGTGTATGCGGCAAGTGAGTGGCAATACACTGCAGCAGGTGAAGATGTTCACGTACCTAGAGGTGGTATTTGCGAGTGACGGAAGGCGGAGCGAGGAGCGTGATACACGGATTGGTAAAGCTAACGCATTTCTACGTGAGCTTTGTCGCTCTGTGGCAGCAAAACGGGAGCTTTCAAACACCGCAAAACTGTCTGTTTTCAAATCGGTCTTTGTTCCGATCCTTACCCATGGTCATGAATCTTGGGTAATGACCAAAAGAATATTCACTCAGGTGCAAGCACCAAAGATGGGATTTCGGCGAAGAGTCCACGGTGTGACAAAGGGACGTACCGAGGTTAGATTGCGCTCGGGCAAGAAACAAGTTTGGCGCCTCCATATTTGAACCTGTGGTAAGGTATTTTGGGAGTAAATGTAGTGCATTGAAGAAAAAACTTGCGACATTGTTGCGACTTTTCGGCGTTCTCCAGTGATTCGGCACCCGGGGCATTGTGTTCCCCTCGTTACGCTCCTGGTGTGACACTTCGCGACAAAGTGCGCAGCTGTGAAATTCGTAGAGCCCTGAATGTCAAACCACTCCTAATTGAGAGAACACAGTTACGTTAGTTCGGCCATATATCCAGAATGCCCAACGAAAGACAGGTGAGGCAAGCCCTGCTGGCTGAACCCAACACGGGAAAGCGACCCAGATGTGGTCCAAGGCCTAGGTGAAGTAACTGCATCTCCGAACTTGCTTGGTCCCGTCTTGTTCTGGAGTCCACAGAACTATCTGAAATTGCTGTTGACCGTGAGGTATTCCAAGTTCTCCTATGGATGTTCCTCCCGCAACCTTCCCTAGAGGAAAAGCGGACCTGAAAATGAATGAAATGAATAGCACTGACGTTATTTTATTCGCCGGTGTTTAAAAGTGCTCAACTAGCGAGTGAACAAGTTCCCTAGCCGGCTCGAATTGATTAATACGAACGTAGAGACGGCCAGAAATGATTTGCGTATATAATTTGTGATACTTTTCGCAGGAAATAAGATGTAAAATAAAGTTCTGGTACCGCTATTGTTGCGTCAGCGTCATAATGCGGCCCGTGGGTTGCCTTGTAAATCCTCATGTGGCCCACGGAGTAATTTGCGTTTGAGACCCCTGCTCTAAAGTAATTTCCCGTTGGTGATAGAACACTATGATATGTGTTTTATAGAACACTGTGATTGGTGTTTGATGGTAATAGCGCAATTTGTTAAAACTGGCACATATTTTCATGCATCGATAACTACTTATTTTTCTCAACAGGTGAAAAAATAACACTTGTGCAGAAGTACGCTACATAAGAATTTGTTGTTAGCGTTACTTCAACTAATGTATATATTTTAATGATGTGCGGAACCGAATTCTTACACTGTAGACAGTTCGATTTGCAATTATAAAAATCAACTAAGAATGTAGTAACTTTGCTATGCTTGAGACCTATGTATTGGGCGAAACACGCTTATAGGTGCATTTTGTGAACTTAAGGCAGAAGTACGAGTTTGAGTAATTTGGCACTTGTGCAAAAAATGTCTTGATAATGCTGACGCGGCAAATCTTGTGATTTTACCGACAGCTGGAGGTTTTGCTGAATACTTTATCAATTCTTACATCAGCATGAAACAGTGGATGCATTTGAGTTTCAAATATTTCGCTTTTGAATCTATGATCACATAAGAAAGTTTCAAATTAACAGTTTAGCATTTCTGATTATGAAGATGCGTTTTGCCGATAGTTCAAAGCAACCATGGTTTTATTAAAAAGGAAAATAACGTAATTAAGAAAATTAATGTTTTTTCAAGAATGACATAACATTAGAAGAAGGTTTGTCAATCGAGTTGGCAGAAAAAAAACGTTCTGATTTCGATTGTGTTTTTTCTTTCACACTGTACAGTGGTGACGCCAGATTTCGATGGCGACAGCCAATTGTTGCCATAGCTTCAGGCAACACTTCAGCAAAATTCGCTGACATCAGTGAAACAGAAAAGCAAAGCTGGTCAAAATAGCAGCAAAATTGCACGAAACAGTTCTACTTCTTACAAACGATTTTGTCCATCATGTTGGATAAACAAGCTGTAGATTCGGACAACTGCAGCAGAGCAAGTTTGAATGAGGCGAAACAGACCTAGTTTTGACAAGCGTAATGTAATGATTGTCGTGAAAGACCAAAAGAGATAAATATTTGCAAAGGTTTCACGAACGTTGTTGTTGTTGCTTAATGCTTATTCATTTGGCTGGTGTCAAGCAAGCACTCTCTTACTGTAAACAAATGCTAGCGTTCAGGCAGTCGTCTTCTGTTATAACGTTTAGTTTAATTCTTCCTTGCAGGTGACTTTCTCAATGAGAAAAAATAACTGGAAATAAAGCTTTTTTCTTTAAATCCAATTATTTAGCAAGAAACTGGAAAGCTTATCGCGCAAGACCGTCTGATTGCATTAGTCCTATCGGAGTTTTGCAAAAAGCCAACGAACATACAGGAATCCAGCATGCTGAGCTGCGTGTGTTAACATTAACACCCTATTTACTTGCATCGAAGATTGACATTTTATTGTTGTTAGTGGTTGAAGAAGAGGCCCAAGTACCTTGGTTTACTCGCAGCTTATAAGGCTGAATGCTGTTAACATGGTCATGAACTAACGTAAAAATGTTTTGAAAATATGCAGATTGTTGATATTATTTTCTATTTTGCAAAAAGTCAAGCATAGTCTTTCCCGCAAGCGTGGTTGTTCTCTCCTACTGGGTCTTCGGTTGATTGTTCGGTTGACGTTTATCTCTTCGGTTGACGCTTTTTACACCTAGTGTCAAATGTAGAAGTCCTGTGTTCTGAAATCGCTCGAAAGCGAATGTCGTCGCCAAGACATTACGCGTCGTATGATCAGCTTACGTAAAGCACTTTGACTGGGAAAAGGGCAATCTTGATTGACAGGTCTTATCCACAGTGGCGTAACTGACGTGGGGGCAGGGGTGCGGACCGCCCTCCTTCAAGCTAGGCAAGCTATGTGTAAAAACAGGGCCCTCACTTGGTTTATATTGCGGTGTTTAATATTCTTTTGGTTTTTAGTACACTGTTCTTTTTGTGTTTTTCGGATTTTTTTCCTGTGATTTCGGGTTTTAGTATAGACATCTGCATCAAGGTTCGCTGTCATTTTTCAACTATTTTCTAATTGTTCGTCAGTGGGTCCCCTTCAGCTAAGATTTCCCCCTAGATCAAACCTCTAGTTACGCCACTGCTAATCCAGGAATACACTGATTTCCAAGTTAGTGCTTAAAGTTACTTTTAGGATTTATTTGAGCTGTGAGAATCTCTTACAGAGAACTCTATAACAATGTAGGCTAAGTGTTTCTACCATAATCCGTTGAGGGCTATGTACAAAATTTAATGATTGAATGCTAGTGAGTTGTGAAACTTGGTTTTCTGAAACTGGTTTTGCTTAAAAACTAAGATTTTTAATAAACAAATGCGGAAACCTCAAATTGGGTTGCATAAACAAAACATATTATTATCTTACTATGAGGCAATACGTTATGTCTCTCATATTTTTTCTACATGGCTATGAATACCACTTGGTGCTGAAAACTACCCAAACGAACGAAAAGATGTTTGAGGCAAGGCACAGTGCTACATTATTGCAAGCACCAGAGGTTCAGGCAGCATATTGGATTAGCGATTGTATCCTTGTAATTGGTCTCGACGTTTTGTGCCATCGCTTGTTTACATTACGATTCGCTCGTCATTCTTGATATAAAACAGATATTGTTTCAAAAGTGCAACGCCATGTGCGCTACTTAGCGTAAGCGCGGGTTTCAGGAAAACAGCAATTAGTCTGATCTGTGGATGGTAACCAAAAAGCGCTCACATCGGGCAGTCAGCGATGTGGAATGTTTTCAAGCAGAAGAATGATTTAAAAACCGTCACGCTCGAGCAGTTTTAAAGGCTGCGCTTCTCATTCTGACCGCCCAAAAGGTTGTGGTAACTGTTGGGGGCTAACATGTCAGTTGAAGTCTTGCTGACCTCGCAATAATCCTGCATACAAGCACTAGATACTATCTCGGAAAGCCGTCAGCATTGGAGTTGTGAGCGCGCAAGTTTTTAAATGAGCTTCAGGCATTTCTCGCTGAAAATTAGGTCGTTATATAAATCTCTGTATCATCAGCCTTTTGCATGCTCATTTTGTGAAGCAGGTGGACTTCTATGAGCATTGCTAATTGTTTAAAGTGGCATTAGAACCACATCGCTTGGCAAAATCTCACAATGACAAAGACAGCTTCAACACTGCTCTGTGTTTTGCTCATGTTGGTGTGGTCAGTCGAATCGTCAACGGCACAAGTACGAAACGGTCTCGCAAAAGATAGAAGAAACATCCAAAGAGAGGGTATGTTTTTCTTGCTTTCAATCTCTATAAAACTATGTTCCGCTTCTAAACGTAGGTAGCAAAGGGAACGACAGCATCGCAACGTTGCAAAAAATTTTTATCGTATAAGGCGTATTACGCTGTATTTTTCTCTTGTTCCGAAGTAGGTATATTAAAACGCATTAACGAAAGTCGTTGGATATGACACAAGAAAGGATTTTGCTTTCAAAAAGTTTTTTTGAAAATATCAAACCCTGTTCCACAGAGCATCATTTCGAAGAGGACATTTCAGAACAGAAACTGTTTCTTCCGTTGCTATGTAACGGATTCTAAAACGAATTATTATTTACGTTAAACGTTTTGAAAACAATATTATCACTGACGCGTAACCCAGTGCGCAAAACGCTTTTCGCGATTGACATTTTGGACGTCTCATAAAGATAATCTGCTATTGAGAATATTGGATAAAATGTGCAGCACAAGAGTCAGAATCATTTAATCTTCTCACTGAAAACGATTGAGTGAGTCACAAAATGTTAAAATGCACTATATATTTTTACACTATAGACCGGAGTGACCAGTCTCTCCAACAGTATGATTTGGGGGGTTACTACCATGAGAAAGCCAAACATCTCCAATCACTTCGTTTCCTTAATAAAAGATTGGCTGAAAGAAAAAAGCAGACGTAGTTTTCATTGCCAAGTGAAAACTTGCGGAAAAGTAGCTTTGAAATTCATTTACACAGGTACTTTTGTAGAATAAAGTCGAATTTTTGATATGAAAATAAATATGATCGGACCAGGAGCATGCCAAGCGCAAAATTTAACTTAAATAAGGTTTAAATTCATTGGTCAAATTACAAGAATCATCGTTTGATTCTTTTACATCCACGAAAACTTTCCTTAAGGATATTTACTATGACAAAACGTTTGTTTACTAGTTATAAATAATACATGTAGTGTGGCATGATCAACTAACTATTTGTAGATCACTAAAATTTGCGGCAGTGATTATATAGGGAAGCTCTATTAGGAATTCCTAGTCCCTAACTGCATAAACGGGCACTTTTACGCTAAATGATCTTTGTTGTCGCGCCGTTTGAAAAATGAAACTTCGCGCAATCTTCAAATTAGTCAAACTTGAGGAACACACAAAAATCGTCTTAATTTTCGCAGGTTCACTTATTTGGAACAGGTAGTTTTGTAATAGCCGGTAACAAATACTGTAATTTCTCATTAAGCGCAGCGTAATTAGAAGGCTTCAAAAATATTCTTACGCTGGCTTAATATACTTGCTGAAGCGATTTTCAGAGACTTTTCTTTCTCGCTGTAACGCCCTGCGTTCACATCAAGCTTTAGAGTTTTGAAAATTAAGTTGTTTAGCAGGTAGTCTAAAAATGCCTAATGGAAAATTTTAAATGGTTTTATGCGACTCTGCTTTGTTTCGTTATGTAATTCAGCTTTTCGATGCTTGTTTGAGTTCCTAGCAAAAACTAGTTTCCATATTTTACAACACGACTATCAGTAATCTAAGTTTCTTTTAATTTGCTAGTGAGTAATCCAAGCATGTTGTGACACTATTGACACTTCAGTCCAAATGGCTCATAAAACTGAGTTTTGAAATAATGTGAATACAAAGCAACGTTTTTCATATGTGGTTATGGTAATCTACACGTTTTTAAACTAAGTAAGCCTAATGCTATGATACAATGGTCTACTATTGCAAAGTTACGTTTTAAGAACCAGTGCTTAATGTGAAATACTTCTGATACGATAAAATTCGATCATTGCACCATGTACCTGAAAGTGCTAATTTCACTAAACTTGAGTTGCAACAGACAGAAGACATCACCACCATCCAAGTCATCGAATGGTTTCCGGAGGCTTCTCACCTGCGCGCGTTCAGCGAAGAAGTCGAAACAAAGAAAAATCTTTAGTCGGTCGCATCAGAATTCCACATTCTTTATATAAACTCCTCAATTCAATATTTAGAGGCCACACACACGCACATGGCAATAGCTGGTTTCCACTTTTAAACGGCAACATCGCAGTTTCATTTGGAAGAGTCCCATCGGGAAGACGTATTATTATATACGACCTTGGCGAGAAGCCCACACAAACACCTACAGTAAGAAGCACCACCACGGCGTCCAGCCTGGTTCTTAGTACTGAATCGTCCACTGTTCATGAAACAAAGCCTTGGAGAGGAAAAGGTAGTTTTACAGTGAGTATGCATGCCAAAGCGCTTAAGTTCACTGTTCTTATTTTGTATTTACTAATTGGAGTTACCTTGAAAACTTGCTTTGGCTAGCTTTTACTAGTTTTATTTGTCGTTGTTTATGTTGTTTTCTGATTAATTTAGCGGTTTCCTTTGAATCTCAGTGATTACACATGTAAACGTTTTGTGAGTTACCGTGACTTTTTCCATTTCAAGCTTTGTTAAAACTGGACTTTGACTTCTGATGAGTAGCAAATGTTTTGAAAAATATATCACTATTTTCATCTTTTTTGTCAACTAAAATAACACATCATCCATTTTTATTTTTTCCGTTTCAAAATTGACCTATGTGAAAATTGTTACGATGTGTATTAAACATCAAATCAACAGATAGTTTTTTCGCCGCACGATTATTGCGCTTATTTTACCTGAAACGTGAGCATAAACGTCAATTAGCAAAACGTTAGATTTCGATCGTTCAAAAGAGCTGTTTGTAACTGGGTTACGGTTTTTCTTCAGGGCGATCTACGTTTGTCTTGTATGGACCGAACGTGCACTAAAGGAGTTGTAGAAGTTTACAACAGTGAAGCAAATATTTGGGGAACAATTTGTGCAAATGGATGGGGAACGGAAGAGGCTACAATGGTTTGCAACTTCTTGAAATTTAGGTATATATAATCTTAGGTTTTTTAAATACCTGGATCTTACCGTCTTATTCGATTGTGAGCTGGGGCTTACAATGTTTGTTTCATCACATCGTGGGGCTTACATTTTTTTNTTTACCTTAATTATCATCACGCCTATTAGAGTCTTTCCTTGGCTACGTTTTGTTGACCAACCTCTCTTTTCGCATTCTCTCTTGGTTCTTATTAGCGTCACGTGCACAGTACACACTCGTCACACGAGCGATTATGATGAGCCAAGGGCAGTTGTGATAGTGAATCATCATTACCAGGGTTGCCAATTTAAACGAGAAACGTGCTAGCACGCGAAAGTATCTCAGCGGCTTAGGTAACTTACAGGCGTAGCCGGGGGAAGAGGGGACACGCCCCCCAAATTTCTAGCATATCTTGTCTCTTGGCTTTTGAGAGGCGGTGTTCCAAACAAAATAGTGTTTCTCGTTTAAAGTCAAAAGATTTGGACTCCTCCAAAATTTCGGGCTGGCAACGCCACTGAGGTAACCTATGTACAAGTGCGGCTGACAATCGAATAAATACGGTATTTGCTTTTCAAAGTTACAAACGTTTGTAATTGCATAACTCTAACGTAGAAGATGCGCTTGGAATATATCAATTGAATCTACTGGAAATTATTTGTGGAGTATGTCGTACACACCTTATTTCGTTGAAGTGAAATTGTAAAATGACTTTCATGAAGATGTAACTGCTCTCATGAGCGCTACAAATGCCTTCGAGTGGCGCTACGATAACGCAGAGAAGATATTTTTTCATCACAAAGTTAAAGTCAAAAACCCTGCAAAAGCAGTTAAGAGGTGCCTCTTCAGGAGTACGGCACACCGAAAAGCTAAAGTCTCACACTAGAAAATTTTCTCACAAGTGCACCTCATTTTTTAATCATGCGATGATATAAAATCATTCACAATAGCTTGAAAAACACCGAAGAGAAAAGCGTGTTGATCACTGGTTCAAGCCTGGTTATGGCATCGTAAAAATTAAAAATTCTCGCCAATGAAACTAAACTGCTCCGAGGTCGTGAGGTCAAGTATATTTTGTAAGTTCATTATTTCATGCGGCCTGACTACTTGACTGCCAGCATTTAACTAGTAGAGCACTTTGAGGTTGGATTTGGTCAACCTGCAATAAGGTCCCACCACCGAGAAAAGAACTTAAAATAACTAAAGAAGACAGACTGTCATACAGGTAAAAAGAATCAATGGGATATCTGGTATTCCGCACAAATTCTTGCGTTTTCATATTCAAGGCTTCTTGAGCAATTAAATTACCATTAAACCAAGTTCTAACGTCTGGCCAATGTGAAGTGCATTCAGTCAGAAAAAAAAGTTTTCGCTTAAAAATTTTATAAATATCAGCTTTTCAAACAAGGATTTTTATCATTTGACTAAACAGTGATAAACTATGACGACGATGCTTCTAGTGCCAAAGAATTTTGTCCAAGTGAATACCCTGTGCATTGATTCACCGTTAATTTTGCGCTTTATGGTTCGAGTCACTCGAAACAAATTGCATCGATAAATACTTCATATTGCAATGGTTTTAATGACTGGGGAGTTGGGTAAGGATCAACAATGTTGTTTTGTCATCGACACCGAAAAGAGATTCCTTCCCACACCAATATGGCAATATATGCGCCTACCAGCGAACATTCCAATACACAGTAATCATCGTATTCCTGTATATCATTTTAAAACTTGTTTTCTAAAATTGCATTTACACGGCTTTCCGTGATTGTTTTTCAGCAAGCTATAGGTACTTTTGGTTGGTACCTTAGTTTGACGCTTCATGTTTCATCAAATCAGACAAGTTGTTGGATAAAGTTCCTTACTTTAGTGGTTTATTTTAGCTGTGGTATGGGTCGCTTTGTGTGAAACTATACTGTGATCGAAATTGATGATACAGAAATCAATTCTTCAGCTACTTCACGACTAATTTGATGGACTTATCTGTTTGCTCTCATTGGTATCTAATGAAAACAATATTGTCAAAAATATAACCATTAGCAGCACTGTTGCCGTTAGGCTTGTTATTGTTATTTTGATAAGGCAACATACTGTAGAAAGTCGGTTACTTATTATTCGTAATAGGCGCTGTTTGCTTCGTGGCAAACATGCTGCGATATACCATGGTAAATGAACTTGATATGATGTTAACTTTGATAGCTTTGTAAGGGTTTGTGGCTGAAATATACTAAAAATATCGTCCGTCCTGTCTTTTTGGAAAACTGACATCGCAAAACATAACCCTCCTTTTCAGGTATAGTGATTGCCGCTTGACTGTGCTTGCGGTAGACTGTAATGCAAAGTCTCTCCTAAACAAATATGCCCTCAGCAACACCTTTTCATAGTACCCCTCATGTTGCAAGAGTTATTGTGTAAATGGCGCGACAATTTTTGTACAACTGTATAAACTGGGCTGTAATTATCACGAAATGCCCAATACCATTGCGCATCGTCGTCGCGCGCGTGATCAAGGACCGCGCAGGGGCCGTTCGAAAAATTTGCGCCAATCTCCTTCCCTAGCTATCCACGTGGAGACCCCACGTTGCGCCCGCTACGCATCAGGGGAGGCGAATGGGGACAGCGCAAATTTCTTCTAATTTGGTGACTTGAAACTCATGCGTAAACGATAATCCTGTCATAAGCTGCTAGCTGCTAATGATTGGAAACTGGAGCATCACTTCACTCACAGGAAAAGAGTAGGGGAAACCAAACTGGCCGAGGAAACCAAACTATATTGCTTTGATGTTGTTGTCGTCTATTTCACTAAGCGTGGTGGTTCTATAACACTGTTGAGCTGGGCGATGGGTGGAAACCAACGTTCCCTCCAAAGAGCGCGAATGCGCAGCACCACCACACCATTCATGCAGTGAAATCGCATTCTCGCGCACTTGCAACATTTCAAATTTAAAAGTGTAAAAACAATTAAATTTTTTGGGGGCCGAAACAAAACGCTTCTGAGCATATCGCACAGCTCGTTTAGACGCTATTTGAATTAAATATCTACTTTGTTCGTATTTTGATAAGATTTTATACTTCTAATAATTCAAAAATTCATTTAGAACTCTTCTAACTTAGCCTTAAAATAATCACGCTCACTAAAACAAAAATTCGGTCAGTGTAAAATTTTTTTAATGGGAACATTGGTGGAAACTCTTCTATGTCGGTATTGAGCCAGCAAAGTTTGCCCTGGCTAAAGTGGGATACTTTAAGCCCGTAGCCAGGTATTGAGGTCTGGGGGGCAAATAAACTCTTAAGGGGCAAGATTTTAATTTTCATTTATGTTTAAAATTTTTTCTGGGCACAACAAAATTTGGGGCGGCACAAAAGAAAATTGGGGGGGTTATTGCCCTCGAATGCCCTCGTGGCTACGGGCCTGGGATACTTGTGAGCCTTCAGTTAACAAGTTCTGCTGATGAATGTATCCCCCTAGAAGAAAGGATAAGCATGTTGAGGTTGAAGTTGTTAGACCGCCCAACTGGTTGATACATGTTTATGCCCCATAATCAAGTGCACTATTCCCGAAATTAGCGGAAGAAACTATAGTGATACCCAGCGAAGGGATAAAGCCAACGAATCCACGATCCTTTCGGGAGACTTGAATTTACACGTTGAAAACTATTCTAGGCATGGAAGGGTGAGATTAACCAACAAGGTGATGCTGACGTAACTAACCACGGAAAAAGTGGCTGTGAAACTGAATGAATGCTGTTTAAGTACGTCTTGTAGCTTCAATTTTGGTAAGGATTTACTATTGGAAAGCGCTTGAAATTGGATAAACATGAGTTGAGCGGAGTATGGCCGAAAACACTAAACAGATTCATGCGTGTTAGGGTCAAAGTGCTGGGACACGGAAAAAAATTGACTAGGTTGTCCTGTCAAGCAACCCCTGGCAGCATCACTATAACCTCATGGTTTAGAGTTTATGGCAGAATTGTGTTTTGGATCGAGACGAAGCTACAAGTTTGAATGCGGTCTGCTGGATGATCAACACGTTTGCTTAAAAAAGAGTGCTATTGTTGTGTAAAATCTGTAGGCTATCTATCGTGGTTTTGCCCATATCCCGAAGGAGCGGGGAATGACAGAGAAAGTGTAAAGCCAGATAAAATGAAACTTTTCCTGGGGTTCCATCACTATTCCGCATCAAGCAGGCAATGCACGGAAATCAGCTTTTTGACAACGCTGCCAGCTGGTCAGGTCTGCAGGCGTGACTGCAGGCTCACTACTGCATGCAGTGGTGACCTTGCATTCCACTAAACAAGTTTCGTTTTACTTTTCGTTTTTTACAAACGGCATGAGCACAGGTCTTTCGTGTAATTTCAGCGAGGGAGCGAGAAGACCTTTGCACTTACGTCGCGACCGAATACCAAAAGCTTCACGAATTCTTCCGTCGTTTTATCAGAACATTACTTGCACTGGTACCGAAGATTCAATCATAGACTGCGGTGGAGATAAAGCAAGCAGCTCAGGCTCTTGTCAACCAGATTTGATTGCTGGTGTAAAATGTGCAGGTACCACTCAGCGAACTTCTGCCTTGTTTCTTAAAATTGTGCTGTTAAAGTTTATCTTTAGATATTCTTTGTTAAGCACTTGAACCGCAAATGGAGTATTGCCCCTTGAAACCTTTTTTCGGTTTGATTTTGGGTGATAGCAATCGGTAGCAGGCCGAAGCTTGAAATCTTCTTTCCGGGACAGTTAAGGTGAGCATTCTTGCCCAAAGAGCACTAAGGCGATTCACTTAGCAGCCGTGGGCCGAACGACAAACCTTTCATGTGAGAGGTGGACACTATAGCACTGAGTTATCGGCACTCTGGAAATCTTTTTGTCATTGTTGCCTGAAAGTAGCCGTATGTACGTAACTCTACTGCCTGGATACTTATGTTATAAGTCAGAAAGGTATTTTGAATTCATTACTAATTTGAAGGCAAATTAAATGCCTTCAAGACATGTATTTCAAACAAAACAGCTAAAACAATCGACCTGAAAAACATCATTACGGCCATTGGCCCACCATTTTTACCAATGACCATGGCAAGACAATTTTTCCAACATTGAAGTTGATTGCTATAATGGCATTTGACAAGTCAGTTATCTAAAGCTCTATCTGCTCTTTTGTTATTACTGCATTTGCCCTTTTTCAAGTCCTACAAGAGGTTTGAACTAAATTTTTCTGCGCAGATCATCTTGCAGTGTGTTCCAATTTAAAAAAACCGTACGTTCTACAGGTAAAATTATAGATAATCGCGAATCGGTCGAATGCAGGCTACCAGCAGTGCGTTGTAAAAACAAAGAAAAATGCATCCCATCTAGCTACCTATGTGATGGAATGAACGATTGTCCATGGGGTACTGACGAACAGAACTGTCACAAAGGTAAGGCAGACTTTTAATTTGCAGTCAGTTGAAAACTGTTGGTGTTGATCCGCTGTGCATACCATTTTAAAACAAAATTGAATGTCTTTTTTTTCGAGCCAGGTCCGTAACCAGCTTGGGACACCAGGGTGGTAAAGAGTTTTCTGAAGAGGGCCAAATTTTTTAAACTACGTCCAACACATTTTTCCAAGGTGGAGAAAAATCTTCTAAGAGAGGCAAAACACTCCCTGCGCTCCCCATAGTTACGGGCCTGATGCGAGGGGAATCTTCTGCAAAAATTTTCTTGCATGAAACGCAGTTATTTCTGATATTGAAAAAAGTTGTCACGACATTGGAATAATCACGTCACAAGCATAATGTTGGTGATAACGTGAGTTAAATAGTATCAAATATACCTTCAATTGAAACATTCTCGTAGCATCATGCATTATACAACGGTTGCGCAAAAGGGAGGGTGAAATAAAGATTATTACAGACTCTCTTCTTTGCGTCAGAACACTAAGCTCTCAAGCAAAAATTCAATCTCTGCAATGATCTTTTCATTTAATTAACAGTGATCCAGGTAGTATAAATCACATGTTTGTTTGCAAGTTTAAGAGTACCAATCACTTATTGAGTCGTTAAATTTGATACTTCTTGTTTCCCACGTTTTGATGAGTAGGTGTGTATTTTTCTTAAATTTGGTTTGGACATTTGAGGTTTGCATTTTTAGAAACTTGCCCATCTGGTTTCATCCAGTGTGGTCCGCCAGTTGCTGGATGTGTCAGCAAAATGTTTGTCTGCAATGGCAAACATGAGTGTAGTAATGGAAAGGACGAGGCTAACTGTGGTACGTAACCTGCTGTTAAACTCCTTTGTTTTCTGAAAATGATGTTAAATAAAAAAATTTAGCACCCTCTATCTTTCTGAAAGTGCATATCACTTTCATGATTGATCTTTCAATTGAAATCAGGCAAACTGTTTATATTGATAACCACTTAAATACTTTGCTTTGATCGGATGGCTGCAACAAATAAGTGTGTTTCAAGCTGTTTATGTTTTGCAAAATGTTAGCGTGTCTACGATATTCGCTACTTTGCAATTTCTGTCCCATGGTGGTGCGCAGGTAATCTTTCAAAATTTTATATTTTCCAGGAGACTACTTGAATCGCTTTTTCAGGAGAGACGGAATGAAGCTTCGTTTGAATATTCGAAGTTACATCTCTGCATGGCGACGCATTTCTCCATATGCGTGCGCAAAAAAATGCATACAAGAAAGGTTGTCTCGATGTGCTACATTTGATTACAACAAGGTATACTGAAACAAATCCTATGCCTCTCACACTTCAAAGTGTTATGCAACCATGTGTTTTTGGGGTGGCTTCCAAGTGGGCTTTGAAGCCAATTAAAATGTGTTTACAATCGCAGTTGTGATTTAAAAACAGAACATTAGTGAAACGACGATAGCATCGATTTTGCAGTTAATTGCTACGTTGATATGAAATGTTTTCACTGTGTAAGTAAAAGCGTGAATACAAATGACATCACATGCGCCAGTGTTTTTCAGTCTTTTTGCTGCAGCGTGCTGCAGCGGTACCTTCCGCAAGTGTTTGCGTTGCTCGTGGAACCTCATGCAATTATACAAGTGTCTATATTGCTGCAACCGCATAGAACTATGGTTGCGAATTTCGTCCCAGACAATTTCGGTGTGGCGGAACCCCTGGCAGCTACTCGCGGAACCATGAGGTTCCGCGGAAGCCCGGTTGAAAAATACTGTCCTACGCCCATGAAATGTGCTGGTCAAGTCATTTAGGTCACTTGAAAGAAATAAATTAGAATCAATGGCTTAATCAAAACATCTGACTCAATTTTGTGGTGCTGGTGAAGCAGGTATGGGCCCTAAAACAAGAACTTAAAAAATGTTTCGAAATAATGGAAATACGAAGAAATTTTTCTATCGCTTTGCAGGAATTGCACGAATGTTATTTGGCTTCGAAACCTCTTGCTTATGCTGCTGGGATGACTGTACCCACCAGTGGCAGAGACAACTGGTCTCACTACGTTTTAAAGGAAACGTTCGGTAAGAAAATGATCAGGAGCGACAAACCAACAGAAGTTAAGGTTTATCTTCTATTCATGACTCGATAAGAAGTTTGTATAATATGATTAAAAACCAAGCGTATTACTAGCAAAATAAAATTAAAACCTTAAAGTCGACTGCAGTCAGCGTTGGCTTCAGCCTATTGGCAATGGAGTTTTACAGAACATCACAAAGGTTGGACAACCTTGCCTTCTGCAACCCATACTTGACGTTGCCACTGTTATTTGGCTGCAGAAATACCTCCAGGCAGAGTGCCAGTTTCGCTTGGAAATGACAAAGAGTTGTTTCAGGGCAGAACGGCAATTCAGGATTAACATTTATAAACCTACAAGGTTTTCGCTTGAAATTACTGACGTACCGATTTTAACTCAATGATCGATTAGTGGTTGAGCATTTTCGCCCCCTTTGTTTTTTTGCTCACTTGCCCTTCAAACCACTGAACTAGGCCACATGGCCGGTTAAATATCCGTCGTACGCCGAACATGTTATGCGAAACCAAAAGCGAAAGCTTTCAAAGCGCAAAAAATGAATGAATTGGAGGAAAGCAACGGGTATAGCGCGCACTAACCTATCGACCAAAAACATTTTTGCTTCAAACTTAGGTTAAGACGTTTATTCAAGAAAGTTGAACAAAGCTGGTTTCCGGCAAACAGGTGGCCCGTGAACGCAGCGTTGCTTCAAGGTCAGTTTCTCAGTTATCAGCAACTTCCAAGCAACCGTCACCAACTCCATTTTCAAAAGTGCCGAAACCATCCATACTCATGTAACGTTAACTTCAGTTAGCCTGCTATTATGACTTGTTAGTTTCTTGCAAATTTTGATTTACTACGATAATCGTTGGAGATTGTTGCTAAAGCAATTTACCCGTTAAATTTTTACTCTGGATCGTCTATGTGTCCGACTACAGTGTGGATTATTTTCACAAGAATTCTGAACGTAATATTAGCGTCGTAGTACGATTGCTTTGCTCAGCTATTTAATGGCTTGTTTCAGCTATTTAATACTTTCTTTAAATAAAATTCTTTAAATTTACTGCCTTGTGTTTGCTTTATCTGGCTTGGGGGGGGGGCGAAAACGGCATGTCGAGTGTGAAAAGGGGGCGATGGAATAGAAAGAGAAACACTGGTCTAGTTGGTTGAGCACGTGCCACCGAAGCTGGTGGGACTGGCTCCGATTCCCGGTCGGGTCATACCGAAGACTTGAAATACGATTCTTGCGCCCTGCCCAGCAACGCGCTCTGCGTTGATGGGTGGGTGCAAAGGAACAGTTCCCGCGAGGTGCTGCCATTGACTCACCGCCACTGCAGCATTCACTCATGCGAAAGCAGCCGCGCAAGCAGTGACGTTCCAACAGGAATACAGAAACCGACTACAAACGAAACTGAACTAAGCGGATATTAAGGAACTATCGTTTTTATTTTGTTGGCCACGAATTGCATCAGTCGTGAAGTGACATCTTGGCTGCAACAGAGATCGAATCGTCGGCATTGGCACCTTTATGGCAACATATGAAGAAGCGTTGGCAACGTCTTCGCAAAAGTCACCAGGCTCTTGTACGTTTTTCGAAATATCGCACTGAAATGTCTCACAGCGTGCAAAGTCAAATAAAAAATAAACAGCAGCAATTCTATTACTTTTTCAAGGCAACCCAAACACACCCTCACAAGCACAGACTGTCAGTCACGCGAATATTAACACTACGGAGAATTCCATGACCAGCAGTCCGGAAGTTCATGCCACGGAAGCAACTTCGCTCACTGCCTCTCCTACTCCCATCCACGGTGTTTGCGGCTTGAAACCTTCCTCTGGAACGAGAAGACCTAGAGCAGTTGGTGGGGTCACTTCAAAGCCTCACGACTGGCCATGGCAGGTAGCTTTTTGCAGCACAATATTTTTGCACAGACTTTTTGCATGATAGATTAAAGTAATCACGTCCAAACGATATTGATCAGTGATTAGAAACGCGCATGGCTTATCGTTGTTGTCAAACCAGGCATACAGTATGTTGGTGCATTAACTAATACAGTCAAAATTAGTGTAGACAATCGCACGCTTGTTATCAAATGTTGATCCAAACTTGTTGGACACGGCGCTAAACTATTTTTGCGATATTGTTTGAGAAATTATTACACAATTTTCAGATTGCAAAAAATACACAATTTTTCTTTCACTTTCTACTTACATTTTTTTCTTAAGATAACTGAAACTATTTTTGAATACTTGCTAGCATTTTGAGCATTTGGGTTTGCTACCTTCTACAAATGTCGGTCTTGTAAAATTCTTGCTTGGTGCGGAATCAGCTATGACGCTGGTCTAACTAAATGATAGCAGTAACAATATCAACAACGTGTTAAATGATAACTATGAACTCTGTATCGCCAAAAAACATTGTCATTTGTCTCTTTTTCATGTAAAATAATCTCAGCTTCTAAACGGTTGCTGTAGGCCGGCATATGGATGCCTTGGAAATACATATGCGGAGGAACCCTAATCGCCAGTTGTTGGGTGCTGTCAGCTGCTCACTGTTTTACGTGAGTAGCGTTAAATACGTATCTTTGCATTTCCAGTAAACAGTGGCGTTTCTGTTCTAACAAACCTTTCGCATGCCACACCTACAGTACTTAAAATGCTTGTCTTAAATTTATTGATCGCAATATCAACAGCTTTGAATTGTTAAAAATTCCTGAAGATTATTTTTTTCGCTATAAATCTTCTTAACCACATGCAAAACATAATGAACTGCAGTGTTTGATTGCATCTACAAAACGACTTTCAATACAAGTCGGAGCGCACTGATGTACAACCAGGCTTAAAATACCCATGCTACTCGAATCTAACTTCGATTCCTTACAAAAAAATGTTAGGAAAACAACAATAATCGCGAGAAATTGCATGCAAAGCATTGCAAATGGTACCACCACAGTGTGCTAGAGGAAACGTTTGAAGCAACGTTTTGTTTCATGGATGTGACAAAACTTAAATCACCCGAAAAAATGACATTTTAAAAATCTGCCTCTGCCCATTACTAAAATTCAAACTTACGAGTATCAGTTTAAAGAGGAATTTTCCAGTGTAGACTTAATTTAATATGGAACAAGTGGGAAAGATAAGTGTCTAATCAGAAATTCAGAAGGTCCATCCAAGTCCACATTATCGGAATGTGAGTAGATATCAGGACTAGGAACTATCGAACACTAAGTACCTCATAACAGTTGTAAATGCACGAGTGAAAATGTTTTGTGCGTTTTGTATTTTTTAAACGATTCCACTTTACAGTCAAACGTCCCTAGAGACTTATCAAACAAGTAGAAAAAACACGTTCTTACTAGTCCTTTGTATATGCCGATGATCCCATTTGTTAAAATCAGGGGCGGATCTAGGTGGGGGGGATTGTAGCGATCGCCCCTCCTAAAACCTACAAAAGTAACTTTTTTCACCG
>JGI24022J15233_10001970_pt1 | contig 18419 bp, 8 predicted proteins | sample Ectturendosymbi2_FD_15233 | JGI IMG/M metagenome (IMG submission 15233) | reverse complement strand
TTATACACGAATAAATACGGTATTTGCGTAAGGGCCGCATAAAACCGGGCAAAGAGCTGCATGCGGCTCGCGAACCACGGGTTGGCCAGGACTGGATAGACCTTTCACCGTTTGAAACGCTTCACTAGTTGCGTGTCTGCATGGGTGCGCAATTGAATGCGCACTAAAAAAACATTTGCTCAGTGTAAAAATTTTTTAGAGGGAACACTGGTCTTCACCAAAAGATTTTGCTTGACTTCTACACCCGCTCTGAAGATCATTTGATTCAACTAACATTCTCTTGAAAAGCTACCTATTTGATCTAGGGAAGATCTGAAGTCTCGAAGGCGTTGTGATTACAAATGCAATTACCGAATTCTTTCGATGCCGGTGGTCATTTTCACCAGAGGCTTGTGTTTCTTTTGTGGTTTCTCACGTTCTATTTGCCAAATTTGGCACATTTGAAATGTGTGGGAAATAGCCACAAAGATTGTGTTGTTTGGTAATGCAATTTGTTTGATATTAGCCAACGATATTAATCGGAAGATGGTTTCAAATTGGTGATGAGGCTTTGTTGCATAATCTGCTGGACAGCTGTGGACAACCGATATAAAACTATGAATTTAATGCAAGAAATTTACAGTTCAACAACTATACATTTGGTTACCAATTCATTGAAATGATTTGACAACTGTGTGGAAATCTTCAGGCGGTCATAGAACGCACTTAGCCACGTTTTAAGGTATGAGGAGCAAAAAACATTTTAGGAGGGTAAGATTTTTGTTTTTATTATACGCTTAAAGCAAATTTTGTGGGCACAAAAACATTTGGGGTGAACTGCCCCCGAATGCCACCCTGTGGTTACGGGCCTCGGCCGTAGTCCGCCAATTCCTTGCTTTTATTTTTAATTACAAGTGCGAAGTGCTTAGTAAATGCACGGCAAGCCCGGTGTTAAGTTTTGCTTCCGGCCAGCCAGCACGTCAACAATCGCTCAACCAACCATATGCATGCTGGTCGCCAGAAGTTTTGACTCAGACGCTTTACGAAGTTGTCTTTACGAAGGTTGAAAATTCCCAGGTTTCACTATTTGAAATGAGACCACTAGAAACAGTTGGGGAATGTGTACAACCTATTTCTCACAGGTATATCTAACTGTTTCAGGTATTTGATGCATGGTTCAGGCATGGGAACGTTGAAGGTATTCTGGAGCCCACCCAAAAAAATTGGGACTTTTCGAGCTACGGTATATCTCGTGTCAGCAAAATCAGGTAAAGTAGTATTTTTTTTTTAATGAAAGTTCACAACTATATATTTTTACGTTTTTTCTGCGACAACATGCTATGGAAACAAGAGACTGGAAATCTTTAACTAAACACTAGTTACTGATTTGCTTTTGTAGGTCCAGTCAGCCGAAACGGATCTGATTGGATTCAGGAATCTGTCACAATGATCTCTCCGACAAGCTTTAATCACTATGCTCCAGTTTATGTAAGAAAGTTCATAGAAAGTGTCTGCAATCGCACTTCCATATTTACCCCCTTATCCACAAGACAGAGTTCTTTTCAGAATAAAAACAATTGTTTGCATTTCGTGGCACATTTTTTCAACACTTTTGTTTGCAAAGCTGATCTGGCCAACTCCCTGCCAACTTTTTGTCATTTTTATGGAAGAGCTTTTGAACCTCAGCAACAAACATTTTTTCCGCGTTTTGTTGACACTTTCCGTAAAACAACTTCAACACTGAATCGCTCTTCCAAAGCGTCTGCAGATGTGTTGCATGTTTCATAGTTGCGCAACATCCCACACTCTTGAAAAACATTCAACGAAATAACAAGTAGTCAGCCGATTGGAACACCTGTCCAGACTGTTCCATTCTGCAATGAACATAAAAAACATGGATAGTAGCGTTCAGAAATGCTGTGCGGCATTGAAATAAGGTCATGTCAGTGAAACTTACAACTATGTAGACTTGCACCAATTTACCGTAATTTGGTGGTTCAAAATTGCATAGGATTTCTTATCGGTTTTAAACTTTATGGTCATGATTCTTATTGAAATGATCCAAAGTTCTCCTGAAATAATATGTGCAAATATCTTTTGCTGTGTGATATTTAAGGGCTTGCCTAAACAATTTCGTAAGCTCTGTTATTAAGTTGAATAATGTTTGCACACGTAGTCAATTTTCTTTTTTCTCCTCTGAGCATGGAAATCTTTAGCAAAGTACCTGTACGAAATAAACAAAATTTTAGATATCATAGGTACTACATTCTGATGGAACTGAAACAACAAACGATAAATGATGCTGCAGCAAACCTCGCAATGCCACATTACCTTTTCCCGAAACATTAAAACGTCTGCCGCAGCAACGCTGCACACAGTTACAGCGAAATGAATATTTTGGGATTTTCACCTCTATCACTTGGCGTGCATTGACTCAGTGCCAAAACTTAAGGAAACATGCTCGATGCAAGCAGACATTGTCAACTAGTGCGTCAGGTGTATTATATTATTAATTTATTTATTTATTTATTTAACGACAATTTTGCTGCAGGCGGTAGCCTGACTGGCGCAATCGTGTCGTGTCACGTCGAGCTTTGATAACATAACAACGCAAAAAGAATTAAAAAACAAATGGAAACGCAAAAACAAATACACTGCATTGCTAGCATCTCATACAGCACTTCAGGAACGCATCAACAGTATTGAATACAGAATTGAAACGAGGACGACGCATCAGGTACGTCATATAGATATAATGACAATTGCAACAGATCGGCACCAACAAAAAAAATACAACAGGAAAGCACGAATCTCCCTTCAATGGTGTACAAGGTCGCGCGGATGTTATCAAAATCTATTACAAGACTTGAGAAAATCATCCACGGCGCAAAACACAGCAACCGAGATGTGTGATGGCTCGTCATCAGGCAAGCCGTCACCAGGCGTTACCGCTGCTGACTCGTATAATTCATTGGCTTTACTTAGCGTGTTGCAGGAGTGGCAAACTCTGGATATTCTCAGAACGGCGTCCATTCAAAACAGACCACGTGCATCACAAACTCGTTATGAAGATTGTCTGTTATGAACGTGATCTGTTATATCAGGCCCGCAAACAAGGGTGCGAACGGGGCAATTTCCCCAGAAATTTTCAAAAACATGTTTAGTTGTTAGATACAAGTTACAATCATTTTGTCTGTTCCGGAATTATCAGCTGGTTGCTTCCGGTGGTTGCTTGTTGAAGCTCTATACCAGTGGTTCTAAACCTTTTCTCCATCACGCCTCCCTTAAGCAATTGTCCTTTGTTTCCAACCCTCCTGAGTTTAAATAAGATGTAAAAACAAATGCATATATTGATAAATTTATTGATTAAACTTTCCATGTTGTAGGGGGAGGAAGGGCTCGCGCCCCCTTGGAAATTTATTGACGCCCCCCTGGGGTGGCATGTCCTCCCGGTTAAGAACCATTGCTCTACACGTTAGTTAAATCAATTAGAACAGTTTCTCGTGAGTTTCACTTGGAAAAACATGTCTACATTATCTTTAGTTGATATGGTTAGCTGAGGGTGCTGAGACAATACTTTGCTGTGCAAAACTTGCCTTCATGCTGTTTAGCATCAACCTACAGCATAGAGCAGTTGTTTTCAACCTGGTGTTCGCGACCCCTCTGGGTTATGTACGTAGTCTGTTATGAAAGTGAACCGTGTTGCCTACTGAGTGCATGTGAAGGAGAACCTCTACACAAAACAAATTTTCGTGGCATAAATTCTTTTGCGAGAAGAACTTCCATTGAAAAGAATCATTCATCTTTTACTCCAAAAAAGTTCAGGATGATGTGTTTGAATCTTATGCTGACATGAAAATGTGTTACTTTTGTTCTAATTATTTTGTTCGTTTCCTTTTTGATAAGAAACGTGGATTCTTTTCCTATAATCAGTTCCACAATGATTGCATCTTCGATCTTGTGATCTGTTCCCTCCAGTTTGCTTCGTTTGGCGTTTTATTGGTGAGACCGAAACGTTACTGTTTGTTTTGTGTTCTTCTCATTCTCAGTTGCATTATATTCGCTAAATGCAATGCCAGCGCTACCATTAGGCGAACTAGACGGCTGCCTAGGACGCTAGGCCAAAGGGGGCGCCAAAAATGCAATTGTGTGATTCAGAAAGTGACGAATGTACACCAAGAAAAAGGAATGAACATGATGAAAGTGAATGAAATACACGATTATGCAGTTTCTGAGAAGACAAAGGTACTACACTATTTCAGGTTTGCTGCAGAAGGGTTAATATTTTTCCTATTTAATTTCAATTTCACATATACTAGGCAAGCTATGCCGCAATTGGTATAAATTTTATTCATGTAATAAACTTTTCTGATGTACAAAACGTCCTTCGTATTTCCTTAATGTATGTGATGAGTAGAGTAAGGATCTTTGTATAGGAGGGGTGGGCGCTGGAAAGGATCTTGCCAAGGGTGCTCACAAGTCTATCATTGGTCTTCTGTCAGGAACAGCAAAGCATTCCCTTCAGGCCATACTTTATCAAGCTCACTGCAAAATTCTAAGGATACCACCTCTGTACTTTTCATTTCGTGAGTCTTAATTTTTCCTGGCTGGGTCGCTTTTTTTCCGAGTAAGTTTATGTCGAAGCCTTCAATAAATCATGTTTTCAGTGGCGATTCTAAGGGGTAGCATGGGTGGGCCGTTGCCCCTCCAGATTTTTGGCTGGCCCTCAGTTTGGTCCCCCAGATACGTGCTCACGCCCGTAACCAGCTTGGGACACCAGGAAAGGCGAAGAGTTTTCCGAGAGGGGTCCAAATTTTTTGATCTATGTCCAATGTTTTTGAACTAGGTCCAACACATTTTTCCAGGGGGCGAAAAATTTTGTAGGGGGGTTTCGCCCCCGTGGTTACGGGCCTGTGCGTGCTTAGTTTTACGCTGAAGTTCGTTTCCTTGATAAATACAGCAGATAACTTTCAGTCAGGAATACATTAAACAAAAATTCAGAAGCCCTCTAGCCTGCGTTCCATATTTCCCAAATGCATGATAAGCTGTGTTGTTTTTTGACGACCGGGTAAGTGGGAGTTGTTTATGACGACACACACCGTACCATTGGTTATTCGGATCCTGTAAGAAATTAATCATACCGCGGTCGTAGTGACGAAAGATTCAGTTCGCAGCTGAGAAACAGTCGCAGAAATGGGAAGATTGATGTACCGTGCATTTCCATGTGAGGTAGAACTGGATTATACTACTGTCAACGGATTGTTGCTTGTCATGTGGCAAAATGTTTGTGAAAGCATTAAGAATTGGTGTCAGTTGATTTATTCGAATTTATCCTGACCGCAGTTGTGTGTTCAGCTGCCTTGTGTATGCGACTTCGAAGCACCTTACGCATCTGGTTCGTGACTTCAGTTATCAGTCTGCCCACACATGTCCTGCAACCATAGAACTTTGCAAGGATTTTCTGCAATGATTCAGGAACAATTCGTTCCGTTATTTCAGTTCTTTGGCCAGGATGTGAACTATTTCTATCAGAAGAACACTCGAAAAATGCGCAAATGCATATTCAATTAGTGAAAATAATTTAAAACCTGAAACAACTCTGGCAAAGAATTTTTCAGGAGTCGCAGCTGCCTGCATCGCTCGAACAATTTCGTTCATTTGTAGCTCTTACAAAAGCTGCGTTTGATTGTTTATACACTTATGACAGTTATTACTACTAGCCGTAACTTTTCCCGTCACCAGCGCTTCATGCGAGAAACGTTTTCAAAAATGTAATCAGTGAAAACATTTCTCAGAAACGCCATGACCAGTGAAATATTGAATAACAATGCTCTACTTTCAATTGAAAGGGTATGAGCTGAAGAAATAGATTTAGATGATTTCGTTGATGAATTTGATAGCAGACATGAAATTTGAAGGATTAAGTTGCATTGAGTTGATGTTAATTTGTGTGAGAATCATATTGCTCATTGTCTATGTCTGAATCTTTTTTGATTAATTTGAGGTAGTGCGTGTTTCGTTTATGACAAGACAGTCATAAATTAACGCAGGATTCAAAAGACAGCTTTTGAGGACCAGTCAGAAGAAAAGTTGATGTGAATATTAAAATGAACGTCTTTGCTGGGAATATTCTGCAAAGCAAGTTTTACGCCTACTGTTACATCTTGCCATCAGGTACACGCCCTAAACGCCGATGCACACATGCCTATTTGCGGCGCGACTAGCTATACTTTTAGGTACCACTGGTGACAAACCTTCGCTGTTGTTAACTGCACAGTGCGCTGAATTGTCCTCACCCTATCCACGCTGCAGATGAGTATTGCACTCGTGATAGTAGCTACACCACAACGACAAAGTGTGCGTAAGCTCCCACAAAGTAGTCACAGTGGTCACCACATTGTTGGCAGATGGTTTATTTTTCTAAAATTTGTTTTGTAGTAAGAATATTTTGACCAAACTAGTTGGAAATTAACAGCCTAATTGTCTTTGTGTCAGGACATAGGCGTAGCCAGGGGACCATTCTACCCAAAATTTTTAGCATATCTTGTCATTTTATGCTTTGAGAGTGGCGCCCCATACAAAAATACTTTTGCTCGCTTAAAGTCAAACATTTTGTCCCCCACGTTTTGGGCTGGCTACGCCACTGTGTTAGGATCAGGATGGAATTCATGGTCGGATCATTTCGATGGAATTCGTGGTTGGAACCATTTCGTGTGAATTTTACTCCCTTTCGTGCAACTGTTTTCGTTCATATGGAGCCGGCACAATTGTGTGCGGGAAATGGTGTTTCGTTCTGCATGTGTAGTGCTGTGAACGTTGCATGCTTTTTACAGAATATTCGACATGTCAGTGCAAGTGTGAGATTGCGTCTAGTGGCTTTCAAGTGTCTTTAGTAATTAAAAACGCTAGGTCATATTTAACGATATTCACAAGCCTGTGTTGGGCTTGATAGGGTTAATCATAGCAAATTAATTTTCAAAACAACGGAAAATCACCATGCAGGACCGACATTTATGTTGAACCCCTACTTTTTCCTTGGCCCCGTAGTGGATCCCCACTTTTTTAGTTCTGGAATCGCCACTGCATGTTTCAGTCATAAAGTGTAGTAAGATTAGGAAACGCCAGAAATATTGGCGTTATTAGCCTAGTTAACCAGTAAGATTTGGATTATAGGGCGTACCACCTTAATTTATGTAACAAAGAGATACCAGCTAGTACGCAACATAACCAACATTGGTGACCTTCGCGAAAGTCAGTGTTGTTGTGCATGCAGAACAACGTCGATTGTTACGACACCAGACTGTAAAAATGTTTTTGAGGTCTGCGCTAGAATTTTTGTTTATGTGAATGCTGTGACGCTGTTACTTGTGTAGATAATATTTTGATAAATTTGGTGTTCAAATAAACTCGGCATGCATCGAATAAATTAGTTTGATAAAAAAATATCGTCCTTGAAAGGGTCTTTTGGGTGAAGGGGTGCTGGAAGACCTTGCGCCTAGGACGCACCGGAAATTTAAGATGTATAAAGAGCAAAGAGAATGTAGAATGTATTTGTGTACGTTTAAACAGATCGTGCCACGGTTGGTTAAGCAGGATGACGTCATAATCTATGCGGGAATGCTGAAAATGGATTTTGCCTAGGACGCTGGAATGGTTTGCGCCGGCCCTGCACTAAAGTCATTTTAACAGGACCACTATTATACTATCAGTAAAGACAGACTATTGTAATATTTCCCATTCCACTCAAACAGCGCAACAAGCGAAGTTTCAGCCATCCGCAATGCGCCGCGAGTGCGGGCGGGGAAAAGAATTTTAAAGTGGTCCCATCTAGGCTTACGACCCATATTATTGTTGGTTGAATGTTTGACGTCATCGGTGTTCATTCAACCTTGAAATATTAAATTCACACAATTTCTGATAAAACTGAAATTCGAAAACGCGCATACACTACCTGAGGATTTACGGTTTGCCTCAGATTTCTGGTATTTAGCCAGTACCACCAGCTCCAAACCACTCATGGTTCTCCATGGTTGCCATCCTGTCTTCACCAAAAAAAGCCAGACCTTGTCTCAAAAAAGCCAGATAGCAGTTTTAAGGCATATACACATGAAACATGCATACCCAAACACAAAGTAGATATTAAAACTCCTCAGAAACATCGATATAATACAATTCCAATCTTCAGAAGCATTTTCTTTCCCCATAATTACACTGTCACATATTTGTTTCTAATTAAATACATCGGACATTTTTAGAGCAACGGTAAAACCTTTGCAACGTTCTTTGCACCCTGCATGGTCACAGACTTTTGTCAGAAGAGATTTGCAATGAAAATGCAGCTCAGAAAATGCTTTGCCATAGCCAAGCCTTTCCGATTGAAAAAAGCCAGAAAAGGCCAGATTTTGTCTGGCACTTTTTGATTTTCAAAAAAAGCTAAGTGTGTTAAAAAAAGGCAGAATTTCAAAATCTGGCTTCAAAAAAGCCAAATTGGCAACCGTGTGGTTCTCTATGAAGGAAATCTGCAATAAAAAATTTCCTTTTTTCTGAAACGGAATATTACCGACTTTCACAGAACAGTTGATAGGATTTCCGATTTTAGCTCTTGAAACACCCATAGGCGTGGCCAAGGCGGGCCATGGCCCCTCCCAAACTTATAAACTTATAGCATGTCTTGTCGTTTTGTCCTTTGGAAGGCGGTGTCCCAAACAAAATAGTCAAATAATGTTGCTCGCTTAAAGTCTAAATATTTATACCCCACAAATTTTGGTGTGGTTACTCCGCTGGAAACACTTTGTGTATAAAACTTTCAACTCATTTTTGCGTTGCAATGATAAAAGTATTGATTTATTCGTTTTCATGCCCGTTTTTCCTCTGGGGAGGATCGCAGGGCAACAGTCCCAGGAGGACTCGAAATACCTCACGGTCAACAGCAATTTCAGGTAATTCTGCTGGCTCCACACGAAGACGGGACCAAGCAAGGTCGGAGATGTAGTCTCACTCCACCTTGTCCTTGGACGACCTCTGGACCGCTTTCCCGTGGGTTTAGCCAGAAGGGCTTTCCTCGCCAGTCTTTCGTGTGGCAGTCTGGACACATGGCCGAACCAACGTAGTTGGGAACTCTCGATTCAGAGGAGAAATAATTCAACATTGAGGTCTCTGCGAATTTCACAGGTACGTATACTTTGTCGTTAAGTGTCACACCGTGGACTCTTTGAAAAAATCCCATTTCTGCCGCTTGCACTTGAAATAATACTTTTTCAGTCATAACCCAAGATTCATGGCCATAGGTAAGGATCGGAACATAAAGACCGATTTAAAAACTGACAGCTTTGCAGTGTTTGATGCAGAACTGCGTTAGCTTTACGAATCCGTGTATCAATCTTCTCGCCCCGCCTTCCGTCACTTGTAAATACCACCCCAAGGTACTTGAACTTCTCCACCTGCTGCAGTGCATTAATTGCCGCTCACTTGCAACGTACACTTCCTTGGACGTATGGAGAGGCGTAATACCTCGTCCTTTTTGGGTTCGGTCGCACGAAGCAGCAAACCAATCGAGTCCGAAGTGCATGCTAAAGACCCTGTTGAGAAGATGCTAGCTGTACCAAATCGTCCGCAAAAAGTAATCGGTTGATCCTGCAGCTACCAACTGTGACACCCTACTCGACTCGACTGTATTCTACCAATAAAAGTATTCTTACAAATGAAATACACACACCGAAAACCGTCGTCAGCACAGTGAAAGCTTTTCGACCCTCTGTTCAACATTGTCTTTGGAAAGAGATCCTTTCTCAGCAGAGAATCAGACACTTCAAGATCTTACAGAGTATATATTTCGCCTACGATGTAGTCATCATCAACTCTTATTCAAATAGAATCAACAGTACGGAGTTTCTGTAATATTCTACATAAACCTTCTTCGGCACATGCTTCGGGAATATTTAATTTTCCATAGTTTAAGGTCTCATTCAGCAAAGTTCATAAACAAAGTTGTAACGCCACTACCACAGCTGCGACTAGGAGAACCTAGTCAGGAAAGTTTTGTGTGAAGTAAAAATCTTACGTACTTCGTAAAACACAGCATTCCTTTTATTTTTCCACAGTTATTGCAATTTACGTAAAGTTAACGCAGACATAGAATTTAGTTTGCGTCAGACGCGTGGTCAATATCACAAGGGTACTCGAGAAACACAAAAATGGTTAGCCATAGCGCAGTACAGAGCAAGTGTTAGATGATAGCCATAAACAACACAGGGAAATATCAAACACTGAAACAACGCACCAACGATACCTACATTCACCCATCATCAAATTTTAATCCGGCAGTGGGAAGAACATTTAACACATTTTAACGTCAGGTTTTGAACTAACTGGCTAAAATTGGCTCGATCAAGGTTTCAAATGTTTTGCAAGATATTTTTAGCTTGAGACTGACAACCGTTTGTTTTCATTAAATTCAAAGCAGGATTTAACGTTTGGTATTTTACTAGTTTTTATAAAATCGATCTAATTACTGTACTGTACGCATTTGGATTGCGCATATTCTCGACATGGTGGGGGTGATAGAAAAATGACAAGAAAAAGCAAAAATCATGAGGCGCCACGAAGTACACAGAAGGTTTAGGTTGCTACACAAAGGCGATAGAGATGTAGCACCAACACCGAAACAACGCACCAACAACTATAGCTGGTCACCGTCATACAAGAGCATTGAATAATGGAGGCAAAGTGAAGATTTGTAAAAAGCATCAGACTTTTGAAATGATCGGATAAAAAGTTGTTATGAACACTCACATCGGTGAATGAAGCCATACAGATATTTTCTACACAAGGGGTCAGAGATAACCAAAATATCATTAAAAATGTTTGTAGCATAAATTTGAAAATTATTTGATTTATTACTAAGAATTATAAATGCAATAAAATAATGGTCCCTTGTATCTCTGTCTCCTTAATAAATTGTGGGGTCTGGACCCCTCCGAAACCCCTGTTCGATCGCTCAGAATTGAGAGCTATGTTGAAATTGCCCAAACGATTATGCAAGTGTTAGTAACTGATGCTCCTGTATGTTACGAAGTGCTATTTACGAGAGTCTTACACAAACTTGTAGATTTGGTTTTATGGAGGATATTCTAACGTGGCTTCAAAAAAAGATGAGCGGATTGAATCATTTCATCTTCCGCAGCTTTATTTGCAATTCGCCTGCTAACGAGTCTAGGTTTGTTGTGAACTTACTTTTCGGGACACTGTTTTCAACACCTTTCACTCTGATGCACAATGATAGAGCGGCATCTCGGATGTGATACTGCGCAGTTCCTTTCCGTTGTTTTATTGACAGGCTTTCATTCAAGTGTGACTTTTGACTAAACTGGTAACCGCTGTGATATGGACCTTGACCCTGTGTGAAGCACGTAAATGCTATTTAATAAAGCGCTTTTTTTAGAACTTTAGGAGACAAGCTTTCAACGCTATAAACTGACTTGTGGTGAAACACGCAGTAGAAAAAGAGTATTAATTTTTTAATATTGGCATGATGAGAAGCACGACAGAAAGCGCGCAAATATTCAAACATAAGTTGGAAACAACTACACTAAAATGTATTAGAAATGCAGAAGATACACGGCCAATGGCTGGATACTTTGAACCACCAGAGTCAGGGGGGATGCATCGCGCCACCAGCAGTAAAAAGTATATTGAAATTAATTTTTTGAAACACGTTGTACAATTTTCTTTGCTACTGGTAAGAGCATATCAACGGAGAGTGGTAGGGTTCCATGCATCTTATCCAGTACCATTAAGATTTTTAGTCTTTTCAAAGATCCAAATTGTGTCCTTTTAACATCAAGCAGTTTAAACAAGAAATCGTTCGCACTCTAAACCATACACCTCATAAAATGCATGAAAATTGACGTTTTCTGTTGCAACACAAGTGCGAGTAACGCGATTCAACGTTTTGCACACTCCAGCGGATAGTTTTGATCAAGCTCATTTTTTGAAAGTCTACAATGAATGCTTTTGATTAGACATGGAGGATAATGCAGAGACGCGATCTGCAGTGAGAGTAACAGAAGAGCTGCTTTGTCATAACCTAAGCAAAGCGACTGATTTCACCCAACCCGAACTTTGCATTGCACCAATCGTAGCATTCTGTGGAACAGGTTGTGAATTGAAACACGCTGTACAGTCGCCGTCTGTTTAGTAAAAGACGAGCAACAAGCAAACCGGTTGATGGCCTTGACCATTTTTGTCTGTCTGACATATTACATGGGAATGCTTGATATTTGCTCGTTTGTGATCATTCCCTCCGGTCAGTTAGATCAGGCTTAGAATGTATCAACACAGTTAGTTGCAGTTCTGGTTTTGATTTGATCGTTGCAGTTTTGCTGTTGATAGTGGAATATGAGTGAACCATATTCAAAGTGAGCCATAGTGCCACAAGGTAAAACCCTGAAGTTGTTCACGGATTTTTATTCGCAAAAGCATCTAGGCGCTTGTGGGGGAGGCGCCTGTTACCTTGATTGTTACAACGCCTTTACGATCGCCTTGCGGTGCATTTCGCTAAACTATTAAATGTGGTTCTATGATTTTTTTCGTTCGCGTAAAAATCAATGAAGTGTTTTCTAGACTTTCATTCCTGTTTACAGGACTTTCGCAAGTTCAATATTTTTAAAGTTTCCGTTGCTCTGTATCCAAATCTGATATCAGGGAAAGCAGGCAGAAACAGAGAACAACTTTTCTTTCAAACTTCAAGGCAGTACAAGTTGATAGCAATATTGCAAGCATCTGTTATGTTTGTTGAGTTAGTTTTCATTTTCATACTGCGTAAATTGATGTAGTTCACTAACGCAAATTTTTATATAAAGGAAAGTACAATATATTTTGATCATCCCGCCACCAAAAATTACTGTATTGGCCCCCAACCCGAGTTTAAACTTCCAAAAATCGTTCCAATGGCTCATGAATGGCAAGTGAAGGTCTTCCACTGCGAATTTTATAGATTATGCCGAAACGTCTATGTTTGATGACAGAAAAAAGCGAAAGAGAAAACTTAAAGCATGAAGGGGGGGTCGTGTCCTGTGTCGAGTTAAACTTTGAGTCTAGGTTTCAAAGCCTTAGCAGTACTTATTCAAAGTTCAGAGCGGTATGTAAGGCCTTCATATAGTGCTGGATGATCGAATTTCGAAGTTTTTGATGCATTTTTGTTTTGATTTAGCGCTTATTTGCAAAGCCTTTTTAGATAATTTTCCATATCTTGGTCAATGAAAAGCGATTATTTCTTGAAAATGTCGAATTTCCCACGAAATACTTAAATTAAACTTATTTTCACTTCACTGCTTGAACGATAACAGTTGAAAACTTCCACCGTCGAATCTACGTGGAAACAGTTACGCTTGTGCTACCGACGCACTTCCATAACATCGTTATCGACCGAAAGAATGATTTGAGTCAACAAATATTCGGAGCAAGGATTAATAAAATTTCACAGACACATTCAGTTGCAGCGTTATATGATATTAACCCGCAGCAAATACATTAACTTATATGTCAAACCACCAAGCACTTCTTTTAGGACACAAATAGCCCAAAGTTGTCTGGCGTCCACAAGCTTGTCCTAAATTCAACGGATTCCTTGTTACGCTTTTAAGCAAGGTTAACTACAAAGTCCAAAACGTGGAACGTAGCACATAAAACTCAGTGAGTGGCAACAGAAATTTTTTAACAGCAAAATTTATAGACGAATTTGACGAATCATCACAAACATTCTTCATTTGTACTATCGAGTCGTCTCCGTTGTCAGCAACATGCGTCAGCTTTGCAACTTGCAGGTTGGTTGTTCGCGCCAGGACTGACCCCAGGAATATGGTCGAAGGGGTTATTTTGCGCAGGCTGAAAATAAAAAAGTGAGTTGTATTGCTGCTTCAAGTTACACAATACAGTTACGCAATATAGCAAAGACTAAAGGGAAGTGTCCTGGTGGTATTTGTGGTACAAACGGTCATTTGCGTTGTAAACACCACAAACAAAGTAAGGGGGTGGCGGCGACATATGTGCAGGCGCAAGCAAATTTTTGAGGGTGCTAAGGATTTTTGCCCAATTTCCCCAAACCTGCCCGAAAAATTTTTGTGTGACTTTTGCTTACAAATTTTCTCCCACAGAGATCATGACGACCTTCTTTTGGTGTGACCTCCAGAAAAAGGTCTTTATTCGTTTTTCTGCAAACGTTTGGCGCCGTGTTTCAAAGTCAAACAATGTTCGACGCCAATTTTGTCCAGATTTTCCGGGATTTTGAAGAGATATTTAGGGATTTTGCTCGAATTTCAGGGAGTTTGCCAAAATTTTCAGGGATTTTGCCCGTATTTGTGACAAATCAACTCTTTTGCGGGTACGCTTGCACCCCCTGCACCCCCTCCGCCTACACCACTGGGCGGCGATAGCTCAATGGTAGAGTGTCCGCTCTCAATTGGAAGGTTGGATGTTCGATCCACTTGACACTGAGTGAATTGCCGCAGCCCTCCTTGGCAAGAGAGTTCACCTCAACCGCCTCGGCAAAAAGCAATTTTCAGGCTTCGGCCTGCCGCTAATTGCCGTCATCAAAATCAATTCTAAAAAAGTATTTTTCTAGTCCAACAGTTGTTTCTGTTACAAAACATGCATCATTAGTTCATATAACCTTGTGACATGTTCTCATATCAGCATTTGTTGCACAAATAGCTACCAAAAAAGATGAATTTAAGCCAGCTATGTCCAACCCGCGGCCAGCGGGCCGCATGCGGCCCAGTCGAAGGTTTTGTGCGGCTCAGTTTAGGTGTTCGCTGTAGTGAAAATATCCTACCTACTGACAACCTGTCCTTATTTTCATAATCTTCAATTATAAATTTTAATACAGGTGGTCCTGAGTGCCACTTTAACACGTCTGTTGCCATTGCGATTAGGATTCAAACGTTTTCAGTACATTAGCTTAAGCTCAATTTAGTTTGCTAAGATCAAAGTAAGCCATTCAACGTGCGGCCCTCATTAATATGTCATTCAATGTGCGTCCCTGATCAAGACAGTGACATGATTGTTGGTCTGTAAGCCATTTGGGTTGGACATAGCTGATTTAAGCAAATGCTGCAAAAAACAATAAAAATGTGGCATAATTACTTTCAAATTCAATCCATGCCAATCCAGGAGCGCTATAGCAGACATCTGATCCCAAACTGGTAAGCATGTGATGAATTCTAACAGGGTTCGAATAGACTTTGCTCCTAGCCGTTATGCAGTATTGTATATTGCACACGAGCAAGTAGTTGATGTTTTCGTTACCATGAAAAGCATTTTCTTGCTGGAATATTTTTATTTAAAATGGAACTTCAGGCCACAATGGGCGTGTTTGTATAACTCGCCATTTTCACCAAATCCTCTGTTTCCGAAACCATGTTTCATTTGTTGTTATCTGTCTGTCTTAGGTCTTGAAACGAATACACTCATCTATTCAATTTGAAAATATAGCTTCATGAGCTTGTTGTTTCATCACCTTTATTAGACAAGTTATCTCTGTGGGTGCACATAGCGCCGGCCACGCAATCAACTGCCTACTGACACTCATACATTTCACGTCAACGCTTACTAGACACAACAAAAATTTTGTTTGTCTTATAACAATTTATTTTGGAACAGAGGTGAGCAAACGATAATTTTTCTTCGTTTTCATTCGAGATCGAGTCAGGTTGAGATTTGCCAAAACCTGCGGCTGGGGATGATTAATTATTATTTACGTTACGTATATTAACTGTTTATGTATTTTGACAGTTTTATGAATACAAGTAGTGAGCGTTTTCCATGTTCGCATCCTGCTATCTACAGTATTCTCTTTTGATAAAAAATCATATATTATTGAAGAACATTTTCCTTACTTCCTTGACTTGAGCGCAGCACGGTGCTTCCCCGAACGTGAATTCTTTCTTAAAACGAGAAGACTTTAATATTGCAGCTGTGGTCCCATCAACCAGTACTGGCTGGTCTCGTGGAAAGTCCAAGTCTTGGTCAAACTTGGAAAACATACAAAAAAGATGATCTGGGCTGATTCGCGCGAAACTTGTCAAAAGTCTGAAAAAGTAAATTTCGCGATTTCATTCTTAAACAGTAGTATTTATGTCTAACACCAGCAGTTGTGAGCTACCAGTGGTAAACAATACTTTCGATGAAATGTTTCAAGAAGGGAAATCACATTGATGCAATGATATTTTCGTTTAGCAAAATAGTAAAGTCACAGCAGTGACCACACATCAAGCCAATCAGTCGCAATTTATTTTCACCAGAAAACTAGTTTCACTGAAAATAAATTGCGACTGATTCGCTTGATGTGTGGTTGCTGCTGTGACTTACTATTTTGCTAAATGATGAAGGCAAGCTTGAATCACTGCAAAAGGATGGAGGACCAGGCAGGAGATTTCCTCAAAGAGCTGGCTGCAAAACTAGAGCTTGTTTTGTTGATATTTTCTTATGTAGGCCTACACTTTATTGAACAATGTTTTCTGTTAAAATTCCAAACCAACACGATGTTACCGTCGGTTCGTGTTATTTTTATAATATCTGCTGTGAAAGTTAGAAATGTTTCTGGTGCAGAAGAATAGGCTTTCTGTTTCATGTCGGTGCTTGTCACTGTTTTCAGATGATGGTCGTCTAAATTTTTGCTAAGTAGACACAAAAATGCTTTATGTTTCTTGTGCGAATAAGCAGAAACCTGCAATAAATCTGGAAAAGGAGTAAAATGTCAGGTTACGATCCAAAATATCACATTGCTACAAATAGGTCAAGTCTCAACTTGAGACTGTCAAGTAAGGAGAAAGAAAGGAGGCAATTTCATACATAACATGTAGCTTAGCCTTTCACATTAGGCAATCTTCACTGCAATGGGTTGTACTTAAAATACTACAGCTTACTTAAACGTTTACAGCTTCTAAAGTCACATTATGAAAACCAAAAATCCACTCCAGTTTAGACAGTTAAATGTGTAGCCTACTGAACACAGCATGCTAAGAAAAAAAGCAATATGGGGCTGATACAGGCAAATGCTGCAGTCTATATGATCACATACCAAGGAATGTGTACAAACTCACATTTCCAATGACAAATGACTTATAACTTCAACATGAATATTTTATAAAAATAGCAGTGCTTCACTGGACTGCATTAGCATCAGTGAATTATGCAGTGCATCAAATAGTACAATTGCTACTGTTCATGAAAACTTCACTTAACAGCATCAAATTGAAACAGTAAAACTTGGCGGGATGCAACATACGAAATTCATTGCATGAAACAAACGGAAAATATGAAAACCTAAACAGTATTAAATCGCTGCTACATTCAGGGCCGGATGAACCATTGGGCAAACCGGGCAAATGTCCGGGGCCTCGCGCTTGAATATCAAAACACTCCTTTGCTTTGGAGCATAAAACTGGGATAGACTTAATAGTTTCATTAACACTGAAAAAGCCTTCAAAAAACTATACAGGTTTTATTTTGAGACGTTTCGGATTATTTCTAATCCATCTTCAGTCCGCTATGGTGCGATTTGTTTTTTTTCTCAAGATGGATTTTTCAGGTTTTTTTAGTGTTGATGAAATTCCTTTACTGGTTTATCATATTTTATGCTCTTCACCACGCGTCAAAATCGTCGAGCTTTTTGATTGTTGCGTCTAGTATACAGATTAAGGAAACTGACAACTTGGCATTTATCGTTTTTGAATGACTTAAAATAATTGAACAATACAGCACCACGCTTTATGACCCAAGAATTAGATGGAAATCAATGCATCCATTGGCGTCCGCAAAAATTTTTCCAGAGGAGAAACGTCGAAATTTTGCTTATCTTTTTTCAGGTTGCTGACGATGCATTGCAAATGGATGTTCACAAAACGCTTTACCCTTTTTACCCCATTAGACTGTGCTGGCTGAAACTCAATTCTCAATCTTTTGTCTGAAATGTTTTCTGCACTTCAGCTATCAGAAATGCTTTTTCTTTTCATAAACTGCCTAATATCCATTTTTCGAGTACTGTCTGCAAGTAAGTCATGGTTTGAGAATAATTAATCATCGGCCAGAACAACATGAGCGGTGAAAAAACAAGAAAGTTAGACACTTTCGCAAAATTGTTTCAAGCAATGAGAAGTAGAATTATATGTTGACAAGACTATCGGACAACTTACCAAAGTTAGAGCACCACGCAGGGTTAAAAATACTGAGCGAAACATATTAGGTGTAACTATTGTAAAGCTCCCATCGCAAAACTTCAATCAAGTAGTATAGTTCAAATTGCTTTGCGTGATATTTCGTTGAGGACATTATTTTATAAACGGTGTAACTTTTGGTCTGCGAGCAGTGGCGGATTAAGGGGGTGCTGACTGGGCTACAGCCAGGGGCCCCCAACATTTAGGGGGCCCCCAATCCTTAAGTCG
>JGI24022J15233_10001969_pt1 | contig 18421 bp, 9 predicted proteins | sample Ectturendosymbi2_FD_15233 | JGI IMG/M metagenome (IMG submission 15233) | reverse complement strand
GATTTGTTTTTTATTGCTATTATTTCATTGACAAGCTTCCATGTTTTTTTTATATCATGATGGCATTTTTGGAAAGCTTGTTTATAATAATTTTGTTTGGAATGCAATCACAGAAGACGATACAAAATTTTGACGGAATATACACATATCTGGCTTTAGCCACAATTTCGTGCATCACTGTTGCAATGCACGATCTGTGTTGAACGTAAAAAAGCGCTGTATTTTCATCGTGTTCTCATGTTTGCGCCTGTTTGCACTGTTCCAAGTAACTTGATCGATGTCCGATTTGTCGTGTGCCTTTTTCTGAAAACGAAAAAAGTCATTTTGCAATAAAACCTTTGGTCTGCGTTGGTGTGCGTTTAATTTGAGAAAGATCGACAAGTGTTTTCGTCACCCGTTCACGTGAGTTGTTGCCGGTCCTACGAGTTGCGAGAAAACCGAGTTTATGGCGAAATTTATTCAACATGTGAAACAAATGATGACACCTGTGTCACAAAGAATCGTTTGGTGTTACCGTGAGTGGCAGCATAGATGAAAGAGCAGGCACATATTTGCGGGTGTGAAGGATTTTTGCCCGAATTTCCCCAAACTTTCCCGAATAATTTTTGGGCCACTTTTTGTATGAATATTTTCTCATGAAGATCATATTTCGGATGACATCCAAAAAAAATCTTCATCTGATTTTGGGCGCCATTTTTTTCAAATCAAAACATGTTGGGCACGATTTTTGCTCGTATTTTCAGGGAGTTTGCCCAGATTTTCCGGGTTTTTGCGAAGATTTCACAAATTTTGCCCAGATTTCCACGGATTTTGCCAGGATTTTCAAGGATTTTGCCTGGATTTTCACAAAATAAAAACTTTTGGGCATGCGCTTGCACCCCCGCCTCCTCCACCACTGAGTGACAGCATCGCTTTGATTCTATTCCAAACGTGGAGTTTATCGAAGGACTTCCTCAGCGAGAAAACTTTGACGGAGCACAAAGGATCCTATTGATTTTGGACGATTAAATGAACAAAACTAACCGGAGTGTGACAGATTTGTTCACCAAGGCAGTCACCACAGAGACCTCAGTGTCATATAAGAATAGTGCAACTTAGTATCAGTAGAGTGAACTCAGTGAGTGATCTCTGTTGTTGCTGGTTGCTTTCGTGTTAGTTTTTGCCCCGAACATCTTTCTCTTGTGCTTGCCTCAGTAGTTCAAGTCGATGCAAATAACTGTAACACAAGGCATCCTCTATGACCAACCTCGTTCATGATATCAACGATTTCTGACAACGTTGGTTGTTCATACCTTTACGTCGTAAGTATTAAAGACCTGAATAGAGTAATTGAGAATGTACCTGAAGATGATGTTTGGATGTACGAAGCAGGCCCGTAACAGGGGTGTACGAAGCAGGCCCGTAACAGGGGTGTACGAAGCAGGCCCGTAACAGGGGCGCGAAGCCTCCGTAGAAAAATTTTCGCCTCCTCTGGAGAAATGTGTTGGACATAGTTTAAAAGTATTGGACAGGTAGTTTAAAAATTTTGGGCCCCTCTCAGAAAACTCTTCGCGCCCGTAATGTCCCAAGTTCACTACGGGTCTGGTACAAAGTACGGGACAAGGGTTAATACTAACCCTAGAATTGAGTAGCCTTTTCCATAATATTTTTTCTTAAATGTAGTGTGCATTAAGTCATAGCAAAAGAACTCACCACGTCATCTGAGCACAGCAATTCAAACTTTTCCGAAAGCCTATGCTTAGCCTACATATGCTTGGCAATGCAACTTTGCGTTGTAAAGGTGTGTATTTTACACGCACTATACAGGTCAATATAATTTTTTGACAAAGCGTGTTTATGCAAAATGAACAAAAAGAAAACTGAAGAAGGCTGGTCCAAAGCTAAAATGTGATACAAGATTTCCTCTTCATAATCACAATATGCATACACAATTCACTGATAGGAAACGAGTCCAATGTGTCACAGTATATTTAAGCCTCTAGATATTTTGGAGAATCAACCGTTGATTTATTTTGATGTTTATTAGTCCAGCTAGAAACTTGAGAAGATTCCCAGCAATTATGAAAAAGCTTTGGGAGTTATGGAAAATATTCTACGTGGTGATTTTGTACTTTTAGAACGGAAGCGCTGTTCATGCTCAAATTAAAATTTATAATGTTTAGTGCGCATAAAGATCAGAGGTAGCCAAGGGTCCGGAGGGCCGAGTCGACTCCGGCAAGATTCTTCGAAGTCACTTTTTATTTTCAGCAGTAGCATGAGTATGTGTGGTCTTTATAAATGTCATTACTTAAGTAAAAACATTTTGAATTTCGGTTGCATCGATGGTTGCGGGAGGTTGAACAGGAGTCGGATTCTTGAATTTGAAAAAATATCGGACCTGGATTCAGATTCAAAACTGTTGGAAAAGGAGCGGAGTCTGAGTCAGAAAATGTGACTGGGGCTACCTCTGACAAGGACAATGACGCCATATTTGCAAAAAGACGGAAAGTTGTGTCTTCGATTTGCTTTTGTAAACTGGTGTTTACACAAAAGTTCTATATTCTGATAACCTGTTTCATTATTTTGTCGGTTTGGAATATGAAACAGAGGAGTTGAAATAAAGACACCGTCTTTCTAAAATATACGTCATCTAACAATTTGGAAAGCACAGACTTGTATGCACAATTATTTAAGTGAATAAACGTTTGTGTCATTAAGTATGACAACAATTTTGTGTGCAGCGCTAACACACCGATTTTTCACTAAATCACAGTTATTGAAATTGTTTGAATGTTTAATGTAACTTTTCCGCAAATAGGCTACAAGTTTTCAACGGATGCAAATTTGCTCGCAGCTATGATAAGGGTGGATTTCTTCGGTCAAACAACATCAGGCTACTTTGAAGCAAAGTACACAGTCATAGAGAATAACACCGATAAAAATGCATACCATCAAAATCGAGAAACTTATTATTATTTTTTTGTAGAGTTGCCAATTCAACGCGCAATCAAAGGCATGGTTTGCAGAAACAGATTACATAAAAAAGTTTGAAAAAACGAGTAATTTGGCACTTGCAATTTTTTAACAAGTCCCAATAACGTCAGAGGGCCGATCTCGTGACGTAACACTGCTAAAAAAATTTTCAAGCGCCAATTTACTCGTTTATCTTAAAAAAAAGGTACACGAAAATCCGCATCTTACAGTGTCCTGATTGGCTCTCAAGCGCGAGCGGCCTTTGAGTTATGAACAAAATTGCCTCAAAGCGACAATAGTACTTTGCACGGTCCGTTAGAAAGGGTTGACGTCACAGCAAGTCTGAAGTAAAGCATTGCCACCATTTCGATATTCAGAATCTGTCTAAAGATCCTTATATTCAAGCATATTCTAGAAAGTGTTGAACAAACCGGTAGTGTGTCAGTGCAGTTCAAATGCACACAAGACAAGTAGGAAATATCTGATAACGCGTATTGCGAAGTTGAAGAGTGCTTCTTGAAAATAGCAGAAAACACAAGTCTGAGAAACAGTCATGCGTCACGTCTCTCAAACCACTATCCCATAAACGTCTGCTGCTCGGCCTGCTGAACAGCGAGCATGTACAGCTTTGGGGAGAGTTAGTCAGTGCTTCTGCCGCTGAGTCACAATCTGCAATTTTCATGTTCATCGACAAAACCAGCGTTTGCTGCTGATGTTGGTGGTAATTCCTTGAACGTGAAGTAATCCACAGCTTGCTTCGGTACTTCCGCCAGAACGCGACTGGATAATGTTTCCACTGAGCTCTGCCAAAAACACACGTGTTTTCGAATAATCTTCTCCCCATTGTTGGTGGTCTTGATCAATTACGATGTTGATGACCAAACATGTTGCTTATGTGAACTATTACTTGAATTATAGCAACTGGCCACGTTATGACAACTCTATTTAATGGCGACTCACTTTTCAGCAGGCAAGCTTGCTTCGAAAGAGCAATTTTGTTACTCAGTTACCGGAAATAAACTTCGTTGCTTTGACTTATTTCGTATTTCGGTTTCTTGTCAATTTTGCTACAAATTCTGTAAAACTGCATCTAGACTAAAGGTTTGTTGATCTACCAAATCGACAACTTTTATTTAAGATATCAGTCAATGGCAGCGTTCAGTGAGAAACGAGCCATACGTAAGTTTCATTTATCAACAATAATGATAAGTATGCTCAATCGCTTTCCACTCAGCGAAAGTGGAAAACTGTTGCTGGCTGTAAAAAACGAAAGATGACCTCACCAACTTAAACTTCCTGAAAGGAACAAACTGAACAACATCCCTCGATGCCTTAACTCCTTGGGAGTCTTTTAGAGATGAGCTGTCTTCGTCCAAAAATTCCATGGCAGAAAAGTCAGCATTTCCGACTCCAACTACTATAATCGACACAGGAAGCGCTGACGCTCGAACTATGACGTCAATCATTTCTTTCATGTCCGTCACCACTCCATCCGTTAGGAGGAGCAAGACGAAGTAGTTCTACGGCAAAATAAGTTTCAAATTTTTAAAATGTGTTATGGAAAGCATTTTGTAATGAAATGAGAGAAAATGCTTGCACGTCTGATCTAGATTGCTAACAGTTTTTGAAAGTGGCTTTCAAAATGGATTTGGTACACCACAAAACCTTAAGATAAACACTTTAACAAAGCAAGTTTCAACAAGCCACTTCCAAAATGACAAGTAGATGAATAGCACACAGGCCATCAAGGTCAGCCACATTTCATGCGGTTAACTCTACGAAAAACAGGAATCCTTACAAAACAATTGATGCTTTTTCTGTTAATGCGTCGGCTGCATGACACACAGTGCTTAACATTTCCGGCATCAGCATCTGTATTTGCGTTAGAAGAGTATCTTTTACAAGCGAGAAAAACGGCCTGAAGAAAGGCAAAATAAACAAATGCATAAAGGATGAAATGTTTTTGATTGTACCTTCGCGCTTGCTTTTTGTTGGGCTGCTTCGGCCAAATTTGCAATATTCTGGATAATGGGCGAAACGTTCGTCGGTCCCCACAACTTAACGGTGCGCACAGCATGAAAGTATGCTTGCAGTAAACCATCCACTCCTGAGCAGCAAGAAAAAAACTTGGTCCAACACAGAAATGTTGATATGGTTTAACCAACAAATGACTCAACGTTTCACTCACCGGCACAATATGGATTCTGAGCGTTAAAATTCAAGGCAAAATCGTCCGATAGTTCGTTATCAGGTGGAACTTTTGCACCGAAACCATAAGCAGGGAAGAGATCATCGCTGAAAGTTAAGTTGTTTTTTCTTTACCTCATTTTTCGAGATTGTGTTCAAATACAGTACTATAACCGTGCGTCCAATTTTCAATGAAAGCAAAACCAAATGCAGTCTTAAACAGAGTAACTTGTCATATCAGATAATTTTTAAATTTGCGCCATTTCGATCACTTAATTATTTTTAGAAAAAACTTTACTGAGGCTTTTTACTTCTAAACGTCTTGTGAGAGGTCTCTGAAACTGACTGCTTTTGTTTTCCTTCGTCTGCCAATCATTTGCATATAATGTTTAAAATGTACTGTATTATGCCGCTTTTCACCACAAATTTATAAAATAGTTGTTTCAGTCTTGAAAGTTTGTCGTTCTTAGGAGCTATACCTTCATTGACACGTCGAGTACATTGGCTTTATTGACCATATTTTAGCCTCGTTTTTGTAAATAGTTTACGATTCATTTTACTTTAAACGTTATATCACAACCAAATTCCAATAGTGTTCATTTGAAAACTGTGAAACACTGAGCACGGATCACACACTGCGTAGCCAGATGTTTGCGATTTTCAAAAAGCAATGGTGATGGAGACCGTTGTAAAACACCACATCAGTTTCCATGACGATGTTGCTTAAACATCTACGTTGACTGCCGGGATCGTAGAATTGTCGGTGAAAATATAATGTCCTGACTAACAGCAGGCCATAACGATTGCACAAAGCACTCAGTGCAACGGCTCATGCTAAAAAATTAACGGAAGCTACTGCAGTTGCAAATGTTTGGATCTCGTTTTACGGCCTGGGCGAGAGGATAAAGTATGATTCCAGCGAAGCCCATAACAGTATCGCAGAAAAGGTGATGCAAAAATAGTTCTACCCTCAAACCCTCATTCTATGCCCTTTAAAGTTTTTTAGCGGCCATTATTTTAAATATCCTGCCCCAAATCTTTTTTTACCTCAAAATATTACGTTCCACCCCGCCTTTGAATGAAACAGTCTTTTCAAAAGATCCATAAAACTTTAAACCCAAACATTCCTTACCTGCTCCACGCCATTGCGCGTTTGTATAAGGATTTGGGTTCCAAGAAAAAATGGGATAGTGGTTGTATAACGCACACGTAAAATACGTTAAAGAACTGTGTCAATCCTCACCTGCCATAGTATTGCATTACGTTTCCAACGGCCTTGATCGCCGTGGCGTACTCATTCAAATTGGCGCTTTCCAAGTAATGAAGTGAGCTGGAATGACGCGGATCCCCGTTGGAGCCAGTGAAGTCAACGCCGCACTGTAACGTGCAGTGGGTACAACGGATTCAGGTCATTGTTTCAAGTTCTATCTAAACCAGTGCTATCCAACCGGGTACACGGCACAACCTTTACTGGATCATTCACCAGGACAGGTTCTCTTCACCCAACGCCCGCAGCAAGGCTTTAAGGTTTAGGGGAGAAAATACATTTTTAGGGGGGAAGTATTTTTGTTTTTAGTGTATGTTTAAAACCAATTTTTCTGGACACGGCTAAATTTGGGGGCACAAAAAAGATTTGGGAGGCACTGTCCCCGAATGCCCTATTGTGTCTATGGGCCTGCGTCAACCTTTTTTGTCCTGGTTCACCTGTCGACGATTTTGCAAGAACCTTGCTTATGTCATCAGTTGCTGCTAAACTTTCTTCACCGTTTCCGTTCCACGTCCCAGCACTATAAAAAATCGTGGAACCGGCCACGAATCGCTCCATGATTTCATTGAATATGAAGTTAGGAGCAAAGGTTGTTCCCACTTCACCATAAGTAAACCACCAAACTAATTTAATTTCTGTCAGTGTAATTTTTTCTGTGAATCTACTGAAATCCCATGCGTTTTTATGTATTTTGCGCAGAAAACAGCTCCGTAGTTACAGGCTTATCACCTATCGCTGACTACTTTAGCAGAAAAAACAAAAAATTGCATCTTAATTTTGAGAGTTTTGGTAATTTCTGAAAGATACATCATCTTCACATCAGGCGCACAAAAAATTGTTCAGAAGAGTGAGAGAGCGAGACTATGTTCCGTCTCTTCTTAAATGTTTAGCCTATAGGCTACATGTTACTGTACATTGCAGTGATAAACATCCGTCTTGTTGCAACAGACTAAAGCACTATTTATTGTGTTCTTCACTGCGAACTTTGCGTCTAAATTACGTTACTTTTGATGAAATAATTCATCCGTGAAAGGCGATGATATAGCAGCAACTTTACTTTTACACTTAAGTCATTGCTACACTATTTGTGAATCAAATGGTACACTTGGGCATATTGTCCGCCAATGTTGGTGAAGCGTGTTTTTTCAGACCACGAAAAACGTACTTTCGTGCTCTGAGTTCTTTGCACATTGTATATGCAAAAACATCTGTGCGTATGTGTGTACGTATGTATGTGCAGAGGTTCGTGCAAGTGAAAATATTAGTTGGCTCAGAAAAGCAAAAAGAGGTCATCATCTCTCCACGGCGGTTACTGCAAAAACGTCTGTCACAGATCCCCTTCTCGTCTTCCCAAGTTTGTGGGCATTGAAGAAACAGTAGGAAAAAGTAGAGTTCTTCAAACATTTGGGGTGGAGGGCTCCCTTGCCCCTATAGGCATGGCACCGCTGTCTACGTATTGCTTTAAGTTTACTTTTGTGTTCGCAGCAACACCCCGCCTCTAGTATTGAATTAAACACGCTCTGGGTTCACAATGGCTCGACAAGGTGCGGTTGCGATTGATTTTAGCACGACGTTTTTCCAAACAAAAAACATTTAAAAGCAGAATGTATAAGAAGACAAACGGACACTGGAGAGTGGTTTTGGAATTTTTTTGTTTCTATAGCGAACAACATGATGAAAAAAAATTTATTACAGTAATGTTGCAAAAGTGGCAAATGTTGCAGAATATGCCATTATGACATACTTTTAAGTTTAACAAGATTCAAAAAATGCGTAACGAAGAAAAATATACTAATCCAGATAAACGACCGATGTTACAGACAGGATAATCCAAAACGGTGAACCTTACCGCTAAAGTTATTTTGCAGCCACCGAACAAGTAATCCAGAAATGAGTACCGATTGACGATCTGTACAAAGGTAAGTAACTTCAGTGGCTTATAAGATGCAAGTTCATAATTAGAGCCACTTTTCAGGCCCACAACGGCCACTTTTTTGACCAGACTTTGCAACTTTTGTAACTCCATAATTCGCCAGTCGATTGAGATAGAGAGCTGTTCAAACCCTCTGCGGATACGGCAAGTCTTTTAGCTTAATTTGAAAAAAAAATCTTATTTCGTTTTGTGTTTTGGGTTCTCTGTGGGGGACGTCATAAATGGAGGTGTTTTTGCGCTTTTTGGCCACATTTACGCGGCCCTGGGCGCCAATCCAGTGAGCTGTTTTTTGGGCTAAAGTTTTTGTTGGAAACTAGGCAAAAATCCACGACTTTAGAGCCCTTGATTGACCTTCTAGCATATCTGGAGCCAAAATTATTGGCCAAAAACCAAAATTTGGTAAAAATTTCTGCACCCACAAACTTTAACCTGGGGTGGATTACACCCATATTCTATATGGCCATAACTCGCTAGCAGATGGAGCTAGAGAGCTGTTCAAACCCTCTAAAGACTCGTGACCTCTTGTAATTTAGACTGCAGAAAAACATTTTTCAGTATGGGTTGTCGGTCTTATTGGCCATGTTTGCATAACCACAGGATGTTTTGACAGGTCTGTCAAAAAATTGGTTGACGTCATCATTCCGTGGGAGTTCAACAATCGAGTCCGATTTCGTGGCGCAAAGCTTTACTAGATTTAAATGGATTCTAAACTATAGTACGAATCTTTGGAGGGTTTGATTGACATTCTAGCGTTTCTGGTTGAAAAGTGATGGCAAAATTGATCGAATATTAATTAGGGAAATCCCCTAAATCTCGTAGGAAATTCCTGAAATGTTTGGAATCTTTTTGGCATAACTTTTGAACCCGAAACGCTAGAAACTCGATCAAGGGCTCTAAAGACTGGTATTCTGGCCTAGAATCCAAAAAAACTTTGAGCCACAATATCGGCTCGTTGTATCGGATGATGACGTCATCAAAATAACCACAAAAAAATCATGATCCCTTGGACCCAAAACCCCAAACCAAAATCTTAACAATTTTTTTTATTCTAAACTACAAGACGTCGCGAGTCTTGAGAGGGTTTGAACAGCGCTCTAGCTCATTCTGCTACCCAATTATGGCTGGCCAAAGTTTGCCCTGAGAGGGAAAATTATACCTTTTTTGAAACTTTGTAAATTTTGTCAAAAACTGGGTTTTTGAATCATAATTTCATCTCCCGATATGCTAATAAGTCAATCAAAGGTTCTAAAGACGCGGATTTTAGCCTAGTTTAAAAAAAAATTGAGCCAAAAATGGCTCATTGGGTTGGCGCCCAGGGTCTAGTAAACTTGGCCAAAAACGAGAAAACATTCCCCCAGAAAATCCCAATTCCAAAATAAAAAATGTTTTTTTCGATCTCAAGTAGAAGACTTGCTGAAACCGTAGTGCGTTTGAACAGCTCTCTAGCTCAATCGGCTGGCGAGTTATGGCCAGAAATGTAGTGGCCCGTTAAGTGGCTGCCGTTGGCTTGAGAGGGTTAAAAAACTTTATAATATGACTTGATTTTTCATAAAATATGGCTTTATATGACCAAACAGAAATGACCGAGCTGGAATATAAAACTACTGTACAAAGAAGCATTGTCAGCGAAAATACGCTTAAGAGATGGTAGCCCCATGGTTTGTTGAAGCCCCACTAAAATAAACAGCTCAAAACATGAGCAAAACATATAGTTCGGTTTGAAGCAAAATGAAAACATGCATGGACATTGTTTTTTTTCCTTGGGTCAGCAAGAACATGCATCTTTAAGCAGTGCATTACATTTAATCCAAGTAGAGTAGTCCCTGCTTATTAAGCCCACGGTTAATAAGCCCAAAATTGTCTGGTCCCGAGGTGGGCTTAATGAGCTGGGACTACTGTAACTTGGTTCACCTACGCCAGGGGAGGGGAGTCTGCGGCCCGGGTGAACATCTGAAATGGCCCGCATCAGAATTTTCGCTACCCAAGTGAGAGTATACGAGTAAAAACGACGCTCCGTAATAAGCAGGCAGGCTACTTACAATTACTATCCGTAGACAGTAAGTCAAGATAAGTCACTTTTCGTCATAGTCAGATAAAGGTAGAATTTTAGGAAGATAAAATTAATTGATTTTGCGGCCCGCCAGCGATAATGCACAGTTCATGCATGCGGCCCGCGATAATAAATAGGTTCCCCACCCTTGACCTGACCTTCACCTTTGCCAACATTCGCAGGGTGCCAAAGTGGGTTAGGTTCGCAGGATGCAGCTTAGACCTAGCGATATAGTAGCTTCACCTGATATTTTGAGATTGTTTTAATGGTTTCCTTATTGAATTAGGTTGAAAATATGCAAAATATGACTTTATGACCTGACATGGAAAATATGACTTTTTGTGATTTCATAACTTTTGTTATAGACTTCGTAGGGGTGCCATTTTTGTTTTAAAATTCGTCTCATATTTTCCTCAAGCACAGAAAAAACTATGACTTTTATGACTTTAAATGGCCCTACTCATAATATAAAAAGGTGGCTTTTACCTCTGAGTTTAAAAGTTGTCAAGTATACTTTTTATAGCATCACAACTGGCTCATGCGCTTCCTGAGACTCACAGGAAAAGCGCTTCAACTCCAGTAGAAAAGTATGTTTGAACCTTACCTTGCATTGCGTCAATACAAGTCTTCCAGAATTTCTGTAGTCTTTCTTTTTTGCCCTCTTCTTCGGATTGATCAATTCGACTTTGCTTTCTCCATTTCCCGTCACAATGGCTTGCAGCGACGTCACGCACTCCCCGATCAACTCATGCTTGCCGTTGCTGTCGTAATCCATGCAACTCAACTGCCATTAGAAAACAAAACAACTGTTTGTTGACTGAAGAGTGGTAATTGTTGAACAGCTGCATAAACAATAGACCTTTAAGCGAAAAATCGGTAGCATTTTGCTTGAGAATAAATCTGACAATAATATCGGAGGAATAAATTCCTTGGTTGACGGTGTTGCTATATCTTTGAAAAGGTTCAATAAGCGACTAATTGTATCTCTACATGTTGGATTTGTATTACAAACGTACAAGTCTCACTTATTTCATCTGCTGATTGCATTTTGACCTGGGGTTTTTAATTCTGATACTCTTTCATCGTTGTTTTTGTATTAGCCGAGGTTTCACGGGTTTTTGGACTTGATTTGATCAATTGAAGCATCTGACTTCGTTTCCTTTCGTCTTGTTTCTCACAGTACGTTCCCAATACCTACTAAAATGACTTTTCTGATCACCTGTAAATCTGTTTTGCAAACCACGCGATTCAGTGGATTAAATCGCATCACAGACTGGCAAGGTTTAGGCGTCTGCTGAGGTAGATGGACGTTAGACTGGTTGACAAAGCAAAGAATTTCCTAAATTTATTGCCCAGGCATAAGGTAACACCTGGTTTGTACTCACAGTTAACATCACGGCGTGAAAATTTGTGGTATATTCTGTACGTTTAGTTCATCTTATTGATGTCAGTATTGTATTGCGCTCTAATGTTCGGAATGCAGCTCACGTGAGCGCTAGACGAAAGGGTTCGTTTGGTTGGACCACGCAATGAAAACACATAATAGTGAACAACGTTTTGGAAGGAGCACTATCGCTTTTAGTTACGTCTCCATCCCGAAGTTTTTATCTGTTATGACCGTTAGCTACCAATGTTTGTTGACACAGTTATGCGAATTGCATTGTCTGTATCTGACCTTCGCCTTTGAGCCCAAATGGAAAAAAGGACGCTTGGTGTCGCTCAGGAGCTTTTCCAAGAAAGGTACTGTAATCGCGCTTGACTCGTTTTTCAGATCAGACGATTCGTGACTTGAAAGTGAATGCATTCGGCGACACCATTTTAACATGAGGCGTGGCGTCAACATTAACCTAACTGCACTGCTAATCTTCACCTTACAAGGCATGTGGAACAATACCTTTAAAGTTATTTGAAAAGGGAAGGAAACCTTCAAGTTTGTATTGCACATGTTTGAAAAGAAACAATCCTCAGCTTGGGCATCACTTACAGCATATATGTGCGGAAAAGGGCTCAAAATGCATAAAAAAATATGCAGAAAGTTTCCTTATTTAAAGCTATTGTCCCCAGTGATAATTAGTCTGTGATGATTTGAACCACATTTTGAGAAAAGTTCCTTGAATTATGCAAAATAGTGGCCAATAATTGCGTTAAGTAATATTAAGCATGCTCTCTAAACAGACGTTGTTTTGTACCTCAGTAAAGAAAAACAACGTATAATATGATTTGCAACATCCTGAAAGGTTTGTTTGGAACAAAGTAGAAATTCTGAGGGCGGCAAACAAACCATCATCTCCCATCATATATACAAGCAGGCCGCCTTTAAGCCGATGCAACCGATGCAGCTGAATCGGGCCCCGCGCCATGGTGTTTGGGCAGATTATCATTCATTTTTGCCAGATACTCTTTTCGCTCACGAATTCAATAAACTCGGCTTGTAAATATTATTGTTAGCAAGCATTTTATCTCGTTTGAACGAACGATGAATTTCATCTAATTGTCGAACGTTATCAAACGTGCTCGATTCTCACATGCTGCAGCGTTATATCTGCGCTCCACGATGTTCCACTCTATATGGATGGAATTTGGTTGTTACTAGTGCCAGTTAAGAATGCAGTAGACCTACATCTATTGAAAACATGGTCTGTAGTGATTCAACTCGCAATGAACAGGTCAAGACGAGTGTCTGTCGTATAAAATTTGGTGGCAGTTCTGCCAACGTAACGTTGTTCAATTCTTGAAAGATCCTTCTGTTGTGGAAAGCTCTTGGTTGGTTGCGGGTCATCTGCATTTTAACAAAGGCCTGCAGTTTTGCTTCGTGGCAGGTTTTAACATAGATTATATATTTAAAAATTTTGTCAAAATGAAATTAACTCTGCGACATTGAAACAAATGACAAAAGATGAAAGGTTGAACTCGCGGAAGCCAAAAATTTCATGCAAACCAGCGCCAAATTTTGCGAAGTGTTCACACTTAAATTTGCCTCCTTTTCTTTGTCCACAAAATTGTTCCGGTCGTGCAAGTTCTCTTATCATGCCGGCGCCGCTCCGCCAAACATTCATTGTGTTTTGCCTGTTTGGGGGCGCAAATACGTAGAAAAATCACCACTTCATAGCTCAGATTCATAAACGTGACGTACACTAACTATGGTCTGCAGCTTAACTAGGGAAGGCAAAAATTGTGAATTTCATGCAGCACACTAGTTCCTGTTTACCATTGTATTGGGCGGCTGTATGCTTCTATTTCATCAATCAACCATGCACATTATATTGCGTTTGATAAGTGTTTCTACATCTGTGACTTGGTATATAGTTGTAAAATCTTTGTACAATACATTTCTAATTCATAGAGAACTCAGAACTCTTTGCATTCCAAGTCCATGCATTAAGAATAACTATAAAGTTAGGCTTTGGGGGAACTTTGGGCGGGGGGCATGGGTTGCTCTCTTGTGAAATCTGGCTTTTTCTTGTATTGCGTCATAAAGCACGTAGTTGATCGTGCGCCCAAACGTTCCTTTATGAAAAACGCGTCTGCGCTTTTGGTCACCGAAAGCGAGAGAGGTAATCTGTTCATATTAACAGTTTTTTCCGAGTCAGTTGTTATTGGAACGAAAGTGCCGTTCAACGCGACTGAAGTAATTGCATTGTAAGTTCAGTTCGCTTGTCAGTTCGATTTGATTGACGTAACTTTGCACTTGCACTCGCCGGTCGGATCTCCATTGCAGAGCTTACGTTGCAACTTTCGGTTTGATTACGACCGGCAGCGGTACACTGTCTAATGTCCATCACAGCAGCAGATATAGTCCAGGGGTGACCAACCTGCGGCTCGCGAACCGCATGCGACTATTTGCCTGCTTTCATGCGGATGTTACGTAATTACCAAAAGTCCCACTAAATAGCATGCATAACAATACGTTGCTTGTAAAGTTCTGTCATTGTCATATTGGTGTGTGGTATTCACAATAAATCTAGCTGAGCAAAGGTATGTGTGTGAGGAAGAGATGGGATGATGTTCATGTGTGCCCATGTGTATGATGTACTCTTTGCGGTAACACAGTAAGAAATGTGGCTCTTGGTCTCTGACTAGTTGGCCACCCTGCTATTGTCATAAACATGAAAATAGGTAGGGGATACATGAGCCACGCCCCTCCAAAAAAGAAACTGCTGATACATACATATTAACTCCAATAATTTACCGTCTATTTTGATATTCATGAATTTATTTTGCTAAAACATCTTCATCAAAAAGTCGTAGCACGGGTGACTGAACACGATGATGCCATAACACCACTGCTCAGAGGGGCCCCGCACTTAGGTCTTGCGTTGGGCCCCGCACCTGCTAGGGCCGGCCCTGTATACAAGTGTTTGAAATGGGTCTGCAAAGTAAAAAAGTTGTCCCTTGCTACTGAGATGAAAGTGATAACAGCTGGAATTCAGTAGAACGTTTTGCAGTTTGTTGATGGTAGTAACACAATTTCGCTCTAATACATCTCGTATGCATTCGTTTTCTGAAAATATACATTTCCGATGATGCACCCGAGAAGTTAGCAAGTGAAGCTGAAACTTCAATCTTACTTTTATTTTCTTGTTGAAATTTCCATTACAAAGGTTTTGAACTCTGATTTGAAAAGGAGTCCATTCCGGTTTGCGAGTGCCTTTTGTCACCTGAATTGCAAAGGGTGAAAACATTAAACAACGGACTTGAAATTTTTGCTATGTGGTTAATTCTCTCAGGAACACGGCAATTTGTCAAAAAGGCCGGAAATTGAACAAAGATCGGAGGTTGTCAACTTGACAAGAACAATGTTTTAACAGCCGTGCTCAACTCTGAAAGAAAGCAACAGACCACGGAAATAATTGGAAGTACAAGTAATTCTTGTAAAATCAACTATACCTCCGTTTTCCAAACAAGGATCCACTGATTGGGGTCTTCTTCCCGAAAAACTTGAACAAAAAGAGCGGATCTCCCGAGAAAGTCCCTCTTATCGAGCCCCTCTGCTCGCAAGTTTATTTCCGCAAGATTGTTGTCTGTAATTTCTGTAGCGATGATCTGCCAATTGTTAAAATGTATGTGTAGGAGTTGGATGTTGTTTGTTTTACATAATTTATGACCTTTTAACTTACAGCATTTAGACGTGAAATTAACCATAAATAATTGAACGCAAAGTTTGAAAGAAAACAGTAAAAATTTTGAAACAATCAAAATGTTTCAACGTTTATTAAAAAAGCATCCTTTCTGAAAGAATATTTGCAAGTGCCAAGCACCGTTGCTTTAGCAGGAATTTATATGACAAGTAAAATTGCGTACCTATAGTTTGATGTTTCAAGGAAACGAGACGTACACAATTGTATAAACATTGCACTTTTGACTGACTCTCACAAGACGCTTCAACCCTTGCATAAACAGTTATGTAAGCGTAAAAAAACCTCAATCCCGGGATTTGGCCAAGTTGGGCAAGTCATAACTCGGCAGCAGATTGAGCTAGAGAGCTGTTCAAACCTTCTAAAGTTGCAGAAAGTCTTGTATCTTCGATTAAAAAGATTGGGAAGTTTTGGATTTGAGCTTTTTTTGTGGGTGACGTCATATTAGGGGAAGGTTTAGGCTTTTTTGGCTTACATCATCGGGCCCTGGGCCCCAACCGGCACAAGGAGCTTTTATTTTTTTTTTGTTAAAAAGTGGTCGTGAATCCGCATCTTTGGAGCTCTTGATTGGCCTTCTAGCGTTTGTAGTTGGAAGTAAAGGCCTGGAAACAACAAATCATATAAGTAGTTATTAATTAATTAATTTGTGGTTTGTAGGTCATAACTTGCTAACTATAAACGCTAGAAGGCCAGTCAAGGTCTCTGAAGATACCGATTTTCGCCTACAGCTTTTTTAAAAAAGAAACAAAAAGCTCCCTCTTGCGTTTGAGGACCAGGGCCAGATAAAGTGGGCCAAAAAGGCATAAACCTACCTCCATTATGACATCACCCACAAATTATCTCAAATCCAAAATTTCCCAATTTTTTTGTAATCGAACGTACGAGTCGTTCCGCATCTTTTGAACAGTTCTCTAGCTCAATCTGCTGGCGAGTTATGGCCGAATATGCTGGCGTCATGTTGCGCCAAAATTTTGGCGCACGCGGGACTTAAAGGGAAGGAATCATGGCACCCATAGTCCACACAACTTAGTTCCGGTTGTAAATGCCCAGTACAAATGACAACGAAAAAGGTAAAGAATGCAGAACATCTGCGATCAGACTTGATTCAAAATTATTTTTTCTGTATATGGCAAGTCATATACTGTATAAACTCCTTTACACTTTTCCACAGAGGATACGGAGAGAGATACTCTGGTAGTTAGTTCACTCCTGACTCCTTTTTTGTGTATGGGGATGATCACTCTAGCAGTTTGCCAATCTTTAGGTTCCCATGGCTGTGTATGATAATTGGTAGTCGGAAAGCTGAGCCATGCTGTGCAAAAACTCACCTGAAATCTGTTTTAATACAAATCTACATGGAAACAAAAGCATCTAAACCAGCTATGTCCAACCCGGGCCCGTGGGCCGCATGATCGAGCCGCATGCGGCCCAATGGGGTTTTCACTGCAGTAGAAGTATCCTACATGCTGACAACGTGTCCTTGTTTTGGTAATCTTGAATTTGACATTTTTGATGCAGGTGGTCCTCAGTGCGACTTTATCAGGTCTGTTATCATTGCAGTTAGGATTCGAACATTTTCAGTACATTAGTTTAAGCTAAATTTAGTTTGCTAGCATCAAAGTAATCCATTCAATGTGCGGCCCTCAGTAGTATATCATTCAATGTGCGGCCCTGGTTAAGATAGTGACATACTTTTTCGCTCAGTAGGCCACTTGGTTTGGACACAGCTGATTTAAACCAAATGTAACAAGCGAAAACTTTCCGCAGAGCGATTCGTTGGTAGCAAATTTTTGGATGCAATAAAGCTACAAAAATTGCAGAAAATAAATCATGTTTTGCGAAGTATTTACTGCAAGTTGCTTTGACTTCAGCGGATAAGAAAATAAGAGCTACTTTTGTTTAGAGCAGTGGTTCTTAAACGGGTGGGGCGCGCCCTCAGGGGGGCATCAATAAATTTGCACGAGGCGAGAGCCCTTAAGCGTTGTACAACATTGAAAATTTAATCAATAAATTTACCAAACAATACATTTGCTTTCACAAATTATTTATAGCCAGGGGGGCTTGAAGCAAATGACAAGTACTTCAGGGAAACGTAGTAAACAAAAGGTTAAGAACCACTGGTTTAGACAATTTTACGTTCCTTAAATATATTTTCTTACTGTTATGGTGGCTGGCTGGGTTGCTGAAGAATTCTGTTTCGACAGTTCAGCTGTTACTTCTTTGTTTGATAGAATCTAAATAATAGATGAAAAACCGTAAAAGTCATAGACACGTTGCAGTACGCTGAAAACGTATGCATTGCAAAGCTTAGAACTATTTCAATTTCGAAAGGTAAAATGGTTAGTGTGAAGTGAAACAAATTGGCCAACCAACTGAAATTTGTTTTTCGCAGTTTTGGTGCAGAACGATGGTTCAAACAGTAAAAACCTGATTTATTGTTTGCCCAGAATTAAAAGTTGGGTTGGTCTCGGCGGTGAAGATCAAAACTATCGAATTTTTTCCTGTAAAGCAGGGTGGGAAAACTACGGCCCGCGGTCCGCATGCGGCCAGCGAGGAAATTTTATGCGGCTCGAAGGGCAGCCGCACGTACATATATAGTACAGTACATATTTCGAGTCTATGTTAAAGTAATTTTATCGATTAGGTTACAATTTTCGAGATTTTATTCTCTGTGTACTGCAGTGTCAATGTGAAATAAAATAATACAAGGTTATAATAATATTATCATTAATTCATATCTTGAAATGTAAAGTGCAACGGAAGCAGACAAGTATGTACTTTCCACGATGGGTGTAAGCAAGGAATCGATCAGCAAAATTTGCTGATCGATTCCTTGCTTACACCCATCGTGGAAAGTACATACTTGAATAGAGATATGTGCAAGTTTGAATCATCGC
>JGI24022J15233_10001968_pt1 | contig 18421 bp, 11 predicted proteins | sample Ectturendosymbi2_FD_15233 | JGI IMG/M metagenome (IMG submission 15233) | reverse complement strand
ATGATTTCATTGATTCCTTAAGAATTTCAGAGCATGTCTCCTAGCTTATTAATAACACCACCTAATCTACAATTCATCTCATACAATAAATACAGAATGTCAACGGTTGGTAGAGTAAAACTTCAACAAACTTTCAATAAAAACCCAGTAGAAACAAGACGTTGTCATGGTAATGTCAGCCCACTTTTTGTTCAAATGCTTCACTCGTTAGCGTTTCAAGGCAAATAGCCATCGCGAGTTATATGTGAAACATCCATCGTTAATTTTTTTCTAGAAAAGGACCAAATACGGTGATGCCTTTATTGCTTCATACCTTTTTCTGAGTCACTGCTGAGTAGAGTAGCCTACAGTTTCAAACAAGGATGAAGTCATCTAAAAGCTTGTTAAAGATTTTATTTTGCACCAGATCATAGACATGTCAGAACAGACAGAAATCATAGAGCCATGCGTGGTAAGTGCGAGGCAAATGCCGTATGAAAAACCGGACAAAAATAATCCATGTAAATGTCAATGGCTGGCTGATGATTCACTGTCTTTCTCATACAACATCCTTCTCTGTTCTCTAAGTAGAAATGCTGCCTCTTTGCAAAGCTTTTTGCTGGTGACTTCCACTGGTCAAAAAGTGTCAGCTAATGCTTCCAGGATTATGGAGACAGAGTTAGTTGAAAACGCCAAGCTCAGTAATTTCATAAGTTTTCAGGGAGGATTTGACTGGGTTTCCTGCGAGCAGATATAAGTCTTTTGAGTCATGAATGCTTTAGACAAATATTGTCGCTACGTTACAACTACCATTAGTTTCATCCAAATCACGGTCACTACCAGCGTTTTTATTAGAACTTACGAACAGAATAAGTCATTGAAGAAATGGCTTAAATGCAAATCGTAGTGTCATCGGCTTATCACGCTGTCAATAAAATCGACATGGATCTCAAGGCTTTAGAAATATTTTTCACCTATAAATGTGCAGCATTTTCAATATCGTTACGTCCACAATGAAAGGGATTCAGTTGTAAATAAACCGAGCCCACCGTGGTTGAATATTGTAACAAAACCGCGCTGGGACATGTTGCAAAAACAAAAACGATGTCCACCTTCAAAGACATAGATTGCATGAAAGGTCTAAAATACTTTTACAGAAGTGACCGATTGACTTGTCATGCCAGACAAGAGAATTGCTCAGTAAACTTTCCTTTTCTTGCAGGGAGCCAAATCGATGGGTTTTTGGTTCGAGCGATGCGAGCACCTAGAGAAGTATTACCGTTAAAGAAGCCTTGCTTCTCTAGGTAAGACATAAAGTAAACATGGATTAGTTTGATGGGAAACTCACAGAAAAATATCTCATTTTGGAAAATTCAAAACAAGCGTAAGTAACTTAGGGAAAGCGACCATAGACACAGTACATTAGGAATCGAGACAGTGGTGTAAAGATAACCTTACATTTTTCCTAACTTTACAAATCGTTTTACCTAACTTTACAAATCGAGACAGTGCTGTAAAGATAACTTTACATTGACTTCAGTCAAACTTTTGCAAGTTTTGCACTATTGCGAGCTGAAAAATTAAAAGCTAAACCATTTTGATTTTCTGGAGTTGTGTGAAAGATGCAGTTGGTTTGACTGAAGTCAGCATAAACTTATCTGTTATCTCGCTTGAAAAAAGGAGATTGCCCTCTCTTTAAAAGATCAGGCGGGCAGTGCCCCATCATTGTTCCCGTGTACCTGCTTTAGTAGATGTGCTTGTTTACATTCTATAAGTGACTTCATAGAATTCATCAAAAATTGTTTAAAACATTACTGTATGTTTAGTCATGATCTGTGCCAGTCATACTTGGTTATGTCAAACCCAATATTCCATTTGCTGCGCTGCTTCCAAATCTGGATAACACAGGATAGTGCTTGCGCTACACACATTCAACGGCAGAATGAAATCGCGACCTGCTGAGATATGCTTTGATAAATTCGTGAGTTTCGTAACACAACACTTTGGTTTTGGACATTGTGTGAGGTGGAGGACATTTATGTTATATTCTCGATTTTACAGGTTCCCGTACATCTGGGTCAATGCATCGAACTGTTACCATACCACACAAAAGCCAGTTTGCCACAACATGACTGCATCTTCACCTTCGAATACTTCCTGCTTGTGTAATATGCAGAGCTGCTCTCTTTTTCCAGAAACTACTCCCTGTCGTGGCGTAGAACACTGGCTGGAGAATGAAAACTTCGTTTCTGTTGACAAAGTATGTCGTTATTTTGTTTTCATAATCTGATCAGAATTGAAATATCAGAGATAATGAAGAATTGCAATGCTGATACTGGAATATTAGAAAAATTGAAAATGAAGAATTGGAATATTAATACGTAGTGTAGCCTATGCATGGAAAGTGTTAAAACTTCAACAATACATTTTTCCTTTCACAAAGAGTACGTGTCAAACACCTGTTTTGTTAATCGTCTTTCTACGAAAGTTCGTAGGCTTTTTCGTGTGGCATGTATGCCACGCAACTCAAGCATGTCTGGCACACTTCAGGCGCTTGACTAAAGCGCTTTGAGTTTACATATTACAGAACAAAGCTTTGAATTAACAAGACTTTCTCGTTTAAAGCAGCATGTGGGACAGCGTTGACTGGGATGTGCTAAACCCCAACCTTTTTGTAACCGCGGACCGGTCAACGCTTTACAATTTTACTGCGCCGTGGAAGTACTCTTTGATAGTTGTTATTTTTCAACAGCTGAAACGAAGTCACCAGTTTGAACCGTCAGATAAGGTTGCTGGAGTAGAGTCTACATATTCGCTCCATCTCCAACACTCTCACTTTATGCCCCAACGCTCTCACTCTATGCACGCAACAGTGCTTCCATGGGAAGAATCGACATGACATGCCAGAAAGCGTATGGTGACACCACCAGTATACAACAATATACAATTTGTAATTTCGCAACCCGGTGCCAACTGATCCGAGGCCCGGTANCGGTCCGCGGCTCGGGTTTGGTGACCAATGTGCCAAGGCTGTGCCGGATTAAGGTAGCGCGGGGCCTGTAGCATTTCAAGAGCGCGGGGCCCCAAGTTAAAAAATATCTCAACACCTGCTAAACCATAAAGTGTGTGGACAAGGCATCCGTGTTTCTAGCTTTACACTCTACATGCTCTATCCAGCTCGCATCGTGACATGACAGTCTGAGTGTATCGTGCTGACCGCCAGTGTTGCCAGATGGTTGTGACCTAAATCTGCTAAATGATGTCACAAAAAACTAGTAGATTCTGCTAAAGGTCTTGCCACAAATTTTCAGCTGAAATCTGCTGAAAGCAGTGAAATTCTGTCAAAAAGTCTGCCATTTTTAACATGATTAAACGAAAGCTATAAAGTTATACAAAATAATAACTTTTCGTCTTGCACTGGCTCTCAATAAGCATCGGCTGAAATTGCTGATCATGGCCAACACACTTTTCGGCCCACAATTTTCTATCAGTCAACATTTTGACTTTTTGAGCAACTTAACTGCAGCTTACCTCGTGTTTTGTATGACACACGCAGTTCGTGACGATCTCTTTTAAATGGTTACATGTTTAAATGCAGCAGAACAATGCTCAGCGATAAACAATCTGAGCATAGCTTCACCCCTACAACTTTCTAAATCTGGTCTTTGTAACTTAAAACTTTGTGTTACATTAGGGAGCATGCAAAAAAGTTCTTTAGTCTTATCTGAGTGCTTTTGCTACCAGTTATGCCTTTTCAGCTCACAATGTTTCGCTATGATTGCACTATTGCAAATTTTACAAAAGGCTTTTGTTGAATCAGCAGGATAGAGGCAGTAGGCACTGAGCCTACTTTCAAGATTTGAATCTTGCAACCACATATGTCAAAACTTTTGGCAGCTTTGGTTTACCAGGAAGTTTTTTTACCAGACATTACTATTTGCTAGTGTAGCTGAATCACTTGGAAATATCGTGTTGTGGGATAAAAACATATTCCGCCAATGCTATCTTTTAACTTAAGGCGCTCACTTAGCACACAAGCTAATCATTTAGGTTTCACCAAGCCATCTAATTACTTGTTATTATGATACAATCACCTGCTTGAAGCAGTTTTTTGCATCATAATAAAAATTCCAAATAATTGCAGGCAGCTGGTTGTGCTTAGTCCTGGCGTTACCCAATTAAAAACGTCATAAAGAAGACAAGTATATTTTTGATGAAGAAGGTGTAAAGTTCTCATCTTGAAAAAGTGTTGGAACAGGTCTTTGGTCAGGAATTTGTTACCTACTAAACCTACGAATTGGTTGGTAAAATCCTGCTAGAAAGATTGAAAATTTTACAGCTAACAGGGAGAAAATCCTACTAGATTTAGCAGCAAATCAGCTAAAATGACAACACTGCTGACCGCAATCTTAGATCTTTTGTTACACAACTGTGCAAAAAGAATCGAAGAAGAATTTCTGGACACAGACGACGTTCAATTGAAAACCTACGCTTACTACTTATGGCAAATTTAGCAAAGTACTGACTTCTTAGACTGAAAAAAATCTCATATATAATGCAATAAATAAGATTTATTACAGAAAACAACGGGGCCCCCAACAGCGCGGGGCCCGTAGCAATTGCTACATTTGCTACTATTGTTAATCCGGCACTGTGCTAAGGAATACAACGGAACTACGCACAAAGATCTCCCATCGTTCAACAATATATTGTATACTATGCGTTTGATAACTGAATGAATTCATTTGTGTGATTTTGGGCTCACGCTAATGTACTCCGCAGTGCAAAAACAACAGTCCTGAATTCATTAACAAACATCTCATAACCTCATTGCCGAGACAGGAATCAAGCTCCCAGTATAGGTACCTTTGCAGAACAGTATAAGACTGCAAACAGTTTGATTACCGAGACATAAAAATCACATACATTTCAGTTCTAATTCTAAAGCGAAATTTTATTTATTATGCTAAAGAAGAACTTGTTAAAAATGCTGCATAAAAATCACAAACGAGTCACCATGAAGTTTGAAACTAACATTGTTCCCATACGACAGGCTGATCAAAAAGCTAACTGCAGATACATAAGAAACAAAATGTTGGCTGGAGTCGGTTGTCCTTTCCTTTTGAACTTGGTATCTTTTGTACTGTTTCATTTTTTGGTAAGCCTTTGCGGCGGAATTAACATATCCGTTGTGGAGCTGACTGCACTGTTTACAACATTTTACTGTTAGAAAAACCTGTACGCAATAATTAACTAGAAAGCGACCCGCGCCCAAAGCAAAGTACCAAATTCTCCATAAATGTGTGAGTTCGGGCACACCTTTGCTCAGTTCATATAATGTGCAGAATAAACTCGTTTCGAGGCAAACTTTGATTTGCTTGAACAAACAGTTCAATTGACGACATTTAAAAATATCCCAGTGTATCCAACTCCCTCTTGCATATTTCATACTGACGTTCAAGAAGTCATCCGCAAATCAACACCTTTTCATTCTTTATATTTTGCGGACACAAAAGTTAAAAACAAGAAGCCTGCATTAGCTAATTTTCGAAATCTACCCATTTGCAATACAAATTTCGTCCAAAATCCATTTCTTTCTCTTAAACCTCGACGCCTTATATTACTTTTATTCTGAAAAATAGCGATTACCTGCAGGGATTTAGTGTTAACAAAAAAGGTGTGGGAACGCAACCAAACAATAGCCATTTTAAAACAGCTTCCAACTCATTTTAAAGCAAAATGTGAAAAAGGTGTGGGAACGCCGTTCCCAAGCGTTCCCGCCATACTGCACCCCTGATTACCTCTATGGTAGCATACGTTACTACAAAACTAACGAACACATTTTCCGCATGAGAAATCAGCCATATTAACAAATTTTACGTAGAACGATTTCAAATCTATATTGTTTCGAATTTTCGATCATTTCTTAATCGTACTGATTTCCGTCACCAGAATTGGAAAAGTAAACCTCAAAAACTCAAGCACTTTTATATGAATATTGAAAAAGCAAACCTTCAAAAAACTAGTACTTTTTCTGGCCTATGTGATCTCTTTGTCATTTTCTCAACCAAACCGCTCTGAGTTGAAATTTTGAGAAAGGCTGTTCGGACTTTGCGGGTCAAACATGCATCATCATGAAATCAGTACAAAAAATTTCTAAGGCTGAAGCAAAACAAGAACGTTGCAATAAGAATATAACACAGTTTGTATCATCCAGAGGTCATTGTGAGTCGCTCTTAAAGTGCTGTAACTAAGTGCGCTTAAACCCAATCGATTGCTTAAATAATATTTTTAACCTTCAGTACGAGCGACAGCAGCGTAATGACACTGTTAAAATTTTCTATACATTACAGGAGCGGAAGGGTTCTGACACAGAAAAATTACGCTATCTCTATGTTCCAATAATGACAGAAAACTTTTATGTTTTCGCTGCACATCCGCAAAATCCAGTCAAGGGCACTGCAGAAAGCATTAACATTCCATTTCCCATGGCCTCTTCAACTTTGAATAGGTGTTGCGAAAAAGTGTTTATCTTTTAGTAAAACTTGAATGTTTTTGTGTTGCAAGAGGATCGCAAAATGATGGCTAATTTGTTTTTATTATGTGGTAATTTATTAGAAGGATTTATAAAAGAAATGGCGAGGATACCCTGAAGTTCAATTTTCAAAAGATACTTGAACATCAATATTTTAAAAAGTCATAGTTTCAGAGTATGTTGAATACTGTATGCAATAAATGTTGCCCAGCTGCAATAATGAATGCTCAAATTATGTAAATTGTAAAACATATAACATCATTTGCTTTCGCCTCTTGTTTAAACCTATACTATCTCAGCATTAAAAGCTCAAAGTTTGTTTGGTAAGCTTTCGAGGAATCAGCCGAATTGACTCTGTTCTGATCTTTTGCGATGATTCAAACTTGCACATATCTGTATTCAAGCAACTAGCCTTCACACAAGTGAAGAATTTGAATCCATCAGTAAATTTTAAAAATAATTGCTGATCGGTTCAAACTCTTCACCTATGTGGAGACTAGTTACTTGAATACATTATCTCAGAATCATTAAACTGTCATCTAAATTAATACTGTTTTTCTGTGTTGACAGTCGGTTCGATCTGTCACATTCGTTGCAAGGTTCCACGAAAAAATCCAATTTGACGTTCTTCCGTATTTCAGGTGATTCATGAATAATTGTAGATAGATGAAATAGCTACACTCTACAGCAGTGGTTCTTAACCTGGGTTCGATCGAAAATCTCTTAATGCGCTCACTAACAACAGCGCACGTGGGGTTCGACGGAGCCGTTTCAGGGGTTCGAGAGATGTCCTCTGAATTACAAAATTCAGCAAATGTTTTTGGTTACAGTTTATTCATAACTACTGTGTATTTCCAAATAGAACATTCTTCAGTTTCATAGATTATAACTTTGCAACAAATTGAGGTTCGAAACAAACTTTGAGAATAACGTAGGTGTTCGGCAAGTTTATAAAGGTTAAGAACCCCTGCTCTACAGGATGAAATGCTCAAGGTTTGCTAATACCCTAAGATCCACATCCACCACCAAAAGGTAAAGGTGTGAATGCAAGTGGCGCTAAATGGTGTTACCATTTCAATAGCGGTTAGAAACTAAGGGCGAAATGAACATTGTACTGGCACGACCTAGTTTTGCTGACAAAACTGAATGTAAGGCATTGCGAGGCTATAAGGACTCGAAGCAAATTTGCGCTGCAGTCTTCTCTTGAAACCAAAGTACTTTCCATTAAAAACGAATGGTCATATGAGAAAAGAGTAGCCTACTACATTCATTTTATCTCGTAAACACTGCGAACCGAAAAGCTACTTGTCAAAAACAATGAAAAGTGTTAATCAGGATGCTGAATCGACTGTCGAGAAGAATTAAGTTTTTCCAACCTCAATCGCTTGTATCGCTTCATGAACCAACCACGTTTTACAAGATGCTATGGTATATCTACGTATAACCTTTCAACTCGTGAAATCCAACCTTCACAAAAATAGAGAAGTTTGGAACCATCATGTGTTCAATCGACTTTGAATGCCTGCTGTTAGCCCAAAAACCCATAAATTTCATAAAAACTGCATTTCGGACACTTTTGAAGTTTTCAAAGTAAGGTCGAATTATGCAAAATTCTTGTCTGGTTTTAACTTGCAAACAGAAGCCTTTTCTGAAACCTTTTTGGAAGGAGATTATATTTTGCAAAACATCTTTAACAAAGTGAAGAAAGACAAACCTTGCAATAACTCAAGTCATCTGTATTTTTTTTGACGTTGTGTGACTTTTACCTTTACATTTTTCTAAGAGTCGAACAAGTAGTATAAACTGACAGCAGTGACTGCCATGAGTGTTTCGTACATCTGTTATGAAATCTTTGTTCTTCAAACAAACAAATTTTTCAGGGATGCGAGATTGACATAGTAAGCTTGTTAGCTTCAGCGTTCGTGGTTTTCAATTATCTCTAAACTTTCGTACGCTTCACAGAGATTTTATAACCGAAAGAGTACTCTACTGAGAACCACAATGTAGTTTGATTCTTTCCTAAAAAAGGAGTTCCTTTCGATAGTTGCTAATAAGTTTTTCAGGTCTAATACTGTTTTTCGGATTCAAAGATCGAGCCTATTTTCATCAATATGCTAGATGCTACCAAGAAAGACAAAAAGAAGTACATACATTGCTTCAAAAGAAGATTTTTAGCGAAGGTTTCAAACATAAAATAATTTTATCCCAAAGACAGGGTATCACTACAATCAAAGTATTAAAACCAAAGTTCAGTTTGACTTACCCAAGGGAGTTGCTGGTCGCCCTTCCTGAACCGATTTTTGCGTATCTTGTCATCAAACTACTAAGCGCCCTAGAAACAGATCAAAGCGCTGCTAATACGTCACTTAAAGTTAATCAAAGGAAATGCTTTGGTATTCAAAGAAGTTAATACAAACTTTAGCATTACAAACTCAAGGATAATTACCTGGGGAAAAAAACCTTACAAGACAAAATTTGATTTTTGTATTACTTCATTTCGATTACAGCCTCAAAACTTTAACCTACTATCTATTCATTTTTCTGCGTCCAGTGTTAAATTCTATTCGTGTTTCAAAAATGTGTAGCATTCTACAGAATGTTCTCAAAATTTTGAATGCACAGAAATATAAAACTGAGAGGTTTCATAACTTAAGCTTTCAATGGAATGAAAACCAAGAAGAAAAATGCACAAAATTGTTTTGTTGCCATTGGAAAGAAGTCAAATGAGCTTGCAGTGTTCGTAACACTTAAGAAAAAATAGCATAATGCCAATGTTTTAAACTGAAAAGTAACTCAAACCATTTCAATACGTTTCTCAAAGGTTGAACAAACAATTCGTGAAAAAAAGCTATAACCGTGAGTTAACCGGCTCCAGATCATAGTTTGTAGAAAACTACAAGTACAAGCAACTGTGTTTGCCGATATTATTCATCTGGACTACTACGCATATACATTCTGGACACAAAAGACTTTTTATTGTCAAACTTGTACAGAATAAAACATTTTACAATTTTTAAGACTATGTTTACAAACTCACATTTTTGTGTCTTTAGGAAGGTGGTTCTTTTACCGATTCAAACAGCTCTATCTCATGTTAATTTCAATTGTCCACATATTGTATCTGCAAGTCTAAATCTCAACTTCTTTCAAGCTCTGGCGGTATGTTGCGGTAAGCGAATGCGGTTCATTGTACGATATTCATAAAAAATTTAGATAAAAGGCAACTCTTGACCAATACACGGTAATTACACATGACCTTTTCATGCGTTTTGATGAAGCATATGCATAGCTTGTGAAAATTAACTAAATCTCTTGAAAACGTAGCCTGCTCATTAACAACAGCGCACGTTGCAGTCCCGTCGCCACGGGAGGGTTTTGGTGGGCTAAACCCCCAAACAATGCTCCAGCAAGCTCCCCCAAACTGAAATATCAAGCACTACAAATCAGTGGAGTTTTGTCGATTTTTACAATGTCAAACCCCTGCACAAACGTAAAACCCCCCTGTAGAAAACTTTCTGGCGACGGTTCTCGCGCATTGAACAACTCTCTTGTATTAATCTTTCATTTCTCTGAATTGTTTTTAAGACCTCAACATCTCTCATCATTACCCGATTCTTCTTCAAGCAAACTCATCTGCAAACCATCTCGCCAAACAAATGAGTGTGACTTTGACCTGGTTGCCACCCATGTCTGAAGAGAGTTTTTTGTGGAAAATCTATGTGCTTTCTAGCAGTTTTCATTTGGTGAATACGTCGTCTGTAGTAAGTTCAATTTATGCAATAGGCATTTTGCTTTGAAAAAATTTAAACCATGTTTATTTTCATAAAAAAGGCAGCAAACGCCAACTTTTTTTTAACCACTCATTTCTTCTTCTTGTGGAAATACATTTACGTGACATGCGATCTTCTGAGATGCTAACCTTGCAAATTTTAGCATCATCTTTGAGTCCTTTTTTATTGCCATTAAAGTACCAGGAGATTGGTTACGGTTCATGCCTCTCAGTTTTCTTCAATTTCACCCAGCCTGTTGTAAAGGTAAAAAAATCTTTTAAAAACGCAGAAGTTACCACAGTTGGAGTTTTCTCTTCCGCTGAACTTTAGCTGGTTTTATCCATTCTGATTAACAAAGTTCATTTATGATTCAGCCAAGATTGTCGATTCAGCCGAAGTATAGTTGTATTATACACACATACCATTTATATGAACTCAAAACGTTTGTATTATTCTTTCACTTGTCTACTTATTTATTTCCGTAATTATTCAATTCTTTGTTTATTCAACCTCGGTTTAAAATGTCATTAATTTTTCTTCTGATATAGGAGATTGAGCCTTACATTCCAAGCGGAGTTCCAGAAAATCTGAAAAATCCTTGCTATAATCCTTCGGTTGGATATCGAGCAACATTTAAAAATCTATCAATGCACAGTAATTACACTTTGTCTGTGAGACTTCTATACGATGAGAAAGTATCGCAGAAGTTCTGCCCCAACAACCGTTGTTCTACTAGCATCGTCGTTTCCAAACCAAGTAATGGTGACATTAACCCTTGTTCCTGCTAATCATATCACTGTTAATTTACTGAGCAACTATTCTTATCCTGCGTGGAGTAATTATAGCTTTTACCACAAAATTATCATATCACAAACGATATAAAATTCACATAAAATAGATATACAATCGTAATATTAATAGATCTTTCATAGTCAATTTGTATACAACAGTGGCGTATCTAGGGCATGGCAGGCATGGCTCGTGCCACGGGCGCCACTTTGATGGGGGCGCAAAAATTTCTTGGCAAAAATCAAAATTTGTGTCTTGCAGTTTTTTCAACCTCTATTTTGCGCCCCATACGTCAACGATTAACTACACAGCTACACCGATACAGCGCCCTTAGCCAATGCAATGATGCAGTAACGCTCGCTTGCCTTATCTACAAGACCTCATCCTCACGCTGTAGAAAAGGATAAGTTAGTTCGTTCTGCTGCAATGCGTTTTATGCAAGAGGATGTTAGTCAGAACGTGGTTTAAGTCAGTGACTGTGAGAATCTGACTGCTGCGCAAATAACTGCTCTTAAGCTCACAGAGATTTACAAATTACTTGAAACTGCTGCGGCCCACTCCGACTCTACAAAATTTATTCGATGACCGCTAGTGTCGGATAAATAAGCTAACGTTAAATCCTTGTTTGTTAAACTGGGGGCGTGAAAGGTTCGCAAGGGGGTAGCGGGTATGATAGCGAAATATTGTTGAAAGGCAGGATAATAGCAAATGAATTGTTGTTCTGTTTATTTGCGCTTGATTTTGAGGTTACGTGAGGCGCAAACATCAATGACTAACGCCAAAGGGGGGCACCTGAAAAAGTTTAAGTGCCTCTAGGCTAAACACAATGCCCCAGTCCATAGACTGGTGAAAAGAACCATAGTTTCTCCTTGAAACATCAGCAGTTAGATTCGTTTACTGTAACAGCTAAGCAATAAATGTTAACTTATGAACAAAAAGATGAGATATCTTTTTCTGTCAAGTGGTTTGGCTGTTCCACGTTCAAAAGTGGTGTTGCTTTTGCACACGTAACTTATTCTACCATCCCAAAGAAATGTGGTCCAGTTCAAAAAATTTTTCGTTCGTAGTTGCAATATATCAAGTGATTTTTTCGCAAGACTTACAATTTGGTCAGCCGATACAATATAAAAGTATGTATCATCATCATTTTAATGTTTTTATAATCTTCATAACAAAAATAAATGAGTATAAAAGTATGTTATGGTCATGATGTACACTTTACAATTATATTTACTGAAACGTTTAAGGCAAAAATAAACATACATTTCCTGTTTGGCAATATTCATTTACTTCATAGTTTATCTTTCGAAAATGTGTGCCTATACCTAATATTTAAATTATTAAAAGGGGCGCACATTTAAACTTTGCCATGGGCGTCATTTTGCATAGATACGCCACTGGTATACAAAGAAATTACAAAATATTAGCTTCAAAGGTAATGCATAGCAGTAATGACTCCTGATTTTCAGAAAATTCTCGAAAGGAAAGTTTCTGCGATATGCACAACTCTCAATGCGTTGATGAAGCAACCTGTGTTGACTTGCCAGTTGCAAATCCAATTGGGAATTGCCTGTGTCCCCATGGTTTTACTGGAGATGGGCAAGTTACTCTCAGTTTTTAANAACGCTCGAAAATTTTTTGCAAAAATAAAAAATTGCAATTATGCATTTTGAAATTAACTTCCAAATAGACTTTATCTACTTGTNGGACATAGATCGCTGCTTTGTTTTATCTTAACCTTATCACTTCGTTAACCAAATATTCTTTGACAAACGTACAAATATGACATCAATTTCCAGAGTTACGAAAAGATAAGGAACAGCCCTTCATGTGGATACATGCACATTCACCATGTACATAACACACATAAAACACAAAAGATAACTATGGAAAGATGGTTGGCAATGCGAAATTCCAATAACAGAACAAATGCCTTATCAACTTGGTTTCGACTGATTGAAAAACAGAACGTTTCTCACTCCTTTTTCCAAACCATGAAGTTTCCTGCTAACATTTAACCAGTCGCTTCACTTAAATTGGAGAATTAAATCCACAAGAAATCGAGATCTAGACATGCAAGCATCTAATCACGTGCTGTAATGTCCCGAAAAAGATAGTCTTTCTTTTAATGAAGAAATAGGCTTGCCTGCGATTGTGTCAGGAGACAACAAGCTGTAATGTTGGATAGACAAGCTCAGCAAACCATAGAACGGAAACGCGCTCTGTGTCAGTTCTTCGATGTCATGTTTACACACAGGCGTACAAGAAAGAGGTTTGGCGGGGCGTTCGTCCTCTAACACGGCAAAGTTTGTGAATATAAGGTGATTTTTGTCAATTTCTGAGGCAAACAAGAATTTTTGAAGGCAAAACGAAAAGCTCAGGACGAACAGGGTGTAAAGGCAGTTGCGTTATGAAACATGTAACTCTGGTTGTAATGGAGACATGATCACACTAGACGTAAGGTTGGTAGGGCGGAAACCCCCGTAGAACTGCAAATTTTGCAAAAACTCAGGCCGTTCAGAGCAGTGCTTATGAATTTTCAGGGAAAAGAAACTTGTTTTTCATGGCAAAGAAAAAAAACAGGACAGACACTGTAGCGGGAGTTGCACAATTGAAGGAAAATATTCGAATATAATGGAGATGATTCGTTGAAAACTGTGCAGGGCTGGGCGTTTTAGAGTAATACTGTAGTAAGAAAAGTGGATGAACTTGGAAAAGAAAGCCGTCACATACCACACGATTCACTTCCACTTTCACAAAATTTTTTGTGACAACCGGCGTTAGAAATTGAGGCGCCTCAAAATTTTTCAAAGGAAACGGCTTCCGAACCCTCTGAAGAAACTTCCCGCACGCTTATGAAAATTGGTGATGCTGACGTTCTTTGGTGTTTCACATCCGCAGCAAACCGACGATCTCTTTATATCGCTTTCAGGAACACGTACATTTCGCAAATTTTAATACGATGCAGATCCACTTTCCACGATGAACCATAGTCACACCATGTGTCAGAAATCAGGGCAGAGACAAATTTTTCAGAGCAAACGATTTTGGACAAGCCAGAAAAAAGACTTCCCGCGTGCCTATGTGTGTACGTATATTGTACCCAACACACCAAAGCCTGAAGCATTGTTCACCCAATAGATCTCGGCACTTTTGACCAGGAGTGTCCAAAGATTTTTCAAATAAGATCAAATTTTATCATGTGAAGGTGCCCGCGGGCCAATAGTCCTTTCAGACATTTTTAAGGTTAGCAGAATAAAGGCACCTCGCTTAGGGTTTGAAGCAGAAACAAACAATCCTTTGTGACGCCTTTCGATATTCGCTGACATTCGCACTCAGCACATAAAAACACAGCGGAAGCGTGTTTTCATGCGCTGAGAAAGAAAGTTTCAACGAGAAACCAACGTCGCTCCGACGCAGAAGCGTAATCCAAGCTTTGGCGGGCCATATATAGGTTACAACACAATTCACACCAAATCGACGGGCCATATAAAATGTGTCCGCAGGCAGCATTTGGCCAGCGATTCGCACTTTCGACACCCCTGCTTTAGACTGTAAAGCAGCGAGAGCGTAATGCCTCGTGTAGAGGCATAAACGAATTTCAAAAGTTGAAGCAGAAACGGACCACGCACAGTGGCAGATATATGCAACAGAGAACAAAGCAATGCGTTAGTGCTACATCTTTTTATAGAAAAGCAAGGCAGAAAAAAAGAACCGTGGAAAGAACTCGATCACACTGCAGGGTATCCAAATAATAAGCATTACATTTTCTATTTACACTACACCTATTGTCGTTATATGCCTTTTCTAGCGGATTAAATATAACTTCTTGCGATGTTAACATTCTAATAGTTTGACGAAGCTTGTGTCTCATCGATGTGTTGTGTTTGCTGTGCACTCCCAACTTTGATCGACCATCGAAAATCTCTTCCACAGCCTTACGTTTGTTTGCTGTTTGCATGCTTCACAAAAAAGAAAGACGAGATCATGGATAAACTTCTTTTTGCTTTACAGGTTAAAAAAAGGCACTGGTTGTAACTCCGGAGCAACTTCTTGCCCCTCCGTTTCTTTCATGCTATCTTTTTCACTCTCTGTATTTGCATTTATTTTACTCTGATAAAATCACCCAGAGGCATTTTTGAAGAAAATTTTGAGAAAGGTCAAAAATCGCAAGATAAATACCACCACCTGCAATAATAACAACAATATTTAGTGAACTAGCAATCATATCTTCGTCACTATAACACCGAGCGATCAGTAATGAACAGAACGGTTGTGCGTCACGCCAACAAGACAAGATGAACAAAATTGTTAATTGCTCATATTTATGAAACCTTCATTGGGTTTCAAGCATTCGCAAAACTATTTATAAATTGCTGGTTTTGGCAAAACATATTGCATGACTGATTCATCAGCCCGTGTTTAGCGCAGGAAAGAAAATCGCGGCGCACAAACAAAATTCCTAATGTGTTGCTTGCCACTTAGCGTCCGTCGTAAAAATTTACTGGAGGCTAGTATTTTACGAAATATCCTTCAAAACAGGTAAATTTGACAATACTGTTGCTGTTGTCTACAGGTCGCTTTCTCTGTGAAACTGTCTTCGGCCATGTGTGTATGTGATGTGTATATATGCTGTTGTTCTGGACATACACCTAATGTCTAATGTCTTAAATCTGGACGTACACCGAATGTCTTAAATAAACTCATCTCTCTCCTGTTTGCCTGTTACTTTCACGATAAATATGCAGTTTGAAAAAGCAAAATTTGTTTTAATATCATAGCTGTATTTCTACGAATGACGATATATCTCATTAGCAACTTCATGCAGTTTACATATCTCCTAGATAAATTGGTGCCTAAACGTCTTGGGGTGGATACGTTTTTGTGAGGTCTTCTGGTTGTCTTTCTTCACGTATGACAAACTGTATGGTTAGTCAGAACATCTAAATTCTGCTTTATTTCCTATGCCTGTACTGTCCGAAACGAAGTTTTTATCTGTAACTGTAACAAAACAATGAAATAAATTTCGTAAAACTTTCGACTATTTCAAGAGCCCTTGCAGTGTTACTTACAACTCATTGCTACTGCCAACCTGTGTAGACAAGCTTAAACAAACAAGTAGGGAATCAGGCTTGATTTTTAAGAACCAGCAGAGGAAAGTTTGCCAACTTCGCCGTAAAATTAAATTACAATCCTTTGAGTGAAATATTACCCAGAAAGTGACAAGCCATAGATGCAGTTGTTGAATTGTGGCGCCATTCTAAGGGGAATGATGGTCGGTTTGGATGAGATGGCAACGTCTTATATTTCACTTAATTAAGGCAATTCAAACAAAAGTGTATTGAAAGAATTGCAGTTTTGCTAGTTTACATTGCCGCTTGTTTTAAAAGTTTGGCAAGAAGCATATAGTTTTAACAGCACAAAACATATACCAACTAAAAAAAGATTAGGAAGCTCACAGCAAGCCATTTTTTAAATGTCAGCATCAATACAAGTGTTTCACTTGCAATTTGTTTTTATTGCTTTTTGGCTGAAAATATAAACTAGTCTAAATCGGTTAAAACTTGAAATAAAGAAAAATGAAAGCAATAAAATAACGGCACGTTAGCACGTCACAAAGCAGTGATATAATCTCGGGACCTGTGTTGACACGGATCGCAGTGTCGGTCTCGATCGCCAGCGAAGTAGGTCTCATTTTGAGTTTCTGCTCTCGAGAATTATAATATTCTATCCCTAGTCTAGACAAAGCATTTCGTTGCAAATTTCTCTTGAAAAAATTGTTTGTAAAATCAATTGGATAAAAATAAAGCTGCAGTAACTCAACCTGCTCGCTGCTGCGTTAATCTTACGCAAGAAAAAAAGATTGGCAAAGTTAGACGAAACAATGAACCTGGGCATTGAAAGTGCTCATGGCATTTTTTAGTCATTTATATTTTCGAAAGACATGGTGGGATGCTAGGTAAGCCTTCAAGACACTTGCTCCACAAAATAAAATGTGGGCATTTCTCAAAACTATTTCACAGCTTTATGTCGCTGAAATACTTTTCGTGGAGCTTTTGACAGAGGTAGTCTACCGACAAAAAAGAAATGTGTTGAGAAGAAAGTGTATACGCTGCCTGACTTGAGGAAATCGACTTGCATACTTGTCTAATTGCAGAGCTAAGGCTTTTATGATTAATAGAAAAGAGAAAAATACTCTGACTGGTTTGACCCTTGTGAATTTCACGAAAATGTTTGCATTGCTTCAGACTTTCTGAACACCTACTCAATCTTTGAAGAACTGTACACGACGAATTGGGTGGCCTCTAGTGAGGCTTAGCCATTTCGTTGTGCTTTAGGTTCAACTTTACGCTAGTACATGGGTTCGCTTTCTAGCAGCTAAACCAAGTGGGGCACTCATGAATCTCAGTTCACTTAACCTCCCTAAACCTTCTGACTACTTCTTTGTATGGATATATTTAGCACACATGTAAGTCAGTTAAACATAAGTTTATTCTTGTACGTTATATCAAAAGTACGAGTTCACTCACCAATTACAGTTCCATGTAATTTGTAACGCAATTTCATTCTCTCTTGATCTCTCGACTCATTCCAACAGAACAGCAAGAGGACGGCCAGCAACTCAGCAACACAACAGGTAGCTTCCATTTAGTAGGAGTTACCTCCACCTAACTCATCATGACAACTGAATGTCTCCCTGTGGGGAACAAGGCTTTTATGGAGATGGGCTCCTAACGCCCTAATATCCTGTCTTCAAACTTCAGTTTGAAACATGATGTACTGATTCAGTAGGCCTTCGCGCCAACTGTTTCCCTATCGAAACGTTCATCACATGCTTACAGTCTTACCATTCTGATTTCTACAATGTCATTTCAAGTCTAGTATTCTTTTCATAAAGTAACGGCGATTGCCCTGGACCAGACATGTTANTAAACAGTCTGTCGGTGATTATGTGGACCAAACTANTTTTTATGAAACAATTTATCGAGGATGACGTGGGACAAGCCAATTTATAAAACTGTTTGTTAAGGGGTGTTTTGAACAAATCGTTTTGTGAAACAGAGTAGCAAGGATTTGCCTTATTTTGGTTTTACGGGGTAGAGTGACAAGGATTCGCCTTATTCTGATTTCNTGGAACAGAGTGACAGAGCTTCGCCTTACTCTGATTCCACGGGTCAGACTGTCAGAGATTCACTTTGTAATCAGTGAAGTCAGTGACTTGTCTGATGCGGCTTGGAACGCTCGTCAAGGGATCAAGCCAGGCAACAAGTTGCCTCGCGACCCCGAGACTTCCAGAGGAGTACTACAAGGACTGAACAAGGCATCGGCCTTTTGACCATACCAGTCC
>JGI24022J15233_10001965_pt1 | contig 18434 bp, 12 predicted proteins | sample Ectturendosymbi2_FD_15233 | JGI IMG/M metagenome (IMG submission 15233) | reverse complement strand
AAATAGATACGCTTGCAAGTTTTAATCGTCGCAGAAGAATGAAAGCAGAAAGCAGGCAGATTCCTCAGAAGCTTGCCGCAAGGCTAAAGTTTGTTTGCTGTTAAGAAAGAGTTACTCTTTTGCAGATCTCTCTACACTACTGCGAGGCTGTCAGATGTGATGGAAAAAGTAGACCATTTCTTCAATGAAACTGGAATTACCGGGAAAATTTTGTGCGGCGTGCGCGCGACGGTGTCTTGGTCATGTTTCCGCCCATAAGTGGATTTTTTGCACTTGTTCTAAAGAAAGTTCCTTGCGTTGTGTCCACTCATTGCTTTGTTCACCAGGAAGCTCTAGTTTCCTAAATTTTACCTTGCGCTTTGCAAGATGTCCTTAACGTTACTACCAAAATAGTAAATTTTGTAAAAAGTAGCACTTTGCATAGTCGTATATTCAGAAAACTGTGTACACGCATCAAATGTAAACATAAAAACTTTCTTTATTACACAAAGGTGCGGTGACTCTTTAAAATACACATTTTATCCACAGGGTTTGTGATCTGCTATGAGATGAAAACCATTTTTGTATAATGTAAAGCCTGAATTATAATTTTACTTCACTAATTCAAGTTCGTTGCTTATTTAGTATATTTGGTAAATACATTTGATTCTTTGAACACTTTAACATTAAAATGTGACATAAAATTATATGCTGGCTTGTGGAGTCGATCAATATGCTTACTGAAAAATTGGAAAACTACAGTATAACCTGAGTGCAGAAAGACTATTTTGCAATGTTCAGTAGCCTGGGTGTTGGATGGCGAGCATGGACTCAAGTTGTTTAACACCTGGAAAACTGGAAGACGTATTTAAATTATATTTTACGAAAATTAATAATGATGCTTAATACTCCTACTAGGCTACTTGCAACAAATCTCTTTCGGATTTCCTCTGAGAAATTAGAAGACAAATCACAGGAAAAGTCAATTAAACTGAGAAATACAGTAACTCGAACTTTCAAGGTCAAGTTAATTGTTCGAAGCTTTGTCAATAAGGATTTCTGGCTAAGAGTGGCATTGTCGTAGAATTGGTAGAAATCAGCAAAACTGCTTTAAAATAGTTATTTCCATGCAGCTCTGCTTAACTGCATGGACTGACTCTTTCAACGCTTGTAAACGTTAATTACAAGCAGCGCGACAGCCTTGAAATTGAACTGGACATTGAGTTTGCTCTGTTGCCAACAGGGCGGAAATTGCAAGTCTTGTAGCTGAAATGCTGAAACATCCATCTCATTGAAATGTGCGTACTGCAGTAATTTCCGTGAAAAGAAAATTGTTAGCAGCCGATTTGCCTTATACTCTCAAAGTGAAAAATCGCTTTTGCGCGTACAGTGGTTGTTCAGCCACAAACTCATTTTATATAAACACGTGAGTCACGGATAAAAAATGATTGCAAAGCTTCAGAGACATTTTCTGCTCTATTTGCTGGTATTCAAGGAACAAAAGGCGATATAGCTAGATCAAATAAATAAAACTGGCATACAAACTTTGCCACGTGGTACTTAACCCCCGGTTTTGAAATAAACAGAAATTGTGGGACCTCCTGCAAGAACCGAACTGGATTTCCTGGTGTCTCTGGACTTGTACTCACTTTATAGAATAAAATATTGCTTAGAACTTACCTACTGTATACTTGAAAAACAAAATCCAGTGATTTCAATCAAGTTGATGCCAGGTTCTAGTCACTTTACAACTCTATGTGGGTTGCTTCGCATGAAAACAAATGCACAAACTGACCATAATGTGATTTATCTCATCCGATAAAAGCTGCGTTAGAGCGAGGAGGATACGACGAGAAAATTCAGATTACGCTGTGCAACTGCCGGTTGCATGCAGGGTTTATTAACAACGCTCCTTATGCGGTGGTATAAATGCAGCAAGCCGCATACTGTCTACAAAGTCGCTGCACCCATGACAGCATGGGTTTGCTACACAAGGTTAAGAGTTTTGTGACAGTAAAGAAGTAATACTCACGCTAACCTTGAAAAACTTTATACTCGATTTCTGCTGTCTTTTCGGGAATTCTACTGTTCCACTTATACTCGCTTTTTGTAGTCCTTTCGGCAGTGTTACGAGTGCTCTGCAAGCCCATCTTCGTTTGCTTGCGCCCGAGGAGTCATATTGTGATTGATCATTCAACCTCCCTGATTTTACGAGCTCTTTCCGCTTCCATGGAAGGTTGTTAAGGCGACAGTGAAACGGCCGAGCTGTAGCTCCGACAGTGAGATTAATCTTGCGGACAAAATTTAAAAAATCATTGGGTATTAGTGTAAAGATTTTTTGAAAGTTCTAAAACACAATCTTTGGCTCCAGAAAAGGTGAGGCTTAACGCTCTTTTAGCATTTTATCTGTAAAATTGAAGTGTTTACATTGCTTGGTTTGGATGTCAGCAATTCTCCACGAAGCAATGACTGATTCTAAAGATCCACTAACTCAATAAACACACGTTTTCAGCCAGTTTTCAGCTATCTGTGTGACTCCTTTCGGAGCAAATCTAGCCATCTGATCAATGATAATTCAGAAATTCCCTTGAAAAACAAAAATCAACTTTATCTTTCGTGCCACGTAAAACTAAATGAATTTCAAAGTTGTATTTGTTGTTTTTACAAGCTTTAACCAACATAACATTAGTCATTTATGACTGTGCCTGTTGTTCCAATCAGATTTCTAAAAACTTGATTTTCGAAACCATAGGGAAATGATATAAAAAATTTCTAAGAAAAGTTTCTTTGAAAGACCCCGTTTAATTTTTGTAAACATGAGAAGACACGCGAGAGGATTTCGAGAAAAATATTATTTGCGCCAACATAGCAGTAACTTGTCCTGCAGCAGTAACAGCAGCAAGGAAATAATTTTTTTGCATCGACTAACGTTGCTGAACATTTTTATAATATGTGGTTTTGCTTTGTCCCGGTGACAACATTTTCAGGCCAATCAAAATTTAAATGTTTTGCAAGCAAAAGCGCCAACCTCACAAACCGATACTCTTCACACAAAATTACACAAAATGTTGTTCTTGATTTGGAAGTCTCATATTTGAAAAAGTAATGCCGAAATTAAATTCTACTGCAGTGTCAAAGAGACGGTTTCACAAAAACAGGAAGTTTGGCAGTTATTTGACTTAAATGCTACAGTGCAACGAAGTTCTCATATACGGTTGGCTGTCTGAAAGAATATTTTGCGCCTTAAAACATTATGAAGGTTCATCATCTATTTCAGCTTGGAACTCGTGAAGAACGGGGCACACAAGATGAGGGACCATTAGTCAACCAGGCTCATCAACAAGGAGGTGTCTGACTAATGGAAGGACCCAACACCTGAAGGAGATATGTAGTATCTGTGGCACTTTCACGACAAAGGAGCTTGCTACCGCCCTCAAGCACCAGTAGCCAGGAAAATTTCCGGGTATGGATTCTATTTTCCCGGAATATATACTCCACGCCAGGTCAGCTCTCTCCAGGCCCGTAACCAGAGACCAGGTGGGGCGAAGAGTTTTCTGAGAGGGGCCCAAATATTTTAAACTATGTCCAATAGTTTTAAACTAGGTCCAAAAAATTTTCCAGGGGTGCTTCCCCCACCTGCTTACGGGCCTGGCTCTCCCTACATTTCTATTGTGTGTCCCATTCAAGATTCTCGAGGGACTCATCTACGCTCGGTGTCGAACCAATTATCGACCATTACTCCGGCTGGACCAGACGAACCTTCGACACAAGAGCTCGACCGTAGATCAGGTCACCTTGCTTGCTGACGCAAGACATTAAGGATAGCTTTTCAGCTAAGAAGGCCGGAGCTGTGTTTGTCGATCTCACATCAGCCTACGACACTGTATGGAACTGCGACTTCATCCGCAAGCTATTGCGATTGCTACCTGACAGGCATATGGTCCGCATGATCATGGAGCTGGTTGGAAATTGCAGCTTCACCTTATCATAGGTAACAACAAACGGATTAGGTTACGACACCTAAAGAATGGCGTCCTATAGAGATTCGTCCTGGCACCCCTTCTCTTCAACATTTACACCTCTGACTTGCTTACCACCGTCTCCAGAAAGTATGCATACGCCGACGATCTGACAATCATGAATGTTGCTGGAAGCTGGCAAGCAGTAAAGGGAATGCTGAGCAAAGACATGGCAACCGTATGTGAATACCTCCGCACCTAGAAGCAGGCCCGTAACCGGCTTGGGACACTAGGCAGGGCGAAGAGTTTTCTTAGAGGGGCCCACATTTTGTAAACTATGTCCAGTAGTTTTAAATTATGTCCAACACATTTTTCCAGGGGGGAAAATTTTTTTCAGGGGAGGCTTCGCCCTCCCTGGTTACGGGCCTGCCTAGAAGTGAAAGTTCAGCACTACAAAACTTTGTCTGCAGTCTTCCATCACAACAAGAAAGTTAAACGTGAACACAAAGCCAAATTTAACAACGAAACCCTTCTTTTGGGCTCGGAGGAATCCAAATGCCTCGGTGTGACATTGAACAGGACGCTGAAGTACCTCCGGCACCTCGAATCACTTCGCAAAAAGCTGGCATCGCGCGTTGCACTCGTGAGGTAAATTGCAGACTGGGCAATAACTTTGCGAACAGCCACCTTAGCCCTGGTCCATTCAGCGACATAGCACTGCGCCCCTGCCTGGTGCTGTAATGCTTACACCCGCCTCATTTACCCTGCCATCAACGACGCCTCGCGAATTGTGACAGGATGTTTGCGTCCTACATCAGCAGACAATCTTTTTATCCTCGCGGGCATCCAACCTGCTGTGTTTCGTCGCAAAGAGCCACCTTGTCTCTAGCAGGGCGTACCATGGGTCTGAACATCTATTCCACTCAGCGCTCACCTGTCCATCGGGTGGAAATGCACGGCATCTCAAATCGAGACACCCATTTGTACTGTCGCACAACATCTCATCAGTTCATTTGACGACAACAACAGAAGTGCGGCGCAGTGGGCGGATCACCAATGGAATGCGGAGTGGTTGCACAACACTACTTCTTACTTTCATCCCCGACATCGGCACCCACCCTCTCGAATGCCAATAACAGCCTGCTTCCGGCTTAACTGCTTCTGCACCTGTGTTGGACATTTCCGCTCCTGCTCACACAAATGGGATATGACCTCCTCGGCTTGTGAATGTGGCGTAGAAGAGCAGACCGTCGACGATATTGTCCTCCAATGTCTAATCCATCGACCTCCCCCTGAACTGCATTGCCTGACGGCTCTGGATGATGAGATAATCGAACGGCTGCTCAACACCTGCCCCGAGATCCAGTGCGGCTTAGCAGTGGATTGAAAAGCTGGCTCATACGATAAAGAAGAAGCTTACACTGAATTCAAATTTTTGAAAATTTGCATTCATCTGTATGCACAATAAGCAATGGCAGATTTCTCCATAATAGAACAGTTGGCCATCCAAAAACTTACTGGATTACTTCAACGAATCGAAGTCCGTTACAGATTTATCTTGTATCTACTTAAAATTTTTTGCGTCATCTGAATGATAAAATCTCACTGCGTTGTTCAAGTGGAAGCATTCCTCAGAATTTTGAAAACAATGCCGCAAACATATGACCAGTTTGTTTATCCCAACTCCATCATAGCACTGCGTCATGTTTGTCCGGCCAAAATGGCGGTAACCGAAAATGGGAATAGCGTGAGTCACAACAAGACAGATACGAGTGCTATAAAGCCGAAATTTTTTTCCAAGGTGAGAACAGACAAGTATATGCGCTATACAGTAAAGTGTTTTTAGAACGCTTCAATGAAACGCCACCTTTCCATTGACAGTATAATTAACGGGTGCTGTGATTTTGCGTTCAGTATGCGATAGGAATGATTCACAAGAAGGCCGATGTAAAGTGGGAAATTCCATGGAATGGTGAGTTTGCTTGATTAGGTATTGTTTTTCACTCTAACTCGCTGAGGTCACCGTGGTTTGACTTTACACAAAAACAAACTTTTATATAAGGATAACCTTGCTCAAAGCTACAGTAAGGTATGAATGAACTATTGATTTTGTTGCAAGCATGCTTACCAACATTTTGCTATTGCTTGGTTTAATGCTAATCAAGCCAGTATGTTCTTCAACCTTTCATGCCGTGGTACTCTCTTTGGGCAATTTTTCAAGAACTTTGTTTGTCTCAGCAATTACTATCACTGCTTCCCAAACTTCATTGCCCCACTTTAATTTTCAAAAAATTCTTACCACCCACTATGATTTACTCCATTGCTTCAAAATTACTCGACGAGCCATTGGAATTTTATATTAATTCACCAAAATATTCCCGCCGCCAGCGATAAGAAACAATGATCTATAGTTAAGCACAAGATTCATAATTCAGTTTCTTTAGCTTGTTCTGGTTTTATCTGCAACCTTGCTACACCATTTCGTAGTTGTAAACCAAGTGAATGGTGTGGTACACACCTCCTGGTACTTTATACCCCATAAAATAGCATTGAATTAGACAACCCAATATTTGCCCGTTTGAGTAAGAACAAAAACAAGTCCTAGGCAAGACTGTTTCTTCATTTTACTGTAAAAGTTGCGGTAAGTCGCAGAAAAAAACAACTTTCTGAAGATGTACAAACAGTAGGTTGCAGAATTGTTTTCGACATTATTTGCCAGCATTCATCTCCATGCATTCGCTTTTTGTCGTTGACTACGAAAATAGTTGCAATGTACAACTAAATGTGCGGTAATCGTGTTATCGCTCAGCTATTAACTTCAGCAAGCTCAGCGGACGTGATAAATGAATCTAAATTTGAGCTCAAAAGTTGAGCAAATTCGTCTTTAAAATACTTACCGTATTTATTCGAGTATAACGCGCAAATTTTATACCAAAAACACCAACGCAAAGTTCGGTGCGCGTTATAAACGAGGTCTTAGATTTTTATGCCAAATTTACGCCAGAGGGCACATGAGTTCAGATGCGCATAACAAACAAGTCATACGCAAGAGAACGCGCAAGTACGGTTTATTTCAGCCTGTTTCAGCATAGCGCAGGGGTGCAAAAACCCGGCCGCGCACTCGCAATGCGCGACTAAAAATTTGGTCAAAAAGAAAAGAACTTTAAGCCTTCGTTACAAAATGGGAGCTCGCCTAATTTTCACTCCCGCTGTATCTGTGTTGCACGACGTTGCGTAGCTTCGGCAAGCGGGTGCGCTTTTCTAGAATTCGATGAGTAGTTGCGCGATGCATGACCTGGATGCAAAATGCGGCCCAAGTTGTTTGCGTATACTCGAGATTCTGTCAAAAGGTACACAGCTTCCCAAAACCGACGTGTTAGCGTTTTTCCGCGTGGTATCTGTGGATGCAATGCGCTGTAGATAAACTTCCCTGTTTGCAGTTTCAACGCTGCTTAGGGTCTATGATGTAATAATACAAAATGTTGCAACATAAAGGATGACATCGACGTTGCAACATAAATGTTGGTCTGAGCTGAGAAAAAGTGAAAAAAATGTATACCAATTTTCAATCAAAAAATTAAGGGTGCGCGTTATACTTGAATAAATACGATAAAAGCATTTTTTAAGAAGTCCAAGCCGGTGGATTGATTTGTTTAATGGTTTTGCTCCAAACAAAAATTGAGATTTTAGCAGTTTTGGTCAAGCCCTGAAGTTTTAGCAAATGCAACCGTTTTTTACGCAATCTCATTAATTGGGAAAAATTAGTAAGTTTTTATATTTGTGGAATTTATCACAATGATAGCTGCTTAGCCCAAACAAGAGATTGTTTTCATTGTTGTAAGTTCGAATGAACATGCTCTGAAGCTTCTGGGCTTGTGAATGTTTTCTGTTATCAACATGTCATGCAAAGCTCAAATAAACGACCGCATTTTACCACGCAAGGCAAATCTGGAGAGAGAACCCAAACATTTAAACTATTACTGTTTCAGGAAATCATATAAAATTGTTTTTCGTTTGGTCAGAGCTCAAAATGATCCGGAAAGTTGAATGGTTGGTGCAAATAGAGCTTATGCGTTTATGTCGTCTCTCGCAGCCTGATTTTTTGGGTGAGTTTATGTGGGTGGCGATGGCAAGCACCGGATGCGACAAGCTTCTGACATCTTCGGCGAACGATTTGCAACCTGCTTGCTGAAGTTTGATGATGAGTTTCACTGCTCGTTACCAACGGGAGCTACCGATTTTAAATATGTAATTGCGGTTGCTAGGATTGACTTTATCAGATCATCACAACTGGTCTGGTGGTGCTGCTACGTGACCAGTCCTCAATGGCAACTTCGCCTTGAAATAATGTTGTGTTTATCGTGGTTCTGTGGATGGACCGATAAACAAGTTAACAATTTTTTCTAAACACTTAGCTTTCTTGAGACAGACCTGAGTCCTGTCATTGACCAGCACAATCAAACAGAAATAGGATATCTCAACCGTAGCATTGGAAAGTTGGCTATGGAAATAGTTACTTGCAGAAGGTGATTGATACCCAAGGATAAATACGAGGTCAATAACACTGAACTGGTAAATAGTTTCCCACAACTTTCACGTTGCTGTCACTCTCATGCATGGGCGTAGGAAATGGGACCAAGCCCCCGCTGGATTTTGAAAATTTCAACAAAAAAAGTTGTTTTCTTTACCAAATTTCACCACCTTTGGCCCAGCCCTAGAAAAATTTTGGAAAACTCCCCGAGTGTCCCCCCTTTGGAAAAAAACTTTCTGACCCCCATCCTCTGATGTCCAGCGAGCACGTGAAAAGTTTGGGGTAAAAGCGAAAAATGGTTTGTCCCAAAAGTAAAAGTTATGTAATTTTACACCTTGCCTCCAATTTTACGTTTGTGTGATTTTTTAATTTTTTCAGGTCAACTGTCACACTTTTTGCTCTGCTTGCTGCCCCAACCTTCGTCCAGCGTCGGATCTTTGGGGAAATTTTGTGCAATTTCACCCCCAAACGACCACGACGCGATAAGTGCTAGAGTGAGAGCACCAATATGTTTTTATTTTTTATTTAGCTTCTTTTGTGTGTTGTAACGACTTCGCCACTTGCACAAACTGATACTCATGATATGGCTATATTTAACGCGTAATATTTTTGCAACTGTTTTTCTCCAAAGTCACACAGCAATCAAAGTTGTATCCCACCATGTCTTTCTTAAGTAAACTTTGTTAGGGACGGGATCACAGTAAATGGTACTACTGTATTAACGAAGATTGAATGTAGTCATTTGGTTTGTAGTTATTTTTTAGTTTTAATTATTCTACTGTATAAAATATGACAAAATTCCTTCTAAACAATCCTCGTTTGCTAAATGCATCTTTCAAAATGCATCGCTTTTACAAAAATTACTACAAATACGGTAGAAGTTTTCACAAAAACTTTAAAGTAGAAAACATTTTTCAAAACAAGAGCTAAATCTGTTGTACAGCTTCTCGCAGCTGGTTCAAGATCTCGAAACTGAAGACATTTTTTTTCTGTTTCAATGCAACCAATGATAAAGCCGTCTGTCCTGTTCGAAGAGATTCACCCAACTTCATCGAGTGTGAAAGCATTACCAGGTGTTGCAGCCACCTTTCATGCAGGTGCACAAATCTGACCACCACGCAGTGTTGCCGAATGGAACAAGGATTTCGCTCTTACAACCGGTGATTGAGGCAGTGGGCCAACCTTTCCGGCAAAAGGTCAACTTGTTTCTCTGCGAGGTCCGAGATACTTAACAAATGTCACAAAACTTTGTTACAAAATAATTACTTCATACATTACATAACTATGCGATGAAATCAAAAAGCATTCCGAAAGTTCGGCTAAAATAATGTTCTGGATCGCAACGGAACTGACAGTCATGAATCACCTCAAACATCACATCTGGAAATCCGGAGTAAATTAAAAAATTAATGTCGAATGGACCTGAAAAGCTTCGTAATTTTAAGTGAAGAGTAACTGCAGCTGCTTATCTCGATAAAAAACATTCACGATATAGTCAGTTTATTGAAAGTTAGCTGCTATTTATTCTTACAGACAACGAGTCGCCGCTGATGAAAATTCCAACTTCCTTGACTCTTTTTCGTCTCTTTTGATTATACACTGTGACTAACCGCACAAACTTTGATTTACTACCTGAAACCTCAGGCTGCACCTTTGGTCTTCAGCATAATATCGGCTGGGTGGGAAAAACAACAATTAACTTCACAGTATCTCAAGCGAAATCGATAAACAAGTAGAAAACTCATATCAAAAATCCAGAAAACTTGCTCGTTATGTCCCAACAGTGAATGCGGAAATACTCCAGTGTTCTTTCAAAATTTTTGAGCATATAAGGAGTACTAACCGTTAGCTAACTACGTACACAATAAACCGAATAATAAAAACAATTTGAAATTGTTGAAATAATATATTTAAGGTAAACAAAACGCGGCTGTCATCTCAATTATATCACGTGCTGCAGAGCCGCCAATAAGCAAGTCGCTTTCTCATATTATGGGTGTTTAGTTTAGCCGGGCAGTTCTAATTTATATTTTGCAAGTAATATCGTTGGCCCGATTCGACTGATTGTATAGCACAGTTCGAGGTACCATATAATTCAAGGTTACAGACTAATTGAAAAATAGTGATAAAGCCGTTTGCCGCCAAATCAAAGCTCTGGAGGCGTTATGCTCACACAACGACGCATTGCTTTTCGCTGAATGCATACTGCCAGTAACTTCAAGTTAAAAGATACGAGAGCATTTTACCCACAAATGATATAATTCTTAAATCTGCCGTTGCACACCAAACAATTCTCGCTTTTCTAAGCTGATTTTAGCAACAAAGGTCACATAATGTTTTAGGTTATAGGTGTGGCCTGCCTGTGATTAGGTTTACATAAGCACCGATAGGCGCAAGGCAGGTTTTAAGGCTTTATGAACGATGCCAGCAATTTTAATTGCAATCTACAGATGGCCGACTGCTCTGAATAGCTAGTTCTGTGGAGTTTTCCTTAACCTCAATCGTCTAAAAACCGTCTATTTTGCAAAAAGTAGGTGGTGATTTTCGCTTACGGCATTAAAAAAGGTCAATTGCCATCATATACAGCAGTTTGCTGTCGCCAGCATAATGGAAATGCCAGTTGACAAAAAATACTCTATCATAAAATCCAACTTTAAGGTATGCTCATTGACGCCACATCCTTTTCACTAGCGTTTTCCTCTAAAACTTTTTATGCAAAACTGCCTTATGTGTATCAAGCACTTCGCATCAAGGTTAGACAGTCACGTTCATGAGAAAGTATAATGATATGTGTCAGAGTCAAGTTTAACCTGTGCATCAAACACAACTTCACACAAACCGAGGTTTCAGAAGTGCACAACCATCACTCACAATGCTGGTTGAAACAGTTCATGTGAAATACAGTAGTACCAGATTTGCTATCTCATGTTACCACGGAGAAGACAGATTTTGTTCACATATTCTGTGGACTGTAAGCCACAATCCACATTCCCCACAAGCCTTTCCTAAAAAGATCTAACCGCTGTGTTTTATCACAGCCACCTTGTTATACTGCACAAGCCAAAATTCCAACTTTAAATCTAAATGCAAAACGCCTACAGATCGACTGACTACTACTTGTGATCAAACAGCGGAAAGTAGCTAGGTTTATTTAAATGAAGAGCAAACACTCGAGTAATGATGGAATGGCGAACGCCCGCACACAGCTTCCCATGGACTTCAACGCAAATGCAGCGCAGCAGTTTCATTCGCAGACGTCATTTCTCTAAGTAGTTCAACCAAGATAACGAAAAGATGACAAGTTCAATTTTCAGCAACGTATCCATCATTTAAATATTTCGTCTTTGGTCTTTTGCCGCAAGTTCTACCACAACACGAAAAGCAGTGAATGCTAAACAAGGGTTAAACCTGTTCTTATCTCCTGGGCCATGCCCAGTGACAATCGCCAATACCCACGGTAGCAATTCCACATCCAAAATGTTAATTATTCAGAGCTGCTAATAGTCGCGTTCCCGGGTTTGATAGCGGGCGTGGCAAACAAACTGGGGCACGCGCATGAAGGCATGACAAAAAAGTTAATCACCAGTTTTGAATAAGCGACACCACGTGCAAACATTAGTTCGCCGCACCACTGGACTCCCACGTAGGTGACCCGCCTGGCTGCTGAGTATCTATTGCATAATGCAGTACACCAGGGCCTCCATACATTTTTGCCAGAGGGTCACATAAGCTATTACACAACAGCTCGAGAGCCAGACATCTTGAGTAATGTGATTGTTTCGGGATAAGTTACATTCTACCAAATCAATAAATTTTTCGTAAATATATTATTTTTTCATTATTGACAAAATGTCTTCGTGGCTGGATGAGAATGGCTTTACGGGTCGGACAGAATGGTTTCGCGAGCCGGATCTGTGCCGCGGGACGTAGTTTGGAGACCGCTGCAGTACAACATCATGCAAAGTTTGCACGCGTTTACCCTGTAACGCTCGAAGCACCACGTTAGTTTTTTTCAGCCGATCTCGTCGGTGTTATTTTTGCATTAGGTCGGATCGATGGCGCTTATAGCACTGAAGTTTTATTCTTCAACGCATAATTCTATGCATTTCGTATTGGTATGTCAGATTTAAAAGTAAAGTTCTTCAGCACATGTGAAGCTGCATCGCAGATTACAATTTACAGGTAGTAGGTACGTGAGGCTTAATTTTCCACGTAAGTTGCCTGCAGTGTTGAAATCATTGAGTGAAATATTGTGTGTTTTCAAAATATGGTCCACTGTTTTTGAGTTTTGCACCTGTCGCTTAGATCGCCAAAATGCTGCTATAACTTAGTGGCGCAGTGTCTGCCTCTCACTCGCAAAGATTGGTGGTGTAACCCGAGCCACTGATTGAACTGTCGGAGCACAGCATGGACCAGATCGTTCATCTAAATGTGACCCGAAGGGAGCACAATTCCCGCTTCGGTGTCTTGACTATCGTCACCCTACTTATTTAAAAATAGACGAAGAGATGCCAGCATGTCAGACACTTTAATTTCGCATACTTTCGAAGAGTCATACAGGGTTGAGAAGCTTTGGTTTTGATTGCTGAAGTCAATTCTCAAATGCAACAGTTGAGCTAAAACTTTCGTTTTGATCTTGTCTTGTTCAACCTGACGTCAAACCCTTGCAGACGTCTGTGGAAAAAACGCTGCGTAACCAAAGCCATACAGCAAGATACCCAAACGCAACATCGGTGTGATGTTTTCACGTTGTTGTTTCTCAACCAGGTGGAAATAGAGAGCAAATGATAAACGTCAATAGTTTTCCTCAGATTATTATTTACCAGACGAAATTTGTTTAATCAAGGGTCGTACACAAAGAATTGAAGTGAACTCAATTGGAGCGTCAAAACAGAAACCGTCGTCGGTATCACTTCCTATGTAAGAAAGCTATTTATAAGCAATTACACAAACTACTTGAAGAACATGGTGCACTTTACGCTTTCTACCCAAAAAAAGAAAAAAGAGAGAGCAAGCATTGTTCATGTTTAACATACACAGTTTGAGAAGGATTTTATAAATGTGTAAAGGAGTGACTTCACTGCAGGTTGACCAAAAGACATTGTTGCTGGTTTTTCAGGAACGTTGTTCTCACGCTCTCTCATTGAAAACACTCAGAAGTAATTTCGCTATTACGCAAAGCGTGGGCAAGTTGCTTATAAATATACTGATCCGAGACAAAAAAATGTCATGAAACTTTGCAAGTCATCAAATCTCAATTGTCTATGTCGTGAACGTTTCAGCAAATTGACGTTTTTCGTGCGTCATCGCGCAAACACTGCAGACTGCACACCATCAGAGGCTGCTGTTGATTGTTCACAGTGTTGTTGTAGGAACTCTGGGGATGCTAAGGGTGCAAGCGCACACAAACCTTTTTAATTTGTCAAAAATTTTGGGCAAAATCTTAAAAATATTAAGCAAAGAAGCTTCCATATTTTTTAGCAAAATTGATGAAATTATATTTTCTTGTCATTAAGTGTATAGTTAAAAGTTTAGTGTGTCATAGGAAGCACATCAAACACATATATATAATCAACAAACTGTTCCCAGTAACTTCGTGTTTTACTTTTTGAGAGTTGATGAATAACTGACTCACTTGAAAGTTTTGTCAAAAGAAGGTATTTCATTTATGTGCTTTATAAATTGTACTCTGAGGGAATCGAGTATACTACAGGGCACCTACTTTTAACTACAGTGTATGTATCAAAACATTTTGCCATTCATTTTGTTGCATATATGTGCAGTTGAACAGACAATATTGTGAGATTCACGGCATAGTCATAATATAAATAATTTGATGCACGCCACATGTATGTCTTCAGAAAAGGAAGCAAATTTAGGCCTACCTCAGCCAGGTCTGAGGTTCCTTGCTGACGGCAACAGCTGGAATGTGAATGGAAAACATCAGAACTGTGAGGCAGATTCTTAGGAACACAGAGCCAGGGGAGCGTACTTTTTTCAGTTGTGCTATTAAGAACCCAATTTCAAGTACCCAATTTTGTGGGTTCAGTCTATAGCAACATGGTATTTTTACCTGCAACCCAGTTTCGTTTTATCACTAATTAAACAGTCGACGGTCAATCCAGTGATATAATAAAATCATTTCTTCGTTTTTGAAGGATACTGTCTATAAACATCCTTCTGCATTTTCATCCTCTTTTGAAAAAATATTTGCAACTCCAGAAATATCTTGTCAAATTAAGCTAATTGTTTCAAAACGGGGCTAATGGTAACTAATGGAACACCATTGTTCCTTACATGCTAGAGCTGTCTCTCTTTAAAAAGCTGCAAAGAAACGGACTTATTTCGGACATATGCTGAATGATGGCTGGGTGCTATGGTAGGGTTTGCTTTTGCGTTTATGGATCCTGCGCTCAGTTTTCTTTTACTCATTTGTTGACTGATTTTAAATTGTTTTCGACGTGCAACTGCGTTGATTTTTTCCTCTTTGCTGTAACTTAAATTTTGCTTGCCGTGATGTTTTTTCTTCTGTGTTAGCCTCACTGGGCCGAACGGTTTATCACCTCCATATTATCTGGTGTTGGCTTCAGGTTGAGTCTTAGTTGTGGTCTCTTCCATGCCATTATGAGCAACGTTTAAACTGCCTCAGCCAGACTTATTGCAGAATTATTCCCGTAGCAGGCTTGACGCATATGGTTAGGGCTTCTTTCTATTTCAAACTATAAACTTCAAGAAATCACCTACAATTTGATTGGATGTGAACGAGTTGTGATGGTTGCACAAACTTCCTGTTTAGTTTGGTTTGCACTTTCTCTGCAATGGTTTTTGCAGGTCGTACCCCACTAACGAAATAATTTACAAGTTGAAGCCCGGAATTTCCCCGCGCAAGTCTGTGGCGCATTCAACAAACTTCCATGAATGTGTCAACATCCTCAAGGTGGGGGCGGATCCAGCGGGGGGTGATCTCTCCCCCTAAAACCTATGAAAGCAGCTTTATTCACTATGATTTTGTACAATTCCGCAAACACCATTCGTGATATAAGGCCATTTTTTCATCGTTGTTTTGTTACAGCAGTGTTGTGAAGTATACTTCGTCTCTCTTACAGCAGCGAACCCGTAGTGAGACACGACTACCAAGTATTGCCGGAATCACTCCCTCTAAACTTACTGGCTGGACGCGCCCCTGCCTCAAGCGCAACCTCATCGCACCGTTCGAGATCGATTCAAATGTGACTATTTATTTCAAAATATTAGAGACGAATGTACCAAAGTGGCGGCTGGCGGGGGGCACTGGTTTAAACAATCTGGGTATTTTGGTGTTCTAGCATTCACGTTTGTCAGTAGTAATAATAATTTAATAGTTTACGCTGTTAAAGTTAGCCAAACAATGAATCATTATTTGTTTCATCTACAGCACAGTGCCTCAGTAACCCCGGATACTGCAAACGTTGCAGGGGAGTTCTGACCTTTTTCACTCTTCATTACCGTGCAACAATCAGCAGTATAAAGAATCAGGTGCTCTAACTCCGTTGTTCCAATTTGCTGCGAAAGAGGTTCGCACAATAATCTAAATGGGAATTAATTGTTGAATGTTTCAGTGGTTTCATGCAGGGACGTCGGAAGGATTTTTTCCAGGTGGGACTCGCACTTGAACTCGAAACGAAGAAAAAACATTTTTGCTACAAAATGTAATAGGAAAATGTCAAATTTCAAAATACAAGGGGGCCTTGGCTCCTTCCGACGCCCATGGTGTCAGGTAATATATAGAAAGATTCAGGCCCATAGTTACGTGGGGGTATTTGGGGTAGTGCCCCAAATTTGTTTTGTGCCCCCAAAGTTTGTTGTGCCAAGAAAAATTAGTTTTAAACATATAACAAAAACTAAAATCTTGCCACACTAAAAATGTTTTCCCTCCCAAACTTTAATACCTGGCTATGGGCCTGGAAAGGTCAGTTTTAAATTTTTTTACAAGATCAGTGTTAGGTAATTGCAACTAAAAGCCAGTCCGAGTAGTACTGAACTCATTGACTTAAGCCCCAGCCGGAGTCCGGTTGATTATTGCAAGATTATTGCGTCTGCATCACGTGGGAATATAAGAATGGAGTCCGGTCCCTGTTTCAGATTAGAAATCTTAAAGTGTATCCCTGAACGTGCAAAAAGTAAGTACGTTTCAAAGACAGAGTTCGGTATGTCCACCCTGTGGGAAAGCGTATTAGATACTCCCACATCATAGGCCTGTCTGTGTGTAATAAAACATCTATTTTGGGGGATTGGTGAAAAGGTTTTATTAAAAACGTGGGGTGGTGCAAAGGTTTGTTAATAAAGGAGGAGTGTTTGAGACTCTCATAAAAGGCTTCTTGGTTGCATGGTTGGTTGTATGTCTCAGGAATAGGTAAAACTTCCATTCGGCGCTCATCTTCAGGTACAGAAACTATCACTCGGTCTTGCTTTACCAGTGATCTGAAAGCAGTTCTTAAATCAGTAGAACAGCTTCTTGTGTCTCTGTTAGAAGCGAGAACACTTATCATCATGAAATTAAATAGCAAGAGTTTTTTCATGGTTTGTTTTCTGTGTTTCTGTCAAAAAAGAAAAAGTGATAATGAGTTTTGCTGAAAAAGCAGACAGTGAGATGAAAGGCTGCAGAAGGTTATTTCATATCCAAAAAAATGTTGTTAGTGATAAAGTACTGAGGTGTGAACGTGTTTAAGACAATAAATCTTTGCAACCATCAAACTATATTTGTTCATATTCCCAAATATATATTGTAGTAAGAGAAAATGCACAAGATGTTTGTCACAACATAGCATACTTCTTATGCACAAAGTAATGCTGGATGAGTAATAAATTATTATATTAACGTAGATGCACACAGTTCACTTGAATAAATTGTGAAAAGTGTGAAGTATTGCTAAATGCATTTTATACGAAGTGAATTTTCTGAATTAGATGTGGCTAGTGTTTATGTTTGCCAGACTGAAAAGGTTTAGCTTTGCAACTGCTAGCTCGTTGCCCGAGCGTTTTTGGAGTGGAAAGGAAGTCACTTCTGAAATCTGAGTTATTGCGTTTTGTCAAGTACTTTCCGTATCGCGGTAGTGCTGACCGGAGTTGTGTAGAATGTGAGATAACGTTGGTTTTTGCCAATGTGCGAAGGTTGTTAGATGAGATCTCCAGTGGAAAGTTAAGGCAAAAATTTCGTATTTGGCGTAGAATGATAGTGAAAGAGTCTTCGTAGTTTGTCGATGAATTTGGAGCATGTGATAAATAATTGCTTTTAATCTGTTGTTGCATGTTCTATTGCTGAAGTGTCTCGACTTATCATTGATCTTCTCTGGTAAGCTGAAACGTGTTTTTTTTATCATCAAAGGCTGCTACTTGTAAGTAATCTAGCGAGTTGACATGGTTTTCAAGAAGATAGATTTTGACTGCAATCTCTGAAAAATGATGCTGTTTGCGAATCTGTTGCATGATTTGGGATATTTTTACTACTGTCTGGATTTTGCGATAGGGAAGTAGTGGAAAAAGGCGGGAAAAGGTATAACCTTTTTTTGAAAAACTGTCAAAAAATGATCAGATCTAAGTCTAAGTCATATCCTATAATTTAAGAATGATTTGAAACTGGTGCATTTGAAATTCACATGAAGGCTTATGGTAAAGGGACATTTTGATTGTAGTGTGCAAATTCAAATGCGGGTTTGTTTATGTTTCCAGACCGCAGGAGCCTATTTTTGCACCTGCTAATCTCTTTGCGCGATCTGACTTGGAGCAAAAGGGCGGTCACGTTTGAAATCAGAGTTAATGCGCTGTGCAGAGCACTTTCTGCTTTGCAACAGGTCTGAGTGGAATTTTGTATGAACTCCTATCACTAGCGCTTTGCTGACAGCTTAGTGGAAAGTGGAATGCTGGTTAACTCGGGTTAGCTTTTGTTTTTCTCTGCTTTCGTTTTTATAAGGCTGCAGTGTCTGTGC
>JGI24022J15233_10001960_pt1 | contig 18455 bp, 8 predicted proteins | sample Ectturendosymbi2_FD_15233 | JGI IMG/M metagenome (IMG submission 15233) | reverse complement strand
ACTTTTCCGCGTTCTCTCAATGGGGAGTCGGGTCGCGCTTCGCACCTCGTGTATAAATTCGATAAACAAATTGCAAGGTGCAACAATTCTCAGATAAAGATTCTTAATTTGTTTGAATTCCGACATGTACGAGCTGCTTAGACATCTAAAGCGAAACTGCAAATGACGAATTAGACGAACAAACGCTTCTCAGGGATAGAAAGAGGTGACGACTTAAGCAAATTGACGAATTATACGAACAGAAATGTACATAAAAGATAAGGATTCTGCCGGGACCGACAAAAAAGTAACGAATTACGCGAAATGACGAATCAAAAGATGACGAATTAGACGAGTTCTACTTGTACCACTAAATATGAGGATATCAAAAATGCCGATTGTATGATGGATGGCGCTGATAGCAGATTTGAAATCAGTGACCAAAAGCTGTATAGAATCAGTTAAACGAACTCGTGCAACAGAAAACGAACAAAAAATTGTTGGCCAGTGAGTCTTTTCCAATATGAAAAATTTACTGTAAAGCTTTAGGGCAGACCTTAAACAGATGATAAACTTTCTTTAATCTAACTGAACCAATAATGCTGAGAAGCCATCACCGCTATTATTGAATTTCCATATACATCCATCAGTAAAAACCTGTTCTAGCAACAAAAAGCGTACCAATGTTCAAAAAACAGTAAGGCAACCTTTGCTCAAAGGTACATGCAATTGGCTGCATATCTTCAAATGGCGTCAAAACTGCATAGCTCTGCATTTCGACACAGATCAAATGGTTTATTTGGCATTAGTGGCAATGCGTAGCAGAGAATACCAGATCTGGTCAACCAGAAGCGATGATCCAACACATTTGGATTTGATAGATACATAGGAAGCAACAAGGCAATACAGAAGAAATAAAAGATCACAAAACAACAAAGAAACGGGGGAAACGCAACAACTTAAATAGACAAAAGCAAATAAAAACATGTCCAAAAGGAGTAAACAATTAACAAATGAAGCTGTAAGGGAAAAAATTCACAAAAAAGCAACAAGGGCAGCAATGCAATGGATGACTTCTAGCTTCTAGCAGAGTTGAGTTTATTGTCGAAAACACCAAACAATTCCATGCAAATTAAAGTCAAGACGCTGGGACACCGAAAAAAAAAACTGTTACACAGGTTGTCTCACCGGACACCCCTCGACAGTTTCATAAATTTTTATCATGGCCGAAAGTTAATGGTCGAAATGTTGGGAATTTAATAGGGTTATATTTTTCAGAGGCTTCTAAAAACATAACCCCATTTAAAGAGCTAGAAACCTAGCAAGCTTCTAGCTCAGGTAGATGGTTTCTAGGAGATTGTTGCACGGATTAGTAAAGCAAACACTGTTCTGCTTGAGCTTCATCGCTCTGTGAAAACAAAATGGGAGTTTTCAATCCTCACCTATAGCCATGAATCTTGGACAATGACTGAACGAGTGCCATCTCAGGTGCTAGTGGCAAGAGATGGGAATTCACGGCAAAGTGCACAGCTGTGAAATTCGCAAAAACCTGAATGTAGAGCCACTTCTCCGAAATTGACAGATCGTAGCTACGTTGGTTTGGTCGTGTGTCCAGAGCGACCAAGGAAAAAATGATGGAGGCAAGTCTTGCTGGCTACATTTCTTTTTATGAATTTCACCTTGAACGACGCAAGTCTTAGCTTTGAGCTGTTTGTCTCGAAAATTACAATGCTCCATAAATGTGGCTTTGTAAACTTTCGGCAGTTTGAATTGTTCACTCTTGGCTGACATGCGTGGCATACAAAAATTTTAACACTCAGCTCTTTTGGTTGGCGTGTTAGAGTTGCCACATGATGTATCCTAGCAAATGATACATTGTCGAAAATTGGGTGCTAGGTGGTTGAATCCCACTGGTGATCTATTGCTATTTCTTAATGTTTCAAATGCTGAAAGACCTCGGTTAATCCGGATCTTCGCCAAAACCGATAAAACTTGTGTTACTAGTGATTGCTAACGTTTTTCTTTACAAAAATCTTCGGTTTATCCGGATTTTTTCATCCGGATCTCTGGCATCTCGTAAACCGGATTTTTTGCACTTCTACGCTGTTGTGTTTTTAAGTGCACTGAATGGCCTCTAGGAAAGATACGTCAGCTTGCAGACGCAACACAAGCGTGTCCACAATCCCCAACGAACATTTAAAACAGCTATGTCCATCTCGCGGCTCGCATGCGGCCCAATCGAAGATCTTGTACAGACTAGTTCAGTTTTCGCTGTAGCCTACACACTGACAACCTGTCCTTGTTTTAATAATCTTGATTTTGACATTTTTGAGGCAGGTCGTCTTCAATGCCACTTTATCACGTATGTTACCACTGTTAGGATTCGAACGCTTTGAGTAAATTAGGTTAGCTGAACTTAGTTTGCTAAGCTCAAAGTAAGCCATTCCATGAGCGGNCCTCATTGATATGTCATTCAATGTGCAGCCCTCATTAATGTGTCATTCAATGTGCGGACCTGGTTAAGGCAGTGGAACAATTCTTGGCTCAGTAAGCCATTTGGGTTGGACATAGCTGATTTAGAATTATGGTAATAATGGCCGAAATACCGCAACATCCGATTAATCGTAGAGAGGATCATTACGTCACGCACGGGTATAGCATACCACGTTGAACATAACGCTCAAGGCACGCAGCTTCAGCACGGTTTCAATCTATTGGTCAGTGATGAGTGTGCGTGCATGTGTAGAGAATCTCTCCGAGTGTATTGTACTCGGTAAGATGTCTGAAGGGCATTACCTTCCAATAGAGTGACCGCTTATGGAATAGTCGCAGAAATCTCTGCATCAGTCCTAAATCCCCAGATTTCTTCGCAGCCAAGTAATCTAAAATTACACTGGTCAACAGCAAATTTAAACGGTGATTGCAATAAGTGGCCCTAAAAGTATTTTTGACGCTGACTTCAAGAATGTCATTATTTTTTGTAGCATATCCAGTTTTTGAGATATCTGTATGTTTTGGTTACCAGCTAGCTAGCCTACCACAGGCCAATGAACAACAAAAGGTACCATTGTTTTGCATTGTGACGTAACACAGAATAATAATTGATGTAGCAGACATGCCATTTGCGAAAGTAAAGCAAGTTTATTACCTTAACTGAGTGACGTAAATGCAAAAATCTGTTTTATTGTGTGACATATTGATATCTCTGTGTACACAGGCAATTCAAAACATTAAATCCCCATTGCATATTCAATTCATTTGAATGAATCGTATGATAACAATCAGATTGTTTGGAATGCTTTTTAGTTGGTTATACTGACTACCAGTGGAGCCCGTGTGGAACTCTCAAGGTCATAAGCATATTAATGGGAATGCATATAGGAGTTACCAAGTATTGCTGCTTTTTATGTTTATGGGACAACCAGTCTAGGTGCTACTGCGGATCACTATGAAAAGCAACATTTGTTCACAAGAAACTTGTATGTTCTTGGAGTGAACAGTGTTCAAGAGATCAGCATCCTCCATTAGCAAATCATGAGAAACCCTGATGTCACCTTTGCATATAAAATTGGGCTTGATGAAAAATTTTGTGAAACCAATGGCCAAATGCAATTCCTCTAGCTTTAATTCAACTACTGTATTGGTGTGAGAAGTTTACCGATCTCATGAAAGCTAAACTGAACGAAGTAATTTTGTAGGCCTGTAGATTTGTAGAGGTTTTGACAGATCAAAACTTCAAGTTAAGAATGTCCAGTCAAGAATACACTGAAATTGCAAGCTCAGAAAGCATTCAGGTGGATATGCTCGATCTTCATAAGAAATATTAAGGCTCTTTGTTTTTAAGCAGAAGTTGCAGAATTGCTTTAACTTACATAGAGATGGGCTTGCATATATCTCTAAAGATGCATTTTTTCATTCACACCAATGTTTTTTTGGAAAACCTTGATGCCATGAGTGTCTACCAGGGTGAATAATATTCAAGCTATAGAGGCAAGATATCAGGGGTTCTGAAAAGAATCAATCATGGTATCGCCTGCTGGGTGTTGTCTCGTGGTGATCCAGCCACACTTAAAAAAAATCTTGTTCAAAACACTTATAGAAGTTTTATGAGTTCCGCTACCAAGGCCAGAAGTCCTCTACTTGTTATTTCAACTTGTTTTTTTGATCATTCGTAATAAATTAACAACTTTAAATAGACTGAATTATCAGGTCATTTTTCACTTGGAAACAAAAGTTAATATATTAGCATACAACTGTTTATATACCCAAAAAGGCCTTTCGCTATATAACTCCAAAATTTGACGTGCCACAAGAAAATGAATGCCAAATCTGGAATCAGCACCCAAAAGTTATCTAAAAAAGTTATGTCATATTCTCGTTTAATACAAACAGTGTTTTTTGTTGACCTGTGTTATGAGCATAAGATTATTCATAAATGCCTGGATATGACAGTTGCTAGTCCAATGTCCATTGTAAATACATCAACAAATTCGTTTTCCTTCAGCGAAAGTCTGCTGTTGGGTCGTAAATGTGTTCAATTTGAGTGATTTTCAACGATATCTCAGTTCTTAGATGACGTCGGGCTAGAAACAATCATCTTCGGTTAATCCGAATCTTCGCCTAAGCCGGATAAAATTGTCAGTCAAATCGAATCCGGATCAACCGAGGTTTACTGTAGCTAGAAGTATTGTGCCTTGCATATTGCAAAATGGGGCGCGACTTTCCTATCACATTTATAGCAATTAACATCTGGTTGACAAAGCTCATAAAATTCCATAACAAGTTTGCAATAACTAGTGAAAGACAGCTAAAGCCCACCACTGGTCCTATTCTTCAGGAAGAAATAAACAAATTCAAAAGAAATGGCTGGAATTAAATGGAAAAAAAACTTAAAAGCTCCACTACCCTTTTTTAAATGGTTTACGCAAATTTTTATGAAATCTTAAAAAAACATTTGAAGGACCAGATATCCTATTGTGATATCGTGGCACTAAGTATTTTATTTGCTAGCTGACTAATTTCCAGGTCTTGAGTTTGGCTACTAAATATTCAGGAGTCCAAATTTCATTTCATTTGCATCACTGGCATTTGCAACTATTATTTTTTTACAGTTGACAAACCTTTGAGTAGTGATTGCTGCGAAGAAGTACATCAAACCAAGTGCATGCCCAAACTTGTACATATACAGAAGCATAAAACTTTAATAAAAGTAAAAACAAACAACTGGAAGAAATGCAAACTTTCGAGATGTAATGTATTATGTTTTTGAACCATCATATTACTTATTTAGTGGTTGCAAAAATATTTTTAGCAGGCAATAGCAGAGCCATTGCTCATTAAGCACAAGGTTTTTCACATCTTTTACGTGTATGGAGAGACGACACTTATTGAAAAAATACATTGCAAACATGCAGTCACAAAAACAATCAACACCTGATGTGCTAATGCAAGGGAGACTATCCTCCTTCTCATAAGGACATTCGAATGTAGCAACTTGACCACGGGAAGCCAACGCCTTCAATGACAGCTGTTGGTCAAAGAACAATGTTGTTCCAGGTGGACAACCAACTTTCACAGTAAAATCAATACCTGCAAACACATCTTTTGGATCAGGGGTTACCAACCAATCACCAACCATGTACCTATTCAGCATTTCAACAGACGAGCATGCATCCCCTAAAAGACTAATATATATTTAACAATAAACATAGAATTAATTTTGATAACAATATTCACTGATACATGAAGAAATATTTGGAAATAAATAATAACACTACAAATAAAATTTTCCTCTTCTGCTAACCTTAAATTTACCCCTTCAGATAAGCAAACGTACCCCTAGGGAACATGTACCCCAGGTTGGGAACCTCTGTTTTGGATAAACTAACAAAAATCGACTTGAACAGTACCTCAAACTCAAGTGCAATGAGAGAGCTGTAAATAATTACTTTTGTGATTGACTAGTGTTGCCAATAGAGCGTTCGGCATCCCATACAAAACTCACACTATCAACGAGGAAGTGTGACGCACCATCACCCAACACTAAGTCATTACCAAGACCTATTTATCACAGTGAAAAAAAGAAAATTAAGATCGTATGGACATGTTACAAGAACCAACGCATTCTCCAAGACTTCAAGGAATGTTGCAAGGAAAATGCGGCAGACTGAAGAAAAAATGCAGCAATCACATCACGGAATGGACAAAGAAACCTTTGCAGAAAAAAAACCCAGGTAGTTGCAAACAACCGTCAATTATGGACGCCCCTATGACCCTCAAATATAGGGTTATAGGACAAGAAGTGCTGCCAAATGTGACGGTGATGAAACAATCAGTATTGATGCAGGTTAATGGTGGAGTAGTGCCCTGGTATTGTGGTGTTGAGAGTTAATTTTGTATTTGTGAGCTTGATTTCTTTGCTTTCAGATCATGCCATAGTTTTAGTATAAAGCTAATTGACAATACACAGTATATACCTCTTGGGTCGTCATATTTTACCTTACTTTAACAATTTTTAAATGGTAAAGAAGGAATTTCACGGTTGACAATTGTTGATTGATACTAATGCTCCTCACACGTCAAAGACTTATTGTTTAAAGGTTATGTGACAAGAAAATTGTCAAATGCATTTTCTGATCAAATTTGATGAAACATTATTCCATCAACGCACCTGCAAAAGTTTGCGTACTGTGAGTCAATCATTCAACTATTACACTGATGGCTTAGGGGAAGGATGGTTCGCAGATGCTCCAGCTATCCGCATAGTGCAAGTTCTATAAAAATTTACAATTTCACACATCTTACGAAATGGTATTTTTGTGGATGGAATTTACATGGAAATCGTTGTTTTAGTCATGGTGTGCATACTAATTGCAATAGGAAAATATATTTTTCTGAAGTGTGATGGAATACTGCAGATGATGTATCAGTGATCTCTGCAACCAGAGCCTTGGTGGAAATAAATTCACAAGATTAATTTTCAAAGTAGGCTACGAAAAATCGTTTTCTATTTCTGTTCTAGAAAATATGCACTTCGCTGTTGTTAAAGCTAAGCTATAAAGTGCAACTAATTGATGTCTTATTGGTACAGTTGCCTCAGACAACTTTAACAAAAAATGTTGCTGACCACCAACAAATCAATGTTTGAGTGGTATCTGAACAAAGATTACTTGCCACGACAATTGCAGACACAAAAGTTGGCAGAGCTGTAGTTAATACCAACATCTTTGGAAAGTTTTGTCATTAATCTCAGTTTGGAATAATCCCCAGACTTTCGTGCTGTTGTGACAAAAGTTTATCTTGGATGGTAATCTGAAATTACTTTAGATTATGGACGGTTGAAAGTAATACGATTGCTCAATGCAAAAATAATTGAACTTTCAAAGGTCCCTTGGAGAGCTCAAGTGTTGTATTGGTGAGGAAACAAGCAAATGGTAAGGACTACATATCGATTACTATGTCATCATCAACAGATACACTGTGCTGATCTTCATGCTTTTTACGTAGCCTGCATCAGTGTGGTTATCAATAATATTATCAAAGATACTTTTTACTCTTCCATGAAAGTGAAATTGGCGCCCCATCAAATTGCTCTTGTTCCAGAAGCAAGGTTCACCCACAGTGTTTGACACTGATGGAGGCTTTTAATTTTGTCGACTATCATTTGGGATGAATAACAAAGTCCAATTTTCATTAAGTCATGGATGGCTTCAATAAACAACATCAACTAAAACAAGTTCATGTCTATCTCATTGAACTGACTGTTACAGGTGCCACAGAAAAGAAGCATCAAGAAACTGCAACGTTTACAGGAAGCTGCAAAAACCAGCTTCGAATCAAAATCAATAATTTGTGTGAAAAAATGAGATTTACTTGGGCTATGAAGCTGCGTGTAGGTAGATACAGCCTGATCCATCTCACCTGCAACCATCACTGGCATTACCACCTCCTATTTCTCAGAAAGAATTAACATGTGTTCATAACATTTTCCATTTAATGGGAAATTGATTAAAGATTTTTTCAAAAAGTGCTTGCCCTCGTCAATCAGTTCTGGAACCCTTTGTTTGCTCTCGTAACCTGCCTTGTATGAATGCAAATTCAAAACACATTAGAAATAAATGTTGTATATAATACAAATAATGACAATACAGTAGACCCCACTTAATGGATCCACACATATATAAATCAGCCACACATTAAATCCAAATCGAGTAAGGACAGAATATCAGCATTGAAAATACGCTGGTTCCATTTCCTCATTTTTGGTCACCGAACTGCTAGAAATCAAGCACGCATAAAGCAGGCAGAAGATAGTGGAGACATTTCTACCAAACAAACAACGACGATTCAATTTTTTTTGTGCTGCGCATGAGTGTTAATACATGTGCTGTCCTGTTTATTTAACTCTAATTTTTGGAGTGCTGGTTAATAAAATCTGCCGCTTATTAAATCAAAAAAACGTTTTGTATGATCAAACGTGAAAATAAAATAACTTCTTTGCAGGGCAAATCTAAATTTTTTGAGCGACATCACAATTCTTTGTTAGTGCAAGGCAGCTGTGGGAATATTTGCTTACAGACTTTGAACATCTACCTCCCAACTAAAAACAACATTCATGATTGTAAAGAGCCTGTTAAGGGTTACCCTTATGATTATAGATGAATGCAGAAAACACTCTTTTCTTACTTTCCTGCTCCTCAACATCATCGCAACTTAATGGATTCTTTACACCATTTTGTTTCAATAATACTGTAGGACTAACAATCCGTAGTGTTACGTTAAATTGATTTCCTATTCCAAATTTTTGGATTGATTCAAACTCCTCACCTGTGTGGACAATTGTTTCTTTCAATAATATATTTTATTTCTTTTGCCTCCTAGCTTACGTGCATAGTAATCACAAGGCGTCATTTATGGACAAGAACGCCAATTAATTTTTTCAAGAGCAAGACATTACTTCAATTTATTTTTAGCAATATAACCCAACCACCAAAGCCAATGAGAAGTAGCAAACCCAATCATCTGGAAGATGTTTTAACATTTGCTGCATGTGGATGACCAGAGGAGAGTCGAGAAGATGTTCTCAATGAATCACTGCATACTGTAAAAATACTTATTTGAGCACCGCAGGCACAACTAATGAGTCTACGCATGACCATATGTTCTGTATTTATCAGAAAGTGCCGTTTAGCAGTGCAAAGCCTGGTGCATCACTTGGATTATTTTATTAAGAAAAAACTGGACGTCACCATCTGGGACGCCGCGATGTCATGGTGCATTGTTTTGAGACTACAAGGGTGTTTCAACCAAGGTCTCAGAATTTTATAAAAATCAGTGCAAACTCAATGTACATGTGCATGAGCTTGCAAAACGTCAAAGCATTGTATATGCAGTGACATATCATTCACGTAACATTAATTGCTTGATTTCTGCAATGTGGCAACATTAACTTTGTGCGCAAAATTCAGGTGTTCATCATACATAAGCTTGTGCTTGTTAATGGTTTACAGTTGGTTGTTGGAATGTTGTCACTAAGATTTGGTAGAAATGGTGGTAAATTAGCCATATAAATTTACTTTTCTCCTGCATTTAGGCATTAGTCTTTTCAGAAACAAATTTAGCACGTGTAGAATTCAGTGCTTTGCCTAAGTAAGCAATGTTTTGTATTGCAGCAGCGTATACAAACGCTGAGTAAACAAAACAATAGGGGAAATTCAATTGGATGATCAGCTATTTGGTAAACTTCTTGATTTACATTGGCATCTTCTTCAAATGTTTCACAAATATAGCAAATTTTACTCAGAAAATCATTTACAGCAATTCAGACCTGAATTTAAAAAAAACGTTAATACCAGTTATGATGGGGTTTATCCCTTCGCGGACTGTAGGCACCCCACGGGTGGTGCCAAAAAGGTCTGCTTTGTCGTGATGCGTCGCATTTGCATTTGGTTACACTCCTACTTTGATCGTTCGTAACTTTTGAAGCACTTACTTTATAATAAAAATTAAAATATGTAACTTGTTCTACTGTTTGCGAGCTATCAGAATCTGCATTAATATTTTGCGTTTTTGTTTCATGTCATGAGGTGCAGGACGAAAAAGAACGAAATCTTGACAACACTCAGAAATTTTTCTTACTTTTCTAAGCATCAAAATTTTTGAAAAGGAAAGACATGAAATCATAATTGTCTTTTAGTAAGCCTAAGCACTTGTTTTAAGCTATACACATGTACATTTATACATTGAATAAGGTAAGACAAACACAAATTTAAGCAGTCACCAGCTTCAAACAGAAAATCAGGACAGAATAAAAAGTGCATGTATTTTTTCATGACAGTGAAAGCGTAGGTTTCATTTTATTTTGCTATTAAAGAGTGTAGTATTTTTGCACCAATCTCCGAAATGAAATCCTCGTAAATTATTACAGGTATCACACTAAAACAAAGTTGCTTTTTACTGTTGCTTTCTGTTGTGACCTCTAGGAAATTCAGCTATGAAATGAGGTTCCTTATTGAGCCTTTGTGAAATAGCCATTGTACTTAGTTGGCCAAGTCGGCTTGTATATGAGCCCGGTATTGTGCACAGTGCACGCAGATCAAATATCACCAACTATCAGCGAAAACGCACTGACAGCTTTCAAGCAATGTAACTATTTGAGTTGCTACAGCTAACCTCCTGAGCTCCAGTGCATTCCCACCACTCAAGCATGAAACCACAAGAGACCTTAAATAACTTCCAACACATCATTCGATCAGCACCAGACGCACTGAAGGAAAAAAGACATTGTTTACTTAGTGTCTGCTTCTCTTGTTCATTCAAGAGCTATTGTTGGACTGGGTATGGCAGATTGAACCATCCTGTCATCCCCTAGGTGGCGGTGGTGCAAATTACATAAATTTAGGTTGCATCCGCTAGGTGTCAGAGGTCCGCTATAGGTTGTAATAGGTTGTCCGCTATAGGTTGTAATTACTCTGCTCTTATTGATGCAGTATCACTCTGAAGCTCCTGCATAACCTTGTCATGAAGCAGTACTTGCAGAGATTCAGTTGTTCCAAAATTGGTTCTTAAAAACAAAATTGCTACCATCAAATCTTCTTTCATCGACATTCACAAGTCTGAGTCCACTATGCTTGAAGCAGAAAAGAGCCGTTCACTGCTAAATTGCATTGGTAGGAAAACCAGTGACAAACTCTGCAACCTCTCGAATGATTGGAGGGCACCATTGTATGGGTTGATAAACACTGTCTTGCCAAACAGCTGCTTATTTTCCACATAATGCAGAGAATGGAACAAAACATTTCTATTTCTGACAGTTGCACCCAACTGGTATGACACTTCACTGATTCCAAGCGACTACGCATTGAATTTTCAAACTTGTCAAGATGTTAAACAAAGTTAAGAACCTAGCCACTGCAATCGGTGGAGGAGGACACTGCAGTGAATTGATCATTTTTCTGGTCTTCAATAAACCAATGGATCATGGATGACAGATCTCAGAGGGGTTCTTTCAAACGAAGTTGCTGATGTACATGTGACCATCATTAGACACTACGAATGACGATAAACAGCAGCAAGGAAATTCTTAACATTTGGTCAATTTGATTTTTTTTTTCATTCCAACACACTGATGGACGTCTGTTGAAACAACCATCACAACAGTTATTTCTATTCTATGAAAAATGGACCTGAGTCAAATCTTTTTCCTGAATCCCTTTGGTTGCCTCAAAGGTGTCCAAAACAAAATTTCCTATACGCTCACTCGATATCATTGAAAACTTCAAATACGCCACCACTGCAAGACAGGCTTTCGAAAAAAAGTTACAAAGGATTCCATTCCCTACACAATGCTAATTTATCAAAAATGGATTTATCTTCTTACATCAGATGTTATCTACTGTATAACTCTTTGCCACTACTTTCTGACCCAAGTGACTCTGAGTGTGAATGTCACCTGCATGTATTCAACTCTCTATTGACTAGCAAAACAATTAACACAGCTTGCATAGCTTCATGTTAATATTAGAATCTTAAAAAAGAACTTGGATAAACTTGTGAACTTTATCTCTGACATGAAAAAATCTCCTGAGATAATAGCTGTCTCTGAAACAAAAATTAACAAAAACATACCCCTTTCTTTCAAACGAAAATACGCGGATATAATTCTGTACATACTGATTCTGACCAAACAGCTGGTGGTGTTGGAATGTATATAAAAGATAACCTATCATTTCAAAGGCGAAGTGATATATGCAGTTTTTTTCAAGGAAAATGTTAGCTACCCGATATGGACCTGTAAGCACCCATATTTTCTGATTCTAGGTACCCGATTTTCTATTCTAGGGACCGGAATCTGGTCCCTAAAACACCTCAACAAAAACCTGATATATGTAATGATTTGAAGGATGCTGAAAGCTTGTGGGTTGAAACTAACATTGGTGGCAGGCAATATATTCTTGGGGTCATTTCTAGACAACCCAAACATGATAAAGGTTTCAGTGATGATGTTATTGCTATTTTACACCAACGAAGTGACAAGAGACAGCCATATATTATTTGTGGAGACATTAACATAAATCTTCTACAACACACAACTCATCAAGTGCACACAACTACATTGAGACAAATGAAAGTTATAATTGTCGACAACTAATAACCGGGGCCAACCAGGGTCACATCAGCTACTGCATCACTCATTGACAACTTCTACGCTACTTTTGATTTGGAAAAAGTCATCCCTGGAATACTTATCAATGACTTGTCAGAACATTTACCAATTTTCTTGCTAACCAATGCAAATACTGCTAAAACACATGACAAGAAACCTACCACAAAGCGTGACTTTACTAACTTTGATTCTGAAATGTTCCTTAATACTTTGGCATCTCGCCGCTTTCAGTGATTTTCAAGAAAAAAAATACCGAAACGCATGTAGCTTTGCGCGGGAATTTCTCCGATCCGGTCAGCGCTACAGACCTGGCAAAAGGCTCAAAAGACGCGGCAAGTCTTCTAGTCTGCACTCGAAAAAATTTATTTTCGTTGGGAGGTGCTGATTTTTTGTGAGTGACGTCATAAGTGGAGGACTTTTAGGCCACATTGGCCCACTTTACCTGGCCCTGGGCACCAACCGTTAGGTGGTAGTATTTTGCTAATGTTTTTATTGGAAACTAAGCTACAATACAGCAAACCTCGTTTAATCCGGATCTTCGCCAAAGCCAGATAAAACTGGTGGGACGAATGATTTCTAACGTTATTCTTTATTAAAATCTTTAGTTTTCCTGATTTTTTAATCCGGATCTTCGCCAATATCGGAAAAAAATCTGCTCTTTTCACATCTCGTAATCCGGATTTTTGTCTCTAGGAATGATTCGGCAGCTTTCAGGCGCAACATCCTCAAAACCACCAATGAGCGTACAGAATTATGGTAACAACGGCCGCAACTGCGTGCAACATTCGACTAATTGTAGAGACAATTATTGCGTCACACATGGGCATGGCTTATCATGTTGAACATAACGCTCAAGGCCGCACCACGGTTTCAGTCTATTGATCAGTGTTGACTGTTGAGTGTGCCTGTGTAAAGCATTATCCCTGAGTATATAGTACACGCTAAGATGTCTGGAGGGCATTACACTCTAATCAGAGTGACTGCTTATGTACTAGTCGAACAAACATCTGCGTCAGTCCAGAACCCAAAATTTCTTTGCAGCCAAGTAATCTAAACTTATCAACATGAGATTGTTCATAACTGCATGGATATGGCGGTAACTACTCTGATGTATCATCATAAAAGCAACAATAATTACGTTTTGCTTCTGCAAAGTCTGCTGTTGGTTCCTAAATGTGTTCAATTTAAGTGATTTTCACCGATATCTCAGTACTTACATGACGTCAGGTTAGAAACAACCATCTTCGGTTAATCCGGGTCTTCGCCTAAACCGGATAAAATCGTCGGTCAAATCGAATCCGGTATAACCGAGTTTTACTGTACGAGTCTTTTGATACTTAGGATGACTTGCTGGAGGTCAAAAGTTATAATCTAAAGTAATATAAATATTTGACTAATTAGATAATCAATTAATTTGTTTTAGATCATAACTTTTGAACCAGAAACGCTAGAAAGTCAAAGTCTCAAAAGACTCAGATTCAAGCCTAGTTTCCATTGAAAACTTCAGCGAAATACTTTGGCCTGGCGGTTGGGCCCTAGGCCAGATAACATGAGCCAAAATGACCCAAAAACTAATTCACTTATGACGTCACTCACAAAAAATCGGCAACCCTCAACCAAAAAATTTTTTTTGGAGTACCGACTAGAAGACTGGCCGATCCATCTGAGGATTTGAGCAGTTCTCAAGCGCAATTCATGGAGGAGCTATGGCGTTGGTAAGGCAACAGAAAACTGCTGGTTTTGGACCAAAATGAAGGTACGAATATATCATACACCGGCTCTCAGTGTTAGCTCACAAATTCCAACATTTACCTCAAACTGAGGGTGACCCCAGTAAGGATCTTTATCATGCCTTAAAATTTTTGGGTGACAGCCATAGGTGGTGGAACCGGGGGGCCGCATGGGCCTAGGCCCCCCCACTTTTACTGGAGGGAGGGGCCTGGCCCTTCCACTTTCAAAAGTCAAATTTTGCCTGAATAAGTTTAAAGAACACCATTATTATTGGGACAATTTTTAAAGTAAATTGTTTAATGTAGAAATGTTGCAGAATTTTGGCATTATTTTGTTAATATTAATTGCAATACATTATTTGTAAATATGCGGTGAATTTGAAAGGATTTCGTATTTGTTTGGCAGAATACACCGTGCACAGTCTCAGTAGCGCAGCCAGCCTGAAAATTTTAGGGACAAAATGTTTTGTTTGGGATACCGCCTCTCAAAGCACAAAATGACTATATGTTCTAAAAACTTGAGGGGCATGCGCCTTTAGGCTCCCCCTGGCTACACCTATGCACAGTCTGTCATCCTGGTATGGCTTGCTTACTGCATTACGGTTGTTCAACAGCATTGTTAGATGGTGTATGCTTTTTTACAATTTTTTTACAAAAATCGTGTAATTTTACATGTTTGTGTGCATGAGCATCGGGAGGATTTTTTCCAATGGGGCCACTAGTGGATTTTCCTAAACTTTCTAGGGGGAAAAATGGTGAAATTTCGTTTTCACCACTCGAAACTAAGAAAACAGCCTCATGCTGCAATTTTCAAACTCATACCCCCTTCCGACACTCATGCTTGTGTGTAGGAAAAAGTTCATGCTACACTAAGAAAAATTGGTGTAATTTCAAACGTTTTAGCACCATCTAAATCCGCTCTTTTCAACCTTTTTCTACCTTAGAACCCCATTTGGTGATGCCTAAGCAGTCCAGCGCCCCCTACCATTAGCTAACACCTGGTTACTATAAGGATAAAGTAAAGACAAGTGAAGTCGATGAAGTGTTAAAATATGCAGTAGAAATGTTTGTCCAAACCTATTCGATCACCTTTGACCGCTACATATGTGACCTTCCCCAGCACCCACTGAAATCGATTTCAGCACCTCCAAGGGGTGCTAGCACCCCAGGTTAAAAATCCCGATCTAAATAGTGAAAATGTGCTGAATCTTATATGCAAATTGAAGTATTTGACAGATGAATTTCAGTTGTGTTTATACATTGGCAACACTAAATAACTATATTTTGTTTTTGCATGGGCGACGCAATTTGCATCCTTACAGACAACTTGTTAGTTGCTACATATGCTGTGTCGTGTCTTTGCATTCCGGTATCTAATGCTTTTGTAGAAACAGTATTCATTCATGTTACTTCAGCATTCAAGATTAGGAAAAGTTGTGCTTTGGAATGTGTTTAAGACAGATATCAATGCTGTGTCATTTTTGCCTTTTTTTTAAGCTGTGCTCTTGGTGTTTTCAATAGCCTATAGACGACTCCGGGACACGGGCTTAGCCTGTGTCTTGGATTACAATTTATACATAACGCAAGCTGCCTTCCTTTGGATATTAAGGCCACCATTCAATGTCCAGTCCCAGGCTCTTTTCTTTGTGCCTTGTCACTGTTCATATATTTTCGTTTCATTTCTGGCCTTTCACGTTCGTGTTGCAGGTAACCTGAATGAAACAATATCGTTTGTAGTAGGCATTCTTTCGACTTTGGTTGCTCGAGCCTTACTCGGGCTCATCCGTTAGAGCCCGAGCTGCCCTATGCAATTAAGCACTTTTTAAAACATAATTCATATCGGTCTGAATGTTTTTGAAGCAATGGATTTGTATAGAACAATGGATTTTAAGTCCAATCCAACGGACAGTTCCCATTTCGAGAATAATTTCAAACGAATGATAAATTGTCCAGCAACTCGGGCTAATTTGAATAAGCCTAGTACGCAAACGACTTACTGGCACGCTGTCTATCAAGATGGCAGTGTTATAAATATACTTGCAAAAGCACTACGGGAAAGAACGATTGGATTGCAATTGCTCTGATTACATTGCATTGTATATGCATAAGTAAATTACTTGAAATCAATATATATAGGACTTCTTGCACAGCCAACAAAATCGTCAGCTGCTTAACTCTAAAAAGGCTATTTTCGAAACATAACGCTTGACTGATATTTTGTTCAGATAAAGCGGCCACAATCTTTGATGCAAGCTGTCGTCCTTTTCAATATGAGAAATTTCTTATAAAAATCAAGTTTCAGTGGAAACGAACGCACGTTACTAGGCGTGACCTTGAGGAAAACTTAACTCACTTAATTTTGTCATAACCTAGTACGTGCGAACAGCAGATAAACTTTAGCCCAAAACTGCAAAATGAAACGATCGTGATTGGAGACTGTCCTCTCGCCATGAAGCAAAATATTATAAAACAGCTCCTGCGTGTGCGTGGCAGTGTACGAGATTCCGACAGCATCAGAACCGGCACTGCCAGAGGAGGAAATTCAAAAATACGTGTGTTCGATGCAATATCAACTTCGAGTGTTTCAAAACGTGGATTGTTTCATGTCGCTGCACAGGCGCTATTTAGACAAGGCAGTAACATTGTTGTTTTGTATTAGTGCAATGCAACGTTAGAAGGGAAATGTAAGCTGTTGCCTGTTCCAAAACACCCGCATTAGAGACCTGCAGTGACGGCGTTTGATATTTTATCGACTTGTAATGCTAAGTACCTGCATTGCAAAGGGATTGGTCATGACAGCTGAACAGACCCCCTTCATGCGCCCCTGCCCACGCAACTGTGTGGATCATTTGGCAAACATCCCCTTTCTTTGACTGCGTTGCTAGTTGTCTTTTTCGCATGACCTTTTCATCAACTGAAATGTGTTCCAATGTTGACTTTTCTAGGAACATCTAAGATGATAACCGTACTGGTTTATGTGGTTTCCTGGCAGACGATTTGCTTTAAAAAAGTGCATGCAATACTTCCCTTATCGCCAATAAACTTACTACTTGTTGGATCTGCAGATTTGACATGTCAACCAGAGCAGACAATATTTTAAGAATACTCTTAAAAGAAGACAATAAAAAGCTTATTTCATAGGAGACAGCTGTTTCACAAGATCTAACAAGAAACTACAAGCTGCAAAATAAAGAAACCAACTTGTTTCTGCATATACATTCTTTCGTTCATGAAGCACTGCCCACATCTGCACAGATCCAGATAACAAATTGTGTCCTGAAGGATATTGAGGACGCTTTCCACCAGTTAGCACAACCTGCAAGTATTTTTAAGAAATTTTATGAAACTAATAGGTCATTCTATGTCAGTTAACTTGGTCATTGTATCCAGAGATCGATGATTTTGATGAGACTTAGCAGAAATAATGCCTGATGACAAGTAACAAAAACATCTTGCTATTCCGACGACACCAAGTCAAAATTACTGAATATCTCAAGCGCAACTAATGTAGCAATAAAAAGTAAAAGCAGATAAAACGTAAAAACACATACAGCCAATGTTTTGTTGACGGTGCAGTCAACTTCATCAGGGCGAATGCAAGAGTGGCAAGCCATCGGCCAACCAAGCGTCCACCGAGGTAAAGCCTTAGGTATAATCATAAGCAGCGCGGAATCACTGGACCTAATGAATTGAAGCGGGATAGCAAATAAAGGAACAACGACATTCGCGTGAAGAGCAATCACCAAGAAAACCAATCAATGCACAACCGACAGAAACACCTATGAAATATTGAGTCAACAGTAACACGACCAAAACAGTGGGCAAGCCATAAACCGAACAAAGCAATAAACATCATGTTTTGTTTATCAAAAAACGGTATATGTCTGGGAACGTGTCGGAGGATTTATCGTTCATGCTAGATTGATCAGTGTTGATATAATAACATTCTATGAAACGGTTAAATAACAGCCCACAAACAGTTAAAAATACAGGGTGACCCAAAAAGATGCGTACCCATATTTTGTTCGATAAAAAGCCCATTTTTTAACGAATGTCTTTTCTGTTGCAGGACGTGATAGGTG
>JGI24022J15233_10001958_pt1 | contig 18455 bp, 10 predicted proteins | sample Ectturendosymbi2_FD_15233 | JGI IMG/M metagenome (IMG submission 15233) | reverse complement strand
CTAAACCTGCAGCAAACCTTCCCCGCATCTGGCTCAAGCAACACCCTCTTTGCAGACCAGGCTGAAAACATTATTCTTACTGCATGACGACTAAAGAACCAACAAGATCAGTTGACTTCCGCAATAGTTTGCAATTCAGGCTCTCACTATCAAATTCCCAATCACGAGAACTCTTGTTGTCTCAGATATTCTTGAATTGTTGCATGTTTCCTTCTAATGTGCTCAGCGAGGGCGTAATCACAAACACACAGTGGCGTATTAAGGTTGTATGAGGACCCTGGATGAAACTTAGAAAGGGGTCCTTTATAACAACTAGACATTACATTTTGACATAGGGATTAGGGGCCCCTGGATGGTGGGAGCCTCTGGCTGTAGCCCAGTCAGACCCCTTTAATCCGGTACTGCAAAAATAGTATGTTTTACAGTTTACATCACATATCACATCATCAATTACGTTGCGATGTAAAAACGACAGACACTGCTGAAAGCTGGTCGTGAGTAGATTTTTTTACGAAACAGCACGCGATAAATCATAAAAGCGAACCTATCCTAACTTCCTGGACTAGTGTTGGACAGATCGACTCGTTCAGAAATTATACGATTTAAAAATTTGCTTTTGCTCTTCGAAGTGAGAATGGGCGCAAATACTTCTTGCTCCCATATCCCGGCTACCACATGCCGCACTACGCAGTTTCGCAAATATTCGAACGCGCTACTAGCGGCAATTCCAAAAATCTTGCAGTTTAAAATAATCTTTTCGATCACTTTTACAAGGCTTTTCGATAAATTTTTGCAAAAAAATGGGCGAAACAATGCTAAATGTATTTTAGAAATGTTTTTTCATTACTTCGCAAATAAAACCTCTGGAGAACTGTTTGCCTTCTTTGTGAGCAAATTACGTTTTTTGTGTCACTCTGCCAAACTTACTTCCACATTTGAATGTTTCAAGTTATCGCCTCTATTTGCCACTTTTGAATACAATGCTTAACTGTACCACTAACGCATTTTTGAAGTGCTGTTCTACCTCCTACAATATACATTATTCATCGCTAAGTCTAGGCTTCACTTTCTTTTTAAGTTTTATTGTCAAATAGCCTGGAAATGCAGACGAAATATTTCTCTAGCAAGAGTGTAAGTAAAGCCACTAAGTTAAATCAAAAAGACCTGGTAATCAAAAAAATTTTGGAAATGAATAATTTTCACGCAGAAACGATTAATGTACAAGAAATGTCTAGGGATCCGCGGATTACTGGGGGTCCATGACGACTGCACAGGGGTTCCATGAAGATATGATAATAAATAAAAAGTTGAACATATACATCGTGCAGTATGTACCCTGTTACAAATAATTACTGCAGTAATTCAAGTTTGCTTGTCAGAAATAGCACTGAGAATTGATAAGCTGTGCGATCGTAAGCAATTCCATCTGTCCAATTGATGTTGCCGGTTTCGCATAATAAAAAATTATTCAATGCCATTTAACTTCTTTTCGTATTACCTTTCCACAGTGGTTGGGCAGAAAGATTGATGCGACATAACATATGGGTCCGAAAAAATGGGGATCCGTGGCCCAAACGATTAGGTAACCTCACTAAAACCAAAGCAATTGGGAACTTAAGTTGAGGATTAGTTGGTCTTCAGCTGGGTTTGGCGCACATGCATTAGGCAAGGAATTTATTCTGTTTAGATTGCTGAACATATGCAGATAAAGGGGCAAAGCTGCAAAAATTGAAAAAAATAAGAACAAAAATTTCCAGTTTTTACCAATATTTCTGAATATGGTGTAGACTTAAAATGCTACATTTAAGAAGTAAAACAATGTACATCACGCCACAGCAGCATTATATAGAACAAAAAAGTTTAAACAAAATTTAAACAAATAAAAAAACAAGTACGACATGCACTCACATGGGTAAGCACCAAATTGACGTGTCCTCAAATTATATACGCAATTCTCTTCATGTTTTCTGTAGTAATCAGTAAAATATAGAGATGCTCCAACGCCATAAACTAGAAGAAAGAGTAACAGAGTTAGGGAAAGTGCAAATCAGACGACAATGACTAAGGTCAATCCACACGTCGCTCGTTTTGCGATTTAATAAAACAAATCGTCATGTATTTGGTTACACTGTGCACAAGACATTTTCACCTTAGGAAACGAAATCTATAAACACCCCTCAAATTTTTGTGAAATTACTGTTGTGATCACTGATCAGACAGCCTGTGCGGCAAGCGCGCGAAGCTTCGCACTGTGGCAGCAAACAACAACAGGCAGAGATCACACACCGTTATCACACTATTATTGCTTGTTCTTACCACATACACACTGTATTTATTCGATTGTAAGCCGCTGATTACGAAGTATTTTTTCATCACTTCGTGCGCCTTGTAGTCAAGGGCGGCTTATATTTTCTATTTTTTTAAATTACCGAAAGGTATAGATGACAGTCGGTCTTTCCTTAGCTGCACTTTTTCGACCAAACTCATATTTTGCTATTTTCTTCAGCATCACGTGCACATCCGTCACAGGAGTGATTGTGATGAACAAAAGGCAGTTGTAGTGGTGCAAGCATCATTACCAGGGTTGCCAATTAAACGCGAAAAGTGCTAGTACGCGAAAGTATCTCAGAGGCTTAGGTAAGCTATGTTCAAGTGCGGCTTACATTAATTTTTTAACACCATTTCGTGCGGTTTCAATCAAGGGCGGCTAAAAATCAAATATGGTAGGTGCCATTCTTAGCGCACATCCTGTTTGTGGTGCATCGTGCATTCAACACCGCGTCTACCAAGTGGTTGCAACACTACTGCATTCACCCAAAAACGTATAGTTATCCCACAACGTAAGCCTGAAAACATTTACAGTTGTTTCTAAATTATCCCATTTGATTTCACTCGCATTATTGATCGATACATTGTTGTTTTCATGCACTCACAATAAATGCACCGTTAGATAATTCATTAAACATAATAAACCAAGAGTCAGATATTTCACAGATGCAGCAACACTTCACAGAATCCATTGTTTGAAGTTCTTTGCAAGAGAAACTTTTCCTCAGTGTGCCCCTTGCAAATACACCACTCAGTCCATCCTGTTAGTCTCACCAGAACAGCACATAGGCATTTGAAATTTAATCTTAGTTTAACTTATTACACTACTCCACTACTGAACAGACCAAGGGCTTTCAGCAAAGCTAAGAGCTGTTGCAAAGATACAGTCCCTAGAGTGCACTTTCAAGAATGTGAAAGAGTTGTTTAAATGGAGATGCTGCAAATTACAATGCATGCAATCATCAGCAAAATCATTTTTTGCTGGAAATGCGATAACAAAGACTGTTTTCAATTTATATTGCCAGATGAGAAACAATTTCAAAAGTGACTTACGAGCAATGGCCAGTCCCAAACCAAACACCAATTCAAACTTTTTGTAAACATACTGCTTAGCTTGACGAAGTAACTCTGAAAAAAAACATCATATCAAGGATCAATACAAAACATACACCAACATAAAGATGAAAATTTGTTTGGGCAATGCAGCAGTTGCAAAACCTTAATAGCATTAGACAATTCAGCATCACGTATTTCAAGTATTTAAATAAAATATGGAGATTCATTATTTACTAAACCTTGCATACGAGTGGTGACTTAGGTGATTTTCTCTGTTCTTTACTAAATGACAAAGTAACTTGCGGTAAAGCATTTGCTGTTCATCACCTGGCAACAGAAAACACCACATTGCAGGTTGATATAATTTGCATTTTTCAAAACGCTGGTGTGTACACTTAAAAACTTACCTTAAATTGTTTATATCCTGTAAAACAGATGAATCTGCATTCATATAAATAAACTACAGAAATCAAAGTTTGTTTTTTTGCCATAACTTTTGAACCAGAAACACTAAAAGGCCAACCCAAAGGCTCTAAAGACTCGCATTATAGCCTAATTTCCACAAAAAACTTGCGTCAAAAAATTGGCTCTTGGCGATGGCGCCTAGGGCCTGGTGCCCTTGGCAAAAATATATCAATCTACCCCATTTCCAAAATTACTGACTCTCAAACATAACATGAATGAAGTTTGGCTGTAAACATTTTTTTAGCAGCTAGCAATCAATGGAAATCGTAGTGCAACGCAAGAATTCTCTATTTCAATGAAAGTTTCAGAAGAAATTGTGCCATTTCAACAAGCACAAGTTAGGATTCTTAACTTAGAAATGCGATGCAAACATGATTCAATTGAACTTCCAGTGTTGGATAAAAAAAAATCCAACTCCTACTGTTCTTAGGAATCCAACTCCACCCAAAAACTCTTGACTTCTTGCAACTCTGACTCCGCAATCCTGATTATCATCCACAAAAACAAAAGAAAAAGCTTTCCAATTTTTGAAAAATCTAAACTAGAAGACTTCGCACATCTTCAGAGGGTTTTAACAGCTCTCTAGCTCAATCAGCTGGCAAGTTATGGTGGTGCAAAGTGACGCAAGAAAAGTGGCTCAAAGTATGAGTATATCACACCCACGCTCCTAAAGTGTTATTTGAAAATCATTAGGTTAATCCCACCCCTGCTATTATTGTGGATAATAATAGATTTAAAATGTGGACTACTATTACCACACTCCATTAACACATAAAATTTATTAATTTATTTTTGAAAACTAACCACTATTTCATCAAGTGGTTATATACGAAAATAAGTGGTTAAATAAGAAAATATCAAACACTGGTTGAATAAGAAAATAATCTGCCTCTCACCATGGGGCTCAGCATCACCATTTTCAAACTTGGGTTTAATCCAGTTCGCCATTTTTCGTGATTGAAGAGATCTCACTGCATCTGCACAAAGTATAAAATAATGTCCAAGTAAACATAATTCATTCACTTTCTGCTGATGAGGCATGTATGAAATCATCAGTATTTTCACACCTGTACACACAATCTTTTGAAATGTAAGAAAGAGACCATTTTAAGCAACATAGTCTAGAGTCCTGCACGTGTTGAAATTTTTTGTCTGCTCCTACGCCACATCCAAAAATTTTAAATCCGCCCCGCACCAATTTGAAAAATTTTGCCTGCTCCTGCCCTGCACCCACAGAATTTTAACTCGCACCTGACCCGCAGGCCCTCCCCAAACTGTTTTCTTCCCAAATCTGCATCTCTCACGGAAAACCACTAAAAACTCATGCAACGTGTTTCATTGCTTGTGGCAATTTATTCAGTGGTTCATTCAAAAACCAACGGAAGTCTAAAAAAATTCTATAAAATAAGTTAAACCCTCCTTTTTGCTCATGTCAATTTCACGTGCATTGAGTCAACATTCAGTAATTAGCACAAACAACCAGGTTTGTGGAGTGGAGGTGAAATATCCAACTCCGACCATTAAAAAATTTCCGACTTCGACCTTCCAAAATTTGATTCCGACTCCAGCCTTTCCAAATTTCTGATTCTGACTCCTTAGCATAAAGGGTATGTAATTTAGCTTTTAAAGTCAATGGAAATTGTGGTGCACAGCAAGAAATCTGTTTCAACTAAAGTTTCAAAAGGAATTGCACCATTTCAACAGGAATTCCCAATTTAAGAGTGTGATTTAAAAAATGATTCAATTGGATTGGCAGAGTCAGAAAAAAAAATCTGACTCCAACTCCCAGTGTTGTTAGGAATCCGACTCCAACTCTATCCAAAAACCTCAGACTCCTTACAACTCTGCAACCCTGCAAAGAACATTTTTATCCCACACCTGCCCTGAACCTAGTTCAACCCACACCTGCCCTCACCCGCACACATACCTCTGTGGGTTTCCACACCCTCCTCCCAAATGCAAGTACCCTCAACCTGCGTGTGGTAACCTGCCCAGAGCAGAAGTCTAATATATCCCAAACAGTGTCTATTGAAAATCCTTTCTCAGCACAGAATCAGACATTAAGATCTTACAGAGCATATATTTCGCCTACAAAGTAGGCATCATCAGCTCTTATTTAAATAGAATCTATATTTGAATCAGCTCTTATTCAAACAGAATCTATATCCCAAACAGTGTTTTTTTAAAGAAAGCATAGTGCACATCAACTATCCATCTATGCTAAATTACAGATAAGGCAAAAATCAAGGTACTTCTTTTACATCACAGGCATCAGCAGATACTTTTAAGGTTTCATACACAATAGAAAGACTAAACCAAATAACCAAATCTAACTTCACGGGCGAAGAAAACATAAGTTCGCTTACAAAATGCCATCAGCACAAAAGTTTTTTTATGTTGCTTGGTTTTTTTGGTGATGCCATAATTGCAATATACATTCATCTTAAAAGGAGTGTTGCATGCCTAGGAATTAGGCTGAAGGCAAACAAAAATTTATTAAAAACAGCCTTGTAGTCTAAACATAACAATTCATGGCTTGCTTGCCATTTCCTTCTATGGCATGAACCAATATGATTACATCTTAAGCAATGCTTAAGAAAAACCTCCATTAAATGATATTCTATGATAATGTTACAAACACGCATATTTAGGATATAAGCACACAAAAGAAATTTTGCAAATGAAGCATCATGTGATCATTTTCCAGAGATAATTTAATCCTAGTGTCATGAATACAGTGAATTGTATTCAGTGAAAAAGCAAAAATAAAGACGCACATCAATTGAAACGTAAGACTATAATTATAGCTGTAAAACATGTTTTATGAAATATATTTTTTATGCTTTTTTTCAAACAATAAATAACAAAACGCTTTTTAGCTAGGTTAAGTCTGCCTGAATTCTGCAGCAGTGCTTTTTTTGTTTTGAATCCAAGATATATATCACAAAAAGACTGGCACAGATCTTAAACAAAACCGACATTTCAAAGCTTGTTTAGCTGTTTGCTATGATGACAAAGTTTTGATATACAGATTGTTAATAACTGACAATGTGGCCATTAACAGTTTTTAAAAAACAATCAGTAAATTTCTACTTTTTCCTTTGCCAGCATACAGTTGGCTGTATGCTTATAAAAACGATTGCTACATTCACATTGCGATGAAAATGATGAATCCTAATAGCCCCTAGTATGATAATGCAAAAGATGTAATGTAAAAAATATCTTATGAAAAATTTGTTGAATTGCCGGAATGCAACCTATCCTGCAACATCACATTACTCCAACTGTTGTGTAATAGCTTATGTGGCCTTCGGACAAAACTGTTTGGAGATCCATGTGCTAGACCAGTGCTTCTTAACTGGGTGAATGAAAGTTTTATTCTCAATTTTTTTATCCTCTGATAACATGCATATATCATAGCTTTTTCAGCCAAAACATATCAGCAATCATGAATAAAATGGCGAACTTCTAGTATTCTAACTTTACGCCTACAGCAGTCATCATCTAATCATTTCAGAAAAACCATAATAGGGTGCAATTAATTGCGGCTATGATGTATTAAGGTTAGAGTTAACCCAGAAATGCCATGTTTTACTCACACATGTGACGGAAATCTGCTATGCTCTCTGCATGAGCATCCTGCACTCTTGTGCATGCTATCTGCTAGAATTGCAGTACTTTTAGAAGTTCATTTCATTTTCAAATCAAGTGAACGCCAGAATACATGACCACTGATCAGAGTAGCATTTATAATTTGAAGTGCAGGCATTGGCAGTCGAATTACAGGAGTAGCCTATTTGTGATACTTGTTTGTTGCCACTTTGGTATTGATTCCAACATCTAATACACATTTATATCTTAGGTATTATCTGCAGAGTGTCTAAGAAATACACACAAGAAACATTTTGTTTTGATGAAAGTAAATGTAAATCTACAGATGAAATCGATCAGGACACGCCAGCTTCATCAGCTTCGCAGTTTAAAAAAACAGGTTTGAAAAGGAAGGCTAGCGTTGAGAATAAGAGGTGTTACTATAGCGCGAGATCTACCTCCGGTAAGCACTATAGCGTTAGGTCTACTGCTGCATCATAGGAAGAAAAGTAAAAAGAAACACCTCGCATCTTCGCAGTATAAATCATCGTTTTAGCGTCCAACCACGATCGCTAAATCTGCCTGTGTGTGTCCCCCTGTCACTGGATCCACGTAATGTTGTTGGCATTTCACAGTAGAATGGTGGTACCCCATGGCGTTTAGGCAAGGCCTTCTAGAGAAAACTTCTCTAGAAGGAATTGGTTTAGGTTGTTACAAGCAGGCCACTCATTTGAATGAATAACTGAACCATATCCGCATTCCCTTTCCATAATAGGGATTTGGTTTGCGGCACCCTACGGAAGAGAAATGCAATTTGCTGCACCAAGTAGTGAATCGATAGCAATTTGCTTCAAGGTTTTATGACATTTTGAAAACATATTTTTATGATATACTGAAAAACGTATTAATTTTTGGCACCCATGAGTATTGTAAATAGCACCCTAAGGTGCCACGGCACCCTGGTGGGGAACCACTGGGTTAGAGTGTTGTGGTCACACCGTTCCACCCAAAAGTACCAACAGCTTTTTGCAGTGCCTTTGAACAATCGATGTGAACCATTTTATTTTAGGCCAAGGAGGAATCCGGTTTAGGAGCACCATTTGCTTCCTTTTCTATGCGTATGGCGGCAAACTTCACAGCTAAAGTTAAGGAAACTGGCATGCAATAGAAATTCACCAGACCTCACATTATTTGGGAACTAACGCAGTAGACCACATGCTATAGTAGTACCGAATAAGACCTCTTTAGCAAGATTTTTCTGAAGAGCATCTTTGAAAACATCTGAGGATTATCGAGTTTGTTTGCTTGAATGCCCGCAGTGCAACGGAATTGCATTAAAATCCTTACAACAATGGTGATGATAATTATTACGTGCATGTCAAAGAAACAACTTTCATGATTTTTTGAACTGAAAACTAAAAAGTGAAATTAGTTGACTTGATAATAAAGGTGGCATTGGGGGAATTCATTTATCTGCAATTTGAAAAGTTGATTACGTAAGTTCAGGAGCAGTGCAGTGCAGTCATTAGCAAAACAGCTTTCTGTTCCACATTTGTAGTTTCCTATCATTTTTTGTGGTTTTGTTGTTGTGTCTGCAGTGGCAAAAGTCTTGGTTCTCACTTAGCCCATAGTTTTCAGGTTCTGTGTTGTCAGTTGTCATTCATTCAAATACATTGGATGACTACATTTGTTGCTTTAGTAACTTAGCATTTCTTAGCAGTTGATGGTGGATTCATTTGTCTTTGAATGAGCCACTTAGCTAAAGTAAGTCTTGTACAAAAATCAAACTCTTTAATAACATTGTGTATAGTAAGTCTTGTTACATCAGTCATGCGTTCACAATGTGGTGAATGGAAATGCAGCAATCGATGTCAGGAGTGAACAAAACTGAAGAAGGTAAAAAGTACTGTTCTAGACCAAACAATAATTGCAGAAAATCAATCACGCCTAAAATTCTTAAAACAATGCTTCAACATATTTATATGCAACAAAATCAGAAAATTTATAAAACGTCTCATACTTTGCCATCAATATACAACCAACTAACCTCTACTTTTGTAGATTATAATAGATCTTCCTAGTACTGAAAACATCTTGATCTATATGCACAACAGTCAACACAATTCTTTCAGTTCATTTCAACCTATAATCACTCTGTAAGATCATTTACTCAACTCAGTAAATAATTTGCTTACAATCTATTACAGTACATGAGACAAACGAAAAGCACAGACAAAAAGCTGTGAACCAAACAGATTTTTATGACAAATAAAAAATGTACATAATCCAAGATGTTGGGGTATTACTACTGACTACTTTAAAGCAGGGTTCTTAACCTACGGTCCGTGAACCCCTGAAGTATACATGAAGGTGATTTAAGGGATCCGTAAACCAAAATCTAATCAAGGAAATCCACTACATTTACAGGCCCATTTGGACCGTTCTATTTGAATAAGGAAACATAAGGGCATAGTTGTGCGTAGTAGTGTTACAAAGATTTCTCTCTTAATTGCGGAATAAGCTTTTGACCTAAACACTGGTGTAACCACTATGGACCCATCAACCCAGTTGCGGATTATCCCTCCTGTGGAAATGTACTCATTCTCATGCACTAACGACTAAGCACTATCTCCAAATGGATTTATTTGTTGAGGAACAATATGAAAAATTGGCTCTACTTTTGCAATGCTTGGAACAAGTAGAAAATGCAGCCATTGTCAGAGACCTAAAGAAAAAGCAAAAATTGAATGCAGGTCCTGCAAGCAGAGACTCTCACATTGCTGCGCTGGCGTATCGGCAGGCGATGAGGTTGTAGAATTTGTAGTGTCAGTAACAACTCCTTTCTACTGTAGACAATGCTCGGTAGATGATAAAATGGATGCCGATTTTGCGCATTTGACCAAAGGTAACCTCATGCGATGAAAATGCTGGAAATAACTTCTCGTTTCTGCGACAAGGTAGGGTCGGAGGGAAGTTTGTGCTGTACTCAACTGATTCCGTTAAAAACCTAAAGTTTTGAACCTTAAACCTAAGCCCTTATAGGCTATGAGGTCGCTGCCGTGTGACGGATAACCTCTGCGTTTTATCCGAGTCGCATCATGCCAGGCGGATCTGTAGTTACCAGAGGTGAGTATGGCCAGGATCAGGATTAGATATCCTGTGATTTTTTCAGATCAGGATTGGATTTGGATATTTATTTTTGGAAAAAATGCATCAGGACAGGATCAGGATATTTGTTTGATTTCTATAATGAAATTTCCTGGAGAGTGATTCAAGATGTTACAAAGATGTTGGTAGTGTTTTCTTATAGTCACAAAAAATGAAAATGACTGTCAGAATGTGCTGCACACATCACAATCAATAATAATTCGCGTAACTTTATCATAAATATTTTTCTGGTGAACTGGAAATAGTAAGCTGCTCTTATATTGCTGGTATGCTGCTTTGTGTATTTTGTGCTGAGTTGCAAATGTGTGTGCTGTGTGGGCTAATCGTCTATTGCATGGGTGGCCAACTTGTCTTCAACTGGGATTGACTAGAAAATTTCTTGATAACTTGTGATCGACCTGTCGGTAATAAAGTCACAAATACAAAATTCCAAAGTTGAGTATCACATGTGCAAATACAGTGTACCGTCGCCTTAGTAAGTGCAGCACAGACAGAAGGCAAAGTGTCAGTTACGCCTAAACCATGATTGCCGTGCAATAAAAGAAAAACATATTACAATACCTTTGTGGCATCTCCTGAGCTAGCCTATGGTCAGCCATCACAAGAGGCACCCAAGAATTGTTTAATACTCTTTATGTACTTCCTTTCTGGCATATTGATTGAAAAATGTTCTTTTTAGGTATCTTGTCTATTCAATGCAAAACCAGCATGATCAACCAAGTGACACTTGGCAATTAACCGGTTGATGCGATCAACCTGTTGGCCACATCTGGTCTATTTCAGTGTTTAAGGTACATTTCTTTTGGTTAGAATTTTGAACATTCTACCTCAAGTTTTACACAGTCAACATTTGTTAAAAGACAGTTTGAGTTTGCAGTTTTTGCAAGCTAGAACACATAGTCTTACTATATTTTCCACTGTTATCTACCTCAGCGTTACAAAATATATTTGCTATATTTTACCAATTGATTGAATGCTGGAGCTCTTTTGCCATTAGCAGAACCAGATTGTTTGAATTGGTCACATGTCAAGAACTATATCCTTGGATTAGCGGATCGTCATTGCCATATAACCTAGAACTCTTAACCCAAATTGTAAACCTGTGTCTGGTTTTCAAAACTTATTAACACTTTGAGAGCCAGCGTACAAATATATCATACCTAGATTTCAGCCTAAGACCAGCAGTTTTCGGTTGCCTTACCAACGCCACAGCTCCTCCGCCGATTATGCTAGAGAGCTGTTCAATGGCTCAAATGGATCGGCCAGTCTTCTAGTCCACACTTGAAAAAAATTTTTTGGTTGGGTGTTGCAGATTTTTTGTGATGTCATAAGTGAAGTAGTTTTGGGGCTCTTTTGGCTCATGTTACCTGGCCTAAGGGTCAACCGTTAGGCCAAAGTAGTTCGCTGAAGTTTTTATTAGAAACTAGGCTTGAGTCCGAGTCTTTTGAGCCTTTAATGGACTTTCTAGCATTTCTGGATCAAAAGTTATGATCTATATTAATTAAAAAATTAATTATATAATTAGCTAATTAGTTAAATATTTTTATTACTTTAGATCATAACTTTTGAACCTGAAACCCCAGCAAGTCATCCAAAGTATCAAATGACTCAGATTGTAGCCTAGTTTCTAATAAAAACTTCAGTGAAATACTATCATCTACCGTTTGGCGCCCAGGGTCAGGTAAAGTGGGCCAAGGTGGCCTAAATGTTTTCCACTTATGACGTCACTCAAAAAAAATCTGTACCCCCCACACAAAAATTTTTTCGAATGCAAACTAGAAGACTTGCTGTGTCTTTTGAGACTTTTACCGGGTCGGTAGCACATACCAGACCAGAGAAATTCATGCACAAAGCCACGTGCAGTTTAGGGATTTTTTCCCAAAAGCGGCCGGATGCCAAAGTGTTAAGAAAAGTACTGTAGTTTACATCAAACATTTACCCATGAAAAGAGATGTCTCTCTTAGCCGAGCTGAAACAACAATACTGAGAGCCCATAAGACGACCACTCACACAGCAGGAATTCCCATTCGACCAGGTTTATCGTACCAACTGCTACTGCCACAACATGAACTCAGAGTTATAAGTGGACAAAGTCAGATACACTAGGCTACATTTCAAATGGAAAAATAACCACAGCAGAGCTATGCTTCTGACAGCAAAATACACACTACTATTCTGTTTTTCCGATTGAAATACACAACATGTAATGTTGTTTTTATGGATTGGGTCACAAAATGACAGGGTACTTTTGTTCAGAAGTGGCTATAGGCCCGCTGGTGGTGACATGGTTAGAATAAAATGCTGAGTTTGTCAAATTAGCAGCACAGTCATGGTAATCAGGTAGACTTGTCTTACTGTGTGAATGGTTTTCACGTTGACTCTTGCCACAATTGGGCACCTTTTGTTTTGGTTGTAGTGGTTATAATTTTCATGGTACCGATTTTTATTTACTTTTTTCAAAAGCTCTCAAATGTTTGCGTTCACATTTGCAGTTTAGGTTTAAGTGTTAGGTTTAGGGATTATGTTTAAAGGGTTAAGTTCAGGTTTACTACAGTTCTACCAAGCGTCAGGTGCTTGACAGAAAATATGGCAAATAATTACCTAATTTATGGCAAAATCTTGGCAAAAAAAATTGAAAATGGCAATATTTTTGGCAATATTGATTTTTCATTACAACATGGCAATTTTTTAGCAATATTGATTTCATAATTTTGTGCAATTCATATTTTTTCCATTCTTTTAAATTTTTTATGTTTGACAATTAAGAAAAGTTCTGTTTTATGACAATCAAAATGCATGCTCAGTAGGCGAAATATATCCTCTGTTTAGTTTAGATCAGTGGCTCTCAAAGTGGGCGGAATGGCCACTTGGGAGTGATTTTGAGAAGTAGGGCGAAAAACACAAAGGGGGTAATGGTGGGAGTAAAACAACACAAAGAGATGAAAATGCTCAACCACTAATCGATATTTGAGTTATCTTCAGTAGTTTGAGCAATTTGTCCATTACCTTTTTAATTCTGGTGGCCTATGTGCCCAGCTACAGTGTGGATTATATTCACAAGAATTCTGAACGCACAGTGAGTAATATTAGCGTCATAATACAGTTGCTTAGTTCAGCTATTTAATTCTTTCTTTAAATAAAATTACTCAAATTTACGACCTTGTGTTTGTTTTATCAGGCTCGTTGGGCGAGAACAACATGTCAGGAGTGAAAAGGGAGGGGGTTTGAATTAAAAAGTTTGAGAAACACTGGTATAGATTATAGACCCTCATTCTTGGCTGCAAAATGATTCTTTACAATTGATAGTTAAAAACTTGGGTAATATTTTAGGCCTAGTTGAAATCCAGAAGCAATAAATTTCTGTTTTGATCTTTGTTTACAAAATCATTACTTTAAATGAGCATAAACCTCAGCACTGCAAGACCTGAAACACAGTAACAGCAGGTCAATTTTCAAATTAATTCACAGTTATGATTGGTTCCTAAACAAATGATACACTACAACAATTACAGCAATTCCTCAAGCAGTAAATCATATTCAGACATATTACCTGAGCTGTGTTTCTAAAGTTTTGGTATTAATTTGATAAATTTTGTTAATATTAATAGTCCCAATTAGCTTTTCAAAAATGGCAAATTTTTGGCATAAAAAATATTGCCAACAAAAATTGGTCAACTTTTTTGGAAGAGTGATTTTTGGCAATATTTGCCAAATTTGGCACCATCTGGCAACCCTGCCAAGCGTAGTGCAGTCTATTACGCACTTGTCATGAATTAGTGTCATGTTATAGGCGACAGATGAATAAGTTTTCAAAAATGAAGGTTAACTGTTGGATCTATAACCACTACCTGTCTGTTTTGTATTTAGCCAATGTCTCATTCGGATACGGATGGATGTCAGATACTAAATTTCAGAAATTTTCAGGTAAGGAGTGGATATGGATATTTAAAATTTTTTCAGGTATGGATCAGGAGTTGAAAAATCAATATCCGCTCACCTCTGGTAGTTACTACTGTTGCGATTGAAAAAGCCCGAGCGGCATGTGCGCAAAGCTTTGCACTGTGGTAGCAAGCAACAAAGAGATCATGCGCCCCAATCATGCTATTATTGGTTGTTCGCGCCACATATATATTGTTGTTCTTCGCGCACATCCCGTTCATGGTGAATCACACATTCAACGCAACACCACCGGAGAGGTTGCAACAACATCCCCTCCTTTTTACAACGAACCGCACTGATCGCACGTTCTTTGTATGAAGGCTGAACTCGGCATGACCTTCACATCCTAGGCACAGCACCATTTTGTTATGATTGGAAAAGCCCGAGCGGCATGTGCACGAAGCTTCACACTGTGGCAGTAAGCAACAATAGAGATCATCCGCCACAATCACTCTATTATTGCTTGTTCGCGCCACGTATATATATTGTTGCTCTTCGCGCACATCCCGTTCATGGTGAATCACACACTCAGCGCAACGCCACCGAAGAGGTTGCAACACTACCACAGATAATCGGATAGTGGATTTTTACTATCCGATCCTATCTTGTTTTTGAAAAATGATATCCATATCCGATCCGAATCCAGTTTCGGTTAAAATCATACTATCCATATCCGAAAACTATCCGAAAGTAGATCATGATGCACAACATACATTTTTGTGTAGTGTCTATTTTGCCTGAGGCAAAATAACTGCTGCAATTATTTTGCCTTTAGCTGAGCACGATAGGCTGAAGTAGTCACATGACAAGTTTGGAACGCATGTCCTGCTTAGCTGACCGTGACATCTGTAACAGCCCAGTCCCACATGCATGGACAAGTGTAGTAATGGCTTCAGGGCTGACAGGTAGTTAGCAGCTCCTTGTTTGCATTAAGTGAACTACAGGCTAAACCCTAACTCTAAACATTGAACCACTAAACTTAAAACGTGACCCTAAACCTTGACCACAAGCACTGATCCTAAACCCTTACCATAAACTCTTAAACCCCAACCAATTGTCTCTGTGTATTGTACTTGTCACATGACAACTTCACTAAATTGTGTTCAAATGAAAGCAAAATAGTGCCAACACAGGTTTTGCCTCACAAAGCAGAATAGACACTGCCTGAATGCGTTGCGCCACTGTTGCAGTCGGAAAGCCTGAGCAGCAAGTGTGCAAAGCTTCACTCTGTGGCAGCAAGCAACAATGGAGATCAATCTTGTTGTCACCATTAGTAAGTACTATCAGCTGTTCACTAGCTTTACAAGCATTATTAGAGGTCACTCACGAAGATCAGCCCATCAGCATCAATCTATTATTGCTTGTTCGGACCACATATATATGGGTGATATTATTTGCACACATCCTGTTCATGGTAAATCGCACATTCAACGCAACTCAACCGTGAGGTTGCAACATCACTTTGGGCACTGTTAGTGCCATGCTTCCAAACAGAAAGTTTAACATATCTTGCAAGCTTGACATATCGTGCAACCTAAGTAGGCTACTTTTCCGAGTCAAATTGCATTAAAAAGCAAGATGAAGTTTTGCCACATAGTCCAAACGGGGGGCTTTGGTGGACTTAGCCCTAGGGGTGGATGAATGGGGTGATCTCCCCCCGTAAAACCTACAAAATAATTTTTTTCACCAGAATTTTTTTGCAATTCGGAAACACTAACAGCATTCGCAATATAAGGCCATTTTACTGTCCATTGTTTTGTCACAGCAGTGTTGTGAAGTATACTTCATCTTTTTTACAGTAGTGAACCCGCAATAAGACATGACGGCCAAATATTACTAAAATCGCCCCCTAAAGTTACTGGCTGGATCCGTCCCTGTTTAGCCCCTCTAAAACAAAGCTCCAAGCCTACCCAATTGCAACATGAAGCACTACAAAACATGGATGTTTGTTCAAATTTCAGAATGTCAAGCCCCACTGCATAATGTAAAGCCCCTCTATTGAAGACTTTCTGGTGACAGTTTTATTGGCACAACAAGCTTTTCATTAGCCATTTCTTTGGTAACAATGGTTAGATTTTAACACCATCCATGAGTTCACATTCACAATTCATTTATTAATCATACCCATTGTGATTGCTGCACTTTAACCAAACGTACCTATAACTACATTGCCATGCTAGTCTACAAACCAAAATAGCATTCAAAACAATACACCAGCACAAAATATGTCATTTATATTGAAATGACTAACTAAAAATTCAGTCTAGCAAGTCAATGTCACAAAACAACAATTTTGCATATCGTGTTTAAGAAAGGAAAAAGCTATAGTATCTGGCCTGGCAGTGGTACCATCCAATAACCAGTCACTGCAGGTTCACTTAGAATAGGCGTGAAGACTGCAAAGCCTGGTGTAGACTACAAACCACATTTAAAGAGCTATAGTGCTCTAGCTCAGTGTTGCCAACTCATCTTACAACAGATATACCATATCATTCATATCTAGTGAAAAAATATACCAATTACACCAAATTTATCTGTAACAAAAAACTTAAAATTTAATGCTGCTTTTCCATGCTTTTGCTACTTCACTTCGATGATCAACAGTTGCTGTTGTGCTGTGGCATCATAAAGAAGCTGCAGTCTCTATTTCTACTTTCTTAACTTCAACAGTGACAGGTTTGTTAAACCGCTAGAATACTCAACCTTGTAACACTTGCAATTTCATTTTCTTTTCATTTTCATTTCTTTTGTGGTCAGGTCGACCACATTATGCTGTGCAATAGCTGCTTTGTGGTTTCTATTTTTTGTGCAGTTTGCAGAAGGGATACACAGCACCAGCAGAATCCTGATTTGCAATCTATGCAAACCTATATCAATCACTCTTTAACCAGTTCATCGGCCACTTACATACGCAGCTTTCCAACATTAGGATGCATCGGTTGACTTAAGTGCAAACCAAGAGTAGAGTTACGTTCAGTTTTTCAGAATGTTTCAGCTGTGTTCTAGTCTCGTTCTCCACTTAGTCAAAATGTATGCTTACTCCCATGTTGCGCAAAATCACGTTACTTTTTCATTTAGCAGTAACATCACAATGCTTTCTTTTCACTTTGCAAAATACCAATTCATTTGGTTTACAGTCTTAACGAAGGACTTCAACAAAAATGTACCAAATATATACCAAATTTTTCATATATACCAAATCAAAAATTTATATACCAAGCACGTTAAAAATATATCAAATTTGAAAAATTTGGTATGTACAGTATATACTAGTTGGCAACACTGCAGTCTAGACCAGCGGACGTGCGGACTCTGTTTTCTTTGACTCCGCACCTGATCCTGTTTTTGATGCCACATCAATGCATATTCAACATAACATCAACTAAGTGAGCACCATTTTACCTACGTCACTGTAAACACTCCTCTCACAGCTTGGTATATGCATAAAATGATCGCTATGTCACATAGGTAAAGTGAGCCCCACTTATCAAGCCGCACTTTTTCCAGTGGATGCGAGGTTCTTGCGCAAAATTGAAAGATCTCAAACAGGGATAAAATGACCTGTTGCGACAAAATAAACGCAAGCAAATGAAAGAACAAGTTCTGAACAGAACATCCAATGCAAAAAAAACTTGCAAATATGTTGTAGCAAACACATACGAATTATTTAAAACTAGCATGTTTTTAAAAATTAGTGATAAATCAACTACAAATTAAAAAACTTTCCGGTGGGGTTATGATGATAAATTTTATATCAAAGTCTTCGGAATTTGTCCAACAATTGATCTGTGAAAAAATCGCGGGGGGTATTTTTGTTTAAACGAAATGAGAAGAAAAATCGCAGAGATACTCTAACACCAAAAATGCCTTTCGCTGCCAGATTCTCGTGTTGCGCGACTATCGATTTC
>JGI24022J15233_10001951_pt1 | contig 18468 bp, 6 predicted proteins | sample Ectturendosymbi2_FD_15233 | JGI IMG/M metagenome (IMG submission 15233) | reverse complement strand
AAAACTCTGTTTATCAATTGCTTTGACTTACTGCTCCCTTTGTGTTACGAAACCCTATGCCATAGGGTTCCATGAGCTACGCAACATTTGCGGGGGGTTCCTCTGCAGCCAAAAGGTTGAAAAACACTGCAGCAAAGAAGGCCTCCTTGAACTTTTGCAGTTTATTCAAAAGTATAACCTTGGAAACTCTGTTCCAAATGTAGTAATAATGCTGCGGATTTTCCTCACAATTGACGTTAGTGTTGCTACCTGTGACAAAAGTTTTTCGAAACTAAAACTGATCAAGAATTACTTAAGATCTAGTATGAGCACCTTGTGGTTGAGAAGTCTTGCCGCACTGTCTATAGAGCAACACTTGACAGATAATATGAATTTTGACTTTGCCATTGAAGAATTTACCAATAATAAGGCAAGAAAAGTTACTGTGTAGAAAATCGTAGTTTTCATTTCAGAAACAAAGATAGTCCTAATTCTTTACACTTTTTTTACTATTTTTCCCTACATGTAGTTTTTGCTTTTTGTTTAACTGTTACTTACAATGTTTGAGTTTTTTGTGCATATTTAAAACATACCATATTTGAGCATGTGAGAGTACTGTAATATTATAATGGTGCACGAACTGGTTAATATATATACAAAGCTTCAAGAGGGAGTCACTGTGCAATACGTATTTTGATGGGCTTCGGGGGCGCCAAACTTAAGGGCCGCCCCGGGCTTCCCATACTCTAGCTACGCCGCTGTTAGTTCCAATTTTCGAACAATGCCAGTAAGCTATAAATCAAAAAACCTTCTCGTCACATCCGTTCGTAAAACTTTGTATCCTTCGACTCTGAACACCAACCTCTTGTGAGAGTAATATACGAGTATATTTGGAAGTACCGAATGTTTGAAAGGTTTATTGCCCAAACGACCATCCCGCGCTTCCTTATACTGCAACCAGACCGTTCATTAATTTGTTACAGAGGTGTTTTTCTATCAGGCCATCAGTGAAAAACCTAAGAGTTTCCTTAAAAAAACTGACTTACAGTATTTCGACAGAATGCTTTAAAAACAGTGGTCGCTGACCTGTGGGCCTATGGGTATTTATGGGGCTCGCGGTCAAAAATAGAAGCAATAGTCGGTTATCAAAATCTTACGTTCTGTCTATTCATTCTTGTTACAATAAGTAAGGTCATTCCAAGGATACAGTTACTCAATGAGGTCGCAGTCTCATTCTACTAGCAGCGTTTTATTCAACCTCGATGGACTCCATTCATTCTGAGACTGCGGCATGTTGTTGTAGTCTCGCCTATGATGTCAGAATTATTGCAATAACAATGATGATCTTATACCTGTAAAAATCTATCCACCAGTTGGGCAATACCGGGCTGGTGAAATGAATTCAAGTTTCGCTTGTGGGAGAAGTAATGCACTGAAGTTTTCGCCTTCGTATGGTGTAGTTTATAGAAATATATGGGAGCAGCATTGGCAGCATTGCTATCACTAACTGTGTGAAGTTTTTAATACGTTAAGGTTCAGTTGAAAAGTCAGGAGGAAAGTGACACCATTCAGGAGCCCGCATAACACGTCTTGCTAGATATTTCTAATCTTTTCCTACATTGTGTTAATGGTAACTCAAAGATTACTGAGGTATTGCTGTCCAGTTTACTTGACCAGAAAATTATGAGAATTATGTTTGCAGGTGCGATCAAAAAACAATCAAGTATTTTTGCAAATAAGAAATCCAGAAAAGCGCTTGTGTGATAGTTGATATTTTTCTAATTTCTTCCTTGATAATACTTTACTATGAACATTTCAAACTCAGGTTCAAAAATTCGTAATATTTTCACGTTACTTGAACACCGGCATGTTTCAATGTAATGTTTCATATGATCAATAAACGACCACTTCCTGTTGAAGTTTGATGCACATTAACTAGTCTCGATTTATATATATTTCAAAATGATTTTGCAAGTGGTAGGGGCACCAAAAGGGTTTTGTTCCGCCCGAAAAGATTTCTCGTGTTGGCCTTTTGTGTTGAGGTAAGTTTGTCGGGTTAGGGTTTGGGTTAGAAAAAGAAATACAATTGAGGTCTAACACTAATCCAATATTTTTCAGCGGTTATAGTTATTCCCGTACAATAGCTTGTTGTGGGTATCTGACATCTAACCAAAAAGTTTTGATTTGCACAATACATATCAAAAAGTAATCGCCAAACTTTATTCCTTTACTCTGAGAAGCAAAATAACTGACAAACAATAATAGGTCAGAAATTTCGCAGAGGTCAGAAATTTCGCTTGACACCGGAATTAATGCGATAGGTAAGGGTGCTGTGTTGATCAGTGTTGCCCGTTTGGCTTTTTTGAAGCCAAATTTGTAATTTCTGGCTTTTTGTTAGCTCTTTTTGACTTTTTAATTTTATATTTATTTTTTTTAAAAAGCCAAATGTTCATTTTTGGCCTTTTTGATCAATTCATTTTTATGGCAGTTTGACAGATTTAAAAATGATTTTTGCAGATTTCTGAACACAGAATGTTAATTTTTATTTGGAAACTCTCGACTAGAATTTTATATTTTTGATTTTGCTGTTTCATGCTTTCAGTTTTGCTGTTTCAGGTTACTCCTTAGCAAAACCAAAATTTTCCAGACCTTTATCAATTGAGTGAGCTCTATTCTGTACATGTATATATACAGTATTATATTGTCTTTTCAAAGTGCTGTGTAACCTGTGTGGGTATTTAAAAATGTCTTTGTGTATTTATCTTATATTTGGCTTTGGTACTTCCGGATATTTTATGGTTAATGTGGCTTTTTTCTCATGACAACCTGGCAACTCTGGTGTTGATGCAGATTGCAGTTAATCATTGTACGGAGCGCAAAACACAGGTTGAAGAAACTGCGAGTCGCTGATTCTAATTTTTGCCAAGCAATTTTTGCGCCCCGTCAAGATGTCGTCTATGGTACGAGCCATGCCTGCCATATCTTAGATACGCCACTGCTCGGGGTACATGTGCCCCAGGTTGGGAAACTCTGTCCTACACGATTAACATTTCGTGTGCCACAATAATGGTTAGTATTTCGATAAGCGCTGGGACTGGTTTAAGAGCTGGTGTTTGAGGACATGCAAGATGGTCAGAAATAATTTATAGCGACACTTAGCTTAAAAGTGAGAGATCGGAGTTTGTCAGCGTAAAAACATGTCTGCTTAAAACGCGAAAATGCGAATGCAAATTACTTTCCCACTTCCCCTTATCTGTGTAAACTTCATGCAAATAATTGTTTCTGCTTTCATCGAACTAAGACGCGACTGGTGGACTTGCAATAGTTGGATACCAAATGTTCTTGCTTCTTAAAAATAAGTCATAGATACAATGTGCCAAACATCATTTATAATAAGGAAGAAAGCACTCTCTGAACTGTCTAACCTTGATTTGTTCATGTGGATTCTGGCCGTGATCAAAAGTACCATTCGCGAACATTAATCTGTCTGGGTGAAACAACTTGTAACCAGTTCATAAAGAAAGTGGTCATCATTGATTGGACTGATGTAATAACACAACGTTGCAGCCCAAATGAAGCTTCAGTGGATTTACAACGACTTGCGTTCCTACAGCTGTTACAACTTTCTCTTATGTAACTTTTATCAGAGCTTCGCTGTAATGAGAGCTGTCTTAAAAAATAGGAGTGAAAGTACTTCTTGAAAGAAACAAGTGAATAAAACATTTTTTGCGGTGCATTTAACTACAGAAGAGTGAAAGAGAGAAAATTTCTTGCACTTCATTATCCCAACTAACATTGTCATCCTTTGTCAAATCATTACAGTTTTTCTCTTTCACCTCTCGTTAACAAAACTATTTCTATTGCACTTCCCACAAAAGCATTCAGTATCGGAGAGAGAAAAGATGCTGCGAAACTTCACTGCTACAGTACACAGTTTACTACTAGCACTTGAACGGAACACAACAAAAAACTGGAGGCTTTAAAAGCTTATCTAAAAAAAGTAGTGACAATATCGATGGCCTTTCAACATCTGAAGCCGAGTAACTACGATTTCATGGCGAAGAGCACAGATTGCTACAGCGTAGAGAAATATTAAGTTAATTGCCGCGAATTTTAAGAGCAGTAAACCTGCTTCAACAGCTGGTGCAACTTAGCGGCTGAATTTGAAGGCTCTGTGTACATATACAACAACCTGAACTATTGTGCAGGCAAAAACAGTTAAAACAGCTGAAATATGAACTGCTGTTTCACCTTACAAGGACTTCATAAACGGCACGAAGTTTGTCAAAAAAAGCTAAGTGTGGAGTTTTCCTGATTCTACTAAATTACTTGAACAACGAAAGCGTCTCGATCTCAACCCGCTAATCATCAACAGAAGATTAGCTGTGGATATTCCTTGGCTTTGTTCAGTTGACACTGTGACTCAGTGTTTACTTCTGCGTATGTACTGAGAGTTTTAAGCCGCCATGTGTGTTTGCCATATGACTGCTCTGATGACAAACTGATGCTTCGACCCTGCAATGTCTGTTGCGAACAAAAAAATTACCCAGTCTTTTCTAGGTCAGTGACTTAGATTTTACTGCGTCGTGTGCTGAAGTTCCTTATTTTCATAAATGATTTTTGTTTCACAAATTACTCTTTGAAGCAGCAATAATATAGTAGCACTGATGTTTTTGTATTCACAGATTATAATGATGTGAAAGGATACTTTTTTGTGTCGGTACATCTATATCAACTCTAAATAATGACCTTTGAAAACACTCTAGATTGAAACACACTTACCAACTTAAAGCAGAACACGAAAAACAGCCTTATTTGCGTCATTATAATGACTCAAGAAACGCACAAGCCACAGTTACAAAAGCTGTTTCAAATTAATTTCAGTTTAGCCTATATCCCACTTTTATGTTTTAGATAGCAGAAAAAACTCATTTCTTGAAACTTCAAACTATTAAAAATTTTCTCATACTGTATCTTTAAACATAAAACGCTTCATTAACTTTACAATCTCAAGAACGAAGAAAACTAACAAACGTTTGAAATCTCATCAGTTGTCGAAAGATTAACCAATTGCTTTAACGTTTGCTGAACTGCAATACTGCTAACCTACACAATAATTAACTTGTTATTTTCCAGTTAAATGCCGTACAACTTAGAATTACTGTTCATAAAGTGATGAAGTGCATGCAATGTCATTCAGAAAGTTGCATGGTCCTTTCGCTTGCTGACTGTTTTTTATTTTGACACTATCCAACAACCTTTTTAAATAGTTCATTAAAATAACTGTAATTAAAAACATAGACGCTAATATCATGAAGAGAAGTTGGATACTAATGTAACTAAGCATGAAAAGCTTTCTTTACATGTTAATAACACCGCAGTTAGCAAATTTTTTGTGCATGATTTATTTCAATGTGTGATTCTTTTGACACCATTTTTTACTAAAATTACTCATGTATACATTATTGTAACAAGTTTACAAACAATTTATTAACCAAAACAATTTATTAACCAACTTTCTTAACGAATTGATTACTATTTAACGACGATAAGTGGCAACCCAAAGTCTGAAAAAGCCGCTCGTCGTGGTGTTATTTGGAATTGACGAAATTAAACCATTCTTACAGAATGAAAGGCAAAACCTCTCGAAAAACGTACAAGTAAATCAAAAGTAATGAAATGAGAAGTGAATTGATAAATAAACGCAAAGTCCGTGTAGAGAGACGATAAAATTAAGCTAGGAAAAAAACGCTTAAGGTCAGCACATGCATACCATCACTCTAAACCAGAGATAAAAAACACCAGACAGCTGCATAAATTCGCAAGTAAGGCGGAAAGGCAGTTTCGAATGACCATACAACAAGAGCTGCATAAGTTGAGAATGGTCAGACATGGCGGTATGAAACAGTTACAAAAACAATTTGTCAGACGACACGTCATCAAACATTTGAAAAGAAGTCTAAACATTATGCAGTGTGTAAAATATAGTGCAGGAACAAACGTTCTTCTGTTTCAATACAACCACACAAGCGATGAAAATATGAGAATTTGTCAATGTTTAGGGAACTATGGACAGGCTTTGCTCTTCAGACAGTGTAATGAGTTAATCATAGGTAATTCTAAACAGATGCTGTCATGTTTACTTCGGTCCATGATCTCGTTTCGGATGACATCTACCTCAGATTGAAAGAATTCAGCTTACTGTCAAATACGTTTAATCAACGCACTTACTGGCAGGTTTTTTCAAACCACTTTTAAGTCATTTATAAGAATTAAAATGAGCATGGCAAAAAATTAAAATGAATGTCCCAAGTTGAAAAAAAATTGTAATTTTATGGAAGACTGAGATCTCCAAATCTTGCGAATAACTTATAGGAAGCTTTGATAGATCTGCTCTAAGGAGGGTTGTTTGCTTGATGACAATTTCCAGGTAGTAATATGTTTTCAGTGAGCACCTGGCAAACAAGTTGGATTGCATCACTTGGCTGGAATTCCTTACGATATTGCAAAGCTGAAAACTAGAGAGCGCAGAAACAATGCCATCAGACCAAAATGTAAATATATTGTTCATCGAAAATTTGTGTGAAAAGGATGACAACAAGAAAGAGCTTTTTATATTATTTTTTAGCCATTTTTAGTCATGAGAGAAAGTCGTTCAGTTGAACGTGGACACGGACAGTTACACAATAAAAGAGCTTAATGTTTAGGCAAACTGCATATTCACAAATGTGAATCATCAGGTTGTCATGATCGCTTTACTGGCTCTCGGCTGTGAAAACTAAGCTTCTTTGGATGAAGTTGTTGAAAGCGAATCAAAGGCGTGAATCTGTGTCCGGATACACGCTGCGAATTTTACGGAATGAGAGCTGTCGCGTGCCTTGTAGCAGCCTGTACTAAAAATTTAGTTCAAAAAAGGTAATTTCAGCAAATGACCTATTATTTATCAAAATACCAAGCGAGTGAATTTCAATTATCATGTTGCATAACTTTAGTCATCAGAAAGAAATGCTTCCAAAATCATGTTTTAACCCTTGTAATATGCAATCGTTGTTCAAACTCTACAACATTTTTGTTAACTTCCGGCCTCAAAACATAGCCTATTTCTCTCTACTAACAATAAGAAACAATTTGGGTAAAAATCATCAAAACGGTAATCTGAGGCCAAGGGTCTGTCAGTATTTTCTCAGCTCATATTTTTCGGTTATTTTAGCAGGGTCTACAAATTCTAAGCCACTCCCGCTTGAACACCTACACAGAACCGTCGCCAAAAAGTCTTCAGCAGGGAGGCTTGACATTTAAAATTTGATAAAAACTCCATTGATTCATAGTGTTTCTTATATCAATTTGGGGGGCTTAGTGTTTTGCTTGGGAGGATAAGTCCACCACAACCCCCCGTGGCGACGGGACTGCACCTACACATTAATATATCAGCATTCAGATCAACTTCCAAAGTTGGTTGAATGTGCAGAGGGCATCGTGTGTACTGTACGCACTGCTGAGCAAGCTTTTCTTTGTTTATTTTAGGGTATCCTCTTTGCAAGATTTTACATTATTACCCATAGGTTGCTAATTTGCTGCAAACGTCCAAAGTTTTTAAAAATAACAATCTGCTTTGTTAGTGCAGTGAAAAATCATATAATTTTTAGGAAGAAACAAAAAAAATGAAAACTTGGGGAATGGTGATAAACATTTGTAGCCAATTGAATCCAATGTTAAAGACTCCCTCCAATCATTTACTTATTTCGAATAGAAAGTGAACATGAGTAATGAAAACACCCAGAAATAAGAGACATTGAAATAACAAGACCGTTTTCCCTTAGTTTTTACATGTTGTTTACCGCCGCAGCTAAAAGTTTAAATACAAAAGACAGTTTTTCATCTGTTATAAGCAAGAAAGCGACCTTATTTACCATTTAAACGTTAGTGTTGAGACACGTATGTGCTCATATCAACATTTGCAGGTGTGATAGGTTTCAAACTTGTGACCAACTTATATTTTAATAAAACAACTAAATTACAAAGATTGCAAAGATATTGCAGTATATGTCCGCTTGCATAAAACAAGCTATTTCCGAGACAATATTTTAATGAAATTGCTATTTTTCAGAGTGTTTTTGAGTTGCTAAAGAGTTGTGATATAAAAAAAAACAGCTCTAGCACAAGAAGTTAATAAAGTGTGCGATGAGGATGAGCAAAGCAGCTGAAGCGGGCAGTGGAAATATTGCACGGACAAAGCCCTGAAAAGAACCCTCATCAAATAGAGGACGAGTTGTATGTCTCCAAACAGTGTTTAATCACTTCTGTTCGGGCGCCGCAGTTATCATCTCGGTTGTCTTTCCTGTTAGTTCAAACAAACTCTTGTCTGATTGGCGCAATTGTGCTCCGTAAGGTTCTGGAAGAAAAGCTTTTCAAAGGCATTGATTAATTCGAAGAGACATGCGAACCTTAATAATTGTTTCTAAATTCAATTGGGGGTCTAATATTTGTTCTCAAAGCTCCAAGCAGCGACAAAGATCGACAAAGACTTTTTGCCTTAGTAAATAGAAACTCATTTTCAAAGACTACTGCAAAATCATCGATCTCGCTCCAAATACGGAATTACGATGGGACGCCCGATCATAATGAACTTCGGGTTTCTGTTCTTTGGTATTTTTCGCTGAGACATCGCCTCCGATTGTGGGAAGGCTTGCGTGATGTGGCTTGTTAGACGTAAATAGTAACATTTCATAAAAAACAATGACCTTGATAAATGATGCCGTCATCTACTTCCTCCAAAAATGCCATTTCTTTTACTTGGTAATGTAAATAGTGCTGTAATGTTTATTAATAATTATCTACTGTCTTTGCATGAGTGTCCGCAAGTTTTCCGCGCTGTGTGTCATTCTTCAGCAAATCGATACGTACTACTCACAGTTTTATGTTTACTGATGAGTCAATGCCTTGTATCAGTTCTTTTGTTCAGTTTTGTGTTCATATCAAATGTCAAATTTTCTCCTTTTCCGAAAATCATCCACCGTTTTCAGTCAAGCTTTTTGCCAACGTTTCAGCACACCCGTGTTTTTCTTCAAAGCATAAGCATATTTATCAGAAAGGTAAGATAAAAAATAAAAAACGAAACATCTACGAGCAAGGGCGTATGCAAAGGGAGCTTTGGGGTTAACCCCCCATTGAGCTTGATATTTTACAAAAACTTTACTACCTTCGCAAAGGAGATTAATTGTTTTCGTATACTTTTTGCTTGTTAATTTGTCGATTTAATGCAAATACCACGGAATAAATTTGCATGCAAATTTTAAGGTGCATTGTAAATGGGCCAAAAAGTAATAATTAAGTTTTGGTGGGAATCTGGATCGTCGTCTGCATCCAGAAACCAACTCACCACTTTTTGCAGATCTTTCTCCCACTATGCATGTTTAAGATTGTGTTCCGCGATAGTTCACTTGATCCGAAACAATTGTCTTCATTATGTCTGCTAAGGCTGATCAGCGCAAGCGCTGACCGCATTGGCTACATTATACCAATTTCTGTAGCATGATAAAACTGTTGCACGAGCTCAAAAACAGCAGTTTTTAACATGGAAGCATTCAGGCATTTGATAATGTCTCATTAGGGAACAAGGAAACCAAACCTTTGCTGAACTTCTATACATAACAAAAAATTGACAGTTGTCTTGCGCGCTTTATGCGCATTCTCAATTCTTGTGTAAGTTAGCATGATTCGATCTTGCAAACCGGGGTATGCGCTGGCCAGTCCAGCCGCACATTTTCTATGCTAGACTGCTCGTATTCGACGAGTCATCAGCGCAGCCTCCTTTTGCAGTTGTAAATTGCTCTGACGCAGTGCTGAATGTGTTTTACTCCCCTGTTTTAACACCCAGCCTGATAGTTTTGCAGTTATGAACTGCTCTGTCTTAGCGTTGAGTTTATTTTCCTGCGATATCCTAAATTGGAGCGCTGATAGTTTATATTCAGTGCAATGACACATAAAATAAGGGGAGTGCATGTAGAAGAATATGCCTACTATATCAACAAACTTCGCTAAACGTTGGTTTGGAAACATGAATATGACGTGAAATTGTGACGTCACAAAGAGCGCACCCCAAATACAAATGACCACCATATGCCACTGAATGGAACCCCCCCCATGAAAACTTTCTGCCTACGCCACTGTCTACGAGTGGGTGAAAATGATCCTCTATGTTTAAAGAGGTGAACATTGCTCTTGAGAAGACAAGGGTGGAGTCAATTTTGTGACACAGTTACCCGAAAACATGACGGATAAGGAATCCAGCTTAATTTTAAATAATCACCGTAAAGTCTTTGAAGCGTCTTGGGCTTGCGCAAGGACTGTTGTCTTATCAGATTGGCCAGGAACTGGCGCCTCAGCGAACACATGTTTGTGGATGTAAGTCTGTAACACTTGATAACCACTTCCGGCTGCTGTTGCTAAGCTTCACCTGAAAATACCTCGGTACATGCTGAAGGAAGAGCCTATCAGCAAGTTTGATGCAGCAAACAGTTTTGTCATACATTTGTTTGCAAATGTTGTGCAATGCTGTTATTGTTCAGCATGCAAAGCGGAATTGATGCCGTAAGTTAAAAATCACATCAATTTTTCATAATCAAGCAAATATTTGTAAGAAGGATGACGGCACTCTAAGGCAGAGGTTCCCAACCTGGGGTACATGTGCACCTAGGGGTACATTGGCCTATTCGCAGGAGTACATTTAAGGTTAGCAATAGAAGAGAACTATATATTTATACATATTTTATTTCTAAGTATTTATACATATATCAGCAAATATAATTTTAAAAAGCCATTTTATGCTCATTTAAAATATACATCTGTAATTAATCGTGATAAAATATTGTGTCATCAGAAATTGTAGAGGTACATGTTTATCTGTCGAAATGCTGAAGGGGTACATGCTTACCTTTCGAAATGCTGAAGGGGTACGTGCTCATCTGTCGAAATGTTGAAGTGGTACATAGTCAGAGAAAGGTTGGGAACCCCTACTCTAAGGTGGTCCAGCTTTTTTCTGGTTTAGCAAACAGATAAACTTACAGCTACAGCAAATTTTCTGGTAGGTATAAAAACTACCATTACACTTCATTCCAACTTTGGACAAATTTTAGGTAACAACGTTTCCGGGAAATGGAAAGTGTAACTAGCAATTAGAGCATAGATGCTTGACCACCTTTTCTTCAAAGATTAGGTATTATCCATGTATTGCGATGCAAATCACGTACAAACTGCTGCCCTATTTTTGGTACATTCAAATCAGGACCTACATTTTTCTTTCAAGATGAGCAATACAAGCAATATTTATGTTTATTGAAATATTCCTTTGCATTTCAAACATTCTCAGATTGCAAGACCTAACTGAATTCAAACAACAATGAAATGTAGCTATCAATCAATGCGATTAAGTACATTATTTCGAACTATATATTCGAAAAATATGCCTATAAAGTTGTAAAATCGTTTTGCTTCTATCTTGCCGCACGTGGTAAATTTCTTGATGATCCTAACAATGCCAGTTAACGATCTCAAACATCATAGTGGCTTTATTGGCCTAAAGTCCTGTTGGGGAATATTATTTTTGAGTTGAATAAATCATTGCAGAGTGGTTTAATCAATTCGACTGTAAGTTATTTCTGACAGAATTTGTATCGTTAAACGTCAATGGAGTATAGAAGTTTAACTGATGAGTTTTGCTCAACGAAATAACTTGAAATATTTCATGTTTATGTTCGACGTTGTTTTGCACATAAGAGAAATATTCCCTGCAGCCAAATAAACTTCTTTACCTCTTAAATTATTGAAAAACGAAAACTTGTATAGAGCAGAATCGTTTTTATAGGTAATTAATCACTTAAATGTCATATATGGCCGCCTAAAATATAGTTGTTACAAACACGGCACATGCAAGGAGCTGCTGGTATTGTTGTAATCGTTTTTCACAATGGGTTCGTCAAGTACTTTGACGTGTTTTAGTTCAAGCGTCGGTTCTTTATGCGTTTTCAGTCAATGCTGATGCAGTTTAAGCTCACTGGGAAAAACAGTAAAGCCCATGAGTCTTTTTAGCAAGAATACGTTAATTCATATTTCTGAGCGCTTCTTGTTTTCAACTGAACTTTCTTTCAACGTTTTCTTTTTTTCAACTAATTCTCAAGGTCACTTAAAAGACCTTTGTCAACAATGAACAGCAACGTTACAAGCTATAGTATTAATTCCATATGAAAGAATTTAATAAAAACCTAGAAAAAGGACGATAGCGTTTAAAAAAATATTAAAAAGTTACAAAAAAACACATTAGTTTTTCACGTTATGGTTAATTTACTGACAAAAGAACGTCCCGTTCTTGCGCGTTGATAACGAAAATGTTGGAAAAGAATTTGTTTCGCAGTTTGAATAAAGAGCATTCATGGATATTTTTAAAGATGCCACGACGCCATTTTGTTTGACCTACGCTAGACTCTTTGTATGATACAGTCCTGCACATGGGAAGATACACAAAGATGCAGGCACGTTGGTAAAAAAATAAGCCGACAAGAAACACACCTTTCTAATGTCCTTTACATCGCAATAGTAAAATTTGGACTGGGCAAATCCAGATGAGTGGTGCTTTTAAGCCTTCAACAACGTATATTTGGAGGTTATCATTATGAAAATTTTCAAACTCACATGTGAAGTTTATAGCCAAATTAACCGAGTTACACAGCACTTAAATAAGTTACTTGATAACATTCTTTTCTTTTGCCTGTTACAACCCTGTGTCTCAGTTAGTAAGTTGCGAAGCAATGAATACTTCTCAGTGAGCGAATTTTTGTTATTTTTGACTTAAAATGGGTTTATAAAATACTGTAGAGTATTCGGTTATTTTTTGTAAGAATACATTTTATAACGGAAAGCTACCTGGAAATTGAATAAGTATGTTCTCAAAATTGGCAACATCAAAGTAGTTTCTATGATGTCGGGAAAAATTTGTTATAAAGTTCAATTACCCGATGTGAAATGAATCAGTCGAAATATAAAATCTCTAAGAAAATGTCAGATAAACTTTTCCAAGTTGTGCCGAAAGCGTCTCGCGGGTGAAAAAGAGCTCGCCGTTGCTACGTATCTTGTTTTCAGAGTGCAAACACAGGAGAGAATCTTCTTGTCATTTTGACTTTTTCGCGAAGAGTTATGTCAAAACAAAATCAGTGTACCCAAATTATAAGCATTAAGTTACTCTGCAACAATTATATGCATGCTGGCTGGACAATAAAAGATTTAAACAGTACAGTGCTCGTGTACACCAGTTGTGACAACTTCCAATTTTTACGATGTACAACAATCATTTTCAACCGCCTGTCACCGATCGCAAATTGAACATGGCATTAAGAAAGCAATAAATAACAGCGCTTTTTTCCCATAGGTGCATCTTTATCTGACACCTCTATCACGTCTTAAAATTAATTTGGATGACTCTTGGTATGCGATTGCCTGTAACCCGTTGCATATATGCTTTGCTTGTGAATACGAAACTGCGGAACAGATGACCTACGCGAGAATATTATGGACAGGGTTGTTAAAGTGTACACCCAATTTACACTTCAGCAATTGGGAAAGTTTTGCTTTGGATTTGGAAAAGGCTTTCTGTGTTTACTACAGTAGATTGGGTTGTATCAACTTATTTTAAAATAAATTCCAAAATTCAGCGACCTCTTTACCACGTTGGCGCAGACATTTGCAGAACTAACCAGCAATATCATAATTAACATACTGCCAACTGAGAAAGTTGTAACGCAAACATCATTCTAAATTTAATGTTATTTTGATAAAGACACCTAAATTGTCGAAAACACTTTTGGTGCCAAAACTCGTAAACCTGTTTCATACGTAAGGGGTAAGTGCACCACTGGCAATAACAAACTTAAATTCTCACTTCGCAGTAAACCTGATTGCAAGTGCTCCATTTTAAACCAACAGAATATTCACTGATTTTCACGCATTGGCTTGGTAAATACAACTATGACTGATTAAACGCTGTAAATACAGCCGAATTGGCGACGAAGTCTGTTCAGGTTTTGCTTTCGGGGCCTTTCACCATTTCTTTAGGCTGTGTGTAAACGCATTAGTGAAAAAGACAAACAACTGGATTCAATGTCTCGGTGGCTGCCATACCACGGTTACCGAGAAAGAATCATAGAAAACGGTTATACAACACAATAAATTTTATGCCAATTTTAAAATTTCCGCAATAAACGCAGTAAATCGTTCATTCGGTGCAACTCTTCGCACGCGATGTTTTCCTCCGTGTCATGAGACACTGTGAATCAAGTTACAGTTACTGACTGGTTTTGCAAAGCTGTGGCGAAAAGCATTGACAGCGAACCTGAGCAATTCAAAAAGAAAGGTTGACTAACTTGGCTTTGCGCAGATGAAAAGTACGTGGCTTTCAAAGCGCAGCATCGTCGTATGGAGAGCTGCACTGTCGGGAAAGATTACTGGTGGTCTTAAACGAAGGGGTTGACTTACCGCGGATAACATCTTGTCAAAAAAACAACAACTCCAGTGGCCGGCAGACACAATGAGAGGCGGCAGTGGAGGTTGTGTCGGGAAACCTCCAGCAACGCTGTGAAAAGAGCGTTTGATCCTGAACACACGCGCACTTTCGTGTAACAAGGAAAAACACGACGGTCAGTTGAAAAAGCAAAGCGGTTGCTTTTTGGCGTGAAATCGAGCTTATTGCTATCTCGACATTCCTTGACAAAGTCACTTCGTAAAAACAGGATTAGCACGTTCTTGATCATAGTCATATAAATATATTCAAGTGCGTACTTCAGGTACATTTCAAGTTCGGCTTAAAAAGTGTGAACATTTGTTTGAGTCCGGTTTTGTTTTGAATGAGAGTGTGACCGATCTTGCTTCCGTGCAAACGCTTGAAAGGGCAACATCTGATGTGTACTAAGCCATGGGATATTTTATGAACGTTTGATCTCGATCCTGGAAACAAAAACTTCGCTAGATATAAGCTTGTCTGTCTGATGCTTGACTTCAGTGTTCCCAAGGTGGTCTCCTCGCTATGTGTGGCAGTGGCGTAGCCAGCCCAAAATCTTTAGGGGGCCAAAATTTTGATAAGGCTAGCAACTGTTTCTTGTTTGGGATACCATCTCTCAAAGCACAAAATGACTAGATATTCTAAAAATTTGGGGGAGCCATGGCCCCCCCTAGATACGCCTATGATGTGTGGTATCGGCAGATATTTCGATCAAAACTGTTTACCAATAACACGGAGATTCGAGCAAACCTGGCAATACACATTTAAACACTTCAAAAGATTATGTTCGCTGTAGAAGTCAAACTGTGCAATAAATAGTTTGGGGATAATACGTTTTCACTGTTGAAAAATCAAGATATGAACTTGCATTGCCATGTTGAGATTTTTCCGTAAAAAGAGGATCACAATAAATAGACAGGTTGTTGTTGCAAAATTTTCATTACCCAAGGAGGTCATTACGTCGTTTTAAAAGTTAGCTTTCAAAATGTTCCAAGTTAACCAATGTCTTTGCAAGCCAGTAAAACTGGATCATTAGAAGTTTTGAAACGTTTTTACAAAGTTTCTCGTTAAAGTTTGCAACAAAAGACATGTTACTTTGCGATGGAATTTTTATTTTTCTATTTCAGGAGTTTTCAAAACAATTGTTATTGCCATACTTTATCCTGTTTTGACCCACTTACCCTAGGAGTGTGAGTGGACAGCAACTTATTATTCGCCAAGTTAAGAGTCGCTGTGAAGACATTTGACTTCAGCAGCGTCATAAATTCTGCTCAAATGATTTTAAGTGTAATGGAGCGTTTCTGAATAGCTGTAAACTATCTTTAGTGGACTTTGTCATTGTGGTGCAAGACTTTGTTTGTTCAATACCGCCACTTTTTGTCCGAATTTCCAATGAGCGGTGTGAAAGTTCCACTTTGTGACATCATACTGGCAACCTTCTAATCCCAAAATCTAAACGGAACCAATTTTGAACTCTGCATCATTTGCAACCAACTGACATAAAATCCAGTCAGGTTGACATTTTCTTTACAACGGTGATCCAAAATAATGTTCGCCCTCCAAGATGTGCGTTAACTACCGATTCATTCTCACCGAATAACAGCGATTTGGTGAAGCTGTTCAGAGTTAGGAGCTACTGCACGCGGAACCTGCAAATTGTCCGATCGTGTTTTTGACCCATGTGGTGTAGTTCGAAAAAACAAAATGGGAGATGTTCCAGAAAAAAATAAGCAAATTTTCTAGTCAAAAAAGGGGGAAACTATTATTCTATTAAACATTTTCACAAAATTGGGAGGCAAAAGCGCGGTAATGTGGTACCACAAACATGGGCGTCGGAAGGATTTTTTCCAGGGGAGGGCCAAAAGTGGTAAAATTGTATTTTGTTCTCTCGAAACTAAGAAAACAACCTTTTCTACCTTAAATTTTATAGCTAAATGTTAATTTTTAAAACTCTGGTGATAAGGCCCTCTCTGCACCCTCCCCTTCCGACGCCCGTGACCACAAATATGCTGCGGAATTCGCCTATGGCGACGCTTTTTGTCGGTCCCGCAGAATATTTTGTTCGTAAATAACGACAGTTGCTAAGTGTAAGCTCGGCTATGTGGAACCGCCACACAAACCTTATGACCGATTAGAAACGCAGTGAAGCTGAGTGGCCAATTGTTGAGCCGTGACAGATGTTACGTAACAATGGCATTGAAGATTGCGCCATCAGCAGCAATGGAGACAAATCGTTGCAGAGTTTTACTGCTTCTGTTGTTGTTTTTAACAGAGTATTCACGAAAACACGATACAGTAGCGGCAGTCCTAATTAAAGAGAACTTTTAACCTTTGCCAGGCTTTGGCATGATCTAAAAAGCCATTTTAGGAACGATTTATTATGGTTTCGGCTATAACGACAGTTCGCCTACGACAACGTTTTTCTTCCGGTCCCATGAAGTGAGGTTTTACGGCAATTCTACTGTAGTAGCGGAACGCCGTTCCCCATTACAACAGGTGAAGGACCACATTTCTCTGACGACACTACCAATCCTTGGTTTCCCGTCCATATTACTGATGAGTGATAAATACGCAGAAAATCTTTCTTCAGATTCGTTGTTCACTCATCCCCACTTCCTTTTAATTAGTCCGCCTCTAGACTCTAACTACAACGAAAAGGCAATTATTTGCTGCAGATCTCAGCGGATGTAGTAGCACTGGGTAGTCGCAACACTTCTTTAATGAGAAACGCGAAACAAACGCAGGGCGTACAGCACAGTGACAGCGAAATATCCGACTGGTAGCGAGAACTTTCCTTAAATAACTTGTATAAACACATTAACGAAATGCAGTTAGGATATACACAGAAACGGTTCATAAAAGATCGTACAGTTCGTTCGAAAACGAAGTTATTCATAAACAGCGAATCTGGAAAACAATTTCCACTTGTTTTTTGGCAACGCGCGACATGTCACAAACTTTTTCTGGTACAACTCCTGTACGTGCAAGAACCCTACGCGTGTTTGGGGCTCAAGCCTCAGGATGGGAAGGAACTTACACTCTCAGAAATTTATCACAAACTGCTCCTCGAAAAAGAGCATGAAAAGTTCTGTTTGATGACTTAAACGCAGTAATCCCACCACCAGAGACGGATTGTGCCATCTCTGCTGCACGAAGCCAGAAACTTCTCGTTGTACTGTAAAAGAAAGAACACAATGCGTTGTGTATGGGTTGCAGCAAGGTTCGGAGTAGTAACGAACATCAAACAATTTTGCTGAATACTATTCATGGAGGTCTCAGTTCAGCCGCGAATTCTCTGCTTCCTGAAGTTTCGTTATTTAGAAAGTTGGCGAAATCTGGAGTTCTATTGGCGAGCACCCCTCAACAATTTAACGCCTGTGCTGCATGTTAAAATATGGAACTTGCGTACACTGATATACTTTGAAACTTTCGACAGAGCAGCAATAATTCAAAACCAACGTTGCAAATTTTGACTACGGCACCGGTATTTTTTATGTTCAGCATGCTGTAACACATTTAGCTTATAATGCAGCAGAGCAGTTTCCCCTTTCGTCGCTTTCTCTGAGCCTGGACAAAAAAAAGTATATTTTAAGCACCAGCCCCGGGGCTAGCACGCAAATGAATTCACAGTTGTGTTCACTGAAGCGCATCAACATTCAACACGACAAAGGAAAAAGCTCCGAAACGTTGTGGGCAGCTTCCGTCGCTGCTTGGAACTCCCTTCTGCGGGTGAAACGTGCGTTACGTACAAAGCGTTCGCATAAACATAGCTTTACAAATCCACCGAGCGCTTGCTCTTGACGTCACGCAAACTTTGCGTCATTGCGAAACGAACCGACGCACCTTGATATCCAGGACGGCGTCCTGGTGGCCTTGCAGGATCCTGCAGCAGGTCAGTGTTACCAGCTCCCACTCCTTGATGAACTTGTCGCTGAAAGAAGAAA
>JGI24022J15233_10001948_pt1 | contig 18471 bp, 7 predicted proteins | sample Ectturendosymbi2_FD_15233 | JGI IMG/M metagenome (IMG submission 15233) | reverse complement strand
AGTCAACCAGGCCCACGTTTTCCTCCTGAACAGAAATTGATATCGATGGTGAAACACTGCGACTGGCTCGGCCACAGGTCTGTGTTACAAGCGACACTGGGCCCGCAACTATGATTACAGTTTAACGACAGTATTTTGCCGAAAGCCCAATTGTAACGTTTCAACATACGCGGGCGGCTTGCAGTCCGCTGAGGGTTTTAACACTTTACAAATAAGATTAAGAAAATCAGTACACAACGAAAATAGCAATACTGCCATGAGCCTCATCAAATGTACCCGGCTCGACTTGCAAGTGAGACTTAAGAAATTCATATTTTAAAAAACCTTGCAGAGCTTTTTTGGCGTTCCATTCAGATATACGTTTTTGTTCATCGAACGAATGGATTCCGACGTCAGCTGCAAGACGTCATCTTGGTGACGCAGCAATCGTCTGCAGAAAATGTTTTAAGGCAAAATGAAATTTAATGCTTGAACGCAAAATGAACATTCACTGCTTGAAACGCGTGAAGTATTCTGTTAAATTTAGACATGCCAACATGTTAACTTCAGTTCAAAACAAGTAACCTTTCTCACAGTTTCCTGTCGCTTAAGCCTTGAAAGTAAAAGGGTATCGTAAAAATGTTAAATAGCAATGCGTTATAAAGTCATAATTCTGAAAACGCAAAAAAAACAGCCAACAACTAAGTACCAAAGCTACACACGGAAAAAGGCACCTTAAATCATCCACAGAAGCGGCATGCCTGTCTCTCACAACTTCCAAACTCTTGATGACTTTGTTAAGTGACTCTGAAACCCCCTGGTCCTCTTCGTCTTGCATCATAGGTGATAAAGCGAACATGTCCTCCATCTCATCGCTGTTGCGTTCTAAACCCTGTCTAGTTTTATCTTTAAAAAAACAGTAAGTGTCTCCCACGGTGGCTTCTGCGCCCTATGCCCTATGCGTGACTATCATCAAGCTGAACTAACATCGGTAATGAGTCAAACCTAGGGTATTGTATAACGTCTTCACTCCCACACGCAACGCAGTAAACTTAAGCATGAATGGCAGTAACAAGGAACACGCGAATACATGTAAGAACACGAAGATAGATATGCAGCGGTAGTAGAAAGTATACTGTTGATGGCGCTACGCGATTACTTTGACGAAGCACAAGCGTAGATATGTGGTATTAGTACGGATGGATGGCGCCATCACGTAACGGAATACAAGAAACTACAAACTTCAAATAACAGAGTGAAAAATTGACAGTAGAACTTTCCCAAGCGCCGCCTTAATCATAGACGCAAAGATGTAAGTTGAAAATTACCGGATGATGTCGAGGCCGCCACTTTTCCCAGAACGTCATCTAATCCGCGAAGCGCGGTATACATTCCAGGTAGTATCTACGCAGCAGAGCAGATGGAAAAAGTTAATTCCTGGCAAGCTTTCTTCGGAAAAATAGATGCGGAAAGGAAACAGTTTTTGACCGTTGCTGTTTTGTTTTTATCAAAAAGCAGTTTAAGTCCATTAAAACTGATTAAAAGTTCGCGCACGGCCAGGAATGGCAGTCTCGCCACAAAGCAGGTGAGATGGTCAACGATAAAGTAAACATTAAAAATCACGTTCCAAATAAAAAACATGCGTTACTCCACCCCCCAAAAAGCAATGGACAAGGCGCTTTCATAACTCTCAGCTCCGTGTCAGTTTTAAGTTGGCGTAAAAATCCATAAATTTATCATTGCGTCGCTGGTGAACATGATAAACAAGGACATCCGCACGTGAACTCACATGTACAGTCAAAAGGATTGGCAAATTTATATAAAACCTGCCATAATGCACTATCGTTTTTTAACATTTCCCAAACATGATTTCTATTTGGCATGTTTCATTGAATAGCAATTTTTTGTAGGTTGATGCCTGGCCGCGATAAAATACAAGCGTTTGGATTTTCTTGTTGATTATTGAAACCAAGTTTTCATCATTGGTTGGTGACGTTGACAACCAAACTTATACGATGGTGACATTTGCAAATGTTGTCATTTGTAACTGCAGAAAGTTGTGGCACGTTTTCGCTTTTTCCGTAGAAATGAAATAGTTTTGCCAGAACTATTTTGAAATTTTACTTTTGGGGGCCTTTACTGAAAAAGCAATTCTACGAGGCCAATTCGCACAGCTACAGCTCATCGCACTGCAGCTCCAATCTGGTCAATCATGCGCAAAGCGACCTAAGAATCTACTGAGTATGAATAGCCACCGCAGACAGACGATTTTTTGTAATACGCTGATGGAGGAGTCAACGGCGGCACAGGTACGTAGCGATGATGACGTTACAGAACTGGAGAAGTTCGAGAAATCCCACGATGTAAATAAACTTACTTGACTTGAATCCGTGCACGAATGAATAACCAAAAATGTTTCAGCACAATCGTCCAGCCATATCAGATTCCCTCTTGAGGTATGTTTTACGTCAGTCCATATTTTCAAAACCTGCGAATCAATAAAAACAAATTTATTTTATATCAAGACAATTTGCCGTTAGATCGAAAGTTGGTTGAGTGCAAAAAGCACACTAAATAAAAAAAATACTGCGCACACAAGCAACAGATGTAATTTACCGTTCCAAGCCGTTTTTAAAAACCGTCACATCAACATGTTTAATGATGCATTTTGCATTCTATTGAGTATTTAAAGTTTTTTTTTCCAATTTGTGAAACCCGTAAGTCAGGGGTGTCCAATATGCAGCTTTGATCATGTTATGGAACCTGTGGTAAACAAAACCAATCTATTCACTCGAAATCTCTACGCGAACAGCCAGTTTCAGCAGTTCTTGCTTGACATCTAGACTAGACAGAATACGGAGATGCAATTTGTCACATCGATGTGAGGTGGATCAACCGGGGGTTGGAAATGCAGCGATTTTTCTCTCAAAAAGAAAACTGAACATGTTTTGTGTGAAAAAAGGCAACCAAGTCCAAATTCTCAACCAGGACAAAAATTTCAGGTAAGTTGATTTTTAGGGTGTACACTTCAACCTAAAAATCACAGTTATTAGTAATACTTCACTTCCTTTAACTGAAAGAACTGCTATAATCGAATATCAATAAGGGTGAAAACTCACATCCAGTGATGACAAACTAAGAGCCAGCACAGTATGCTTGTGTTGTTGGTCCACAGCAAGAACCAACCTCAGGTCACCACTACCAATCACTAAGAGTTGATCACAATTTACATGGATATCCAGATCGCAGCATTTCATGACTTCCCCATTGCGAGCGAGAATTATTTGGGAACACGATGTTGCAAACAGAGTTGAGACTCCTGAAAAACAAGAGTTGTAATACAAACTTTTGCTTTGCACCTAATAAACAGGAGCAGGATTCCATCAAAGAACCAAACAGTTGTGAAAAATCACAGGATGTGCGCGAAGAATAATACCCATATGCATGTGGCATGAACAAGCAATAATAGAGTGATCTCTTGTGAAGCTTTGCGCACTTGCTGCTCTGGCATTCTGATCGCAACATTGCAATTTCATTTGATGTATGAAAGATTCAGTGCAAAAAACAATTTTCTTGTGATAATACAATGCTGGGGAAAGAAATTTTACATTAGAGTATGTTGTTGTTACAGAGACCCAGGCAACAAAAGTTTATAGGGGAATATTTCCCAAAATGTGCCTACCTTCATTGTCCAAGTCTTCAAGAAGAATGGCAGCTGTTGTGATAGAACAGTAAACTGAGGGAGGACATAATGTTTTTGCATTCTTGTTACAAACAACTTCACATGTGAATCCACCTTGATCTTTTAAAATCACTTCAAAAACAAACCACTGGTATCCAAAAACATTAGTAGAGGTTTCATCTTTCCCCACCAATAAAACAGTCTTTCCAATATTTGAATCATTACCAGTGGAACTCACAGCCAAAAATGTTAAAACAGTTGTATCAAAGTTCTTATTTATTTTTAAAATGAGAGGTGGAAAAACACTATGTGGAAGTCTAACTTGTTCAATGCTAAAATCTCTGTCACCAGTCTGAACTAAGGTAGATGCGTTGCCACCCACAAAATCAACACAACAAAATCGAGGTCCATCAGTGAGATAAAATGATGTGTCTGAAAAACTGCTAAAACCACATGTTACTTCCTCACAGATCTTTACGAACCTGCACAGGTCACGCAATTGATACAATGCCAGACGACTGGAAACAGTATCAATCAGCAACACACATGGTTGCAAAACTCTTGTTACAAAACATGTCACTCTGTTTATTTTCAATATGCTCCAATTTCCCAGAATATGTGTATCAGTAGATTTAGTACATTCAAAAATATTTTGAAAAGTTGAAAAATGATATATTTTAGCAACTAAAACACTGGTTTGTGAAGATGTTGTTGATAAACAACACTGCAACTTAATTAAATTTCCAAGATGCAAAACAGTTGTTTCTGACATGTTTAATTTCTACAATAAAACAAAAAATAATGTGATAAAACATTGTCACGAAACTACAAAGACAAGCACTTTGCAAAACATTTAGAACAATTACTTCTACTTTTCAACAAATTTACACAAAAGCAAAGTTTGGTTTCAGAAAGGACCTGCCTTTGTTCTCACAAAGAATGACACAGATGTTAATACCCAAGCTGAAATCACACAGAACAAATATGGAGAATGCATTAAAATAAACCTAAAATATCACTGTAATCAAAGGTATTGGGTTCATAGAAGAAGTCTTCCAACCAAATATTAAAATTTTTATGGAGGCTGACTTAAATGCAGTGGTAACTCATAAAAACGAAAACTTTTTTGATTCCAAACCATTTTCTACTACCCAAGTTCAAACCAATTACAGTATATAGAAATGGGGATAAGTTTTTTTGCCAACAAATGCCACTTGATATAATCTACAATGGATAATGCCATCAAAATCACAAAACTCGTAATTCATTTTACTATAAGTCTTATATGCTAAAACAGATTTTTTAAGGAAAATGTTAGGTACCTGGTATGGACCTGTAGGGACCCGATTTTCTCTGATTCTAGGGACCTGATGATAATTTTCGCTGATTCTGGGGACCCGAACCAGGTCCCAAAAACACCATTAAAAACCCCTGTGCTGAAACAATGCCAAAGTTTTAGCATGTGCTCCAGCTATCTTTGTTTAGATATGGAAAAAAATCAAGCAAATAGGAACCAAAAACAATAGTTTGCAGATTGACAGTGCAGCACCTACCACAACAGGTACTGTTTGCAGTGTTTATATGCAGCATCTGCAACATATCTTTTATGAAGTGTTCTTACAATTTAGAGTTGTACAAACATCAAATTGTAGTTTTGTTTTATAAGCCCAAAGCAATAAATCAACACACCCCAGCTCATGAACAACCCTGACTGCAGGCTACTTGGAAAAATGGTAATAGCATTGGGGGTAGCAATTAAGAAGTTAAATAAAACTAACACTTTTTCAGCTAAGTCTGTTGGCAGTGTTTTAGAATGGGTCACATAAATCATTTTAGTAGCTGATGATACTGTCTTCCAGCCATTCTGGCCCAGCCTGATTTAAAATCATAAACAGCATCTCCTAAACCAAGAAGCAAAAATCTGATGAGTGCCTCAAAGTTCAGATATGCCCAAGTCTAACAATTTGTGTTTAGCTCATCATACTGTATGTATAGCTGCATAACATTTCTTCCATCATGTTACACCGAACAACTGAAGGCAGACCTCTTGACAAGTTTCAAGACAAAACCAAACACATATGTGACCAATGGAATTAACTACATTAGATGTGTGTGTACACAATCACCAAAGGGACACATTGCAGAGCTATGATTTTATGAACAAATGAAGAAGTCTACAACATTTAATTTGCATGCCACCAAGATATACAGCAACAGAGAAAAGCTTGGTCAACTTGCAGACAAAAGAATCACATGCAGTAACACAAACTGGACACAACTATTCTCAAACCACTCACGCCAATTTTGTGAATGACATAGCTATATGTCATAAACATTATTACATTGGAATATAGTAAATGTTATTGTTGCAGCTCACGTTTCTCCAATACCAATTTGCTTAAATTGGCATCATATATACATAAATCATTTTTTGACAAAAGTTTTTAAACCATGTAAAACCGATGCCTTAACTTGGCTAATATAAAAATTGCAGTTGGCTTGGTGATTTAAATCAAAACATAGCACTTTATTACTGCACTTTATCAACAATGAAGTGAAAGGTATAACTTAGAAAAAGTAAGCAGAACACAGTAGCATCAAACTTCAGATCCATATGAAGCATTCTTGATGCTTAAACACTGATTAACAACGTTGAGCAAGTTTTGATTCTCTAGTGCAGCAGCAACACGTTCTTTATCAGCCAGTTGCTTGTTAACAGCCTTCTCTGACTGGTGTGTTCCAGGTGCTATTTCAACAAGAACTTTGAATCTTGGTGGCAATGTGCGCAACAGACGCACTCGAATGGCCAATCCAATCAGTGTTGCCATGCTGCAGTGTGGAATTGTGGGAGTGAACAAAACCTGCCAAAAATATAGCTTCAACATGATTTCTGTTTTAAAACCAACTCAAAAGAGTTATAGCCTCAAAAAAACTTTTAATCTCAAGAACTGCTTAATCCAAGCTATATAATTCTTTTTGCTGGGATTGATAACTTTCCAACACATGACCAACTTAGGAAGTTCATCCTTCAAAATCCAGGAAAAGGAAGAACTAGTCAACCAAATAAAAAATCTAGGAAAAGGACAATAAACTAGTTATCCCACAATTCAATGCATGTGACAATGTGCATGCCACTCTTGAAACCAATGTTGCAGTTGTTGACAAGAGATTATGGGTAACTCAATCATTTTTTGGTGTTACATATATAACAAGCTGTCAGATGTGACCACTTTTCAATACAAAAGACAGGGCATGACATGCAAACTCAATAATTCGACAAAAATAAATAATTAATAGATGCACATTATCTAAAGATGCACATTATCATTTAAAGTTTATTAAAAAAAGAAACAAACAAATTACCCTTTGTATTTTTTATCAGGCCCTGATGATGTCATCCAAGAATTACTTTGACCCCGTCTACTTTTTTCACCCAAACATTTTTCCCCAAAAGAACAGTATATAATGAGTTGTTTTGGTTAGCACTTTTGTTTAGTTGGGGCCCTTAGATACAGTCCAAACCAAAAAAACTAACAACTATGAAAGGAGTTTTTTTAATTTTCTAAAAATTTCCAACAGCCACTCGACTAGAAAATAAAAAATGCAGATTTTTCTAAAAATTTTTAAATGCAAGGGTACCTTTTTAACCCATCAGAAAGATCTCTGCCTTTCACATCTGAGGATGTCTTCACTGATTTCTAGCACAATCCGTTCATGATTTTTGGTCAATAACAACCTCAAAAGCTAATATAGTGGCTTCTCTGGGCCTTAAAAGGTTGGTTGAGTCAATGGTTAAGGTTTTCTGGTTAGTGTTTTTCGGTTAAGGTTAGAATTCTGGCTATGAAATGTTTTCATATGTTATGCTAGGTGTTGGCAAACACCATGCTGCCATCTGGCGCCAGTCCATGAAGAAATTGTTACCAGGCCTAGCAGAAACAAGGCCAAATTAGTCCAAAAGTTACTGCAACAACTAACATAAGGAACATACTGCGGGTGTCACTGATTACCACAACCCTACAGGTCAGAGTATCTTATAACATGCCAAAGGAAGCCCAGATCTCTTACTGAATCAGTGCCATGATGACATACAAGTTGTAATAAATTTGCATGTGCCAAAGATTCATTAAGGGGCGGTCTGCAAAATAATGCCTGGATGAAATTAGCCTGCAGTGCGAAAAATGCTGTCAACCCCTGTTTTATGTTATGCAAAGTTATGTACACCATTGATTCAGTACTCATTGTATTTGAACTAGGCTAATGTAGCTCCCAATTTGAGTTTTTCAGTTGAATTGAAGTTATTGCTTTTCAAAGGAAAACTTATGCTTTTCAAACATTTCTACATTCACCAAGTTAAAGGGCACCCAAGCCCGAAATCCCTAGTATATAACTCTAACTGCAGGCAATGCTAAACTATGCCCTGAATCACATGAATATGTTAGGCAACATGACAGGTTGGCTCAGCATTAGGGACGGATATTTCAAAATAGTCAACCATTCCAGAATTATTCCAGAATAGCTAAACCAAATCCTATTCTGTTTTTTTTCCTACAATATGTTGCACCTGAGAATTACTTTAAAAAAACACCATCAACTCATAAACCAAGGAGGCCCATACAGCATATATACTTTCCTTAATCCAACACTGGCAATCTACAATTTATCACTTTTCACACACAAAAATACATTTTCACAACATTGAACAACAATTTTAATGTAGTGGTGCATTTTTACCAGGCAAAAGTGGGTCTGCCAAGGAAGGCCACATTTTGATATAATACTTTTCATAATAAAACTCATTTTTCTAGGCTATAGGTGTCCTCACACCCAATCAAACTTGGCTAGTGGCCTACTTATTTTGATAGTGGTATTGGTCACATCAGTGAAACGAGAGATCGACTTATGCATCGGAATGCCAATATATATCACCCGATATGGTGATGTTGCTGATGTATCATGTCAGCAAAATTCCATCAATATATATCAGGATCATTTGCTCATAAAAAACACTACACTGTTGTTCTGCACAGAGTGTTCACAAACTCAATTGCTACTTCATCTTTGATTGATTAACGCAAATTCACTGTCCTGTTCCTACAGTGTGCAGATCTCTTGACTACATCAAGCAGTGTGTATTATTCAGATGGCTGTGCTACTGCCTAGATGAATGGCTCTATGATGTAATATTCGCTCACAGGTTTTTGCGTGGCAAGTAAGCCAATGACTGTCTCTGAACAAATCAGGGTATGTACTACAGTGGTTGACTCGGTGACTGTGATATCTTTCTACAGTGGTTGATCTGATCTCCATCAGTTAAGTAATATCTTTCAACAGTGGTTTGAGTATTGCAAAAGTATCAGTATCGGTTATTGGCAATGAAATATGAATAACATCGGTATCAGCCCGAAAAAACCTTATTGGTCGAGCTTTAGTCATAACACTCAAGAAAAGATTTCTAGGTTATCACTGGTCACAGCGCATTTATTACATCACAGTCACTTGTTCCTGCGAACCTGGTGCTGAAAAGATATGTAGCAGCTTGTCAAATACTCAGCAAACACCTGCTACACAGCAAGGAACTGTTAATCCATACATGCATGGACTTGTAAAACTGATGCTGACAATCAGCTGCACAACTGTGTCTGTGTAACACTGTCTCTACAGATTCTTAAGAATATACTTGCGTAATCACTACAAAGAATGCTTGAGTAAAGTTGTTCTGATTTTGCATCGTGATGTAAAAATGAATTATGAAAAAGTATGGAAGACTTCTTGCATGACAAACAACGTCGTCAACTGCTTATATATTCCAGTAAAGCTCTTTTTTAAATACAATGCTTGACTGAGTATTTTGTTCAGACAATGCGATGATATTTTCTGAGGCTAAATGTCACCTTTCATTATGAGAAATTCGTCATGAAAATATAGCTTCCGTGGAAACAAACCAGCATTACTTGGCATGGCATTAAAATAGGTGTAACCTTATTTAATCCTGTCATAGGCGTAACCTTATTTAATCCTGTCATAACCTAGCAAGTGCAAACAGCAGATAAAACTTAGGCCTAAACTGCAAAACAAAACCATCACAACTTTTATACTGTGTTCTCTCGTCATGAAACAAAATGTTATAAATTAGCTCTGCATGTGCCTGGCTGTGTACAACAGAGTTTTGATAGTATCTAGCACTGACCAAATAGCAGACTCCGAAACACTTGCATTTGATCCACAGATCAATGTAGCTTGTTCCATATTATTGTGTAGGCACATTTTTGGCAAGGCAGCAATGTAATTGTTTTGCAATAATTACATACAACATTAGAAAGAAAATGCTGTTGCCTGTTCCAAATCACCCGCTGTGACACAACTTAACCTACGAGGCGACTCTAGTACGCCAGGCTTTAATTAATATAAAATCACAGTTAACATCTGCAGAAACAAAAAGCAGTGTCAAGAACACGTAATAGCGACAAGAGGGCTTGCTCAACACTTGCCATGAAATACAAATGCTAACTGCCCCAAGCTGTCGTGGCAGCAATCACTGTTCCGCAAATAAACAAATTTAGGGTGAGGCAACAACACACGAATCTCCACACCCGCATTAGACACCTGCAGTGGCAGTGTCTAATATTTGATTGGCATTACTGCTGATTGAGTACCTATGGCACACAGGGGCCTGTGATGACAGTGAAGCGATGCACCGCTAATATAGTGCAATATATAAAGGTTTTCTAAATGTCTGCATGTTAACAATGATCACAACTTGGTAGCAGTTAATTCTGCATTGGAAAAATATCTTTTGGATGAAGTTGATGTGGCAAGTTATACAAAGATTGTTTCAAGCCATTGCAAGCAAAGGCAACTGCTCATTCACAGTTTTTCTATCTCCAGGCATTTTTCTAGCTGACACATCACCAAACCACTACAACTGGTTTTAAAACATGCAGGAAACAATGCATGTAGTCAGTTAATAACTGCAGAAATCACTGCGCATGTTGGTGTCTCAAAAAAGCTAATGTGGTGTAAAATGTCAGTGCATGCACAATCATGCTAAGGATCCACTTGCCCATGTGGTGTAAGAGGAAAACGAAGGTAGTGGACTGAAAAAATGTTTGGGCATGAGTACTTAGTGCTCTGTTTGCACTTGGTGCAAGAGAAAAACACATGTGAATGGCCTGAAAAAATGTTTGTGCATGCATATCCAAAATGCACTTAGTTCTCTGTTTCCACATGAAGCAAGAAAGAAATGCACATGAATGGACTGAAAAAATCATGTCTGTGCATGCATGCGCAGTAATGCTCTGTTTCCATGCAGTAAAAGAGATAAACGCATGTGAATAGACTGAAAAAATGTCTGTTTGTTCACGTTAACTTTTAATGTGGTGGTAACAAGTATACTGCTATTGCTAATGTTGTGAAAGATCTAAATCAAACCCAATTACCCAGTTCAAACTAGCATTTTGGATACGGATAGTTCAGGATCTGAATCCTTCTAGATTTGGTATTCCTAAATGCCCATCTCTACTCAGCATGCCTAACTGTAATCAGCTGCTTGGAAGTTGACCTTGCCTAGCTATAGTAAACAACCTAGCCTCTGCCTTACATAAAGGCAGTGGCTATAGGTCTGCTGGCGGACCTTCATTTTTGAAAAATTATTCATCCACCACCTGTCATGTGACAATAATGCATGGCGAGTGCGCGTTAGACTGCCATACACTAACCTTGGTAGTAATACACAAAACATAAACCCTAAACCTAAACAAAAAAACTAAAGTCTAAACCTAAACCTTAAACCCAAACTTAAGATACTGTAAAAACAAAAGTCTTTAAAACTTTTGAAAAAGTAAATGAAAACCGGTCCATAAGGAATATAACCACTACCACCAAATGAACAAAAGCTGCGATGGTGAGATCAGAACCTAGGCTAAAACCACTCGCACAGCAGANGTAGATGCTTCTTCTCGATTACGAAAATGGTGCCACTAGTGTGACTAACACAGTATTTTGTTTGAACTTTGTCTCTGCTGGCAGACCTATAGCCACTACCTTACATAAAACTAGTCTAGAAATTGTGACAGTTGTCAACATGTTTAGGACAGGCAACTAAGATAGCTTCTTCATTTCTTGCAAAACATGTATGTATTGCGAGTAATTGATCCCAATGCAATATCTATGGCTGCGACCAGGTTTTCAGGGAACAGCATCCAAACAGTACTGTATTCCAATAACTAAGGAACAACGAATGTTATGTACACTACAGCTGCTGAGTTACTTTACTTACCTCAACAATGTTGTTTTTATCATCCACTTTAACATCATCTTCATTGACCACTCGTAAGTCTTCGAGCGTAAGAGGATGCTCCGGGTCGTTGATGTCTCTGATCAAATCAAATATTTCCCGAGCATCAAATGGGTCTCGAATGTTATTGTCCAACTCAGATGGATTCGGATTGCGAATTCGCGGGGTAACACTTTGATGAATTTGCGGGTTGATATTATCTTTCTCGGGCATTTTCTATGAATTTTATCAGTGATCAATCCTAAAGACACGACCTTCCGTCTAACTTATACTATGTAACAACCTAAAATCAGGTTTTCTTGTCGCAGTTCTCTCTCACCAGCGGCAACCGAACCACACGGCATTGCACAAACTCACAAAAGCCACAAGTTCGACAAAATGATGCCCAGTGTTGCTCGTGCATTCATGAAGAAGCCACATAAAAAATTGTGAAAAACTGTGTTGCATTGATTGTAGTACAGTACTATAGTTACAGCATTCCTTCACTCAAAAGTAAACACACATCAAATGTGAAGGTACTTTTTCACTTATCTTCGATTCTCACTGATGATAATTTTTTAATAATGGAAGCGAAAAGTCAAGTTGAAACATCTGACTGAAAGTTATTAAAAGTAACTTATTTTAACCTTAAATAGTAAAGATCAAAAATAAAAGCCCAGTCGCTGTACTAAAAACTTTCGCCTACTTCACTGAAAATCAAAGTGATGATTGCTAGTTGCTACAACCAAGAAATTTTCAGATCGCTTTTAGGTTTTGATCTCAACCATTGCAAGTCTCTGTGTCGAGGTTTGCAATCCTTACTCTTGATACTGTTGAATCTATTCTTTAAATACTCCATAGAAAGGCCTGTAGCTTGGTACCATTGTGTAGCACAATTTATTCACTGTTTTTTGCATTTCCTGAGTAGGAGAAACAGTGTTGTGTAGTGTTGCAGTTGACTGCATCGCCTTGAACTAATGAGGCAAGCACAAGAGAGAGATCGCATTTCAGGGCATTAACTAACAGGAAAGCAACAAGCAGCGATAGAGCTCCTTCGACGAGTTCACTCTATTACTACTAGGTTGCACTATCATTATATAGGGATAAATGAACTACGATAATTCGCTTGTGGTGACTGTCACAGTGACTTGTAACTTATGGGCACCATCTAGCGGTGACCAATTATTTACATGTGGCGCCATCTACCTGCTGCCACAGTAGGAAAAAAAGCGTAACAAAAAACCCTGGTGAAAATGCACATTATTTCACTAAATGAAAAATGGTGAGCGCAGATGACCTTCTTGAGTAATTTACGCAAACGTTTGGCTAAAACAACAAATTACCATGTCTCGAGTCTCGGTCTACATCCCGAACATTCATGTCTTGGTCTCGATCATTTTTAGGTCTTGGCTTTTTGACGAATTCTCGGTTTTGATCACGAAGTCTTAGGCAAGTGTCAGTCTCAGGGGCGTAACAATTGGGACAAGAAGGGAACAATCCCCGAGCGCCAAATCGCTATGTGGCCCCAAATCACTGCAGGGTATCCGAAAAATCCTCTAACAATGTCACAAGTACTTTGTACAATAGAATGCATTTGCTTCCGAAAGACCTTTATATTCGAGAGTGATGGAGTCTCGAGACTTGGTCTCGAGAGTGATGGAGTCTCGAGACTTGGTCTCGAGACGTGTCTCGAGACCGTTTCTTGGAGTCTCAGTCTCGAAGGTCTCAGGTCTCGTCCCGGTCTCGAAGGATTTCGGTCTCGGTCTCGAGTCTTCGTCTCGAGACTTTGCATAGGTTAGTTTTTGTGAAGTTTTGCAAGGAGTTCCTTAAAAAAACGGTTTTAAAAAATGAATGTTCAAAATTTAGCCGTTCAAAGATGTCAGTGGCTAAGCTGTCTTTCTGTGTTGTTATGTTATTTGCGAGATGGAGAAAACAATTTGCCCTCGACCCCGTTTAAAATTTATACTGAATTCAATAAAAAATGTGCATGCACCAATGAAACCGCAGTGCGTAATCTCTGCAACGTGAGGTTGGGACTGGGAGTACTTCGCAAACGACTATCTTTGAACTGTTTTTCCAGGCGTTTTGTTATGAAACCCATAGGCATAGGCGGATCCAGGATTTTTTTAGGGGGGGGCCTCAATGACGAGTTCATCCGGATGTGTACTGACTGCATAGCAGTGAAGACCCAACTGCTCAGGTAACTTTTTTTAACAAATACGGTTGATAACCATACATATTTTGGCTAAATTATATTCTCACCATTACCCAGGCTTACTGGGACGTTTACGGAGCAGAAGTAGCCTCCAATACAATGCAGAAATTATTTCTCAAAGTGATCTAGCTTACTCAAAAAAGTAAGCTGTTAAATGTCCGAAAAGTTTCATTATTAGCAAAACAAACACAGGCCCACGCCAAAAAACGCGTGGGGCAGGCATAGAAGTGACACAAAACTACACTAAGAAACTTGTAATGCCGCCAGTAACCTTTGTTGGCAGTCTGTACAAGTTCCATGCCTTATTGTTTTTGAAATTTGCATATGTTCATGACGTTCGGACTTGAAAATTTGTTTGCTTTCGGAAAAGCTTCCGAATTTTATTGCATATAAACCAGAGGCGTAACGAGGGGAGCAGGGGGGCACAATTCCCCGGGAGACGAATCACTGCAGGGGGACCAAAAAGTACCAAACAATGTCATGAGCACTTTTTCAAAACAGTAGGCCTTCATTTTCTTCCGAAAGACCTCAAGTTCGAACATGTGGGCGGCAAACTTATTTCTTGCCCCAGGCGCCATCTAACCTCGTTACGCTCCTGCACAATGCACGTAACGGTTGTCTAGCCAAAATGTCGAAATTTTTTTACAAAAATACCTGCCCATCAGTGACAAACTATCAATCACATAATTTTAAAAACAAAATGCTGTTGATTGTCGAAGTCGTTTGACCAGAGCAAATAACTTCAAAATCGAAAAAAATGTATATTATTTCGAAAACAAGCACAACTTTTCCTCCCACCCAAAAATTGCTTGGGTTACGTGTAGAGATAAACATACCAAAAAAACAGAAAGCAATAATTATGCTGGCATTTTGCCCTGGAAGGTGTTTATAACATCACAAGGGCATTGGAAATGATCAGACAATATTTTTTCTACGTCACAGCGGGAAACGTGAAGTTTGGTATGACTCAATGACCAAATTCTCATCCATGCAACTTTTTGTACGAAGCGGGACTATATCTCGGTAACGCAACTTTAGCAATACTGTACAGCAGGCTGAAAACAAATTATTAGAGACAGCAGAATATTGGTTGATAAAAAGCATCTGATTTCGTGCTGAGCTGAACTTTTGTCCAAACACTGTTGCTGGCAGGCAGGATGGTATTACTAAAAAAAGAGGTGTGGGAACACCGTTCCCACACCAAACATAAAGCAAGATTGATTCACCTACAAGAATTTCCACACTGGATCTTCCTGTTTCGCTTTAGTGCTGCGGCACCATACACGAGATAACTTGTTATTTATTCATTTATGCTGTTCCAGGCGCTACACGTAGAAATTGAAATGAAAAATCAAAATCTTCCAGTAACGTTACTTGCGCAAAAAGCTGCGGGAACGTCGTTCCCATGTGTTGCCACCCCATTACACCCCTGCTGGCAGGTCTGATGCTAATCAGTAGTTATCTTTAGCATAGCCTGCAGCTAATCTAGCTCGCTTCATTTTAAGCCTACCTGACATGTAGACTACGTTTTACGGTTAGGTTTGCCGTTTTGGAATTTTCGCTGTCACTGAGCGCTCTAATCTAGCCTGTAGTGAACTACATTGTAAGTTCGTTGTAGCGTAATTTCAATGCCCTCGCTTAACTACAGTAATGATATGAACTGTACTCATTCATAAAAGTTTGAAGGATAAAATACTACGATCTGCAACTTAACTTTTGTCCACAGTCTGCTCAGTCCCGTCGCCACGGGGGGACTTTGGTGGGCTTAGCCACCCAAACAAAGCTCCAAGCCCCGCAAATTGAAATGTGAAACACTATAAATCAGTGGTTTTTGTCCATTTTTAGAACATCAAGTACCCCCCGCACAGACGCAAAGTTTTCCTATTGAAAACTTTCTAAGGAAGGTTCTGAATCTGCTGCTTTTTCATCTTTTGTCCACAAGAAGCCCAATCTTGCCCAAATGAAACAATAGTTATAAACACATACGTGCGCAGTGGTATGGCCAGCCCAAAATTTTGGGTAGGTCAAAATGTTTGATTTTAGGCGAGCAACAGTATTTTGTTTGGGATACTGCCTCTTAAAGCACAAACTGACTAGATATTCTAAAAAACTTGGAAGGGTCATGGCCCCCTGCCCTCTGGCTACGCTTATGTACGTGCGTTTATATAACGTATATGTAATGTAAATACTTCATGTAAATACTTACGTATTTATCTAACATTGGGGCCATATTTTTTTCATGTAAAAACGTGTTCATTAGAACTTTCATTTATAGTGAAACAAACACATTCCGACTGCCCAAATTGAGCAATATAAGCTTTGAATTTAATATTTTCGTCCTTATCCCTGTGCAAGCAATGGTTTATTTAACACTTATAGAGCTGGTCTATGGTATAATCACCCCAATGGACGTTTATGTGTCGGAAACCATCAATCAAAAGACGTATATGAAAAAATTCCGGGGGCTTCAGCCCACCTAAGCCCCCCCCCTGGATCCACCTATGATAGTCTTATACAAAAGAGGTGGGAGAGTGCCAAAAAGTTTCTTTTTTGAGAAGCCAAATAAAACCATGTCTTTTTTCGAAGTGCTTTTCAAAGCACTCTGTTAAAACACGCCGGTGAAGACTTTTTAAGTTCAAAAATGCCTCGGAACTCTCTTGAGGAAACGTTTTGCTAATAAGAGTTTTATACAGAGAGAAAATATTGCCTCATGGCTGACCAGTTACTTTCATGTACTGCTATAGGCTTTATGGCCTTTCTGCGTTTTCTAACCGACATGCGGTGTTGCGAAAGCCCTTAGTGTGGCAGCAAAAACGGGAATTTGGAACAGTTGTGAATATCAGTTTAACGTAAAAATATGGAAATTATGAAAAACTTGAAAATATAAAAACTTGACAATAAAAAATAACAAATCTAGGAATTATACATAAAGCCATAAAATCAGCAGGAAGGAGCTACACTGTTTCACTGTTGGTCAACTGCACCGGTAATCCCGAACTTCACTCATTATTCTGCAGCATGCTGCATCCGAACAATCCCTGTCGAAAACATCTAATACTTTCTTTTTATCAGAGAAAGAAAAAATCTTCAATACAAAGGCAATCGTTACCTGCAAAAGACCTGCTGCAGTTGAAAAAAAAACTGACAAACTACGCGCATTTTTCTCTAAGTACAACAAAAAAGCAAATCCAAGTTGCTTCGGGGCTTCATTAGTCCTGTGCTGTGCACTTTGTTGTCGCCATGGAAAACATATCGAATCCACGGTGCCAACTGATTCACATGTAATGACAAAAAATGAAACTTTTCCGCTGAACCACAGCCTAGCATATGCCAGCTATGCTATTTACTTGGCCATACATACGTGCATATGTAAAGAAGACAGAAAAATAGGAAAAGTAATGACGAGAAGGGTGGCTAACAAGTAGAGAAAGCAAGATCCATAATCGAGAAGTAAAAGCAAGACCCCTTTCAGTTTGTGAGTATTTGAATGTGATGTTCAAGATGCTTTATTATTCCTTATTGTTATAATAAGCATGATACATGATTTTCTCTCATTTTATATTGTTGTAAGCGAATGTGAAGAGTGGAAAGAAGAAGCATTTTATGGTCGGCCCCGGGCAACAATAACATCGCTATACGCCACTGCAGTTGAGCATGCGGTGGGATATTACCTCGCAGGTTAAAAGAGTAAACCTAATTTGTGCCAAAAAAAGTCTATGAATCTAATAGGCCCAAATGTGTTTTTCTTTGCGTCAACAGTAGAATCACGAGCAACATTTTAAAAACTTGTTTTGGACAGAGTGAGCAAGTTTGGATGGATGAAAAATTAGTTACAATATTGCGTTTTGAAATTCAAAGTAGTGCTTTCGTTTTACTAAATCTCTAAATTTAGCAACTATTAGTTCTAAATCTTTGGAGAATTCTTAATCAATTACTTGTCGTGTGAGGAGAAAAGTAATTAGGAAAGGTGTAGGTAACGTTACAAAAGATGGCAAAGCGTTGTTACCCAAAATACACGAAATATGTGGCGAAGAAATTTGAATGTCAGTGCAGATGCCCAGTGTTAAAATAAAAAGAATGTAGTGAAACAGGCAAGTGGTAGATAGTAAAAAATTTTACTATCTACCACTTACCTGTTTCACTACATCATTGGCAAATGATATGAACGACAAAACACCTTGGCAAAAAATTGAATGATGGAAAGCAACCTTTCCTGTGGAGTTACCACTTTACTGTGCTGCTGGGGCTGTATACACTCGCCTACATCGACTGTGCTTGTTTTAAAATAAAACGTAATGATTCGCCTCTTCTCCACTTTCTCAA
>JGI24022J15233_10001945_pt1 | contig 18479 bp, 10 predicted proteins | sample Ectturendosymbi2_FD_15233 | JGI IMG/M metagenome (IMG submission 15233) | reverse complement strand
AGAAGAAGATTCCAAAATACAAGGCAACAATTCGCCAAAAAAGTTTTTAAAAAATTTTACGGTTGAAATGCAGTTTGTTTTGGAGAGCTGTGCTTAATTGCGAAGATTTCAAGCTCTCTGCTTTAAATGCAGTTAGTCGCTATTTTATTTTCCCATATACACATTTTGGGAACTCCATTTAGGAAAACTTTAACAGCGTAGAATATTTTCTAAAAATGGTTGCTATGGATAGTAGTTAATTTATTTTAGGGGTTAACGTTGGGAATATAACCACTACCGGATCACTTTGTATTTCTGTTGCATTGCTTTTTTGAGCTTCGTACAGAATAAAAACGCTGCATCGTCATTTTTGTGTTGGAACAACTGATTCCATGTCCTTAGGCAAATTTTAAGCTAATGTAAATGTTTGAAAATGATCATTCATTCCCATCATCACGATTTTCATATATTCGGGACTGATACTCCAATCAAACAAGTTCAAATACGAAGTTTAATGCTCGCAGAAGGAAGCAACGTTAAGTTATCTCTATCATCGTTTACGAACATGCCTTTTGTGTTTCTAGCACTTTGTTCGTGGTGGAACAAAAACTACTTTAAAATAGTGTTTCACCTTTGCACCGATTTTTGTTGATGATTCGATGAAAATATCTTTTGCAGGATCTCAGAATGGTGGGAAATAATTATCAATGTTATATGTACTCAAACCCTTCTTATGTCAACACATGTTTCTCCATCATTGCCGCTTGGGCAATTGGACAAGGGGTAAGATCAAACTAATCCTAAGCCATAAAAGACGGATATAAGTTACTGCTTAACCAGATTTTACAGCAAGCGGTATGATCACACCAATACTTTCTGCACAAGCATAAATACGATCACTATTGAAGTTTGTTGAAGTAAATTAATCGCCTACAGATATGATTTCCTGAACTTTTAGGATGTTTCGAAGCACCAAGAGAGTAAAGATGATTGAAATTTATGTTTGCAGAAGGCATGCTTGGAATAACATGAACTTTGTTATAATGCAACATGAAGACATATACCTTTAATTTTGGCGCATTGTTAATCTATTTTCTTTTCAAATGTTTGCAATGTTTACTGAAACTTTTGAGAACTGTTTTGCAAAATGTTCACTATACAAATCAAGTGATATGCCAGTCAAACTTTTTTCTATTAAATTCATCTTGTTTGTGAACGTTGCAATAGGAAATAAACCATTTGGGTTTGGAGTACTGATAAATCTTTTTTTTTTTCAAAATTGTATTTGTTACAAATGAACCCAACATTAAACAGCTTTGTTTCTTGATTGCTTTCACTGATTTGACCAAGAAAACAGATTGGAAACTCGAATATAAGACTAAAAATCACATTACTGAAAGTTTGTTTGATCAAAATGCATCAGGCAATTTTTGCTGTAGGCCTAATACTGTACTTGCAAAATGGTGTGCAAGTTATGCAAGTAAGTCTGTGAATGATCAGGGCTCGAAAAATATGTGGCTTCTTGAATTTCTTCAAAAAAAACACAAAATAACATTTATATTAACGTCGACATTTCTTTTCTTCTTGTGAATGCTTGCTTTATATAAATAAGCAAACTTTATACGTAAGCTGTATATGTATATGCATAGGCATTCGTGTTACCATCAAAAGTTGGCTTTCCATATGGAACTCTCGACTCTCCACGATATGTTATATTGGAAACTCATTATGACAATCCAAACCACAAAGGTAAATGTTATATTTAGTTGAAATTTGTTGGCAGTTCAGTTTCGTTTATATAAAGCTTTTGAACTCCTTTCCAAGTGGTCCACAGGCGTCTATCTCCGCTTTTGCGCCCTGGGCCATGCGGCTGGTTTCGCACTAGTTGAAAATCAAAGGAAGCATCACGCTTGAACCATTCCTTTTCACCAATCCTTAACGGTAACTTCGAAAGTTATCGAACCAAACCAGCTTTGTTTGAATGTTTTCAATCACCTGAACCACCTGACCAGTCATCAAAATGCAGCTAGCGGTGGACGCCGGCGCTGTTATTCGTGCTGTGTGGGAAGAGCTATCCTTCCGATTCAAGCAAAGGAAGTGTGCCCATTGCCTGGAGATGATAACATGACGTTTTGAACAAATGAAACTTGTAATTGGCTTCTCCTTGATAAATCGTAGTGGATAGATTTGACTGATGCTAGATACTGTAGCTTTATGTTTAAAGATATTTGCATTAATAGGTTATTGTCTTCAATTTCTGCAGGCACGCAACTATGGGGGGGGCAATCGATCAATTGTTCCCCACCGAAATTTTCAGAAACTTTTATAGCAGTTAGGTTCAAAACCAAGTTACAATTATTTTTCCCCACGTGAAACTATCAGCTGGGTGCGGCTTTGAATCCCTGTCATTTTTTTTCTGTTTCGATGAAGAGAAAACAGTTCATATTTTTTCCAGGAACATTAGCGCCAAACTCGAATCTTCTTGATCGGTACAAGTTCTTTATTCACATTGACATCATGTGTGAAAGTAACCTAAGTGAAGTAAATAGTGCTTTATTCTAGGCCTATGCTATGTAGGCTAAAGTTGTCTGCAACTGGGCATGCTGATATGTACCTGTCCCACTTGCATCTGCTAATGCCCAGTGACAGCGTGCACCAAAATGTTTGATTCATGCTTAGGGTCTGCACTCTACTTCTCGCCAATCCCATAGTCTTCATGTTTTTCTGACCTAAGTAACAGGCAGTCGTGATTTTGTGCGAAAGTATGCATCACAAATATTTCGGTTAAGTGCACAGGGGCGGGTACGCGGGGCTGTTGGGGGCAACATATGCCCCAAAAAACACTTATTGAGCCCCATTAACGGGGCCCGGTGCCCCTTTTTAATTGCGCCCCATTTGGCGGTAGTTATTGATGCTTGCACCTTACATAACTTCAAAATCAAACACAAAAGAACAGAACAACAATTTATTTGCCATNACGCCTGATTTAATGGGAAGAACACAACTGTTTATTCGGAAACTAGTACTTTAATTATAGGCTTTGTTGAAGACAACGCACATTGCAAAGCAGTTTCACATTCCAGTTTGTTACGAGATTTTGTTTTGCACGCTTTGTTTTTGTTATGTCGTTAATAATCAAATGATAATAAATCGATTAAATATTTTTTCAACATTATATCCTTTGCCATACTCGCCCTCCATTTCGAACATTTGCTGCCTCCCAGTTTTAGATTTCAGGTTCTAAACTAAGCAGAACACTAAACAATGCTTTACACTCTGTTGAACAGAATTTACGAGCGGACTTTCACCCAGTCTCTATTATCGAATAGTGTCAAAAATGTTACAGTATATTTGCCTGTTACTACTAAGGTTCCATTATTTTTCCTGCGTGAAAATTGCCCCTCTTTACCCAGGTAATCACATAGGCAATCGCTTTCGCTGCCACAGCATGGTTGTCGGTTTGTGCTGGGCTGTGCGCAGTTGGTCTGTTTTTATTACAAATTTATTTTCTAATGCCTGATGACAGCATTGGAGAAAAGGCAATAGTGAAAATAGGAATACGATGTGGAAAAGTCATATCTCACTCAAGATTCTAGCAAACTCATAGGCAGCTTCTGCAGGTAAATGGTCATATACTGGACAGATTTTGCAGAGATAAGCGTTGCCTTACTCAGATCGTGCTACTGAGCATTTAAACAAGGAACTGTTGAACGTAGCCAATCTCCTTCCCAAACTGATGAACTACAGTATCTGATTTGGTATTACGATTACTGGGAAAAGTTTGCTTAACTGTGTTATCAGCGCTGAGTTTTCAATGCATATCACGAAATAGCACAAGTCTTTCTGTTCTGCTTAACATTTACGTTGCGATATATAGTTTGCCTAAGATAACGACATGATATATGTGGTTTGTAAAGTCCGCAGCCAATATCCAGCTTGTTTGTTATTTAGCTCCCTCAAATGACAACAGAAAAACAGTACATCGATAAACAGTTAAAATATTTAGGTTGGCGACGTTTCTGGAGGTGTTATAGACACAAATCTGAGAAAAATGCTTTTAGCCAGACACATCACAAGGAAAAAGGTTTGGATGATGTAATTAATGCAAACTGATAGAGATTGGACTGTCGGTTTCACGCTTCTGAGCAGCGTCACAGCATTTTTCAAAACCTGGCTAGCGGGATGAATGTTTATTTCTTCACATCAGGAGTCCACTGTCCGAGCAGGTTAGCATTATTATCAAATTGAATTAGAATTCTAGTGTTATAGGCTGGGTTAAATGTATTTTAGGGTATCATATTTTAGGACAAATTTGAGTCCATCATGCGATTGGGAAATTGGTTGTAATGATAGCCAGCACAGCTACCTGAAATGAGAGTAGTGTCATAGCAAATGCTTTTTGTCATTTGTTTTGTTTTCGAAATGTCGCATCAGAAATAAACATGATTTCCACGTAAATGCAAATGAACAATCGTTTGTCTGGAAACATGATAGTTATTTACCTCTTTACTCGAATCCTACCGTTGGACTTTAGTTGTCACTTGTGAGTGTAAAACGAATCGCTCTACTTCCAACCAGGTCGGGAATAAGTTTCAGATATTGATTTTTCTGATCTCGGTTCGAATAGCCAAAATAGTGGCAAACGCTAGCGTGCAGCATGATTTACGTTTGGCAATATCTTTTAGATACTTTTTATCGATGTAGGAGATTGTTTGAGACACCAAAATTCTTCTTATTTACTGTGCAGCTTGCGAAAACCGCTTTTTTAACCCGTTTCAAAAGCTTTGTGAATTAATGATGCAAGGCGCTATTAAACTGGAGTGATTTCCGGAAATATCACGTAGTTCAACTAACAAAGATAAAGTTTCCTGGCCTACAAAAAGGAGCCAATTTTTTGTGTTACCTATACGTTTTCATAGAAAAAATCTTTTGGCGATACCCATATGACTGCCCCTCCCAAAATACCTGGATTCTGCCACTGTAAGTACATAAATGGCTTTGTTTCAGTAACAGAGAAGTAGTCCTTTGACTTATTGCGTTGCATTCATTCACGCTTGTTAAAGTTAGTGAATGATAGGATTTTATACAGAGCTTCGTTGTAAGCCCGCCTTCAGACGAATACAGTGCATGCATATACATTCACAGAGTTTCATTTCTATTCTTACTCACTGTTTCTCCAGCTATAGGCTGTGTAGTGCTTCAAAGACCGGAGGAAAGCACCCTTTTCCTGTGTGGTAGAATTCTGTAATACGATACCATTTCTTATAACTGACCGGTAAAAGTAAACGCTGGGGCGCGTAAATGGGATTCTGTATGAAGACGCCTGAACATATATGGTCGTAGCAGCAAGCAGCAATAATATTCCACATTCGATCAGGTTCGCTTTACCGGTGCAATGCTGCTGTTGACCCGCAACGAAGATAGGTGAAAACTCTTAGATATGTAGCATATACGTTTCAAAACTCCAATTCCTGACTTTGATATGCAAATACTGCTACAGTAACTCCACAGCCCGTGCAACTGCATTAACATATAAATCTAACGAAAATTAATTGATGATATTTATATTGACTTGAGCTTACCTGTTTTTCAGATATTCGGGATACCTCTGGACTTCGCTTCATTTATACGTCAGAGTTAAGAGAACATGATGCCGGCATATTGGATATCGGACACATTGTAACAGGCTTTGAACACATTATTCCGCCTGGATCTGAATCATTTTCATCCTACGGAGAGTGTGATGCAAAGTGTTTAGCAGCGGTAAGCTTGCATCAAGCGTCCCATGAAAAAAATCAGAAAATAAGAATTATCGCAAACTTTAAATTTTACTGTCTTTGTGGAAAGTGTTTTATTTGCTTCAAGTAATGCAAAACTAGGTAGCAGTTAACGGTCAAAGGCTGTTTCAGAAAAATAACAAATACATAAAATCTATGGAATGCCACACTTCTCCCTAAACATTTGTTCTGTAATTCGTGGACTGCAAATGACCTCAAATTTCACTAAACCGATTGTGATACAGAAGCTGCAACGTGGCACTTTAACCATCAGCACAAACGCATAAAACACTGCCAGTGCATAGAGACAAGGCATTGCATTTCACGATACCAGCATTAGCTCGTCGAAGGAGTGGCAAACGAATCGAATTACGGTTTTTCAAGCTTGTTAGTGATGGAAAGAATGTTTACACTCTGATCCACTTTTGGTAAATACAATATTATAAGGATTAAGTTTTTTCAATTGAAAGTGTTTCGGAGATCAGAGTAAAACATGAAATGCAAGGTGGTGGCTTACACGAACTTAATGAAGACATTTGGATGTTTACACACAATATAGAAACTTTCGAGTTGGTTCGCTCGTATTTTTTTAACTAAAGATGCAGGGTTGTAAGAATTAATTTCAATGAGGTTATTTAGAAATCCGTAACATATTCAGTCTTTTCAAATTGTTTTGATCGTTTTTTGTTACTCATTGCAAAATACAGCCCAGCAATCGTGAAAGCAGACTCATGAATTTTAGTTACATTGCAATCACAGGAGACCCGTTTATAGACCTCTGATCTGTCGCATCAAAATTTATATATGTCGTTTCAAGGTAGAATTTTATTTAACTGCGGAGATAATAAAATATTTTCAAACATATAAAATATGTGTAGAAGCACATGTTCAAACATAAAAAGTTGCAGAACAAACAACTATGCCACATGATCAATGTGGTTGCTAGGTGAACTAATGTCATATGTACCACTTAATAGAACGTCAGCGTAGGTTATGTTTTGGTGACCGAGACGCTTTATTTTCTTTTCTTACTTCTTCCAAGGTTGATAAAATTATTTTGCAATAATATACTAGTGTGTTTTAAAATTTTCACAAAATAAGATTTATGTTTCAATTTCCACCTTAATGCACTAGGCTTACGCACGAGGTTTGGAGCTATTTTGCAACCTTTCAAATGAATGCAATTCGAGGGTTCTGCAATTTTAGGAAAATTGAAATATATATTAGCTATTATTATCAGGCCTAAACTGCGGTCTAGTGGTGCGATGCCCGACAGGGTTACAGCTGCTCTGGATCAATCAGTCTCTTTTATAGGCAGAGTGAGATCTTTAGCTAAGCAAAGTAATCAGTCTAATTATGGAAAAATAGCAGGCAGGTTGAAAGTATTTCTTCACTCCGGCAACACCTTGCAGTGGAACCCGACTCCAATAACCACATCCTTATATGGGGCTCTCTGCGATTGAAAAAGGCGGCCCACTGATGATTTGGCAACTCAATCACTACAATCCTTGGCGATAGTGCTTTCGATTTCTGTCAAAGCTCACACATTCTCTCGTGGAAGTTCTGCTACACACATACACACTTCTATTTACGTCAACGTAAACAAATTTCGTTTCATTGAATTTCTAACGTCATCAAACAAAACAGCCGATTTGCAATGTACTGTAGTACAGCAGTGACCTTGATCACAGCCTACAGTTTTTCAAAGTATGGTGCTGATCAGCCATTCGTTCTTCAGGGCATGGAAAGTGCAAATGTGTCGAAGATCAACATTTTTTCTGTCTTTCCCCATTCACATCTGGCAGGAAAAGCAATGTCTCTACACCATGTAAGGTAAGTGGTTACATTATATTTGGCATGTTTTCAGCAGAGGCTGTTAACAATTTTGCATGCGTTTCTACAGTACATTACAATATTTTGCAAGCTCCTGTTTTCCTTCCTATATCTGTATGCAATTATAAAAACAATGCCCGTTTAATGTTTTGGTTAACCTAATTTCGGTTTGAACCAGGGCCATAGACACGGGAGGCATTTTGGGCAGTTCTCCCCAAATATTTCTTGTGACACCCCAAAGTTTGTTGTCCTCAGAAACGTTTGTTTGCAACATATAAGAAAAACAAAAATTTTGCCCCGGTAAAAATATGCTTTGCACCCTCAAATCTCAGAACTTGGCTGCAGGCCTGACTTGAGCACGAAACCTGTAGTGTTACTTTTCGTTTAAATTTTCATTCAAATGCTTATTTCTGAAAACATTGAAAGCAATGTCGACATAACACCTACATTGGAAATACGTTCATCTGGCAGAATATGCTTTGCACGTATTGAAAGTATCCATTCAAAGATTACGGTAGTACGAGGCTCGTAAGGCCGTTCACATGCACTACAGTACTTTGTTTATATTTCACTATCAAATGGCACGAGATTGCGCTCTTCGTAATAATTAGTGCTAGAATCGTCAGCACGCCTAACCAAACTTTTGTGAAAATTACAAAAGACGCAAAGTTTTTGCTCTATAACATATTCATGACTTCACCTGCTTATAAATTGTCGTGAATAATAAAGTTTTTAGTATCAAACAACACTTCTTTCCTTGCTGGTTGTCGATCTTTGAAGATGTCGGTTAAGCAACAGACCTTGCACATGTAAGCCTACTGTTGAAAAAGGTTTGTCGCCCACTCTGATTTTTAGCGCAAAATTGCATATACACTAGAAGGACGCTGACGCGCCAATTGACGCGCTGTGGACACATAGGGGTGAATAACTTTGAAGTGGTAAAAAGAGCAGCCATGAAACTTTATGATCTGGTATCCTGTGACTATCAACTTCTTGTGGTTTTCTTCAAAAAATGTAATGTGTGCACTACCTACAATGACGGCATGCGTCAGTTGACGCAGCTGACACGGAAGTGCAAGTACTGGTTGCGGTAAGACCATGCCAAAAGCAAAATCAATTGGTACCCCAGAATCAAAAACGATTTAGCATCCACACCTCTGTACTTTTGTAACTTTTATCGTCAGTATTGTTTCTGTGACGTCAAAGCTTATCTTTTTCACATCTGGGCCACTGCACTAGCGCTACATTTGTCAGAAATGACGATGCTGTCAGAGGAAAATCAAAATCTGCTGCAACATTTTTCACTAAAATATCTATTGGATATTTTATTTCTACTACGGAAAATCAGTCGCAACAAATAATGTATAATGGGATTGGACCGAGGTTGTAAAAAACAGTTACCATATCATCTGTCACACAGGGCCGATTGCAAACTTACAATCTTCTGCCATTTCACCCTTGGCGTTCATCGTATTCAACCAGTTTCTGGCAGACCGCTCTGCATTGCTCGGAATACTTCATGTTAAGCCTATGTTGCGAAATATAAGAAAATGCGCTGTTGAGGCGGGTGCAAAACAAATCGGTGACCAAACCTGAGATGCGGCTCTTTTTGAACTGAAAAAATTCACAAGTTTGGGGTTGCTTGCGGCGTGATAGGAGGACGCAACTTCCGTGTAAAAATTTCATGGAGTAAGTCACGCCGATGTGCAATGTTCTCACATGCTATGCCTAGTAACATCAGATTTTTAGAACTTATGATATATTTCGGCTTTGATCTTAAGACAGATAGTCATAGATATCTCATCGAAAACTTCCAAAAAGTATTTTTCCTCAGCAAGTAGAANAGTACTGTGGAAGAGCAGTTGCTGCCATGCTAGGCATGATTCATCCAGTACACGGGTAATAAATCAGACAAGCTTGANGGCAGTTGACGCCGAAAACACACAGTTCGACGGGCTTTCCATGCAGAAAAAGATGACATGCAGAGTTCAGACGTGAGAGTGCCTAGTGATGTTGTTCTGAAGCTAAAGGCTAGACTTTCCAGAAGGTTTTAATGTCACTTGTGATAATTTTTTCACCTCACTTGACCTGGCACTGTGAGTTGCTGAAAAGAAGCGCAGTCTCGTTAGAACAATGCCACAAAACAGGAAATTCCAGAAGTCCAAAAAGAAAAACGATCTTTACAAAACAGAAGTGTTTCGGTTCGATAGTGAAATGCCAATCACGCTTACACCACATCAGTGCAAATAAAAGAAAAGCGTATCTATTTTGAGTAGCCTGCATCTAGATGTTCAATTTCAAGCGATGAAAATCCGAAAAAGAAACCCGACTTAGTACTGTAATACAATGACACAGTGGGAGGTCACCGCTATGATCAAACGACTTGACTGTACTCCATGACAGTAGGAACTAAAGGCGGCATGTGCAAGTCTTTTACGATGCTTGATTATGGTTTTTATCAACAGTTTGGCAATTTACAAGTTCGTCTGCCATACTAACGTAAGCTAGATTACCAAACTTACTGGAAAAGTAATCAACCGTTGTTTGACGGCAGGTGTGGTGTTGGAGTTTCAGAGGTAGATAAGAAATGCACAAAATGACAAAGGAACTGGCAGCAACAACCGTGTCGGATAAGCATCCAGCAGAAGAATTTTTCGGCCTCTGAAACTCCAACACCACACCTGCCGTCAAACAACGGTTCACGTTCTCTACTCCAAAGTGTACTATTGACACTTTTCAAAGTCATGAGAATCGCGTGTAAGGCACCGGTGCATACAAAATGTGCAAATCGTGAAATTCATCACTGCATGCACAGCGTATTCTGCATTAGTTATTCAAAAATGCCGGTTATTGAATGTAGGTTTTTTATATTTCCAAATAAAAAAAATCAGTAGAAAGTAATTTGCAAAAGAACAAGAATTTCCTTAACAAAATGTTTTATATTTCTGCAATTTGAAAAGAATTGCGTCATTTGACGCGTTTCGTCCTTCAATGGAATGCAAAAACAGCCATGATTCTGGTGTTGACTTTATGCGTGAAGAATATTCGGGATATATTTTCTAACAATAACGACCAATTTAAGCCAAAAAATTGTCACTCACTTGAAGTATATATTTCGTTGGTTTCTAGTTGTCCAAAAATCAAAAAAATGGTTGGTAATTTAATAATATTTGGTAACCTGAAAGCTACAAAAGTTCCTGTGTCATCTCTCTTTTCCAGTAATTTTGGTAATCTGAGACTACGCTATAATATTTCACTGGACTGCAGCAATAAAATGGATAGTTTTTGCGTCTCTAGCGACAATAAACACCAACAAGTGGGAAATATTTTAAGCCAGCACTGGCGTAATTCTAGAAGACTTCGACAACCGATTTGGGTCGATGACTCACTGTTGATGAAAATGCTGTGAAAAAACTCGTTACGCCAAATTAGGGTTTGTCTTTGTTATGATGATGATTGGACGTAATTTTGCGCAAAACTGCACATTGCATTGCAGTTTTCTTTAATGGAAACTGTGAATAAGCAATTAGTTTAATGCTTGGCTAGAAATATGAAATTCTAATTGCATGACGTTAAATTACCATGATTGCTACCACTGTTTGAAATATATATATTTTTTTTCGAATTAAACTTCATCTTATACAATCAGCAATATCCTGGAAATTAGAGTGCTGTTCTACAAATTTATCACGATCATTTCATTTATTGCCACAGTTTTATTTTTGGCAACGCAGAAACGGAACTGAGCTCCGCCCTATCTTCAAAGATGACAATTACGACTTCAACTACCAAGAAGGAAGAGTCCTTCTTCACGAGAGAGTAGTTGAAAAAGGAGATGTGCTTTTTACAAAATGTGATTATAGAACCGTGAACAAGAAGACAGTAACTTTGGTAATTTACAAGTTTGAAGTGTTTGATATAGCAACTATCATCACGTCACCTTACAATTTGAACGTTCACACTATTGTGACAAATCTCAAAGGGGTACCATTTGAAGACTTTGCAAATCTAAGAAAACTTTGCTAGGCACTTTGATGTTTTGTGCTGTTGCGATTGGAAAGCCAGAGCGGCATGTGCGCAAAGCTTGACACTGTGGCAGAAAGCAACAACAGAGATCACCCGACGAGATCACTCTGTTATTGCTTGTTTGCACCACGTATATATGGGTGTTGTCCTTCGCGCACATCTCGTTCGTGATGAATAGCACTTTTAACGCAACGCCAGCTTAGAGATTGCAACAGTGTCAGCTGCTGAACTGTGCTTTTGAGATCTACCGTGTTGTGTTACAAAACATTTGCAAAGTTTAAACACGTTTTTTATGCCTATCGTTATGTATTTCCAGACAATCAGACATGTTTTATTTGAATTGAGGTTAAATCGCATCGTGACATCATTTGAGACGAGGACGAAACACAGGAAGCTCACTAAGCGCAACTTGCCGCACAGTGGAAGTTCTCCACGGTAGATTACATGTTTAGGGGAATGCGATTATAAAAGTAAATAAACTTCCACTGTTTTAGTTTCTATTTCAAGCTCGAAGGGCACAAAATGCTTTTTTAGTTGTGCTGAAAAGTTACAAAGGAGTTACTCGGTGCAGCACGTGGAAATTGTTACAGCGCGCGTACGCAGTACCGAAAAAGGAAACACTGAAAACATGCTTCAACGACGCAAGTAGTTTGTCATCATACATAAGTATTACTGCACGGGAAAAACTAAAAAGTCGTAATAAGGATTAGAGGATTGAAGTGGCCGACTGGATGTGACAAGTTGCACGCGTTTGTCCAGCGATGCACATCGTTGGACATATGAATGAAAATTGTTTCGAATCAAAGTATCAACAGTTTTGATCAAGTTTGTAACCTGATGTTCTAGAGCGCAATATTTTACATAGGATTTTGTGTTCTTGTTACGCCGTTGGCAGTCAAACAATTGCATGCAATAAATCCGGAGCCGAGGATTTTTGCTGAAGTTAAGCACTGAGCGAAGGTTCCTTTCCGCCTGTACCAGCACAGTNCAATGACTTCTTTCTAGCAGTGTAACACTTTGGGTACTATTATGCATGAATCTGATCGCAAATACAGTTTTAACTAAACAACTCTGTTATCCAGAGAGTGAAGCCCTTTTAAGACAAATTGCACAACGCGAAGTATAAGAGTTAACCTAGTTTGTTGCTTCGTCATTTTCCTACAATTGACTTTGCCTAATTTTTTCTAGTTTTCACAGTTTGGCTAGATCAGGGGGCACAACCTGCGTCCATATGGCCGCATGTATCCTTCGACAAAAATTTTTGCGGCCGTGCACATGATTATGTAATTGAAGTATGGACATTATGGTGGCGGTGGATTATTAAAAACTCTTTGTCTGCTGTATGAGTATACAGTACTTAGTTGAAAGAAGGTCAAACGAACGTGTGGAAGCAGGTTAGGCTCAGTTTGTATAAGCAGAACAGAATCAATGCAAAATATAAAATATTTTGAACTCACTGATGGCCGTAATTCCTAAAAGCAAACGCAATGCGGCCGGCAATAGCAAAAAGGTTGTGCAACCCTGGGCTAGATATAAACTCGCTGTTTGACACCTCTGTATTACCGTTTGGTTTGCTTTGCTGTGTTTTCATCTTTGTTCTGCTGTGTGTTTTTGCTGTGCTCTGTTTNCGCTTGTTTGCTGTTCAGCTTTGTTTTTTTGCTGTGTATTTGTTTTGCTGTGTTTCATCTCTGTTTTNCTGTGTTTCAAGATATATTTGTGTTGCTATGTTTCAGACGTATTTANATAGATTTCACAAAGCTGATGAATCGCATTAATCTTAAGCAAAACTAAGCAGTGAATTTCTACCAAGAGACACGTGATACCGAATGTCATATCAACGAGATTTGAAGCATTTTTTAACAAAACAAAACGTCAAAGCTTTAGGCTTCCTTCAGCAAAGACGTGTTTTTAATAGGTCAAAGCTCTCAACTTAAACGTTGTTTATCCTAACATTGACATCACTTCTGCTTGGCACTACGTAGTTCCAAACGTTTCGAAGTCATTTCACCGTTTTGAGTGTTTTCTGCATATTTGCACGTTGAAGTTGTACAATTTACTTATTTCCAACTATCTTCGTAGCAATACTTTTAGACGAATGCTTAGAAACGCATCCTTTGAAAGTTTAAAAGAATGCTTTTTTGCCGATGTCAATTTATTTAAAATGCATTAAAGGAAATTTCAAGATGTCAAGGCAGTTTTCGAAACGTTTGGAAAACCTTTTAGTGATGGAATTATTTAACACAGGGTGGACTGTCGACGCAAAAAGAAATGTGCATCAATTTCTTCTGTTATTACCCGAGAATTCCAATGACCACATGCGCAAGCTCACCAATAAATGCTCCTAAACTTTTGTCTTCTCTACTTGGAGTCACTGGAACACGGTGATTTTGTGTGATGAAAAGAATTGCTTACAACACAGTTCTTTGTGTAAAATGTAAATTTTTTGTGTCCAGGAGAATCAACCCGGAGAAGAGTTACAATTATGCTTCACTTGAAGATTACCAGATCACATCTCCCGAAAATCTGGCAAATAAGACATTGACAGAAGCCAGTGCTGAAGTAAGTGTCCATTTGAAATATAGAGAAAAATAAAACTGACATAACGTAGGCCTAACCAGATCTTGTAATGTTGTTTTATAGTTTTAAATATGTAGGTGTGCTATACCTCTGTGCTATTGAAAAATAATAGATCTTTTTTTCTAGATTTCTTGGAGCAAAGTCATTAGAGCTGACTTAAGTGAAAAATTCCGGGACTCAAGGTTAAGATCAATATGCATAGGTATTGGACTTAATTATAAGGTACGTTGGCTGAAGTAACTCAAACCTTCGCGGTATACAAAACGCCAGTTTATAGTAGAGTTAGTTCAAAAATTCTGCTTACAGTGCCATTGAATAACAATGTGAGTTTTACATTAAAATTTTGATTATTGTAGGAAGAACCGTTTTGAAAATGAAAACGCATAAAGAGATTAGATGCATAAGTCTTCCTTTACGGTTGCAGTGATTTCTCATGAAGAACGCACATGTTTGAGAACAGCACACAAAGTGTGTCTAGCGGGCACATTTCACATTGCGAAGCTTTCGTTTTGTTGTTGTATACGTCCCGCCAATAACTGGGATTACAATTCTGTGTCGAAGCGATGGCGGTTTCTTGCCACTTGATGGTAAAATGTGCACGTAAATATCATTCTACACAAGGCATTTCTCTTAGAGTTTGAAGCAGAAACACTCTTTTGGGACGGCTTTCGTGTTGATTTTCGCTCTCAGTCAGATCATCAAAATTTAATGGGAAATGCCTTAAACAGGTTTGCAATTAACTGCTGGGGGTCGCCTTCACATGATTCAAGGCGACCCGCGGTCGCCTTCACATGATTCAATCTAAACCTTCTTTGAAAAAGGTTGGACAGCTCAGATTAAAGCAAAAGGTTGTCGCCTCATCAGCAGTGGCTTTTCACAGTTGATTTAGCTTTGTTTTTTTTCAGATTATGTCCACCAAATCTCCAACTCTTATTTCTAAACCTTATGTCGAGGCTCAGCCAGTATGCATCAATCAAACTTCCTCGATCTATGTTACTGAAGCTGAAGCTGATGGTTGTCTTCAGAATGTTTAACTTCCAGCGGCGTTGGTCCCTAACTTCGACGAACACGCCTTTTGTAAAATTTATGTTGCCCGTTTTAAGTCAGAAAAAGTAGTGTGTATGTATTTTCACCAAAGCAAGTAAAAATAAAAAGATTCTCTCTCATGGCAGCAACACTTCGCATTTGTATAACTTTACATGATGTAACCAAAGTTCAAAAACAACGTTTGTTAGTCTTAGCCTTTGGTAAATCATTTTTTCTTACCATCCAGTGCAGTAAAGGATAGTTACTGGTAGAAAGATCAGACAAAAGTTTAAGCTACAGTTAAGGTAGATTTAAGCTGTCATAGAGCAATGTTAGATATTGCTTTTTTCTAGAAGTGCACTTAAAATTTTAAGCCATACAAAGTTTTCGTTTCAGAAATCAAAACGTTTAGTGGTTTGGAGGCCTCCTGCACTAACAAAAATATGACTTAAGATAACTAAACTCTTACTATGAAACACTTGAAAATGGAAACTTTCACTGGGTAATTTTTTCTCTCCAAAAATAATGTGACTTATCATTTTTGCATTGTAACGTAACCTGCACTAAAAATTTCACAACATATTTTTAAATGCAAGAGCGATAAGCACAATTTAACGGTTGAATAAATAACAGACTGAAAACAATTGGTAAGTTGCTGAGATGATTCGAAAGGATCATTAAATATTTCAATAAAGTAATTTGAAAACGTTTTGTTGATGTTGTGCAGCTTTGTATCCTTTCTGGCTGTCGGTGTCTACAACACGCAAACCACCAAGGCATGGGTCAATCATGTAAAGGCACCAGCACGGACAATGGTTCGCGACTGCACAAATGCGCAGTGCCACCACACCATTTGCGCAATTAAATTTCATTCTCGCGTACTTACAACATTCCAAATTTCATGTCGCATATACACTACATCGCCCTTTTGCCGCTTGAAACGCTTCGTTGGTTGTGCGTCTGCATCAGTGGCGTACGCAAAAATTTTCGTGAGGGGGTTAATTCAGTGACATATGGTGGTCATTTGTATTTGGTGTGCGCTCTTTGTGACGTCACAGTTTGACGTCACGTTCACGTTTTCAAATCAACGTTTGGCGAAGTTTGTTGACATAATAGGCATATTCCTCAACACGTACTCCCTTATTTTATGTGTAATNGCACTGATAGCGATCCGAGTTCGAATATCGGAGAAAAAAAGGTCAACGCTACGNCACAGCAGTTCATAATTGCAAAAATATCAGACTGCGTGTTGAAACAGGGGTGTGAAACACACGCATCACTGCATCAGAGCAATTTACAACCGCAAAATGAGGCTACACTAATGTCTTGTCGAATATTAGCAGTCGAGCATAGAAAGTGTGGGACTGGACTGTCTGGCACACACCTCGGTTTGAAAGATCAAATCTTGCTAAACTACACAAAAATTGAGAATGCGCATAAAGTAGGTAAGAAAACTTTCAATATTTTTTTATCTATACAAGTGTAGCAAGTTTTTATTTTCCGTTTTCCCTGCTGAGACATTATCAAAGTCCTGAATGCTTCTATTATTAACAACTGCTGTTTTTGAGCTCGTCCAACTGTTCTATCATGCTACATAAATTGGTAATGTAGCCAATGCAGTCAGCGCTTGCCTTGATTAGCCTTAGAAGACAAAATAAAACAATTGTTTCGGATAAAGTGAACTATTGCCGAACACAACCTTTAAACATGCGTAGTGGACGAAAGGTCAGCAAAAAGTTGTGAGGTGGTTTCTGGACGCAGACGCGAAGCCACACATCAAAACTTAATTGTTGCTTTTTTGCCCATTTACAATGTTCCTTGAAATTTGCATACAAATTTATTTCGTGGTATTTACATTAAGCCCAAAAATTGACAAGCAAATGCATGNGAAAACAATTAATCTCCTTTGCAAAGTTAATAAAGATTTTCTAAAATATCATTCTCAACGGGGAGTTTTTAACCCCAAAACCCCCTTTGCGTACGCCCTTGCCCTGAAGGTAAGCATGATTTCAGCAATGATAGAGCTGGGTACAACATTTGGTTTAACGCAGTGGTTCTTAAGCTGGGTCCGATAAACTGGGTCTAGGGTTCGACGGAGTCGTTTCAGGGATTCGACGAAAGTCACGTGAAACATGTAAGACATTGTTACTTTTTGTTATATTGGGCATAAATTGGGTTCGACTGAACCTTGGAAATCCACGTAAGGGTTCGGTGTGTTTGTAAAGTTTGAGAACCACCTGTTTAGCGGGAATCACTTCATCAGTTTCCAAAGTGTTCTCACATTGAACGCCTTTCACTGATATTCAAATATCCACAGTGTCAAGCTCTCTAGGTCCAGTCAACGTGAGAACATTTATTCGTTTCGGTAGTTAGGAAGCATCCAATTTATCGACCAGTCACCTATCACAAAATGATACACTAGTTCTGAGGTCAGAAAAGGCATTCCTAGGTATTTTCTGACCCACGTGCTCCACGATGCCCAGAATCGCGTATACATTTGCTTTGTTGGTGATTTACTGGGTCGACTTTGTTCGATTAACGTGTTGGGTTTTTTCCTTGCATCAGGCTATAAATGTTATTTTTAACGTAAGCTAAAACAATAAATGTTATTTTTATCGTAAGCTAAAACACCACCACATAATAAATGTTATTTTTAATGTAAGCTAAACACCACCACCATGCCGATCGCGATCGAAGCAAAAAGGATCACGGTAACCAATAAGACGAATGGAGTTTGCGTTGATCGAGGTATCTAACCAAGTTTCAGTTAATACCACTTTTTAAAAATCCTTAGCCTATAACATCTATTTTTAACGCTGTTGACGAATTTCTGAAATGCTATAATAGATTCTAGCAAAGCAGTGTATTCGTTTTGGGTATCATTTGTTTTTTGAAGTTTACTCGAGCTGTATTTTGAAAACTCGACGTGAAACGACAAAATTCCACCATTCAGGCAGGCTACCTGTGGTAGTCAATACCCTGAAGCGAAAAAGATGCGTACGTTGATTGCTTGCTGTGCATTCCTTGATTTGCGTCCTTTACATTCGTGTTCGTCACTGTCATTCTGACTTGACCACCAGCCCGTGGCCTATAGGTAAGTGCGTCCGCTTCGGTGCTGGTGGTTCGAGAGTTCGCCTCTCGGCCGGGTCTTACCAAGACCTTGTAAATTGGTACTGCGGTCTTCTCACCAGGCGCACGGTGTGCGGAAAGAGCTGCAGGGAACTCACGCAGAACATAAAAACAGGCCGAGTTAATATGAAA
>JGI24022J15233_10001940_pt1 | contig 18493 bp, 10 predicted proteins | sample Ectturendosymbi2_FD_15233 | JGI IMG/M metagenome (IMG submission 15233) | reverse complement strand
CCAAAAGTGACGTCATGATCAGAGCACCACTTGGTGTTACCTCGATATTTAGAACTTTGGTGTTTTTAAGCCCGCTGATATGGCAGTGCAGAACCTGACCATTGTACGTCATCACATGAACATGTTAACTTGTACACGACTACGAAATCACACAGAGAACCAGCCCTTGGTCTAGTGGTAAGTGCGTCCGATTCGGTGCTGGTGGCTCTCGGCCGGGTCTTACCAAGACCTTATAAATTGGAACTGGAGCCTTCTTACCAGGCGCACGGTGTGCGGAAGAGCTGCAGGGAACACACCCAGATCACAAAAAAACGAGTGAAATGAAACCAGAAATTGTACAAACGGAGTCGTGGCGCTACAAGATCATTGTGGTTATAAAGCGCCATCAACAAACCACCATATCAACACAAAGAGCACGCTAATCGAACGCATTACTTAACACCACAACAGATAGGTTCCTCAAACTGAAAGATTTCGCAATAAATAGGCATTAGGCGTTTAGAAGCACATACATGTGTGAGAGTGGGCTACATTTTCTACTACGAAGCAAGTCAAATCCAAAAATATAAATCGAATGGTAGACGAAGCACTGGTCAGTGGTCCCCGACTTGCTACTCCTAACATATTGGTATTGATATAGGAACGAGTGTCAAGAGAAGCCTCAACCACAGGCATTGCACTGATAGAGATTTGTAATAAATTTTTATTGCTGTTGCGCAATAATTTCAATGAAACACTGACTTCACTCACCTATTTTTGTTTTTCTATTTTAAATCTTGTCAATCTGTTTGTTATACACCATTTTATGAGAAGTAGCCCGCGAAATGTCACGTTTTTGTAAAATGGCCCGTAGGTCAAAAGTAGTTGGACCACACTGCTCTATGCTATAGGATGATGGCAAGTAGTATGAAGACAAGATTCTTACACAGCTAAGTATATTCGCAACATCCTCAGCTAGCCATATGAAGTAAGCTCAATGCAGACACGTTTTTCCAGGTAAAATTCACGAGAAACTGATCTAGCTGATGTAACTAACGTCCAGAACAGTGGTTCTCAAAGTGGGCGGAATCGCCTCCTCCGGGGCGATTTTGACGGACAAGGGGGCGAACAAAGTAGAGGCGATAGGGGGGGGAAACAGCACAAAGGGAGCGAAAACACTCAACCACTACCACCAATCGATCACTGAGATCAACTTCACTTAACAATCACTGAGTTTGATGACCTTAATATTCTCAAAGCAAAGAAACCGCTTGTTGATTCATGAGCGAGGTGATCTACGACTGTACCTCACTAAAATATCTCCCAATATTTCCAAACTTTGTGAAGGCTGCCATTCCAAGCACATTCATCACACTGAACTGGGTACCATGGTATGTATCGATTTCTTTAAAAAAAATTGTTTAAAAATACTACCTTGGGTTTGCTGTATCAGGCTTGGGGGAGGACAATCATGTGTCGAGAGTGAAAAGGGGGCCATTGAACAAAAAAGTTTGAGAAACACTGATCTAGAGCTTCAACAAGCAAGCTATGTATATTGGTTATCTAGATGGAAACAACCAAACGTAGATCCGCATCAAACACGCTATAGGTTTGCTTACTAAGGCTCATATATTTCAGAAACTGTGTAATTAACAAATATTTTACTACTACCAGAGACCACTGTGCTGCAGTGATTAGGGATGTAGTTCTAAGCGTTCATATTTTCGCTCGTTTCAAATTACATTGTGAAGTTATGCCTCTGCGCAGTTTTGCAAATTTCAAGTTAGTAGTGAGTCGACATAGGAAGTTGCGCGGGGCCCTAGGCCATGGCCTATGCGTAAATCCGTTACTGATTGCAGGCAGTGCAAAACGAAGCCTGGAAACGGTAGTGTAAAGACTACGCGTATTTTTTGGGTTCAACTACCGAATCCTGAGCATTTGTTTCATTTTTGGGTTTGGGTTTGAATTTTTGCTTGTAGAGAAATTTACGAACGCAAGCGTAAAGAATGTGCAGAGGAAAACCATTGTTCAACAGCATACGTTTAATTTTCTGAAGTCTTGCGCACGGTTTGGCGAGAGCTCACTACCAAGTAAGCACGATACAAAAAGGAATTAACCAATTTTTTGTTGTAATTCTGGGAAACGCTGCCTGACTGTTTGATATATAAACCGGTGTGGTGCTTAAGTCAGATGTGAATAACCAGAGTTAGATATTCCTGGACTGAAAAATAAGCACGTGTGGGAAATATATGTTTCATCATCAAATCTAACTTACAATGCAATACCTGTAGTAAAAAAAAACTTTCAGTGCAAAATAAACACCGCGGATTTTCCCGAACATATATTTCTGACGTAACAATTGGGTTTCGGATTATGTCATTTACTTTAGTTGCTTTTGTTACATGCTGAATCCTTTTCGCAACAAATGAGCTTTCTTTACCACCCCAAGCACTCAATGCCTGCACCGGTCATGCTTACAATCTGGGTTGAGGAGTCGCAAGGAGTCGGAGGTTTTTGGGTTGAGTCGGATTCCTGACAACACTGGGAGTCGGAGTCGGATTTTTTTGTCCGACTCCGGATGTCCAATTGGATCATTTTTTGCATCACTCCTAAACTGGTAATTCCTGTTGAAATGGAACGATTTATTTTGAAACTTTCGTTGAAACAGATTTCTTGCTGTGAACCACGATTTCCATTGATTTTAACAACCAAATTTCATTCCCTTTATGTCAAGGAGTCGGAGTCGGGAATTTTGGAAAGCTCGAGTCGGAGTCGGGAGTCGGAAAATTTGGAAAGGTCGGAGTTGGAGTCGAATATTTTACCTCTGACTCCGCAATCCTGCTTACAATTGCGGTTAATAAAACCGGTCCACCGTCTGCAACGCGTTATTAGTCTGATTTATATTTTGAGGAAGATCAACACCAGTGGTGAAACTAGAGGTTTGAGTCAGGGGGAAAACTTAACTGAAAGTGCCACTGGCCACTGTAGGGGGCCCACTGGCCAACACTCACAAAAAAAGCTTGAAAAAATGATGGTGAATCCGGATGTGGATGGCTATAGTACAACCCTAAATCACCTGAAAATACTCCGAAAAACGCAAAAAATCGACAGCCTACTGAAAAAAACGCAAAAAATCAACAGTAACAAAGGAATACTGAAACCGAAATATAAGCTAAGTTGGAGCCAGATGTTGTATTTAACTTGTCAGGGGGGCGATTCGCCAATCTGACCCCCGTCAGTTACGTCACTGATCAACACATCAATAGCGCTTCAACAGGTAAGCTTGCTACAGAACCAACCGAAAAACCAATACTGCACAAAAACCACGTCTAGTTATCTGCATGCCAAGGATACTTTCAATGACTGAAATAGTAAAGTTTTGCACGAACTCATGGGCTTTTCGACTCCAAACCAGCAAACACCGGAACCCTATTCGGTTTGGAACAAACAGCTACTACAAAATTTACATTGTAAACTGCACAAAGTAAGCCGTAGTGTATTCGAAAATAACATATGAACAATGAACAAGCAATTCCCAAACAATTTGATTTGACATATCTTCACCTGGCATAACCGGCAGAGCCCATCCTTTCACTTCTTTAGGCGGAATAGTTATTACTTTTTCTGTCGCCCACTTTCCTCCCTGCAAATTTTGCAACTTTAACACATGTCAAGGAGTAAACGACGACAAACACGGAGGAAACGGCTGACAGCGAAAGCAGCGATATTAATGATGTTAACTGCAATGAACAAGCATTAGATCAAGCAGTTTTGCTATGCTTATTCCAACAAGGTAAATAAATCGTAGAGCTAATTGACAAAAACTGCTTTGGTCGTTATAAACATGTAAAAACTCTACTTCAAACTAGTTGTAAAATTTAAGTCGGTTTCTCAGAAATGGAGAATTTTTTGCAGGTTTTGCACGTAACTGCATTCGCGGTCATTTTACACTAATTCACCAATAAGAAACCTATACCTCAGTCTTGTAAAACCTGAAAACCGTACTGCTCAGGGCACAGCCAACAAACCCTTCAGTCGCGTTGGGGTTATGAAGGAAACGTATTTCGAGAGGAATCTGCCCTTCTGGGCCCAAATCGATGTCCTGCGGAAACAAGAAGCACTTGATCATTGATGGCTTACATTTGCAAGTTCTGAATCTTTGTAAAAATGCCTGTTGAAACACTGTACAGCCTTGACAAGCTGCACAAATGAAAGGTGAATCAAACACCGATTATAAACATCACGAAAGTCAAAGAACAACTGTTTGTGACACTGCGAGTGAATTAATTAAGTAAATATTAGCATCTGCAATGCACCACTAAACCATCACCAATTTCCTTGTGCAAATCGTTTCCGAGAACGTTTTCATTTTTAAGCTTATTAATTAAAAGTAGTAAGACTGCTCTTCGTTCTAAACTAAATTTTTCAACTCGTCTTCTCATCAAAGTCGTTCTAATCAAAACTTTATCCACTTGATATTTTGAACAATAGCACAATGCAAAAAACATAACTATGAAAAACGGCGTTACAGTGAACAATGTCAATAAATTTGCTTTTTAAACATCAGGACTTCTTGGCAATGATTCTCACAGGAAGACTGTAGAGAAAATACTACATGCAAAGTCACGTCGCAGTTCAGGCCGTTTTTTAGTTTTTACCTGTACAATTTCCTTCTTTGTCCAATCCCACACATGCAAACTGTGACCGTAGTGGCCTGAAAAGTGATGTTTCAAGTTTGCATTACAGCAGTTGACAATGTAATGTTTTTATTGCTGAAATCAGTGTTTGGTAACAAGCAGTAAACGAAAGACACGTTTGACCCACAGAAGGTGGAAGGAAAGAGATTGCTGGCCACGACGTCACTATGCATGTACGGAATATATATTTGTTTGCCAGTACAACATTAAGAGGACAGTTAAAGATGATCAGAAAAAACTCTTTCAGAAATTCCCGCAAACTCGTATGATGTTCCGCTCTTCGGAGAATAGGCAAAAATTGCATGACAGGTACACTCGTTATATACAACCAGACCTTACAGCACTGACAACAAATTTTCTTCAGCAAGTAAAAAAAAGGCTTTCAAACGGAGTCAAATACACAGTAGCGTAGTGTTTATACTGAGAAACGCGAATACACAATGTAGCTGAGTCGTCAGAATTGAAGCCTGCGATTACTGCTTTGACGTTTGAATCCCGGATAATATTACTTTCAACAACATTTTTCAAAGTTTTTGAGAAATGAAGCCAAAAACACTTGCACGCCTTGCTATCAGTTCAGTTTCATTTACATTCGGGAGTGTCACAAGTGGTCTGCGGCGCCCATCTCTGCTTGCTTGCGCCGTGGGCCACGCGGCTATTTTCGTGGTGAATGCTGCATGATGGCGCGTCAATTGCAGCACCGCGCGTGAAGCGTTTCCTTGCACCCATCCATCAACGCCGAGCACGAGGTTTGACAGGCCGCAAGTACCGTTTTTCAAGTCTGTGGTATAACCTACCGCGAATTCAATCCAGCCTACCAGCTTTACTGGCGCGTGCTCAAACTACTTAGCCTTAGCCTACACCATGGATTGTTTACCTAAAATGCTCACAAATAACCAGTTGCAAGAAACGTTTTTGTACAACGTTGAAAACGAAGCTGATAGCCATGTCTTTTTGCAAGGAAATAGCTCCTTTAACAGCGGCCTGTATGTATACTTCTGTCCAAAATCGAAAATGTAAAAGGACCTGCACTCACCAGCAGCAACGTCATCAGGATTAAAACCTCCGAGCAGTCTTTTCGGACTTCCCCACTCAGTGCTGATCATGACGTTGTGGCGGGGTTGATACCAAAAGTCGTAACCGAATTCTGGGTTATTTCCAGGAGCTTCCCATGTTCCCAGGAGCTCAAATGTCTCGGAATCGAGAATCAGAAATCCCCCTTTAACAAAATCACAATGGACTTGATTAAATTGATTAAAATAAATAACTTACTGAATCAGAATGTTTTTGAAAGAAGACCATAACACGTACAAACAGAAGAATTGATTCGATAAATTTGAATTTTTCAATTTTTTGATTGTTCTCAAAAAGGTATGCTGCAAACATTTGAGTTTTCATCTATGTCCAGTTGGGTGTAGGTTCAAAACAGACCTATTACCTATTCATAACAGACCACCTATTCATAACAGAACACTGGACACAGACCGCGTTTATAACAGACCTATTCATAACAGACCACGTTGACATGAACATTGTCTGTTATGAACGTGGTCTCTTATGAACAAGGATGTTATTAACGTGGTTTACTTCGAGCGGTGTGTTGTGAGTGATCTGTTATGAAGAGGTCGGTTTTTAAAGGGAGCCATCCATTTGCAGTACACTGTTTCTTGCTGAAAGTTTGTTCGGGACAATGAGTTGGCCATCTTGTACACCTCCATAAGTTCAATCTGTCCTTTTCTTCAGCTGGATGAAATGGGATTTCTACCAATATTGCATGACTTGGCCCAAGGCGCAATTAAATAATTTTTATGGAACTGTATAACATTCCGCATGGCTTACATGTGCAACAGCCTTAGCTACAGCAATTGCGTTTTATTTTAAATGTAAAAGTTGACTTGTTTGGAACTGGTTAAAAGTGCTAAACAAAATTACGCAAAATGCAACACTAAAACCTCATGAAAAGCCAAGGTAACACACAGAAGTATGTTTAAACGTCACCAGGTCCCCTTTCAGTTGGATCGTAGCGCAAAACTGCATCTTTAAAGTTCATATTAAAATCTGCCAAGCAATCATGGGTTGCGTTGTTTCGGAAAAAGAAGTGGAATACGAAGGGTTCATTAAAGGTTTTAATATTTCTGCCAAATATAATAATCACAAGCATGTGCGACAAAAACGATTTCCTTGCATGGATATTAACGATGTAAGTCTTTTAACCTTCACGTTAGCTTTTCAAAATTATACTTTTCAAAACATATTTAAAAATAGGTTTTTAGAAATATAGTGGTTCAGTCTTTCACTTTCTAAATTTTGTAAATATAGAGGAAACTCTCCAACGTTTAATTGGCAATATGTCTTAAAAGTTATCCTTTTGAGACTGTCTTTTTCTCATGTTCTTGTTGTTTGATTCAATGATTTTCTTGATTTGGCATTCAAGTTGAAGTTGACCATTCGAAACACTGAATAAAAGGACTTTGGTATCTTGCATAGAGTGGAGAGCGTTTGAGGTCATAGCATGAGAAAATTTTTAATTTGCGAACTTGAAAAAAACAAAATTAAAGCACATTTGATTGACAAAAGTAAACGTTTATAATTAGTGTTGAAATGTGGCAAGGTTTTTACAGATTTGCGCACAAAACAAAGTTTAAATTGAATCATCATTCGTGTGTTGTCTGTTTGCCGTTTGAACCGCGCTGTGAAGTTTATTTGCTTCTTGCCTTTTCAGCGAATTTAATGAACCGTAGAAAAACTATCATTTGCACGAAATTGAACTGACCGACAATTGGATTTACAGAGACTTGGATTGTTTGTATAACTGCGCTTTTCTAAGATTACTTTCGCCACATTTGCAGTTGATCTGTTCGATTGGTTATTTGCACTACAACAGGTCGGCTTCATCGAGGGAGGGTGCATTTCTTTGTGAACTGCAGACAATTCCAATCGCTGGTGCAGCATCTCAGGTGCTTTTTAAAAATCAGCAGCAAACAAATTTGAAAGAAGAACAGTGCGCGGCATAAAGTTTTTGTTTTTTCAAATCAAATCCAAAACAAGTGGCAAAGCAAGAAAGTGTTTCAAAAAGGATCCAAATACTGTAATAGCAAAAACCAAATTTCGTGGAAAGTACGGCAAGAGGTAACGATAGTAGGTGCAATGCAAAATATGCTTTGACACTCCACCCCTATAAAGCTAACCTTTCCCATTCCCCTGTGGATCACCGATAGTGCTGATCATGATTTGACCTCCGGGAATGCAATGGACAGTATGAGGATTGGCAAGACCGGTTTTATGAAATACTTCGACTGGCTCCACTGACTGCAAAAAACAATTTTTGTTACGGCAAGGCCTTGCAAGATACCATTTATGATTTGTACTACATAAAATCCCGTAATCTAACAAATGTTTTCTTAATTGGCGCACACGCTTTATTTTACTTTATTTCTGTTCATCAAAGCGAACTTAAAAAATAAGAAAAACGTAAAATAATTTCCTTCTTATATTTTCAACACAATAAGAGTAGTCATTTATTGAAATGTGAAACCTATAAAAGCAAGAATAGATCACTTCATTGAAAGTGGCATACGGAGCAAAGTACAGTAAGGGAAAATTACGCTNAGCAACATGAAAATTCGTTTCAGATGATTTCTGTGTTGCTCTTATGTGAAAACAATCATGACAAGACANAAGACAAAGNGAATCATTATGCCTTTGTCATTTTCTGTTTTGGAACGTGTGAGTTTGTGTTACATTACTACTTAAATATTGGTCTTGTAAGACACATTTCATAGGACATCTTGACCAGATAACCTTAGGGTTTGTCGATGTCCGAGCTTCGGAAAAAGTATATGAAAATAGAATAACCCACTATACACAGCAAAGACGGTATGTGTTTTGTTGTCAACCGTAGCGTTTGCTATGTATTATTTTCATTTTCTGTGTCTTTCCGTGAATATGCGTACTTTACTCACCGTCGCTAAATACATCTCTCTCTTTATCAGGGCATTTTCTGAAGCAACGGACCGTTGTAGTAATTGCGTTACCTTTCGCGACGAATTGTCATGATTGGTTTTGCTCTTTATCCCGCGGAAGTGATTTGCTTCGGGCGATTGCGACAGTATTCATTCATTACTCCCCGCACAGGGACGACAAGGGCACTGCAAAGAGCTGCTTGCTTATTTCTTTAGCTTGTAGTTTGTTCCGTTGCCTGAGGCGTCAGGTTAACGTGTTTACGTCATTTGATTACTATCTGGTTGAGAAGCTCATTTATCGGGTTAGATTTCAACGCCAATAAATTAAACGAAACTTGCAAGGTGCTCCCAATTTAAAGCACCGACCAGCACTTCATCGTAATGAAATCAGTTAAAAGTCGTAAAAAATCACAGTTGNTGTAATTCGTACAAAAGGTCACGTGTGTTCAACTCACAAATTGAAGGACAATATAAAAAATTGTACGAATACCTATTTTACGATAATGTTTCAATTTAAAAAAATTTGCCTTACGCTGAGATGTAATTCTGCCATCCTTTTAAGGTTTTATGAAAAAAATTCACTATTTTGCATCTTCTCTGCAAGCAAAACAAAAATCTTTTGACGTACAGGAACACCAGCTGACAGCTTTCAAAATGTTGACCACCATAATGGTTATTTGAGTATATCAACCAAAGTTAAATGACACGCAAAACAACTCGGATTGTTCCCTTCTTTTTTTCGTTACACTGGTGACAGGCCCATTTGCGAAAAAGTATCAGTGCATCTGAGATATTTACTGACTTATCGGAGAAACCTGCTTAACCTGCCTCGAACCTTTTAAAGTAAAACCCAAGATTGTAGGTGGCTGCATGACTTATCATACATAACGCCATCCAAATTTGCCACTAATCAGTGAAGAAATGGACTACGTTTGCGGCTCAGGAGTCAGCAAGCAGGCCCTCCGAGAGAAATTTTGCAAGGTGATAAAATAGTTTTGGCGCACCCGGGTCCCGATGCTGGTACAGAGTTTTCTCAATAATTGCAGTTCGATACCACCAAACGTACATGTAAACTTTATCAAATTTGTACCAGATCTGTATGAATCCGTGATTCCTAAGGTTAAAACAAAAAAATTTAACCTAAAACAAAATGTCAGGACGATGGGAACACAGCAAAACACATAAAAATTTTCATTTATCTTGTACGGACAATTACCGTATGCGTTGACGCAAGTTAAGTTTTTGTTTGCAGCAGCAACAAGACCATTGTTGCCAGGTTTTATGGTGGATGAGTTTATTCATGATCAAATAAGATTTCTTTAAACTCGAATTTCAAAAGTTCAAAAAGTTCTGCCCTGTAAAGTGTCGCTTCATCCTTTAGTGGATGTCACCCGTTTACATTACCACTGGGCATTTCAGAACTTGTAACTACGGGTGCTGGCTTGCTTGTGTCAACCGTCATTGCGCTAAGGAAATTTCGGACGTGTGTACCAAGGCCTATCTCTAGTAGGTCTTGTGTGTGCTCATGCGCAGATCTGGTGCGTTGGCCACGTATGGTGCAGCTGAGTTTTGCACTGTCAGCGTGCGGATCACGTTTTGTTTGCTCTGTTACCGCGCCAACGTCGAAGCGTTTCTCCTGCTCCGGCTGCTGCTCAAAGGCCTCATGTAAATAACGATTTGTGCACTAGGAAACCCCTAAACCTACTGATGTAATTTCCCCTGATCGAATTTAAATTGATTTAATTCTGTTAGAAATAACTTAATTTTACCACGGTACTTCGCCGTGTCTACTTTTCGTTCGAGTTGCATCTTGCTGACATTTGAGTTACGTTTACAGCTAGTCCAGTGACGCAAGAACCTCGATAGCCTGAAATGTAGAATCAGTTACGCAAGTTTCATCATGCTTATGATCTATGCAGGTGCGCAGTCCGAAAAAATTGGTTTAGTGCGCATGCGTATAACGGTAGTCATTATGAGATACTTTTGTAACGCTAGTCATTGCGCATGCGTGTAACGCTAGTCATTATGACATAGGTCTTTACGACATACTTTTAACTGCATTTGCTGTGGCCGTGATTTTTATCATTAGGTTGTTCAACATTTCTGTTTTTGTGGGCGTTCATGAATGCCTGTAACTTTTTCAGCAAAAAAGCCAGAAAAGCTTTTGTGCATTTGGCGAAATTAGCAAAATATCCTTTTAAAGCTTTGGACAATGAGATAATTCGTGAAGTGAAAACAATAAGGGTAAATAAACAAAAAACACACACGAACGTAGTACTTTTGCTATAGCAGGCCTTTTCGGATTACTACTGACATCGACAGCGTAGATTCTACTTGAAACAAGACCCGGCATAACAAAGAGGTTCCTTTTTTTTGTAGGATCGTGAAAACAACTGCTGCATGCGTTCCAGCCAGTGTGGTGCAGTTCATCTTTCATGTTTGGCATTTCCAAACGATCAATGATCTGAAAAATACCAAAAACATTTGACTTTCAGAGGTCTGCTGTTCAGGTGCAGACAGTTGTTTTTGAACAGCAAAGTATATTTCAGAAAGTGCAGATTTATTGTTGCAAAAGAGGCAATTTTTGCTTTAACATTCCGGTACGACTTGTAATCTAAGGTCTGAAAACCGTTTATTGAAAACCAAATTTCTTTGCCGCAACATGATTACCTATAGTGCAGTAATGCTCCTGGCTACTCGCAAAGATACTGCAATGTATCTTTTCAGTTTACGAACCGATTAATGTACTGTAGAAGATGAAAAATTGCAGCTACAGTATGTTGCAGCTCACCTGGCAAAACGTGGGTGAATTGTCATCGATGTCAATTGTTGCCAAGTAATCTGGAGCGTTGATTTCCGTGTTTCTGAGAAGTACGCCGAACTTTTAGTCTATTTAAGATTTACAGCACTCTACTTAACCCTACAAAAAAGAGAACCTACTGCGATATTATGCAAAGAAGGTGTCAACCATGATTAATCAGGCTCTAAAGATTTCTGAGCTTTTTTCAGACATGTCCACAGTGCATGTTTGATTCCAAAATAGCATAAACTGCACTTGCATCCGAGCGCTAAATTAAGATTTTAATGTCTTGATTTGCCAGCACATTTGCAGGCTCTGCGTGCTGTTGAGCATGGAATTGGCGGCTGATATGTTCTTTACACGAAAGGGTTTCTTTCAAAATTATTTGTAATGGCAGTGTATCAAGTCCACCTTTACAGACGTTTAAATTGATTCCAAGACTTAATTATTTCGTGCAAAAACGTTGATCAGGCTTATCTTTGTTGCGATTTTCTTCGACTGCACACCAGCCGACACTACTGCCACATTGTAGGTTAGCAAGCTTCTGTTTTTGTTAAATGCTCGATCCCGTCCGCGAGTGAGTGACGTAGTTGTGGAATTACATGCATGATTTAATTTCGCTTTTGTGCTGCGTTCGCAGGTTAATGCGCATTTTTTCAATCTTCTTGCTAAAACGCCCGAACGAAAATTTAAAAACCTGGAAAAATAATTCAATTCATGGTTTTTATTAGGCTATAAGTTGCCACAGCCTATTGTGTAACGTCTTCACTCCCACACGCAAGGCGCCAGACGTTAAACATGCATCGCAGTAACAACCTGATGAAATAACTCTTGCATGTCATAAAAACGGGCCTTTTGATTTGGAATTTTTAGTAGATGTTACTAACCATCTCAATCACCTGAATATGAAACTGAAGTGCAAGAACAAATTGTTTCTTAACTTTAGCAAATGGTGTCATTGGATTCAAATTTTAGTTAAAACTGTTATCTCACAGCGAGAAAATAACGAAACGAGCCATCAGTTCGCGCATCTAAGGCAGCAGATTGCTGCTGATAATAGCAATTGAGAAAATGCATTAAAAAGATGAAGTCATTGCAACTTGAAAGGCTCATTTGAAAGTCTTGCAAGACGTTTGTGGTTTGACTAAAGAAGGAGACTGAGTTTTGGTACAGTAGAAATCGCCTATAACGAGGCTTTTTCGTCAGTGCCGGCAGAATTCCTATCTTTTACGTGCATTCGAGTTTGACTATAACCAGGGGCATAACGAGGGGGGCAAGGGGGCACAATTCCCCGAGATCCGAATCACTATGGGAATGCCGAATGACTAAGCGGGGCGGCGAAAAGTCCCAACAATGTCACAAGTACTTTCTTCAAAACAGTACATTTGCTTCCGAAAGATCTCAGGTTCAAACACGGGGACGCCAAACTTGTTTCTTGCCCCGAGTGCCATCTAACCTCGTTACGCCCTTGACTATAACAACTTTGGCTATAACGGCAGTTTGCCTACGATGACGCTTTTACGTTGGTGCTGGCGGAATTCCTATCTTTTACGTACATTCGAGTTTGACTATAACGACTTCGGCTATAACGACAGTTCGTCTGCAAGGACGCTTTTTCACCGATCCCTTGAAGTGACGTTATAGGGCAATTCTACTGTAGGTTTACTTGATGAAGAAAAGATAATACAAATACCACGTAATATATAATTGGAACATTGAGTTCAAAACAAATTCAATGTTGAAACCGTAACTTGATAAGCTTTCTTCAGTCCCTAGTGCTTCTGATATGATTAACTTATGGCGATCCTACCCTTGTGAAAATGATCAGAATTGAGATAATTCGTTCAGAGTTAAATACGTCGTTTTGGAACAATATAAACATGCGAATAAGCGTTTTCGTCCACGATGAAATTGACTGAAATCAGAACGAGGCCGCACCTGTCTGGTTCAACTTTTAAGAATTCTTTGCTGCTCTCATTAAAAAATTTAACTACAAAAATTGAAAAACTGGTGAAAGCAGCAAGTATATGTGACGTTTATTTGCTGCTTTACCAGATGTTCCGTTTGCATTCAACAATATCACAGCGAAAATCACTAATGATATGAAATGACATCGTTACAAGAAGCAGCCGATATGGTATGGCATATCGGTACTCGCGTTTGAAAAAAATGGCGTTGGTAACCAAGAGGTTGCCCACACCTGCCCTCAGGCATTGGATTTATAGGTAGTTTTCGTAAAATAATTCTGTAACTCAGGGCCTACGAGAGGGGGGAACAAGAGGCACACTGTACCCGGGCCCGGTAGGTACCGGGAAGATGAAAAAAGCACTCTCATTTTTTTCTGTAATCAAGCCCAAAATTGCTAATCTTAAGGTAGTTATCAGTATTATATTAATCTATTTGTAGATCTTAGCATGACAGAAGCATGAAGTTCTGATCCGTGGTAATCCTACGCGAAACCACTTGGCCTTGCTCTGATCGCGTCATCAAGTTTAGCAACTTTAACTGCTCCAGAAAAAATGAAGTTTTTGTGATGCGCAAACAAGAATAATTATTCTTAAATCAAATGCAAAGGAGGAAACATCTTTTACTGGGCAAGTTAGCAATATAGTTTCTAGCCAGAGGTCGAAACCAAACAACAACACAACATGACGTTCAGTAATTATGATACACTTGTTAAACCCAATTACAAAACATTGAAGTTTGTAAGATGTGCAGGATATACATAAATTGGAATTGGCCAAATTAACGCGCAGATTTCATGACGGTTGCTGCCCAATATTTACAAGTCTGTTCCAGAGATCATGTACATAACTATAACACAAGATATGCTATAGTAATCAAAACTAATTTATTCCTAGTGTTCACAGGAATATTGGTAAAAAATAAAAATCTTACAGAGGATTACTGATACGGGGAGAAGTTGATGCGGAATACAAAAGTTACTTTTCCACCTGTTTAAAAAGCTTTTTGTGATGATTTGCTATCAGAGTGCTACATTTTTTGTTTCATTTTAAGCCGTGGCCGTCGAACTGCGATTAATTTTCAACAGAATATTGGCTTGTTTTTCCACCAGACAATCTGCTGATCACTGTATTTTGATCACCGTACAAAATTTGTCCTTATTTGTTGTATTTTTGTTTTGCTGTTTCTTCGCTTTATTTATATCTCGCGTGTTTGGGAGTCTCGGCTAGGGTTTTCGGTCCTAAGGGTTTTTGCAGTGTCCCAACTGGAAGCTGGGGAATGCCTTCAGAGTTCTGTTTACACACAGCGTATGTTTTTATTGTTTTGCATTCGGGTGTTTTTGAAGTAAACAATACAATAAAACAAAGCCACTCAAATCGATCAATCCAGTCAATAATTTTTCCATAAATTTTCAGGTCCTAACCTTTGCGGCCAGCAACATCATCTTGCTTGACGTGAAGTTTACCTGACATAGAGTTTGTAAAATCTCCTCAAATCACAAACCAAGCAAAAACATTTATCTAAAACTAGAACTTACTGAAATTTTTTAATATAAAACTTACAATTGCAAGTTTAGCCAGATTTTCTTTAGGATGTAAAACACGATACTAAGTAAATAAGACAGTTTAATTGGTGTTAAGAAGAGATCTTTGTAAATATGGGAGTATATCGAATACTTGATGCAGCTTATCGAGTTACGCAGCTTGACTTGATCAGTTGCTGAACGTTAAAAGGGGGCATTCTGGGGTTACGATGAGGCAGTCCTAGTCCAGAGCCGGCAACCTTTTTAAACAAAAGAGCCATTCTGCAGCATCTTCCGGCAGATATGACCGGTGAGGAGCCACAAAACGTTGATGACGTTTTATTTTTCATGCAACGTCACAGGACCATAGGTTAACTTGTAATCAACTTATTGCTAATACTAATCAAATGCAAATTTTAATTTCCAAGTTTTGTCAAATCCAGAAAGTCACTTTAGAGGAGTTAAACAGCCGCAGGTTGCCGATCCCTGGCCTAGTTGTTTGTGGCTTGCCTATTCTGTATCTAAGTGAGTTGCTCAGTGCTTATCTGCCTGCTGTTTTGAGCGTCTCTTCATCTTTGTTTGCTAAATAAAATGGATAAAAACAGAGATATCCCCAGTCAAGAGCGAAGCAAAAGTCATCCGCCATCTTTCAAAACATGGAAGGAAACGTTCAAGAATGGATATTGCATAGCAACTAACATATAACCAATGCGTGCTTTCTTAAAATCCTACGTGCTTTTAACAGCATGTGTTGTCGACTCCATGAGATCTTGATATTAAGTCATTTTTGACAACCTCAACCCTGGGTCAAAGTTTTTGATGACGAACAGAGTCTCCGATTGGCAGAGGCAGTATTACGATGTTTAACTTAATGAATCTGAACATTATACTTTGCATTGTTGGTCTGTATTGCGAATACAGAAGTCAGCACTGGAAACAATCAGCAAAGCTAGTTGCTAATAATCTGCGCCGATTGTTTCGCGATACCCGTCCTGAGGACTGCTTGCCAGCTGCCATGCAGACACCAGACAAGCGAGGAATTTTCAGGATTGCTTGAAATAGCGTTGGATTTATAAATTGTTCATTTCTTGAACTTACGTTTTTAACGTAGGTGCATCAAGAGTATTTTTTGCGGCGGGTGCAACTTTGGGAAGAATCAGTGNAATGGACATCTCTTACCTATATATGCAAGGAACGTAGAGCAACTTTTCTTTGGGTGCTTTCATTGCATCTTGAGGTGTTGCGTATCCTGGACCAGTCGACGCTCCACAGCATGATTGCTGTAGATGGTTGGCGATTGTTTCCACGCGAGAGGCTGCAAAAACGAATGTCTAACATGAAAGAAATCACAAGAAAAAAATAGATCTGGATTTACCAGTAAACAAAGTTGGCCATTGGCCTGAAGCTCAAAAGTGTCTGTGGTTTACTGAAGCAAATTTGTAAAGAAATACCAGTAGAAAATAAGGAAAAACGAAACACGCCGCAAACAAAACAAATACGTACAAAACTCGAATGTTACCTGCTGTTACGAATATATCATAGGTAACCTTGCTTTTAGTCACCGATCTTCTATCTAGCTAGCACCATAGGGATCTGAACATGGGACTTGAATGTAAATAACTTCTACAATGTTCATTAAAGACATTAGTTGTTGAAGGATTAGCAGTTCATTACACCGCCCTGCACTCATCTGTCAATCTATACAGTTGCAGGGACAATCAAACAGGTCAATCTTATTAATAATTCCACTGTTTCGTATCGTTTCAAAGGTTTCCAAGCGGGATCGACACAGAACATCGCCAATTATTTGAACAAATCTGCAGTTCAAATTTTGCTTTCCAAACAACCTTAACTCAAAAGATACCNGGAAGATTTTAATATAAAGCAGTTATCTGGCGGTTTAGCGTTTACTTTCATTGGACCCCGAGGGCGAAATCTAACTGATAAGATCCATTTCGCGGTGCAGTGCAACAAATCGCCCCTAGCGCAAAGTGTCAACGATGTTGAAACTAAAATGGACATGCGTTTGACATTTTCGGCTTGATAATGCAAGGGAATGATATTCACAGCCTGGCTTTTGGAATATAAAATTCATCCGTATGCAATAAATTTCGCAGATTCCACAAACAAGCAATTCAACTTGCAAACTGATTCCGAGTACAAAAAATTCTCGTTAATATTTTTATACAATTCGGACGATGACAAATGGTGATAATTGAAATCCTGAATGTGTTATTTGCCAGGGCGGTTGAAGCATNGGCGTAGCCAAGGGGGCCATGGCCACTAAGATTTCTAGCATATCTTGTCGTTCGTNCTTTTTGAGNCGGTGTCCCAAACAAATTACTGTTGTTCGCTTGAAGTCAAACATTTGGCCCCCAAAATTTTTGGGCTGGGCNACGCTACTGGGTTGAGGTTAACGCTCATATCAAAGGAGCGCTGCAGTGAATCACTCAGTGTTCGCGGATCAGTCACTCAATCTTTAGATTGAGAGGGGATACTGGCCACGAGCTACCGCCGTCAAAAATTTTGTGATGTTTCCCCATTAATCGTTTTTAAACCATTGGTCATTATAGCTATTAACTGTTTTCCAAAGAACAGTTTTTATGTTCAAGGAACGGAATTAGCTAAGTCGCCTAGTAGATGCAAGTTTCATAGAACAGTTTTACAAATTTCGTGCAACCGACACAAAATCAAATTGGTTGCATGGGTTCAGACAAAAGGCCCAAGTAGCGCAAAAAACAACAGTAAACTGAGAGAAAGTCATTCGGTCCAGAGTGTTATCCTCAGCTGTTACTCACAATAGAATCTTACAAACTATTTACTTACACATTTTTGCAAGCACTGGATGCCGACCACAAGACGTGTTTTCTGCTGTTTGCCGGTTTGTTACAGAAATTAAATGTCTACGAGCTTAAATCTGTAATAAAAGGTTCTGGGTTTTGCGACTTTCTGCTTTAAAAACAAAAACTCACTGAAAAGTCAAACAGTGTTCCGATATAAAAGGTGTTAATGTCAATCTGTGATCGTTCACGAGCATATCGGTGCTTACTCTGTCAAACATGAGGAAAAAATCCAGTTACGCAGGAGATTGTCTTTACATATAGTTTCTAGACAGACAAACACAATTGACAAAATTATGCTTTTTCTGACGTGGTGGTGTAATTTTCATTATTATATTGGAAAATGTTGAAATGTTACATCAATAAAACAACTCTTACACACTTTCCCGTTACTATGCGGACTTGCACGTGAAGCCATTCTTCGACATTTTCCGTGCAATAAAAAATGCCTTGTCTGTTCGGATACAATGTCCCCTCCTACAGTATTTCTAGAGATTGTGGTCTTTTAAAATAGATTTAATAACTTGCTGGCTAAAAAAACGATTGAGGCATACGTTTTGACTGCTCTGCGTCTGCAGTACTCCAGCTAATCACTCATTGCTGCAACGACCGGAAGCACCTCTGTGAGTTCTTAAACCGAGCGGGTTTCCAGAACTACGGATCGCACAGCCCGTCTACGCCTTATGAAACCGTGAGCCACCTGAACTGCCCTACAAGCTAATAAACCT
>JGI24022J15233_10001939_pt1 | contig 18494 bp, 10 predicted proteins | sample Ectturendosymbi2_FD_15233 | JGI IMG/M metagenome (IMG submission 15233) | reverse complement strand
CCCCCCCGCCGACGCCCATGGCAAGTGGGTCACCTACAGTGGCAAGTGGCCCCGTCTCAGCTAAGTTTATATGCCTGGATAAAACCTCTGTAGCTACACTGGAACTGCTGGTGAAAAGAAGCCTGCATAAAACAGGGGCAAATCCAGGGGGCTATTGGGACGATCGACCCACCTAAAGCCCAAGAAATTAACTATATTTACCATGATTTTGCATAATTCGGAAAGCAACATTCGCGATATAAGACCATTTTGTTGTCCACTGTAATGTCACAGCCGTGTTGTGAAGTAGGTTATACCAAATCTTTCTTCCAGTAGCGAAGTCGTTATGAGACTTTGCAACCAAATATTGTTGAAAGTCCCGCCCTTACCTTAATGGTTGGATCCACCCCTGCCATAAAAGTAGTTTGATTAAGCTGTTCACTCAGTTCAGGCACTCTGTTCACACACTTACAGTCTCACATCAGGGAATCTCACACTAATAATGGATTTTTCAAACTTTTTGAAGCAGATTGCTACAGATCCACTCATGCTTCTTTTCACCCAGTAAAAAATTACGTGCAATTCCGCTATCATTAAGATGTCTGCGTTCAACAGTCACATTCGGATGATGCGGTAAAACGCCTTTCACCATTATTTGAAGTGAACCTTTGAAGCTCTGTTGCCATGCTATTGTTACGCATTAAACAACAACGATGAAGCAATTCGCTTGTCAGTTTCGCAACCTGCCTCTGTAGAAAAAAAGTGGACATGATTGAAATGCAAACTCATCATTGCATGAAGCCAGAATAGTGAACCTGGCCCTTGTGCAGTGTGAGTGTCATACCGGTAAATATACTGTCAATGCAAGAATTACACCAATTAATTGGAAGTAAGCTTCCCACTTCAGGTTTTCTAGAAATTTTTGGTCCTTAGCCCCAATTTCCAGGGGAGTGCACATGCCCATTTTGCCTGGAGACGCCCATTTTGCCTGCAGAATAATCCCTGTACGGTCAAAAATGACCTGCGCTTGATCAGGAGATGTTTTTTCAAAAAGGTGCTTGAAAGGTTTTGTAGATTGTCTTTCGGAAATATCAACGCAGTTATGCAAGAGTGAAGTAACAATTGAATGATTTTCTTCTGATAACCAAGAGCTAGACCAGACCTGCACAACATACGGCTCGCGAAAGCTTTTCTTGCGGCCCGCGAGAGCTTTCTCAACTGTACTGTAGAAAATGTTGCAAGACCTCGAATAAGTAATTATTGTCGTTCCTGCATTCTTCCACACCACAACGAAATCTCTACATCGAAATGAAATACATTTTTGTGACCCGTGGCAAATTTATGTTAATAATTTGGTCCTTCGAGCTTCCTGAGTTGTGCAGGCCTGAGCTAGACTGATATTTAGTAGTCTTGTAGGTTTGTTTGTTAACTGCCTCAAATTGTTGCTGATAGTTGTTTTTTCCAATATATCCTTAGTGGTCTTATTACCATAAGGGTTACAATGTCACAAACGGCAGCTACTTCACCATGTTCTAAAGCTAGCGGAAGATCTCAATCAGAGCAAAAACAACAATTCTGGGCACTATATGAAAACGACAACGACAGGTGCCAGATACAGAGCCGGTAATGAAAGATAAGCCATTGCCTGCTATGAAAATTTATTTTCATATAGACTGCAAAGCTTAGGAAAAAAGGTTGTGTGGATCTTGAGCTCAATGCAAAAAAAAAGTACAAACTAAATAAAGACCACAAAAATATTTTTCCAGAAACTGTAGAGTACTATAACCAATCTAAGGATCATGTGCGTGGATGCACTGGACCAGATGGCTAGACGCCATACCAATAAAAGTTCACCTACACGGTTGTCAGTTGCTGTGTTTTTCAGCATAATCGACTGTAGTGCATAAATGCTTACACCTTTTACTCTCTAACAACGAAATTAAAAGTGTCAAGGAGATAGTTTTTACTTGAGCTTGTGAAAGCGTTTTGCAAGCCAAATGATAGAGTGGGCTGTGAAACGCCTTACCCACCAGTGGCCCGAGAAATCCAGCACTGCCTTTTCTGCAATCGGTGTTTAATCACACCTAAGCTGGGAAAAAAATTGCCAGTTTCTGTCAAGTAAACTTCTGCCAAAACTTCAGGAAACTCTTTCGTGGAAAACACACATTCCGAAAAACTAAAATTAAGACATGCAAAAACTGTGGTGACTGAGTTCTAAAAAAATGTTTTGTTAACAAATTTCGTTTTCTGTGTAGGCTACCTTTACACCTTACAAAAGCGTGCAAATATGATTGGCTGACTCGTTTCAATGCAACATATGAAGTAAATCGAAAGAAAACGTTCACGGACGGTTTTACAAATGAAACGTAAAAAATGACTGCACTCGCCCTTCTAGGTGGAGAAATTTTTGACTGCACTCGCCCTTGTAGGTGGAGAAATTTTTCGGGACTTCTAGTGTTTTAAACAACCATATCTTCAAAATTGTAGGTACTGTAAATCTTCTCTGGCTTGTATTGTTGGTGCTTTTTAAAACGCATTGTTTTTAACTCACTCCTTTTTGAAGCGCTGCTCAGTACAAGTTCTCATTCAACCAGCTTTGTCCCTGCAGTTACGGCGTTAAAACACTTTTAATATTGGCTACAAATTAGTACTTACAGAATAATTTCAACGCGAAAGACACATCTACAACTAAAAAGCGATTGACCGTTTGATATGGCAGATATTTTGCGAACTTCATTTTCCGACTGCGAATGACGTAGTCCAGTCGATGCAATTACTATGGTGTCTCCGACTTGCCACTTCACTGGGTCCAGGAGGTTAATCTGAACAAGAGGGCAAATTTTCAATCAGATGTGACCAAAACTACAAAAAATGCTTTTAAAATATTGTAGTCTCGCATCCCAAAATGCAAACGAAGCTTTCAAAATCATGCACTCAGTATACCTCATCAGTGCCAGCCGCAACTGTCGCATTAAGCAGAGACCACGTATACGGAATGTGACGTCCGTGCAAATCCAAAGTTCCGTTTCTCACACCCAGTGTTTTGGCACCGAAAACGGGCAGCTCGGTCGAGCGGAGATGACCGTGCATTTCAATGGTCGCATGTCCTGTGTACGGCTTTTCTTCAGTCCCCACCTGCAAAAAATGACCCAGTGCCAAGAAAGTGTGCGCATTGGTAATTGAGCTTGTCATTTACTTGAACTTTAACTCTAGACGAAACTAACCTAGACGAAACTAACCTTATGTACGATGCTCGTTAGCAGAAGAAAACTTAACTTTTTCAACTCCCAACTTTTTGAATACAGCCAAAAGAAGCGGCTGTAATGAGTTTTAGACGCAAAAAAGTTCAGGTTTTGATTTTTTGTCGAAGCATTACGTAGTTTCAGATTTAGTATAAAGATCTTTTTGCAGCTAAATCTTCTATTTTTTTCATTTTTTTGTCGATAAATCTCTATTTATGAAAACTGAACTTGCCTACTTAGCAGGCAAACTATGCTATAATCTGCTGTTTTCAACGTGAGTGTTTCTTTGCAATAGAGCTCTTTTGTTACGTTCTTTCAGTATTAAACCCTTTCACATGTTGCTCAAACAAAGGTTAAGAAAACTATTTGCAACCGAATTTCAACGTGTTGAAACGTTTGCAAGGCAATTAATATCTCACACACAGGTAATGTTTTTACAAATTAATTGGCAAATCGTGCAGGTTACAGATAATTTGAATCCCAGATAAATGCTGTATTGAAGCTAAGCCATTATTTCTCACATGGGATGAAGACAAAATGTCATAAGCATCGTCAATAATTGAGGGCAAGCATTGCATTCAACTGGTTTTTACAATACTTCAAACGTACTGGGTGGTTTCGTCAGTTATTCTTGCTACTGCGGCATTTTTGTTTGGTATGACAGACTCACAGCCAAAATGTTTGGCAAGGGTTTACCTAACCTGTGACAGACATCGGGCTGCGTACTTCTAAACTGTATCTGCGATAATATGGACAACCTTTCTGCAGGTCTTCCTTTCCGAAAAAAAATGTTTCGACACGAGTTGACTGTTGTTGGGACAGTGAGCACAGGCAAACATTCCGGAATGCACGAGAGCTAAAAGTCTCCAGAACCAAAAACCTCTATTTTTACTGTAGGTTTCAACAATAAAACGACCATGGTCATCCATGTTACCAAAACAAATAAATCTATGGTACATTGGAGCACTATGCATCACAGCATAAGCATTGTCTGCATAGATAAGTGAGATCTAAAATGGACGCCGAAGTTCAGAAAGTTTGTTAATAAGACTATAAGACCGGTGTTGATGCAGTTGATCAAAGGGTTTGAACTTGCACCTGCATGCAACAAACCCGCCGATATCTTCTTGTTCTCGTTTGCACCCTGCTGGACATCAAAACGTCAAACGCATGAACCGCTGTCAGACAATCTATTCTTGATTTTTTGCATAGTTCAAGGCGCCGTTGCGTGTTGACCCTCTTTTCATGTGATGAATAGATAAAAAATCTTAGCTTCACCAAGACCAATGGAAGTTATGATGAGATGTTAGGTATCTGTTTCAAGTATATCAGTGTGAACAGGAACCAGCTTGTAGAGGAGGAAAAGTTTTTTCTTGTGTCCAACTCCCAAGGAAGAGTTTAACGATGTGTTGCCCACCATATTGCGAACCCGTGTGTTGGGAACACAGCTTCACTCTCATCACGTGTAATGAATGTTAAAATTGAATAGATGATCAAAGTGCAGTAACGTTAGCTTTGCAGGAACTTTAGCTTTTGCGTACAACAAACCCATTCCGTTCGCTGTGTATTTATATTAGCATGTTTCGTTCTTTCTCTATTGTTGGCAATAAAATGATATAAACACAGAAATACTATCTTCACAACACTAAATGTTTGTTGATAAGGACATGAAAATTCACAAAATTTTCTTTCCACAAACAAAATTAGCTGTCACAACGATATGGATCCAAATAACCCATGCTACACATTAACGTAGTAGTTTGCCTATGAGCAATCAGGAATTATTAAAGACTGCGAAGGACTATTCAGTAAGGTGCAATACAACAAAAGTAGCTATACACAAGTAACTGCTGCTGATTCTAAGAGCTGACGCGATTCGAGTTAAAGCGAGCATAGACTGTGTTGGTACTTCAACCAGTACCCTACTGCGATCACTGTCAAGTGCCCATTTCATTCACTTATAGCGGGTTTAGCGTCCAGAAAACGTGTGTATTCCTGCATCACATGACTTGAAATAGAGTCAAAAACTGGAGTACATCGATATATTCACTTACTACGTGACATATAAGCAGGAGGTGATGCTAAAATGTGACGTCACACTTCGCTTACGATTGAAAATTGTGGATTAAAGAACGTGCTGTGAAAAAACATACTATAGACACTCCATGCAGTTGAGCAACACTTGCCACTTTCGCATATCCAATGGTATGTTTGACCTTCCAGAAACTGTTTTTGTTGTTACTTAACTGTCACATGACATTAAACCATTTTGCCTACCACTACTTCTACACTTCTTGCTTCTAAGACATTGTTTTGCCTACCATATGAACTATCTAGTGCGTAGGTCTATGCCATTCATAGAAGCACAAGCTGCATATAGTCAAAATGTAGTTTAAAATGAGCTGCACTATGAAGTAATTCCATTTTGTCATTGCAGTCCTTTTATTGGTTGAGATTCTCACGTTTCAGCTGTCACTTGAAAAAAAAGAGAAAAGCAATCGCTTATTTCGTACAAATGCTAGAAACACGCGTCAGGAGTTCAGACATTAAACATCAGTTTTAATACCTGCAGCAACCCTCCATTGGTGATTAGAATATTCTCAGCATGCAGTGAGACTGTTGCTTCATCTTCGAATATTACTTCTCCACCATCAACAAGCAACATTTTCAGAATTTCTGTGTCTGTATCTAATAGGACTGTTTTTCCCTGCAAGTTGAAAATTTTTGATGACAAGACCAGCGTGTGATGGCTATTACTTATTTTTAACCATCACTCATCAGGCAAACTATGTTTATTTTTTTGCCGGTAGTTTAACCGGGTTTCGCAAAACCCGACGTACATTTTCGAAGCACGTCCAGAGGTAGGCCGGCTTTCTTGGATTCATTACTTCAAAAAATGTCAAGTTTTGTTTCCGCTTCTCCGAACTTTATCGTGTATCCTTGCATCATTACTATAGCTACGATTTCATAATTCGTTTCACAACATTGGCTGGACGAACATTGTGTTATCGGTTCAGATATAAACATACGCAAATAAGGCAGTAGTCAACAGCAAGCAGACCTTTTCGATAACAACGATATCTCCTTCTCCAGGAACTGTCTTTCCTCCCCATGTATAGATCGACGACCACTTGTCAATGTATTGAAAATCGGCGTTGTCTTGCGTTGCGATTCCGTTGTTTCCTATCGCGACTTTCACCTAAACGCGAAAGTATGGAATCTCGGATTTCATTGCACGTCGTGCTATCTCTGTTCTGAGCAAAGATTATAGAAAATTTCTATATCGCAAATAAGCTTACCAGAGTAGGGCCATTGAAGCTGGTGCAATAAAACGATATCACGGTCAGGACAAACTGTCAGTTTAAGTGTAATAATTCTGCAGTGAGGGGTTTTCTTTGCAACAGCAAGACTAACCCCCACTTTCGGGAAGCGTGCTATAAGCCGTCAGAAACAGGAAATCGCCAACGAAATATTACACAAAAACTTTGCATTTGCCGTTTGAAGTTTGAAGTTTACGGTTGCAGCGCTATCTCTATTCGCATTTATGTTCACACACCTTCGTGCTGATCGATCCTTGGTGTTCGGTGGTTGTGCAGATGATTTCTGTTGAAGACCGGCTTGAAATTTCGCAGTCGCTACCGTCAATGGTCACTATCGGCGCAGATTCGCTTTCAAGACTGGGTAAATAAAAACAAGTTTGATGAAGCTTGTTTTCCTTTTTACAACCAAAAAATTGTTTGCTGAAAAATCTTTCAGTTGACACACAGGTTTGAGCTTTTAGTATCAACGTGAACTACTGTGCCAACACGTTGTTCATACTCGGATTGTTGAAGATGTCACGTGACACTACAGACAACAGGTCGACTAATGAAGTCACTGGAGTAGAAGGCAGGGGTGCAGGCCCACCCTCAAAAGTTTTGATTTGGTGAAAATCCGGGCAAATGTCTTTAAAAGTCAGCAAAATCAGTGGAATTTTGGGAAAAAATCTCTGAAAACCTGCACAAATCCTTGAAAATCTAAGCAATCTCCTTGAATATATGAGCAAAAGTGGCGCTCAACCCGCTTTGATTTGAAAAAAATGGCGCCCAAAATCGCATGCCAAGCTTTGTTTGGAGGTCACCTTTTTTGGAGATCTTTTGGGCAAGTTTGGGAGAATTCGGGCAAAAATCCTTCGCCCCCACAAACACTTGCCTGCTCCTACACCAATGAAAGACGTTGTTGCAGTATTTGGCAGGCAAGAAAAAAAATAAAACGAATCTGAAAGTATATTTTGTGTATTTTGTGTTTCGGTCATTCCAGCATCTTGCTTTTGCGTTTAGGACAAAAATTAGTTATTGTTGTTATTGCCAAGCTTTCGAAATTTCTTTATTCTAAATTTTTCGTTCATTTTTGCAATTCGTATAATGCTTTATACTTCTCAATTTTTGCAATTTTAATTTCATTTTAAATGCCATTTGGTCGTGGATTACTCATAGAAAGTACTTCTTTGTAAGAAAAATTTCCCCAAGTCATTTTCACGACTATGTTTCGGCCAGCTTGCTTCAAAGAGAACCTGCGGTTTGCAACGATAGACCACATTATCTTTGAATAAATACGACTTGACCAAACACTATACATTTCGACTTCCATATTTTTTCAAATTTCAAACCATACTTCCTTGTTTACAACGTGCTAAATAATGTCGGTAACTTACGGGAATCTGGTGCCGATGATCGTTATTTTGGTCCCACCTGCGGTGCCACCCCGATTCGGCAAAATAGAAGCGATCGTAGGCGTCAGACTTGAGGAATAAGTGTATGAGCCTAGCAGTGTTACAGTGTTATCTCCGTTGGTGACAGTCACATCACAAAGAGTTTCAGATGAGCCTGCAAAGCAAGCGATACACGTTACAGGTTCCCAAACACGTCCATGAAAAATTAATTTTACTTCCAGTCCTGGTTCTTTCAGTCATTTTCTGGTTATTGGCCGAGTTTTTTGACATGGCTGAAAAAATTAAGTCAATTCGGTCATAATGACCGAAAAGGTAAGCTAGTGGATATTGTTACGGCGAATTTTAATGCTGTTGAGGGACAAATGACCAAAACGTCACAGGGAAAAAAAACAGCTTCCAGCAGCGACAGTATCAAAGAAATGCGAAAATTGACCATTTTTACACATACCATTTCTCTAAATTTCTTTTTTAGTTTGACGTAATTGCTATCGTGCACATTCTGCAATTAAGTACCGTTTTTAATCGCTGGGTTTCTTGGTGTCTCGCAAATAATGTGGGTTGAGTTGACTTGGCCGTGGATGATGCAACTCGCTTCGCAAATTTTCACGACGGAGTTGTTGGAGAATCCCACGCCCTTGACAATAACCAGCTGGCATCCGCCATAGCTGCCTGGGATATAGAAACAGAACGAAAGCCCATGTTTTGCTTGTCTATTTCTAAAAGGTAGCATTGCTGGAATCAGTGTCGTGCTGGGTAAATTTAAAGCTCGCAAGACTGCTGTAACCAGGTGTGTACAGCGCATATTTATGAATTTCGTTTTGAATTATTGCATGTCCTTCAAAAAAACATTCGGTGTGGCGTGCGAGGGTAGCCGTTCAAAACATAAACAACCCTTAACAAACATAAGGGTAGTTTCAAGTAAACCTTTGTTTGTTATGGTCGAAAAACGCTAAACCCGTAAATTTGTGAACGCTTGATCGGTCAAGCGTTTTGTACGATGTTTTATTGCTACCTTCAAGCATACGTTTAGATTTGCCAATAGATTGATCCTACAATACCACTCAATTCTGTTTTGTTCTAGCCTGTATAGCAACAAGTGATAGACGTACAAAACGGCGAGATTCTTCTAATCGAACTATATTTGCTTAGATCTGCACTACAAATGTTTTCAAGAAAAGTTTGTTTGAGGTTTCAACTCTTAAAAAACAGTTGCTTGCGCCAAAAGTCGGCGGCTTTTGCGTTTACCCACATAAAAAACTCGGCAATTTCCACTCCATAATATCAGGCCAAAGTTCTTATGCAGAGTGCGCTAGATTAACAGAAGGGAGCGATAATATCCATTTTAGTTTTTTTTTTACAAATGCTCAGTTTACATGCTAAACGCATATTAAATGACTCTCAAGCAAAAAATTCGAAAACAGAACATGCACTAAATTAAAACAGGCTTCAGTACTTTCAGTCCATTGCTGTGCCTAGGGGCAGTTTCATCGCGTGTACCACTTATTCCAAGCGGCGGGTCGAAATTAGCCGTTCGCCTATTGGCGCTTGCTGAATGCAGCTTTTTGGTTTTAGTGATAACAACATATGATGATAGCGTGTGTTTATGCAAGTTTAACGGTAATAGCGTGTGTTTGAAACTGCAGTTAGTGTGATTTCTCTAAATATTGCTTTATTTCTTAACATTTCACTGGGAAGATTTTGGTTGAAATATGCACGATTCAAGATGGACACTTAACGCGAAATCGATTTCCCAGCAAAGCACGTTATAAGTTGATTTAGCTGCATTTTTCTCTTGTGGTGAATTGCCACTGAAATGTGGATACGTGAAGCAAATTCATCGCAAAGTTATGATAGCAGAGCATAGCAGGTAGATTCCTCGTATGCTTAACACCAGCTCGTACATTTTAGCTAAAGTGAAAATGAATCGAAAACCACTGTAGATGGCTGAATGGCAGCCAAGTAAAAAAACAACTCTTTTCACGAAAGTATTGTTTGTTCGCTCTGTGTTTTGGAGGCGTAAAGATTGCACAGCGTCAGTGGAATCTTTTTCTTGCCTTTAGATCTTAGATGTTGCACTAAAGTTTTGCGCAGAAATTGAAATTGTTCAGTACCTATAGCACTACAGCTAAACAGCGAAGGAGCTGCGATAAGTGAATCACCGGAGAAACATTTTCAGCGCAGATAAAAGGAGGTACAAGAAGATGACAATCTCAAACGTCAATGCCTCGCGCAATTTATTTAACTGTAAACGGCTCTTTTTCGCATCACGATGCTCACCTGTTGACGGTGAAATCGAGTCTACGGAGAACCTGTATGAGAATGAGATGAACCTTTGGGCTAAACCACTTCCACCAACAGACACCTGCAAGCAAAGCTCGATCTTAGAAACGTTAAGAGAATGTTTCAGTTTGCGTGGAGTACATAACTTCAGTTCATTCGGTTTTTTAGCTTATGCAATTAAAATGTTGTTTTTTTTCAATAAGAAAAAAATCAAGTGATTGCTTTAATTGTTATATAGGAATATTACGAAAATATCTCTTATGGGAGGTGTGAGGAGACTTATTGCTATATTGCACTCTAAAACACAGGGTTCTAAAAATATGAAAGTTAGCAATATGTTTTGATGAAATATGCAAGTGTGTCAAGAAGGCATACTACCCTCGACAAACTTTAATTTGATTTTTGCCTTCTGAACAGTTTGAAAGCTTTCCAAAGAGATCTAGTCAGACGACAGATTTGAATTGCTCATCAGCCAAACTAAGCTGCACAAACCCATACACAGATGAGAGGCATACGTAACCAAAAGTGTAAAAGTTGATGCGTCATCACCATCATAAGGATTCGCTACAGTGCGAATTATCTTAAGTTGCACGCCATCTTGGACGGCGACCATTTGTTCAAAGCGAAAAATGTGAACACTGGACTAAAGAGTTGCTTCAAAAAAAGAAACTTGTTATGTTCGCACCTGAATTTCAGCAGGACCTCCTTCGCCATCGCCTAGCGTGCAAGTTATTTTGGTATCAATTGCTGATGTCACAATACACGGGATTCCTCCGATTTTCACAGATATGACATTAGGGTCGGTCCCAAAGCCCACGCCTCTTATGTCGATCGATTCCCCTCCACTACCTGAAACTTTTAACGTTAAAGATTTAAAGAATGNAAAATCGAAGTTTAAGTTTTTAAACTTCNACAAAGCCTTAAAGACCCAAATCAGGTTTGCATNAATGTTGACAATCTTTCGTCAAGCCACATGAGATGCCATTTTACGAAAGCTGTTTATATTTGTCTCAGCCTCTGTTTTTGACTGTTGTGACAAAATCAAATCCTGTACTTAATTTTAAGCAAGCATGTGCGGAAACCCAGTCGAACGTTCACTGGGAGTAGTAGCAGCGCACGGGGATCATCCCATCACTCAAAGAAAACGCGATCACTGTACTCTATCTTTCAACCTAACGAAGCGCGATACGGTTCTACAACTGCCTGGGAGGACAAATGCTAACCAGAAAACTGTCAACTCGACATTTTCTAACAGAACAACTGCCAACTGGAACAACTAACAACAGCACATTTACAATTGCCCTGCAAAAAACTGTCATTACTATTTTTTTCAATGAGAAATTGGAATAGATCAAACAAAACATACCAAAAAGCCCAAAAATTCTGGGGCGGAAAAATGCGAAAGTGCATGAGTTGTGTTATAGTGTATACTGTTTGAATAGTTGTCTGTCATGATTAGCTTTGACTACCAAGCCTTGATCTACTGAGCACTGCCGCAGTAGCCTTCAAAAGTTTAGGCCACGAACCTGGCAAGGCATAAAATTGAACAGCCCTGCACTACAAGCGAAATCGATTGGCGTACTGACTAGCGAAGCAATTTACAGCTGAGCTCTACAGGAGCTGTTCTCCGCATGCAAGTTGACTTAGTTGTTAATTGTATTGCAGGGGTGCACAGGAGCCGGAGTGTCGGAGTGGACTCCGGCCGGAGTCTTAACGATTTTCGAAAATAGGAGTGGAGCTCGAGTTGATTTTTTTAAGGAATGGCCGTGGCCGGAGTGGAGCGGGAGTCATATTTTTATTGACGTTAGTTTGCTAATTATTGATTATTATTATTGCAGGTTGTTTTTTTTCCAAAGCATGTTATAATGTAAACTTGAAATGTGCAAAACAACTTCACAGGAAGTCTAAAAATGTTAATACAACTTGGATGTAAGTTAATGTTAGGTTGGGGAGTTTAATGTGTATAAAGATTTGGACAATTTCTTGTTCATGGTGATACGTTGAAAATCTACTGGCCAATAAAATTTAGCTCACATAAAAAGTTTAGGCAGTGTCTCAACAACCATATCCAGCTTTCCGTTTCGAAGGACAAAAAGACCGTATCCCGCATTCAGTTTTCTGCCAGATGTAAAAATGAATAGGAAAAATTCTCACTACTGTCAACATGGTCGAGTGGGAAGTGACCAGACAATTGTCAGTTCGAGTCATTCCTTTGTTGAATTTGATTTTTTTTTGATGAACCTACACAAGATTGTATGTCAAATTTTTTGGACCCCTTGTGATGTACATTTAGAAAAGCAGACGAGTGTTTACAATTAAGCTTTTTGACTATGGTTAGGTTTAGCATTTAGACTGATTGTTTTGTGGTAGTGATTAAGGTTAGGGTTTAGGGTTAGCGTTTAGGGTTAGCGTTTAGGGTTAGGGTTCAGTGTAAGTGTTTAAGGTTAGGGTTTAGGGTTAGCATTTAGTGTTAGGGTTAAGAGTTACGGTTAAGGTTAACGGTTAAGATTTAGGATTAGGATTTAGGCCCTAAGGGCCGGTATAGGGTTACAAAAAACTAATAGCCACCTTAATCCTTTAGTCTGAGAAGCAACTGACATGTAAACAGGAGGTCACATATTTTGCAAAGGTCAGCAATTTCGTTTGATACGTTTGTTTAGTCTTTTCGAACCGAAAACCAGATACGGCCGTTTATACACTGCCATAAGTTAATGGCATACACTTTCGAGTTTAAGCAGGAGTCGGAGTCCAAAACTTAAAAATCTTTCGGAGTCGGAGTACATTTAGCCGAAGCAGGAGTGGAGTCAGAGTCAAAAATTTCAGACTCCGTATGACACTGTTGTATTGTAGGTGTAGTTGGTAGTTTTCCGGCTGGCAATTGAACTTCCACCACGCTCAGCGGATTACAGGGTTTCAAAAACCCGCTGTCTTAAACTGCAAAGTGCTGAGTGGTAAAGGCCTTCCTGGCAAACGTCACAAACATGTCAATTTCCTGCGATGCAAACTGTTTGTAGAATCGCTGCGCAACCTTGATGACAGCCATTCAAATTCAAATCCTGACTTTGCCAGTTGTTTCAGTAACTAATCTCCACCAAGGAGACTGGATGGAATCCATTCGCAAAATTTTTCAATAGGAAATCGGTTTCACGTAACACTACGCATCTTTACTACTAAAATCTTATAAGCTCTTATGACTACAAATGCGTAGTGTTACGTGAGGTCGATTTCCTATTTTTTAAAGTTGCGAATACAACTCAGTCGCCTTGGTGGAGAGCAGGGTTCCCATTGCTGGATTTTTCCACGCAGATCTGTTTTTTTTTCGAGTCCATCTAGGTGTCTAGGTTTATTTTTGACAAATCCCGTTAAATCTGTTTTTGATGATATCAATTTGGCAATTAGCTGTAGTAAATCTATAACATAATAAACATATCTTCCGGTCGTCACAGTGTTCGCATGCGATCAGAGGGTGAATCACATCAGTGCAACAAAACGTGTTCAGTCGGTTTCCCGCCCTCACAGCAGAATCAATATCAAATATTGTAGGTTGCTTACAATCAGTATTGCCAACTGGTATATATACACAGTATATAGCCAACTGGTATATATACACAGTTTCAAGTGCTTGGTATATAAATTTTGATTTGGTATATATGAAAAATTTGGTGTACATTTGGTATACTTTGTTGGAGGGCTTAATTAAGACTGTAAACCAAAATATTTGGTACTTTGCAAAACGTAAGTTTTCGCTTTTGTTTATAAAAAAACATTGTGGTGTTTTTGCCTTTGCCTAACATGGGAGTAAGCATGCACTTTGGGTAAGTGGAGAACGAAACTAGAAGAGAGCTGGAAGGTTCTGAAAAACACTAAACGTAGCTCTTACTTTGCGCTTTCGTCAGCCAAAGCATCCTAAAGTTGGAAAGCTGCGTATGAGACTGGCAGAAGATCTGGTAGTGGAAGAGAGTGATTTATAGAGTTTGCATGGCTTGCAAATTAGGATTCTGCTGGTGCTGCATATCCCTTCTGCAAACTGCGCAAAAAACTAGAAACCGCAAAGTAGATATTATACAGCAGATTAATGCGGTGGATGGGCCACGAAGATATGAAAAGGCAATTGCAGGTGTTGCAAGGTGGAATATTTCAGTGGTTAATAAATCTGTCACTGCTGAAATTAAGAAAGTAGAAATTGAGGTTGTAGGCTTTTTTGTGTCACTGCTCAACAGCAACTGTTGAGCAGGTAGGTGAAGTAGTAAAAGCATGGAAAAATAGCATTAACTTATACGATTTTTCTTACCAATAGATTTGGAAAATATTTGGTATATTTTTAGACCAGATTTGGTACATCCGTTGCAAGAAGGGTTGGCAACACTGCTTACGATCCGGTATAACCAGTCATGCAATTGCGGGTACAAAAAAAATAACAAGAATAAATAACACACGGTTACATAAACAATTTAAAGATTTGTATATGAGCAAACGATGTATTGTATGAGTCATTGTCTCAGTACGCTAGCTGAAGAAACTGATGAAAAAAGTTTGAGATTGATTATTTAAATTTCTTGGTTGTCGATGCATGCGAATTAAAAACGATTTCTACTGGAGTAAGTGGTTTTTGCCAGCTTAACGATTTTAGATTCCGATCTGCCAAACAATCCGAGTTCAATAGCAAGTGTGGCCCTGCATTTACCCCATCCTGAGGCTGAAGATCAGCTTGGGGCCATTTCGATAGTTCAAAACTGTGTTCTTGTCTAATAAAGCTATTCCTGATTTCTGGTATTATGTGTGTGCGTGCGTAACATGAAAGACGGCTTAGATAAACAGGAGTTTGAAATACTTTTTGATGTAATGACCAGATTTAGTTTTTTTCCACACTTTTTGCATCAGTAGAAATAATAATTTCATTTGTTAATCATGTTAAAACAAAAACAATCTTGCTTAAACAGTGACTAGTAAAGAAAGGATGCTGGCAAAACAAGCGTAGCCAAGAAGCCAGCAAAATGGTATGGACCACAAAGCCTGAATTAGTGGAAGATGTCACATTAATGGAGCATGTCACCAACGTTATATAAGCGTCTTGAGCAATGCAAAAGTGATCCAAACGTTAATGTTCACGCTGCAGACGAAAATTTGGAAGAGGAACTGACGTAACTCAGTATTTTAATCACCGTTTCACGCCATGTATTTGCATTCACATGTCTTTTACAAATTAATATTTCTGTTTTTTTGCAGGCAAATGGGTTGTTTTCATGTGCAATCTGTTTTTTTTTCAGAAATTGTTGAATGGCAGTCCTGGTGGAGAGTATAGTCACTAGTTACTTGAATGCAGATATGTGCAAGTCTGAATTATCGCAAAGCGAAAGAAGCGTGGAAGCCAGTCGACTGGCTACTCGAAAGCTTGCAGCAAAACCAGATTTTTTAATTGTCTCCCATTTATGTGTAGGAAGCTGTGCTGATAAACTTTAAGTGATTCTACTGCAATTACTTTCTATGAATCCATGAAGTGTCAAATATATTATTCGGAATTTCATCCATCACGGGGTGCAATGCACCTAAAGCATGTACCATGTGTGCACTGTCAGAAATTACAAAAAAACGGATACAAAATCCACTTCTGTCGATTCTTTTCAACCACAAACTGCGAATTGATATCCTCATTCTCGACACATCACTTGAACAAAATCGAATCCATAACTCAAGACACTTCATTTACAAAAAAACATAGCCACTATCGTACTACACTTACCCACGTCAGCGGACCTTTTAACCATATGCTTGTGTTCCACCACTTCATCTTTAGAATCCTCATCAATTCGCTGATTCAACACAGCATTTCGTTTCCTTCGCTCTGAGGAAAAGATACGCTGCCATACTTATCCACAACAACAAACCGTCAAAAGCGCATTCATGCAGTCGAACGTGCTTTGAAAGCTGTCGCATAGTAATCTACTCATTTGTTGAAACAATGCGAGGTTACTTCGTATCCTAGGCCTAAGCAGTTGGCGTTGTCGAAAAACACAGATGGATAAATAGCGCCACTGAACGCAACTGAAATGTTCTCAACTAAAGTTAGTTTTCATTGTGATTTACCATCGTAGGTTTTATTTGACCAGTTGTTGCAATTTCTTTAGCTTGGAAAGCACAGAAATGCTAAGCCGCAAGCAATCAATACGGTGAAATGAAATTTTTCGCAGACTTTCACATCCATGCAGTAGCGTAGCAAGAGAAGGTCCTGGGGACTTCTGGCCGCGGAAGGCACCTTTGGGTGGGGGGGCAAATTGTTGACTAAAAATTATTTTAACTCTTCAATTTTTGTGGTTAGAAGGTCTGGTGTGATAGCCTAAAAAACTAGGAAATGTGGTTGTAGAGTGAGCATGTTAATAAAATATTTACTCAAAAGTCTGGGTCAACTCCAGTGTGTTAAACTGCCTCCATGTGTTTGTTTTGAAACAGGGGCCTTTTTAACATACTTACATGGGGGCATTTGTACCCCATTCACTAAACCTTCCTCTCAGCCAAAGCCATTTGTTAGCAACCCACTCAAAAGTCCTTTCAACAGAGATGACATTTGACCACAGACTAGCAGACATTACTAGTCCGGCAGCTTGAGGTTTGTATTGCCTAAACATCTGAAGAAAACCCACGCATAAAACCACTTTAATTGTTTAAAGCTAGCTTACATCCTTTTTCTCCTGGCGTTCGATCCTTAGACATGCCCCAACATCATCGCATCACTTGGCACCTGTCGGCATTGGCGAAGAACATCTCTTGGCACGTCTTATGGTAATTTTTAATGTTCAGTGGAATATTTTCAATAAATAAGTGCCACAACAAGCTGCAGCCTAGTTATTAGGTGGGTTTATCAACGTCGAATTTTGGGGGATGAAGTGAAGAACTCTGCAAAGGTGGCGTTGCTCAGTTTCAATGGCACTGATGGTTTTCTGTATGACGTAACGATATTGGAAAATGACATTCATAAAGCGAGTTAGTTCAGCTGGTGTGTTTGCATGCGTAGTTTAGAGCTCGGATTGTAGGCTTGAACTGTAAGTAGGGTGAATCACTGCCAGCCGGTTGGCAATGTGCGTTTCGTAGAAGGTTTGGCTCCTTTGTTCAACCGTACATGTAACATTTGCGGTCATAGAAAAGTAATTTCAATAAGAAAAGCTTACGAAAGGCGTTGCTCTCATTTTGATAAATTAAAGTCAAGGAGCCTTAGTCTGAAAACATAGCACAAAAACAAACTATATGTTTAGTTATGATTATGGTGAAGGCTTTTAAACGGACGTTAGCCGAAACAGTTGCAAACTTGGCAATGGCCGTACTGATTAAAGTTATTCAATGCGATTACCTTTGTACTTGAAACGGTGTGATCATCGCTTGTCAACAAATGGCGGATGTCCTACGTCAGGGGCATTGTAACTACTGCCCGCTGAACATATTTTGTGGCCCTGGTTCACACTTTTAGTACTTTTCACACTTTTAGTACTTTGCTGAACATATTTTGTGGCCCTGGTTCACACTTTTAGTACACATTCACACTTTTAGTACTTCATGCGCTGATCGGGTGTCACTGACTTATCACTCCTACTCGGAAAACACGAAGTATGATTGTTGAGTTTATAGTTATCTTAGCACGTAAAATTTTTTAAAATATAACATATTTTATATGAAAAAGGTATAATCTGTAGAAGCTGACCGGTTGCTGGTACCGACAGAACAATATGGCCCTCACTGAAAAAAGTTTGGTCACCCCTGTTCTACGTGGTAGTTTTGTTGTACAGTTGTCGAAATAGACGTCTGTTGGTAATGAACGAAGCTAGGAAATAACTGTGCACGCCTGATTGGTAGAAGCCCAAACTGACAGTTACACGACATTTGCACGTGACGATGGAGGATGCAAGCCAGCGTTTCTCAACAACGGGCCGTTTAAACCTATTTGACCTATTTTATCATATGGGCCACGCACCTGAAGAAGGCCCAGCGCAAGTGGCGACAAAGTTAACATTTGAAGCCTCTCATATACTCTAAAATAATAAACCACTTTTGAAACATGAAGTGAACAACAAAGCACACGTTCAAGATGCTTTATAATTCCTCATATCTTGATACACATCAAACATGATCCTATTTCGCTTTAAATTGTTGTAAGCAAATTTGAAGGGTGGAAAAGGCGGCACTTGTCTGGTCGGCAGAGGTGGGCATGGATCCGAAGTGCCGGAGTCGACTCCGGCAGGATTCTGCGTTTTTCCTTCGGACCCGGAGCCGGAGTCAAAAATTTGTGAAAAAAC
>JGI24022J15233_10001933_pt1 | contig 18512 bp, 10 predicted proteins | sample Ectturendosymbi2_FD_15233 | JGI IMG/M metagenome (IMG submission 15233) | reverse complement strand
CCCCTTCTTGTAGCCCCTGCTCGTGCCAGACCCAAACCAACGGGGAACCGGGCAATTGCCCCAAAAACATTGTGAAAATGTCAAAACAATTTTAGTTGTTAGGCACAAGTTACAATCATTTTGCCCCTCACCACCACCCCCGAAAATTTCAGCTGGTTGCGGCCCGGGGTCACGCACTGTTCTTTCGTTTAAACGTCACAAAGCATGAAGGCTCGCAATGTGCTCACGCTGGAGATATTGCAGGCCAAGTGTTAGTGACCGCTAGTTGCTAGCGCAACCAATTCCTTGTTTTGTTAATCACTTGCTCACCGCACTTTTATTTTCTAAAATGTCATGTAATGTGTTTGGATAATGAGTGAAGATGGGCACGTTTCTGGTGAATGAATAAAAATTTTCTTCGGATGAAACAAATCAAGGTGACAGCCTCAAAAATGGGCGTCGGAAGGATTTTTTCCAGGGGGGAGCCAGTAGGAGATTTTCCAAAAAAATTTTCCAGGGGGGACCAAAAGTGGTGAAATTTGTTTTTTACCCCTCGAAACTGAAAAAAGAACCTTTTTTAGCCAATAATTTCAAAATCAAGGGGGCCAAGGTCCTCCCCTGCCCCTTCCAACGCCCATGTCCTCAAAGTTTCTATTGATCACTGTCAGAATAAAACTTGTCCACCTGTGGAAGAGCAGCAACGAACATCTGATGCAACTGGTAGCGACAATGTTTCCACGAATGCCATAGGCATGCTAGTGATCGAGTAATGGCACTGAGACTTTGTCTGCGCGAGGGCGACCAAATAACTTTATTGCTAAATAGTTGGACTCCTTCATCTTCGTATGCTTTTTTCCGGTACTGCAGCCCTGGGCGCCAAAAGGATTTTTTCTGGGGAGCAACAGTGGTGAAATGTCATTATACTCACTCGAAACAAAGAGAACAACCTTTTTTGCTAAAATTTCATAGGAAATATCAAATTTCAAAATCCAAGGGTGTCTTGCCTCCCTGCACCCACCTTTCGACGCCCATCAGTGCGTATAGGTTTCCAGAAGCGACCTTTTGAAATGCGATGGTTTTGAGAAACTGAAATAGTTAGCCTACTGCAAAATCCATGAAGTGGCATTTTTCAAATGGTACGATGCGTTTGCACCTGATTTTGGCAGTAGCAGCACCTCGGCCTGTTGGAAAAATCTGCACAAAAATTGAAAAAAAGCGAAACAAGATTATAATTCTCAAAACTCTCATCTAGCACGCCAATACCACCTGCTTTGCGCCGAGATGTTTGATGCATTTCTTAGACTCCGCATAAATAAAGGAAACGTGAACGTGAGAAAAATGCTTTCCGAACGCAGGAAAAGTCATAGACCAAAACAAAGTTCGACTGTGATGCATAAACGGGGTTGTACTGCAAGTTGTCGAATTTTGCGGTCGTCAGCAGCTACCTCTACGTGGTCATGGAGATTGCGGTCGCTTTCGCACTTATGATGAACCTGTTCCCAATGGCCGGGTTTTTAGAGTTGCATTTAAGACTGCGCTTAGGTGCTGCTGATGAACTACAACTGATTCGTTTTATAATGCTTCACAAGCCTGTAGCCACGGGGTCATTCGGGGCCAATTCACCCCCAACTACGTATTTGTGCCCTCCAAATTTTGTTGTGCCCAAAAATTTTTTTTATTAAAACATACGATAATAACAAAAATCTTGCCCCACTAAAAAACGTATTTTTCTCTCCTATCCTGGCTACGGGCCTGATGCTTCGCACAATAGCTGGGACATGCGAAACAAGATAATCAGCTTGTTTGCCAAGCAAAGTCAAACTAAAATTGTAAAAGATGTGGCGAACGTGAAGTATTTCTCTGTATTAGCGGACGAGGCATGTGACAGTGGCCAGGTGGAGCAGTTCAACTGCCACAACAATGTGTTTTTATTATCGCGGTTTGCCCGGCGTGCAACTATTCTGCGAAAGCTCGTCCAAACAAAAAACAAACGACATCTGGCCGAAAAGTCAACTTAAACATTTGTGCGAAACTCGCTGGGTGGAAAGACGCGATTCTGTTATCAGGTTTTCTTTTTCTAAAGTTAGCGCCCCAACCCATTAGCAAAATCCTGGCTACATCACTGCATGACATCGCTTCGCTGTTAAACATGTATTGTAATGGATGTAACTCAAAAAAGAAAGACATGCTGTAATCATTTTCTTCACAACCTCCCATATGTGGTCAGAAGTACAAACAGAGACGCTTCACAATCGGTTGCACGCACTGGTGCATTTTTGTCAGGACATTTGTAGCGGAATGCAGAAAGCAGCAACAAAAGCATCCGTGAAGCCCAAGTGCATTCGTACCTCTTTTGCAGTCTTAAAAAAATTAGAAAAATGAAAAGTACGTTTCAACTTACGTTAGCAAACACGCAACTTGTTATTTGCAAGAAACTAAAACGAAGATATAACATAGCCCAAAAAAGACTCTTGTGGGAAAAATGTCCACAGATAGAGTAATCAGAGCAAGTTAAATATTGAAAAACGGTTTAACTTATATTTGCTGACAGCATTCAACCAGCAGTAAGCTTTTTCGATTCTGTCGGAGATACAGGCAATAGCATGCAAAGAGTGTAGAAAAAAAAATATTGCTGAAGCGATATTTTTGCTAAACAGTGATCAACATGTAATTCAGCTCTTCAAAACGCCATGTTTGCATGTTTAATGTCCAGCCCTTTACATTCAAATTATTGAACAAACCTATATGCTGGTCATGTCCGTCTAAGACCAAACTTGACTCATTCGTAAATGCAATGTGCCGCTTTTGCGCCCCGTAAAACAGTTTGTACCCTTAAATCAGTTTTTCTTTATTCTACCGCAATGAGCCTTCCACAAAACACCGTGGTGTTCGTCATCTCAAAAAACAGAAATTGGCATCGCACTTAAATTCTTTGACCGTGAAACGCCGAGACACATCATGATTAAGCTCTGGTCAAACAAGGCGCGTTAAAGAAAGGCCACCCTCGAACTAAGGTCTGTGACGAAATGAAAAAAAAGGTCTGTGACGCAAAGCCAGCTCACCGTTCAACATGTCACGCCTGCTTTCCTTTCACAAGCCGGGTTGGTCATGGAATTAACTATTCCCTGTTCAGGCTTGAAATAGAAGCAAACGAAATGCACGTCACTTTCTAATTTTTCTAGTGTTTAAAGAAGGCGTACAAAAACACTCTGCCACTTAAAAGTTGAAAAAAATTGATGTACCTTGCGAAGAATTATATATCTACGAAAAGCTTGCTATTCTGACAGAAACTTAGACACTCAAAGAAAAAATTGTGGCGAAGCATGGGAAGGTTTAGGGTAAGCGTATATGCCTTGAGACGTTTTGGGATAAGCGTGTACGTCTTTTAACGCCAAAATGTTGTCGAGGCTTTTTGGAAGCTTTCTGGACAAATCCTTGGCCAGAAGATCGAAATAGAGAAAATAAAAAAATACTGGCAAATAAACACAAATGTAGAAAGAGAGTAACTATTCACGTCAATTTTTGTTTGAATCTAAACATTTTGACTGACTTTTTATAGCTTTATGCAAGCTTGCCTATTTTCGAGTTTTTCGGTTGTCAAGCCTACAGAGGTGTAGTCTGCATGATTGCATGTTTGGATATATTGGCGTAGCTACGAATTTTGGAGTCATCCACTGCTTTCCGAATCCAAATTCCAGGTAAACAAGAAGCATCACGCCTATAGTTTCTGATTTCTCATTTTTTTAGCGAAACCATAATACAAACACAGTTATTCATTGCACTGACTTGAGATTTATCTCTGTTTCACATAGTTTTTAAGTCAAGGTGCAATCCAAAGTTTTTGGCGTTTGGAAGGATGGAAAGGCAACTGCTTTTTTTCTTGTAGGTGTCCTGGTTCCCGTATTCAAACGTCAGTGGTTACGAGCGGAGAAACAACTTTCGCAAGGTTCCGTTTCAGAGTGTTTCTATTCTCACATTCAAGCACGGTCACACTTCACTGCAGCCTGAACCTTTGCGTCGGAGACTGTGTGCCTGTAAGTCGGGTGAAAGAAATAGATGCGTTCGAGTTCGTTGACCTGGGCCCCAAAAGATATAGTTGTATTCGTAAAAAAGGCATTTTTCCACGATGGCAATAAAGGTCATGAAGTTTTTCTCTGGATTTACTTTATTTCTAGAACATGTTATCTGAGCTCCGTGTGTTGCTGATAGACTGCGTCGCCGAGAAGTTCGAAACTATGCGTACAACACGTTCAGCCATCAAAGGTTTTAAAGTAGCGATAGAGATCACCCACCGAGATTGCTCTTTTGCTACATGTTCACCCTACTACTATATATGAGAGGTCTTAAACGTGTCTTCTGTTTATGGTGATGTTATGTATGTCTCAGTGGTAATGTGACGTCATCCGTCACACCTGCCAGTTCATCCTATAATATCAATCTAATGATTCGGAAATATTCTGCAAGGTCAATTTCCTCGATACCCTGATATCTAAATCATTGTGGAAAAGTTATTCACAACATTGGTTTGTTTTTCAACATCCCAAAATGTGACAAACTTGAAAATAGGCACACTTGCGGTAAACATGATCTGCTTTGGTATCATATGTTTGTCCTTTATGCTTTCAAATAGTAGAATTTGAACAGTAATGCTGATAAATGCTTATTCCATCGAAACCGAGAACTACACTTCATCCAAGAAAACGACTGCGCAAATTCCTCGTAATTTCGCAACACGAACTAAAAGTTTTTTGGTGCGCAGCTCTTTGCTGTACACAAGTGAAAAAACGGTCACCACAATCTCTATAACAGACAAGGAGTTAAAGTTATCAAGGATGTCGTCAAGGTTGTTTTTGGTTCATAAAAATTTTCCTAGTTTGCATATCAATGTGAGAAAAGTAAAGGCAACTCTTTGATGCCTTGGTCTGCGCGAGTCATGGATTACAAAGCAAAAAAGTTAATCGAATGCAGGGAGCTCAGATCTAATTCTTGCAAGGGGCCAGCGTATCTTGGAAAAGGCCCAAAAAAGAGCCAAAGGGCCAAACGAAAATTTTGGGTCCAGCAAGTGTTATTTGGAACTAAATTTCTGAAATTTGACCCCAAAAGGGCCAACCTGGCAACCCTGATCCCATGAAAACAACAGCATTGAAATAGAATGAAGTAATACCTTCAATCCCAATTTTTTCAAAATGACCGAAACAGGTTTAGTTTATATCGTCGATTGGAAAGTGCGAAATGTCTAAACACCTAAAATTTACATGTACTCCAATCATGTTGTACACAACCTGTTATTGGCATCGTGGAACATTTGGCTTCAACACGAAAATACCGCAAAAGTAGCTGGATATATTTTTGGAACAAGATCTCCGTTCTGGGGTCGTACAAGCCTTCACTGATAATAATAAACGTCGTTCGTGCCGACAGAATTGCTCGTCGAGGCGCAAACGTGAGCTTCCTTCTGCCTTTGAAGCTGGCAGCACCATCTCTCGCATGTTCGCAGAGGCGCCGCCACCGCCTGTTCACCACCTGCAAACCCCGTCGAACAACGCCTCCGTTTCAACGCGCACGATCTTAAACACCACTAGTGGCGCTAGAGGTGAAAAAAGTAAGTGACGTTGCTGCTCGAAAATCAGCCATTCAACTTGATTGACCGCAACTGTTTTCACCGAAAGAAACTCCTTTAAAATTCGATGACGTTTTTCACGTCACAAGCCATAAGATGAAAAAGAAAATAAAAAACCAAACGACGTAGTTTATTTCCAGCTGTGGCTAGAAATAAAGCATTCTGAAGCCATTTGTGTTTAGCTGGTTATTTTCCATCAAACCTTGATGACGACAGCTACAAGATGCTGACGTTTTGGTATCTTTTGAACGTCTCAACGCTTTTTCAGTGACATTGCAGTTTGTAGAATCATGAGATTTACTCTAGTGCGAATGTTTCAAACTGCGCGATGCTTAGAGTAAGCTTTCCTAATGACGTATGCTTTGCAGATAATCAAAAGAAATCCAAAACGCTCTACATCGTCATTGCTGCGCTGGCTGGATGGCTATTGTCCTGTATTATCGTAGCAGCAGTCGTGCTCTCTCAACGGATGCGAAGAAAGAGAAAAGAGGATATGAAACGCAGCGACAAACAAACTTTGTACGCTGTTATCACGTAATACTGTTAAATGCAATTCAGTATCTTGTGTTGCGCGCACAACGTTGTAGGCAGATAATGCTTTTTGTGTCGTTATAGATGAAACTTGGATTGTGACGCTAACTTTCATGTTCTTGTTTTGTATCGCCTCGAGCTCGGAAAAACCTAGCTGAGCTCCAACCCAGGAGCTGTTTGAATCAAGTTCTGATTCAGTGAAGTCCCGCAATAACTCACAAAATCAAGCTGGGTCTGTGTATGTTGTCCTTTTAGTCACTATGGCGCACTTCTCATAATGACTTGAAATCATAATCACTAAAAATTTGCAATGCCTTTGTTCGGATGGAGAAGAGAACCCAAGCAAAGTTCTGTACACATCATGGTAGACTAACAAAAATTTTTGTTGCTGTTATTTGAAACGAACGGGTTTTTTACACTGAACCGCATTTACAGGATAAAGTATTTTGAACCTTATTTTCTGTTATTTAGCAGAAACATGCGGCTGGTTAGAAGTGTTATGGCTCAGCTGGAAAGTCCTTCCCCATCCTAGACTGGGCGCTTCTTTTAAAATCTTAACTCTGCATTTTGACAACCAACAAAGCAAATTTAAAGTTCTGGGTAGATAGAAGCAACGTGAAAAATCCCTTGAATGTGATATTTGATTTTCTAATTGAGGCCTAAACAACCCAGTTTGCTTGCTTCAAAATTGAACTCCAACCAACGAAAGCCATGAACATCTGGTACCATGCAAGGAAGAGGAATTCTTTTCTCAAATACATACCTCCAAGCTTATTTATAAAAAAACAGGTACATTGTTTTTTTCCACAGACCAGGAAGGTGGAACAATTAGTGTATGTAGCACAATACCAAGCAGCTGTTAGTCGTACTATCGTTTAGTTCCTCGCAACAGCATGCTTGACGAGGCTATAGTCAACTTTCCAACCCATTCTTTGCAAGACAAACAGCTTGAAATATATCTCATTAACGAACACTTTCCACTGGAGCAACTTACCAAATCGAAAATCATCAGTTAGGAAAAGTTTCCCCTTGTTTGTTGATTTCAAGCTAGTGACAGGTGAAACGGTACACATTTTGAAAAATCAACAGCATCCATCATTTTTCTCGCAACTGTCAAAACTGTGCTCAATCCTGTCCAATCTTTGCTTCTAACAATAACGAGACGTGCTTATTTTCTTAAAGCTAACTGAACGTTTTTTTCGTCAAAACGTGAGCAGCAACTCTCATTTCTACATTCTACCTGACGTACATGTGTCAACAGCAAGGCAGTTGCAAGTAAAAATAAAAATATCAGTTCAGTAAGTTTCCTTGTCTTTTCAAGACGTTGATGCTTGATGCAACGGATCTGCGCAGAACGCTCCCGTCCACTGGTTTTTGTTTTTGAAACGCACCATTTTAAGACGACCACTGTTTCCAGAGAGTTTCAATTCGTTCCAATTACGATAAACGCTCTCCTTGTCAACGTCCCTACTTACTGATGATTACTATTAGTGATACGAGATGCAACCGAAATCCCGAATAAGGGTTGTTCTGATACTGGTTTGTTTCGATCGTTGCACTTGCGCCCTATCTTGGCTGATAGCGTTTCTCTTGTCTATGAGCAAGTCCCACTCTTTACTTTCAGTATATCTAGGAAACTCCATTCGCAATCGTCTGTTCTCTTTGATTGATTGCCACGGAAACATCACTATCTCATGCATGCAACGTAGATTTGCAGCGCAGTTTAATCGTTGGCAATGCGAAGTTATTGACACATGAAAAAGAAACATGTGATTAGCTAAATATAATTCAAACGACAAACGTTTATCCTAATTGGGGAACTATAGGTATGGGAAAAAAGAAAGCCTCTTGCAGCAACATCGCAGCCAGCACAGAGTGTATGAAGTTTTTCTGGATATCACCACTTATGTCGCTATTTTTAACCCGCAACTAAAGGCACTTATATGCTGTTAAAATGTGACGAAGCTGATGGGGCACTGCTTTCAACAATTTTCTGCCCTAAACTATGCACATGACTGATATGCTGAGAACGCTCAGCATAAATGACGTCTCTTAATTTTTTCTTACAAAGCTTAACATGTTACATGCATTTGTCTTCCTCAACACGTCTACAATATGTTCCACTGACCGCACTGTTTATTCCTATTGTATCTGAGCTCACTTCAAGCCGCAAAACTTGAGCATCAGCACTCAGCACCATGATACCGCTTGAAAAGAGCAGCCTGATGGCGTGCCAATTGCGACATCATACAATCGCGGTCAATACCCGTGCGCGATGAGCACTCTAAACAATCCAGTCTGCGAACAATAAATAAGCGAGGATTAACAAAAGACAGGTCGCGGTTTACCAACAATTCGATTTCAGAGCTTGCCATCTGTGACGTCGCTTCTGTGTTAGCGTTCGTCTTTCTAAACTTGTAAAACTTCTATTCTCATATGGGTCAGCCTGCCACGAGCAGTTGCACACCGTAACTGCCTTTTTCTACAGAACATTTCTTTTCTGAAGCTGATAGTTTAATCAAATCCAGTTTTCACAGAAAATGGAATGTTGGTGCAAATCTATCAAAAATTGAATGCTTTGATCGATTAGCAAATACAGTCTGGTGCGAATGCGGGAAGACATTAGTATACTCACTGCACTCCTGACGCTGTAAGTTGATTCGAAATGTTAAATGCAAACAAATCAAGCTTACAAACAATTCAGAATGTTTGCACGCTTTTCTGAAACTTCTGCACGAGATGGTGTTGTTACTTTATCATTGTTTCGTCATGAATGTTATGGTCTATCGACTCTAAATCAACAAAATGTTAAATAATCTCGTCTGCATTGATTAAAGAAAGCAACCAACATTTAACATAATCAATCAATAATGGTGGCATCCAGCGGGAAATAAGTAAGGTTTAGTTAGCAAACAACCTTTGTATATACGAATTGTATTGGAGGCAGAATAGTGGTGAACTCCACAAAACTCGTAATAAATTTCAAAAGCGCTACAGGCCTTTTCATGTAGATATGGTGGTAGCGCACGAGGCTATCATAAGATAACGTCTTGAGGTTTGCAAATCGTTGGAAAACTGCTGCAAGACAAAGCGTCCGATATAAATTTTGGAGTTGTTCGTATCCCCGTTTGACTTGTTTTTATCCTTTTGATCATTTGACGCTTTACTCAAGTACGATATGATCGTGAAAATACAAGTTGGACGTACGTGCTTTTAGACTAAAATATACAGTTCATAAGTTTCATCGCAAAATAGAAAAATTTGCCCGCGATTGTTAGTATGAAACAAATCAAGACTGCTTGGCTTAAAATGTTTCAATAAACTAAATGTTTGTTGTATTATTGTTGTTTTTTAAAATTTTTGTGCATTTACGAATCGGGTTCGTATGATTATTGTGCTCAAATTTTTGCGTCGTTTCTTTGTGACGTTTCAACGTATCACGTGTACACACAAAGCAAGAATACATCGTCAGGACAGTGCGAAAGCAAAAAAGTGGCCCTGCTCATTACAGATTTCCAATCCTAGAGAGGGCAGTAGATTGTTCGCAGCAGTTTGGTGATAAACCAACGCGCGTATGTCCCGTATTTGATCGTGGCTAAATCCAGGTCAAGCTTGCAGCTGAAATAATTTACTTAAAATCTAAAAATAAAACTTGGTGAATGACGTAAAGTCAGTGTTTTTTTGTTTCATTCCGTTTTTCGTAAACAACAAAGAACCATTGAGCGAAAGCAGGCAAAGCACGAAAGTATGGTGTTGTTGTGCTGCTGATTAAGGCTCTGAGCACATTTGGCATATGCACAACTCACAATACCGTCACAAATTTTTCAGTAAAGCAAGCCTAATGGAGGTCACGAAGCATATTTGTCATTTAATCAGTATTTAAGCGAGCTGAGTAGAAAAATTGTTAAATTATGAGTAAAAAATTGCTGCCTGCTTACACACACCACTATTATGTGCTGTTTACCGTGCATCAGGCGTAGGAAAAATCGATGTTATCAAAACTAAGCAGAAAATTGGTTTTGAAAAGTCTGCGGTATGTAGGCTTTGAAAGCTTTCCGGTGAGGACCACTAGCTTTGATTGTCATGAGACTGGTATTTTTTCTGCGTTTGAAAAAAAACTTTCTACAATCAAACCACATAGAAAAGATCATTAGGACAAATCTGCTATTTTTTTACATTTTATTGATTTTCACAAGCTTGAATCAAAGTAACTGTTTGCGTGAAGCCCACAGCATACTGTGATGGCATTTGTTGGAAACAGCCCTTGCATAAGACGGAGAATGTGGTGAAATCAGCGTTTGCAAGCGTTATTTTCTTCTCTGTGAAAGCTGCAAGTGATGCTTATCCGCTCGGCAGCCACCTAACGTTATCAGGAGTTCTTTATCGCTCAAATTAGGTCAATTGCCATGTACGAATATTTTTGTGGCAAAGGCAGGAAAAATTTGCATTGCGAAATATCACTGCGCTATGATCGGGATTGTTTCTGCTGCGACGTCAGTTCAGGTCAAAATTAGGGAGTGCAGCGTTAAGGCATCAGAATAGTTTTAAAAAATAGGAATGAAACATGCAAAAGATCATTGAATGAAAGATATGAGATTTCTTCGAAACTGCAACACTCTGGCGCAAACGATTTTTTGTTAGTTTGCTTAAATTCATTGCACTCAGCTTCCAAAAGTATTGGGGTCTGAGTACGTCTTTCAAAGAACACTTCTTGAAGAATTCTTTAAACTATACGGGCCAAGTCCGGCCGTGAAATCAATTTATCCGGTCCGCCGCTGCACTGTGGCACAATGCACGAATGAGCAAAAATATAGTCATTTGCAAAAGTATAGAACCACCCAGACTACAAAGATATTGCATCGAATTTGTAATTCGTGCATCCGTGTCCCAATTACATTATTTCATCAAAGAGGCAAAATAGTAATTGGTCTTTTCACGGATATGAGCAGTAGAAGTGGTCTGCAAACCAACATGAGCATAGTACAAAAAGGAGCATTAAAGGTTTATATCTGGTCAGTTATAGCACAAACTAATGTATGGTTGAAGGTTGTTTTTAACTTTTTAAAGCAGCGAAAAATGGGCAAAAACTTCATTATTGGCTGTTGAGCGTACAGAGATAGCAACTTTGCATATGGTAACACCAGGGATATCCAGAACTCCTAAGAGTTCTAGACTCTTAGATAGGCATATTGCAAAAGACTACAATTTAGCTAAAGTGCATTACACCTCGCCACGGAAAATTTCAAGAAACATGGAATTTATGGCGACATAAAAGAACCGATAGGCCTGCAATGCTTCATCAGAAGAGCTGTCAGACGATCCCCTCCAAGTACTTTTCGTAAGTTAGGTGGTAGAGTGGGAAAAAGTTACAGATACTACTATTTAACATGGTTCCGGGTCGTCTGCGCAAGGAGTTTGGTTTTCTTTGACAACGTTTTGATAAATATATCTGCTGTCTTTATGTTCTGAGTATTTACTGCATATTATCGAATAAACCATTCGGCGCGCACTCGTCATACTATCGGTTATCTGACCCATGGTGAAAAAATTTAGGTGCCCATGCTGCAAAGCAACATCAGGTTAAATGGCCCAGTTTTTCCCTCAAAGCAAAATTTAAGGTTAGGCAGCAAATACGTCCGGATGAAGCAACAAGACTTCGCCACAACAACGGTGTGTCGTTTATCGCCGTCCCGCGATATTGTTCAAATTGCTCTTTGCCATCGGTATTTTCTTATCTATCATAAACTGTAAAGCATGTAAATATGCGTGGGAGTGACAAAATACTAAATTTATAGGAAAACAAGATTTTTGCCCAACCTTGAATATCTCGCCCACTTGGACATATTTACGCTATGTAGCCAAACAGTTTATCTCAATAGTTGAACAACTTATCTGAAATTGATCAGTGGTAGTGTCCAAAACTTGCTCTTTTGTTTCCTTGAAAAATCTAAAGGACCAAGGTGTTTTTTTGTGGACGCTTACACCAGTTCTGGCGATTTGTTATCTCGTTTGCGCGCGCGAATGCGACCGTTGTTGAACCTGTACAAAGTTCCGCAGCGGAGGGCAGCTGTGTCGCAAAAAGGCGGACGACACGACAAATTCCGTAAGTGCATTCCTGACTGTACGCATTGTTTGCTTCAAGTCATGCACGGACGTCAAGGGTATCTGGTAGGCCGTCACAAGACGCTTGCTAGACCAAGGGCAGTTTGGTTAATTGCAGCAAGCACGGTTAAGCACACAGTTGGCGGAAAGGAATTTTGGCAATTGGTTACTATACACTCGAGTGTTCTGAAGCTGTGCCGCCAGGAAAAGCACAATTTCTTAAGTTTGCGAACGTGGTGCGGTCGTGGGTGCTTGAAAAGTTTGCTTTTATTTTGACAGCCGGGATCGATAGAAAAACGAAATAGGCCAGAAGTCACTCGTACACATCGTACACGTTTTACCGGAACTTGCCGTCTACCTTCATAGCCAATCTTTAAGAGTCGAAGGTGCGCTGATTCTGCAGAGGTCTTGGTTCTTACTTTTGCAAGAATCCGTCTATGCGCGCTGCGCGTATATTTCTTCTATCAGTTGCTTCCACTTTGGCTAAAACAGATAAACGAATGTGGAATATGTGAGAGGAAGTGAGAGAGCAATATGTGAGAGGAAGTGAGAGAGCAATATGTGAGAGGAAGTGAGAGAGCAATATGTGAGAGGAAGTGAGAGAGCAATATGTGAGAGGAAGTGAGAGAGCGATATAGACCACGTTGGGCCGATCTTTATTAAATGGTTATAATGTTCACTTGCTGGATGTAAAGTCAAACGTATCAAGTGCAGAAAAAGCAAAACACAAATTCTTGAAGCAGGTAAAGAAATTGCTGTGACCCTGAACACGCAGAGGATGAGGCAAAAAGGCGAATCAGGTGCGAACAAACCTAGATGTGTCCTTTATTCGAAAACAATGTAAAACGAAAGTGCTTCATCTGAAAAGGATGTCACGTGTGTGTACTAAGGTATTCTTGAAGCTTTGCTGTTTGATGTGATGCTTCCAGATAATTTTGCTTTCAAATGTTAGAATGATATGTAACTGGGCCTGGATCACGTCGCAATTAGGAGTTTCAATCACAGCTCAAGAAAAGTCTCACGCACTCTCTGCCCTTTTTCTCCTTTACAAATTAGCCTACTGTATACAGCTGTTTTTCTTAACTGCGCATAACTGTTACAAGGTTTAACGCTTAATTATTGTTGGAAGCAGAGCAATAAAACAAACCCCGTATGAAGTTACTTGCCGCATCAATGAACTCTTTACATTCGATGACTATGAAATCGAGCAGCAGACGACACTAAATACAACCGAATAAAGGTCGCATAATGTTTAGACGTAAGAAGACTTGTACGCTTTGCACAATAGGTATTGTTATTGTTAATTTGCCAAATACGTCAGTATAGTGCATTTATCACCTGCAGTGTTACTGTTTATCAGTACAAGGAGGCGGAGTGCGTTTGCTTTTACTACTTCTGCTAAGAAAGAGAGTGCTGCTTAACGTAAAATAGGATCGTTTGTTTAAAGTGTCATTTTCATTTCCCCAAATTAGTTAATTTCACCCTAAAGTAAGGTGACATTAACAAAAAAATTTAAACCAGAAAAAATTTCCAAAATTTGCAAGAAAACGCTAAAATATGACTGTCTATGTGACATTCGTATTTTCGTTTGACGTATCTGCTCACTTTGACTTTCGACTCCAACAGTTGTGGACTGCATCTACATACACCAGTAGATCTGTGATTTTACGCAACCGGTCCCCTGCGCAGTTCCAACCTGCCAGAAAAGGTACGGAGTGCGCAGAACAGAACGATATAAGACCAGCACCAGGCTCAAAGTTGCAGCCTGTTGAGACAATTTATCGCAATTGAAACTAATGTAAATAATGGCAAACTAATGTGCATCTGGAAATCCAGTCAAGTTGGCACCAAACGTCTTTCAGACTTGGGCGCGTAAGTTTAAATGGATACTTCAAATTATCAGATCATAAAAAATTAGGTTTATTACAAGCGTATGAGCAATAGCCCAGAGACACCAGCAAGTGGCTTCGAAAATAATCGGTAGTGATTTGTGACCACACACAACTACAGGTTGTCTAAAAATTTATAAAACAGAGCTTGCATGTTTACTAAATTTAATGCTCTTGTGTGCAATTCTGTGTACAATGTTTCTTCGCAATTTAGTTTTATACATCATGCACCATCAAGCTGCTTTCCAGGCTGTGAGCAATCTATATGATTTATTGGCAAAAAGATTTCAGCTTCGCCTTGTTTCAGTTGCGCGACTGGTAAGCCTATCACTGAAGCAGCCAACATGTACTCCACCGAGTGGGAACAGAAGCATTCGTCGGTGCTGCGTTTGTAGAATCGTTCAATGCATGTCTGAAGCTGTTAGCACAGGCCTACCTCACATGAAAGTTCTTTATCGCGAAACTGCCTCTGGGTTTGCATGAGAGATTTCACGTCAGATCTGACCATTAGCTCATGGACATGCATGACGTCACTTGTCAGAACAATGGGTCTGACTGACTTGTTCTCTTGGAGGAAGAGAGATCAAATATCAACGTCGTGACATTGGCAAACCAATTGTTTTGAAATTGCTACAAAACGGTAACTTTGGACTCTTAACTGCACGCGTAATTGCATAAAGTTATCGAGTTGAGCGATCCACTTGGCATTCGCGTTTTTCCTATCCAAGGAAATGATTAAAGCTAATTATTCAATTTCTAGGTTTACCTTAAAATTACAGCGATAGAGCTGTTCATGGGAGTAGTACCACTCGCTCTCTGGGTCGAAATGTTTCGGATGCTTCTGCCATTTACAAACTACTGCTATGTCTGGAATGTGCGTAAATTGCTTTTGATACTGTATAGTAAAATTGCAATGATGACGCGAGCATCAGGTGCGGGTAGAGGTGTTTCTGAAGCCAGAGACGTCTCCCACGAGTAGAGCGAGAATTCGCCGAAAAAACAAGCATCTTACGCGTGAAGAGCGTCCCAGCTTGATAAGTGGCAACGTTGTGTATACAGACCTGAGAGTACAATTATCAAAAATAGCCGGTATAAAGTGAGGATCAAGTCACAGTTAAGCTTCATGAAGGGAAATTGAAGGTAACAGTGTTTAGTATCACCAGATTGGAATTGTTTTTCTAAAATTTTTGTTTAGAGTCAGTGAAGCCAAGATATTTCACAAAAATAAGCAAACAAACCAAAACTGCGTTTTGTAAGATAATTTAACAGAACAAGAAACAAGAAGCAAGTATATTAAAAAAACAAGCAGGTAAACCTGAAAACACAAGCCCCATAAAGCAAAGTTACACGAAAACAAGCCTAAATTGCGTTTTACAATTAATTGAAACAGAAAGTTCCATGAAATTTGAAAAACAAGCAATCCGCATAAGCAAAACCCTCAGAAACCAGGCCAAACACAGCAACTCTCAAAAAAAACATGCCCAAAACCAAGCAACCCGTAATTTTTTTAAACGCAAGTTCAGAAAGAACAAGCCCAAGTTCAACGGGAAACCGGCAAATTGGCAGCAATGCTCAGAATAAATTATAGCACACGTTGCATAGGTCCGCGTCGCTTATTGAAAATACATGGGAAAAAGCAATTGCTGCTGCGGTGCACTTGTCGACATAAAATTTGGCAACACGCTCATATGCGAAAATATGAAGCATTTTTCAAGCCGTTCACCTTCACAGCCGAAATGCATTGTTCTTTAAAAGCTTAAAAGCTGCTTTACGGTTAATAACTTAGCAGTGGTGGCACTCCTTACGATTAGCGGCCTACCCATTGTTGGGTAAACTTTACAAGCTAAACTCTTGTACTGTATTAATAAAATGCTAGATGTAAGCGACGAAACACAGTCCGAAAGCAGTCGTTAGAACAACTTTTCTTTGATTAAGCGCTTACAACATGGTCGTTCCACGCTTATTAACATCAGGTGGTTCAAACCACGCAAGTGCAATTGACTTCAACTGGCGAGTGATGATCGGATTGGCGGTCACGTGCGACTCGATAAGCAGATGACTCAACGAAATCGGTTGTTAATTGTCCCCCAGTCACTGAAAATCGTTCGTTCAGTTCCTGTAACATTCAAGTACGTTAAAGCGTGATTAAGATGAAACATGTATTCAGCAGAAGTTGCAGTCAGGCATCATCGTCACGTTGGCAGCCTGGACGCAGTGTAGATTCGTCAAAGATCTTCTATTTGCATGTGCGGTTAGCTGTCCAGTTCTGTTTGACAAACTTTGACCTGCTCTCAGTGATTTTTAAGAAAGTTTATGGCACAAAGGATTCAGTGATAAATCTTTCATCAGATCATCTTGATCTTTAGGGGATCGGGTGTAACATAACTGTGCTTACCTGAAGCAGATACTGTACACGTTTGGAACAGAGAAAAACGTTGAAGTTTTACAAAGCCGTATTTGAAATCAAATCACAAGTCAAAACGATTTGAATGAAATCATGTCTTCTAATTGCACAAGCGCTGGTTAAGCATCGAGGATGCGCAGGTCAACGGCAAAATATTAGGTTCAGAAAATACATCTCCAGTCCACTGTGCCTTGTTGCTGCTCGCTTCCGCATCACTGCATGTCTTTGAGAAGCAAGCGTGCGAGACAGATCGTCTGCTTTTGCGCCGCCGAAGAGCGAAAAGAACAACTGCAGTTGAGCCATGGGCAATAAGAATTGATAGAACAAGATAAGAGCGAAGTCTGTTGCGTGAAGAATGTACAACTTATGCGCCAGCATTAGAATGAGGCGAAAATGTTCCTGAAAATACAAATGAGCACAAGATTAACTGCAGGAATGGCTCGGCCACCACTCTATGCATCACGCATCTTTAATATAGATCAGTGGTGTTCAACGTTTTTTGTAAAATCGCCCCCCTACAGGCACTTTGCTTGAAAATCGCCCGCTTCCTATAATTTTTCTGAAAATAGTATTTTGTTCTGAAAATAATTCAGAGCTAATGAAATATAAACGGGCAATCCAGTCAGCACATAACAAAACGAAGCAAATGCACTTGTAGAACAAATGTTATTAATTTCCGAAAAAACAGCTCATTCCAACTAATGCGAACCTTGCAATGGTGTTTATCTGCAAGCTTTCTCAAAGCAGGTTGCAAGTTGGTCACTTTGAATGGAGTTTCCCCGATCTTGCTCATGTCAAGGTGATTGCGGTATTTGTTACGCGTGTGCAGTACTTGGCAGAAACCTTGCTCAGGAAAATACGTCGTGGCAAAACCCAGTAATATTAGATTCACTTTTCCCGAAAGGTGAGAAGTTCCTGGATGGTGGAAACGCATTCGCTTATGCTAGTTAGCTGGCAAAAAGCTATTTCATCCGTAACTTTCTACGCAGCGTAACTTTCGGCGTGATCTCCATAACAGAATGACTTCATAGCAAGCCTCAAACAACAGGTGACGAAAAGGATATTTTGGAGTCTTTAGTGTAGCCAAGATTGGGTGCTTGGGCTTACTTGCTGGTCTAAGTTACTCCTTTCCTAGCCCACTGTTCTGTTACACTCTGTCATAAGCAGGGATGTAGCTCTAACAAAAAAGGTGTGGGAACGCACCCAAAAAAACTTGCCATTTTGAAACAGCTTCGAACTAATTTTAAACCAAAACATGAAGATGGTGTAGGAACGCCGTTCCCACGCGTCGCGTCCCACTACACCCCTGGTCATAAGTCAGATGAACACAGTACAGCTATATCCACAGACGCCAAAACACTTGAACTGACTGAAAAACACAATAAGCACGTTTTACAACTTACGGCTAGCTGTTCCTTGTTTTTCTAGCCGTTAATTTCTACGTAAATTGTCTTGCAATAGTCATATTTCCAGTAATTTTACAACAGAACACCTTTCAGTAGGTCTACGTTGTTTCACTCAAGGTACTAACTAAAGCTTATAAAACGCATGATAATGGACAGCCATACTTTTTGCCTGCGAAACAATGGTTTAGCAACGCTTTACCGAAGGCCATGAAGACTTGTTTCAAGGCAATTTTGCTAATAATAACACATACGGTTGGAGGGATTTGTTACAGTTCACGATGAAAATTAACTGCGCCAAACTTGACTGCAACTTGCAATTCGCTATCGCCTCGAAAGTCGATGCGATGATTTAATGGTAGCAATGTTATGATTGTTAGGCCAATTTTACTAATTTCACAGAAGCTGAAGTCTTCCTCTTGAAAAAATGGAGTTTGACCGACTGGGTATTTTCAGATAGCCATATCAGTGTTGGTTGCTTTAGACCACTATCGGTATAATAAAACTAATTAATGCATACTATATTTATTGAAGCTACAACAACTGATATTGATATGCTTTTGCAGGTTTAGTTGCAAATCTGA
>JGI24022J15233_10001929_pt1 | contig 18522 bp, 12 predicted proteins | sample Ectturendosymbi2_FD_15233 | JGI IMG/M metagenome (IMG submission 15233) | reverse complement strand
GCGGTCAGCCCTGCAGCGAACGAGAAAGAAAATCACTGACTGTCATCGGCAGCAACTTTCAATCGTTAGCACCAACACAGGTCGGAAACGCTTTGTGCATGAATCGGTAAATTACTCCTCTGGATCGAAGACGTTGGTGGCAGGATTGCGGTGTCGGAGGCAAAATGTCCGACTCCTTAACATAAAGGGAATGGAATTTGGCTGTTAAAATCAATGGAAATCGTGGTGTACAACAAGAAAACTCTGTTTCAACAAAAGTTTCAAAAGAAATTGTACCACTTCAACAGGAATTCGCAATTTAGGAGTGTGATGTAAAAAATTATCCAACTGGACAGCCTGAGTCGGACAAAAAAATCCGACTCCGACTCTCCAGTGTTGTTAGGAATCCGACTCCACTCAAAAACCTCCGACTCCGCAACCTTGGTTGGTGGGAATTTGACTTCGCGTCGGATTGCAAGCGTGCATGTAGCTACACACTGCGCGCAAGGCACCTTCAGCAAGGAGTGCAAAGCTTGCTGTTCCCGAAGTCTGTTCTTCAGGAGTGCCGTTCGCGAATTGGAAAATATTTTGATTAAAAAAAAGCGCTCAACAACAGCTCGACTGCGAATGAGGGGCACCGGCTGGTAGCACGCGTACGCCAACGAGGCTTTCGCCACCAACTGGTATAGGTTATTTTGATGACTTCGGTCATGCCTGGAAATCTGACTTTAGTGGCTTCATCCTGTGCACGATGTGAGGATCGATTGTCAGTAAACGTGCCCGGAGAGAAAAACGTCGTTTTAAGGCGAGCATACCAATTGGGCGAAACCCATCTCTAACAATTGTAAGTTGTTTCTTTTGGACGCTGTATGATACACATTTGCTGCAACCAGGATTTGAAGGGAGATACCTAGGTTTTGCAACGCGAGCATTTATTATTTGCACAAACGCGTGGTGAGCGCGTATGTGCACGAATCCTGAAATTGCATACAAAATTCTAATGCAGGTCGTAGTATCAAGCGTGTGTGAGAAGCTCTGCTGGTAAGCTCGGAGCGCTCGCTCACAACAGTTCTCTTCCCTCGAGGTAACTAAACAGCTTATCCTGGTTACAAGCATCAATTCACTTTCGATTATTTTTTTAACGCACACACGCAAATTATGATTTTCTAAATACAAGTTCAGCTTACGAACTGACGCACTATGGACATAGCAAATATCATAACGGCTTGGATAAAATGCGAGGCAACGATGCAGCTGCACGATTTCAACTACTGCACGTTGGGAATTGTTCACGGAGGTGCTTCTGGACGGACAGGTCTGCGTTTACCAAACATATTGGGATTGGTAAGATTATAAAAAACTGGTGTGAAAAAGCAGTTCTGGGAGATCGGTGTCAATTGCTGAGGGCCAGTCCTTACGATGGTCAGCTGACGTTGATGACCTCCGGGTCTTTTCGTTATCCATGTAAAACAAACAAGCATTGACAGTCTGTCTTACAGTTGTGATCCCGGCTGTTTCCTATAATCATGCGCCTCTAACTGATAATGTGTCGTTGGTTTATTGTCGACCTGAGTCGCATGACAGCAGATTTTTAGGCAAGAGCTCACCAGCAAACGCCATGCAGACATGATCGTCGATAGTGCAGATTTTGCGTACGGTCCTTTCTTCCTGCAGCTTTGCAACCGATTTCTTTTCCACGCCCAAAACAACGACATCTCTTCCTCTCACAGCAACCTTCGTAGAAATGGTAAAAGTTCACGAGTTGCAGCAAAAACTCTAATTCAGTTCTCTTTCGCCTGCAAATCTTTACAAAACTACATTGATGCCTTTGAATGAACTCGCTCAAACTGTCACTTCTCAACAGGAGAGGTCACATTGTTTATGAGTAGAACAAATACAATATACTGTGTTCTAAGCTTCATTATCGATTGGACTGTGCACTCTGAATATGAACATGCATAGATACCAATCACATAAAAAAGCACACTGCAAGCAGACCATTACAGAAAACCACGCGCACATGGTTGGTCTGTCGGCAGAGTTTTCATCACAAAAAAATTCTCATTGACACCTACTTAGATTGCACAATAACAATATCAATCTTGAAACACAAAGCGAAAATCACTTACAGCTGTTGAACCTTTTTTAACAGCTTCTTGAGCATATTCCACTTGAAATAAGTGACCGTCTGGTGAAAACACTGTAATGGCACGATCGTATCTTGACATTTTGTTGAATGTTTTAATGATTTTAACTACAAACTCTGCAAAGAAAAGGAACAAGTTGAATAAAACATCAGCCACTGTTTCTTAGTATGACATTCACTTTGCTACGAAGTCTGGCAAAACAGAAAATCTTTAAGAAATGCTGATGAACTGTCTAATTCCATGCAACAGCACGCCAGACAAAAAATAGGCTGCCGTAGTGATTTAACAACTGATATTCTTACAAATCAGTCGTTACTATTTGCTTTAACAAATCCACAACAATACACTGCACAACAAGTTGTACGTTTATATCTTCTTGAATTTGTAATTTTATCTTTTCATTGACATTGCAACTCTGGTTAATTAGCATGTGGACATAACAAATGTTCTGATCGCATAAAAGACTCATGTAGGTTGTTGGCAAAAGACAAATCCTCTGCATAACTTTAAAAAATGAGTTTGAGCAAAGATAGAAGCATGTCATGCACTCGTTTTTTTTAAATAATATTTCAGCACCTTAAAACCTTGCTTATTCAAAGTTACCAGCAAACTTGAGTTTCCACTGACAGCACCTGTCGAATTTCAGAGATGTTTTAGCATCGTTTTTTATGCTTTGTGAAGTTCAGGAGTGAACAAGTTAACTTCAGAGTTTCTTTGAGGTGGGTAAAAATCTATTGAGTAGGTCCTTGTATGGTGTTTTGGATTCTGCAGGTGAGACAGGAATGGCAAGCATTGTTCTCACTTTGGTAGAGCGCATTAGCAATGCTTGTAGAACTCCATAAAAACTGGAATAAAACCAATAGAGCACAACACCAGAAGGCATCTGACATGCAATTGGAAACATAACAATAGAAACAAGTCTCACACCATAGATGATAGCTTTGTTAAGACCTTGAAGCTTCCTTTTTCCATCTCCTCTGTAAATTTCAATGACACTAAGATTTGCACAACAAAACAGCAGTGGCAAAACAAAGTATGGATCAGGCACACATAGATTAGGAAACCACAAACAGCCCTCTTGAGCTAGCTGGGAAGCTGTCTCAAACACAACTGCATTGCTTGTTGTAAAAGGTAAACTAAGAGTTAGATCTCTTAAAGCAACAGACATAGAGAACCATAACGGTATCTGTACCCATGGGAGCATAAAACGCTTGAAAAATCCTGGAACCTTGTGCTTTTGAAATAAGGCATTTTTCTGAATAGCAAAGTTATGGTGATAATGCAATGTCTTTGTAGTTTCATCCCATTGTAACTTTTCACTTGTCTTTTGTAGTTCTGCTTTGAGCTCTTGATCAAGCTTCATCAGTGCTGGCATCACTTGTTGATGTTTCACATTGGCTCTCATTTGAGTCACCATCAAAGGTGACATGACCAATACTCGCATCAAAAATGTTGACAGCAAAATAGATTCTGACCAGGGGAGACATGAAAAATCATGAGTGTATTTTAAAAAACACTCTACATAGTTAATCCAGCTGCTGTCAGCAAATTGCTGATAAGCGTTACTCAAAATGCCTGGATCTTCATATTTTCCATAATCAGAAACTTTGCCAGAATCACTAAAACTTCTATATGCAATTGCCGAGGCTTGATGTGAACATATTTTGGCACATAGCTTGCCTCCAAGCCAAAAACCAGAAGTTGTTGACACTTTGTGAAACCTCACTACCTTATATGCTGACCTTTGACAAGATGGATGTACCATTGAAAATAGGAGCAATCATTGATTACACAATTACAAATATATCTACTTAAAAATATCTGCAGCTGAAATTGAAATCAGAAAAAAACTAGAAATTCTGAACACTATTGATTACATTGCAAAAATATATGCATAACAGGCATGCATCACAAACCAAGCATGAAAAGTTATCATTAACCATTAACTTCTAGACTGGTTTTCTGTATGGTCAGTTCATATCAAAAGTTTTTATCACGTCAGGAATATGTCACAAACTGTATGTAATAAAAGAACATTTTACCACCGCACCACTGTTCATAGGTAAACATACACAATCATACCACTGACATAGACTGCACAAATTACTTAAATCTAAAATTCAGACTATATCTACACAAAATAGATACATTGTGAAGTGTAGTATTAGGTACAAGTTCGAAGCTTACGTTACATCCTGATGACAGGAAATTACTTGCTGCCACCTTAACTGCTGGTGTACAAAATATTTGTACTTGGATATCATGCAATGAGCTGCTATTTTCATGCAACTAGGCAAATTTATTGCTCACCAGCTGATTGTGAGCAAGTTGAAGTAACCTTCAGGTGTGGTGAGTCTTCTAGTTTGCATTTAAAAAAATTAGAAAATTTTGGATTTCGTTTTTTGTGAGCGACGTCACAAGTGGGGTAGGTTTTAGGCCTTTTTGGCCCAAGTTACCTAGCCTTGGATGCCAACCGCTAGAGGGAATTTTTTGACTCAAGTTTTTATTGAAAATTAGGCTGTAAGTCTTTTGAGCGTTTGTGTGGCTTTCTAACATTTCTGGTTCAAACGTTATGACCTAAAATCAATAAAAAATTGATGAATTATGGGATTAATCATTTTTCAATGCAAACTAGAAGACTAGCTGCATCTTTAGAGGGCTTGAACAGCTCTCTAGCACAATTGGCTGGTGAGTTACAGAGTTGCAAAGTGATGGTAAATAAGTGGCTCACGTGGGTCTCAAAGGTAAATCCACCCAGCAGCAAAGGTGTTAAGAATTCATTAATCATTATGTGAATCTGACACTTGTTAACCTGCATGCATTATTGCATGGGGCATTAACGCAATAGGCTTAGGTAAAAAAGTTGAATAGGCTTGCAGTTCAACTACATTATTACTAGATAGTTCTAACATTTTATGAAGACTTTTTTACATATTAACCAGCTGCTCATACAACATCTGCACTTGTGCTACAGTGCTTCACTAGCTGTCATGCATAAACATAAAATAAGGCATTGTTAAAAACTAGGCAATGTGAGTCTAACAGCGTATTCTGGATGCTAACATATGTAAGTAGGCAGGGTATATTTTTCCGTAAGAAATGGTCATGTGACAAGGATGATACACTTGGATGAGCACATCGTCCTTGTCAGATAATGTAAAATCCTAATCCCAAACCTTAACCCTAAAGCTAAACCTAAACACTAAAGCAAAACCCTAAACCAAAGTCTTAACCTTAACCCAAAACCTGAATCCTAAACCAAAGTCTAAACCTTAAACCTGAACCTTAAATCTACACCATAAACCCCAAACCTAAACCACAACCCTAAAATTTATAAGAAAATTTGAAGAAGCACATAAAAAGCATTCCCATCAAAAGTGTAACAGTTGGAAAACAAAAGCAGAAATGGTGAGAGCTGAACCTGCGAGCACTCACACAGCAGCCACAGACTCATCCGCTCAAATATGTTCACCGTGCTGCTAGTGTGACAAACTCAGTGTTATATCTGGAAAAAAGTGGATATGGTTCTGAACAGGTTCAAATGGCAAATTAAACACTACCATACAAGTATGTCTAAGATTGTCGATGTTCATACCCCATCAAAGACGGCTTTGAAAAATCAGCAAGCTTTATATAGATTATCAGTAATATGCTCCAGACAAGCAATGAAACATTAGCCCTGGTGTCTGAAAAGACACAGCCTTTTATAGGAATGGCAGTGTCTAAATGCATGTTTCCGGTTTTTGCTTTGGAAAGACTAAAACACCAAGATGCCAGCAGCAACAGGCTTGGCAGAAAGGAAGTAAACACAAAAAACAAACCCTAAAGGTAGCCCTAAGCTTAACCCTTACACCTAATGCTAACCCCTAACCCTAACCCCTACTGAGTGCTAACTGTAACACAAATGCTAACCAAAGCCTAAACGAAACATGTAAGGGAAAAGTTTGGAAAGTTATGAAAAAAGTAAAAAAAAGAAAACGGAAGTCACCAAGGTGAGAGCCGAACCAAAAAGCAATGGCATACCAGACTTGAAGCATAACCACTACGCTACAAGCAGCATGCCGATTGCATGACAAACTGAACTTTTTATTCAAATTGCGTCATGCCACGAGAGCAAATGTTCGACTGGTGGCACAATAGCTCCAGTCAATCCTGTTGCTGCCAGAATATTGGCGGTAAAATAGACACTACCAAAATATTACCATCCAAAATTGCTCACCTCTGCAAAATTTCTGCTTACTTCTTTCATACCAAAGGCTCTAAAGACTCATATTATAGCCTAGTTTCCAATATCCCCTTGAGTCAAAAAATTGGCTGTTGGCATTGGCACCCAGGTTCCAGTGATCTCGGACAAAAATGTGTAAATGTACCTCCATTATGTCACTTACAAAAACCCAAATCTTTCCAATTTTCTGAAGATCTTAACTAGAAGACTTTCCACATCTTTAGAGGGTTTGAACAGCTCTCTAGCTCAATTGGCTGGTGAGTTGTGGTGGTGCAAAGTGACAAAAGAAAAGTGGCTCAAATAGCATGTACGAATGTATCGTACATGTGCAGCAAAGGTGTTAGCATAAAGTATGTTTTCTACTTACATACACAATCTATGCTAATATCTGGTCAGGATAGAACAGTCATACAATAATTGTGCAAGCAAAAACAGATTCAGGTGAAGCTGAATTGAGCTTTGAGTTGTTTGGGAATAAACAACACCTGCCGTTTCAAAACCACTTTGATAATTTCCCATTTTGGCCCCAACATCTGAGACAATATTGATCACTCCATGTATGAGCTTTTTCATTTACATCCAAAAAACATTACAGAGATATCCTAATCGCCGCACATGAAGGTTGAGTAAATAGCAGTGATTCAGTTGAGACTCACTAGACTGTAACCCTCGAGACCTGGTTGAAACTTCAGGACCGAGACTTGAAATTTGAGAACACTTGAGACATATAATTTGTGGACTTAGCTGAAATATTTCAAAAAAATATTGTCATCAGCACTAAATTGATTTTTTTCGAACTTCTGGAATTTTTCCGACCTGTTTCAATTGTTTCTTACCTGCAAATGTAACTGACAAAAATTTGTTTAATTATTAAGTTTTACTAAGCCATTTCTTTACGATATTCAAAGACGCAAAACAGTAGGCTGTGACCCAGACCTGTAGCCTTCAAGACTGAGACCTGAAACTTTCAAGACCGAGACTTGCAAAAATGGGTCTCAAGACCATTCTCAAGACTGAGTCCTAAGACTCCATCATTGGTTATTAGTGTTGAAGAGTCCATCACTCGTTATTGGTGTTGGTGCATCACACTGCACATTTGCCCTCATTTCTCTTCTTTCAACAGCGAACTTTGTTTTGTCCTCTTATGCATATTACCATTGACTTCATTCTTTAACTTTTTTTCTGTTTGTGTGTGCATTTTTGATTGCATGATTTGTTTTACTGTGTTGCTACTGATGTTCTTTTCTTTTGCAGGACCAGCATGTTAGACACTGCAGATCACTACTGGTCGTCGATGGAGTTTAAAAGTAGAATTTTTACTATACCCAACCGCAAGAGCTCCCAGTCTGTTTTTTTTGCTGAGACATTTTGCTCACTGAGACACTATGGTCAGTTGTCTAATAGTCGTATTAAAACTTGCCATAACAGTGTTCATTACCTATATTTTCAAACATTCTTCTGACCGAAAAGACTATTTTTTTCAGTCATTTTAAAAACATTTCAGTCTATGACCAAAAAAACAATTCCCTGCCACTTCATTCTAACAATATGACGGCTGCATTCAATGACTCACCCAACTGGCTTATCCTCATTCTATAACGACTGCAAACAATTGTAGAGCTTTCTCCATGCAAAAGGGTATGACAATAAGAGCTGAGTTTCATTTTAGCTGATTCTTGTGGATTTGAGCACCTAATCTACCGAGAAAGACCAGTGGTGACCCAGCAAACCTGCGATACTGTGTTGATCATCTGGCAGGTCTTTCCCACGTATATGCAACACTTCGATCTTAACCTGGTTTGCAAGATTACCAACCAGTGAAGGAGCAATTACTTCATAACTTTGTGTTTCTTTCGGTGTCCAGATGTTTTTGCAATGATTTCTTTGTGTTGTAATTTGCCAATTATAGCCAAATGAACTCAACCCAAACTCCCCAAGGCAGTTGTTGACAAGTTCAGTTGCATTCCTGACTTGTAAAATCATTATAGCATGTATGGATGAAAACTTCAGCATGTACTAGCCCTAAAACATGATCTAGTGTACATCTACTTTTAAGTTATGTTCAGATTTTAGCTCTGAAGCTAAGGAAAGCTGTTAGAATAAAAAAATCAAAACTTTTGCACATTTCTGAAAAAGGTCAATAGCACTTTCAAATGGGTAACCTACATAATACCTTGTTTTTATTAAAAATAAAGTAATTTTTAAAAAGTCTCAGTCTTCTCATAAAAAAAAATATGTTTTTACAAACCATATACATATGCACGTTTTTCAAGCATGACAGTTCCAAAAGATTATGTTAGAGCAGTTGTTCTTGAGCAGGGGGCTTCAATAAATATTCAGGGGGCATAAGCCCTAAGCATTGTATAACACAGAAAATCGGATCAATAAATTTACCAAACAATACATTTGTTTTTACAATTTCTTCATAGCCAAGGGGCTTAAAACTAAGGACAAATGAATACTTAAGGCATGGTAAAGGTCGGCCCACAGGCCAAATCCGGCCCGCGAAGCTGTTTTGTGAATGAAACACTAATATTCAAATGAAAAACTTGTTGATTGGTAAAATGTAATAATCCTGAAACAATCACATTACATAAGATCAGATGTCCAGCCCTCGAACTGTTGTGTAATAGCTCATGAGGCCCTCTGACAAAACTGTTTGGAGACCCTGTCATATCACAAAACGAAAGGGTCATTCCATGTCAAATCACCCAAAAAAAGACAATTCTAAACCCTACCCTTTCAGAATGTAATGAAATTTGGCATACATGTTGGTTTCGGCCCCCAAACATCAAATCTAAAATTTTTTGCTGATTGGGTGATCGGTTTCCGAGATATGGGAGGGTACTTTTTTGAAAATTTAGAGAAAATAAAGGGGGGTGCCCAACTTCAAAACACCACATCTTTTGAACCAGTGGTTCAATCTAAAAAAGTAAGGTATCTTTAAAAAGGGAAAAAAGCCAGGTATTCAAATCTGACATCATTTTTGTGATTTAGGTAAATTTTGGGGTGATGACGTTTTGACCTATATTTTGACCCTGAAATTGACCCTGTGCATCAAATTAAAAAATGCCGATGACCATCCGATATCACAGCCCTATTTCTTACCTACAATATATCAAAATATAGAATACGTAAAATTTTTTGTTTCTGAGTAATAACAAATTTAAACTAGCATATGTAGACAATATTGGTTAAGTTCACGCAAATCAATTGCAGAGCAAGTCTTCCAAATGCCATCATTTTGCCATGCACAACTTCAATGCCAGGGTTAGGGTTACAGCTTGTTTTTTGGACATTGCAGAAGGTCAAATTGACATGGCAAAAGTATATTTCTGTGGTGAATTGACAATGTTAGAAGGTTATGTATCCAACTGAATGTATGTCACCTACACTATATTCCGATATGAAATGTGTTTTTAAGGTACATAAGGTTGTTAACATTTCAGGAATAATTTCATGAACTAGACTTGCCTTGGAAAAATTATGCTACCATGTGCAAGAAAATTTTGCAAAAATCCCCAACATACAGAATTGCTCAATTCTGCTATTAGTAGCCTTAGTAGAACTAAGGCTTGTATATGCCAAAATATCACCTATTTTTGCAAAATTTCACTCACAAAACTTTCCCAATTGACACAATTTCGCATATCAAGTTTTCTCACATTTTATTTCAAGGAAGTGACTATGGACACGCCTGTCCTGACGCAATTCAAATAAAAGGGTCAGTTTGTAATTCAAACGGCCTGGGTCTCGTGGTGTAGCAGTTATGCGTTATGGCTACTATGCCAACGGTTTTCCGTTTAATTCTCTCACCTTGCCGTGTTCACTTTTTTAAAACTTTTTTTCAGGCTTACGTGTTACCTTTATGGGTTAGAGTTAGGATTACGGTTAAGGTTAGGGCTTATCTTTTAGTTTACGTTTAGTTCATTTCTACCAACCCTACTACACTCTCACTGCGCGTTACTATTATGTCATAGGTTAGGTGGCGTATGAGATGAATAATAAGTTTTCAAATTTCCAGATTCATAGGCGTATCCATAGCCACTGCCTTATTCAAAATTAGATTAAGCACAGCTCATTAGCAGGAAATAGGAGTTGTTGCTTTCTTTTAAAGTGACTATAGGTTTACCACAGGTGATGCAGTTCGAATACAACATCAAACCTCCGCAACCAGGCTCCGCTATTTACGGAGCTCCACCTTTTACACTACAGGCAACCATTTTAGGCGAATAACACATTTTGTTTGGAAAAAAAACTCTTAATGCACAAAATAACTATATTTTCTAAAAATTTAGGGAGGGACATGGCCTCTCTGCCCCCCCCCCGTCTGACTACGCCTATGCTTTCGATACTGTTTGGGCAGTTTTGTCCCAACCCACTATGACTATGTGACTATACCTCCAAAACGGTTACGTTTATCCTGCATTAAAATCACCAGTCACCACTGGCGCAATCATAGACAACAAACAACTCCGTTTTAAACGTAAACGTGTTGTGTGTTCGATACATGTGTCAAAACACTTCGCGAAAAGGTTTGCAAACAAATGAAGCTCACATTTTGCTTTCCTCAAATTTCACATTATATATATACTGATCAAAATAGCGCCAAAAGGCAGCACAACAAGTCAAAAACTTCAATCAACCGTTCTTACGCATCTGGAAGTCGTATGCAAAAATCGAATTTTTGGAAATTTTCAAATAATAATTGAAGCACTTTCAGACGATAGGGGCAAAAGATTCAGGGGTTGATCTTGATTGCCCTAAAAGCCGACATTAAGAATGCACTAAGAAAAATAGCGCCCTGACAGTGAACCCTTCAAGTCCCGCGTGCGCCACTTTTCTTGTAGAACTTTGCAATCCTATAACTCGCCAGGCGAATGAGCTAGAGAGCTGTTCAACCCCTCTACGGATTCAGCACGTCTTGTAGTCAAAATCGAAAACAATAATTTTCGGTTTCGGTGGGGAGTTTTCTGGAGGTGACATCACAAAGAGGACATGTTTTGGAAATTTTGTCCATCTTTGGCGGGCCCTGGGCTCCAACCCATTGACCCATTCTTTTGGCTCAAAATTTTGTTGGAAACTAGATGAAAATCCGCGTCTATTGAGCCCTTGGTTGACTTGCTAGCATATCTGTAGCCAAAATTATGGGCCAAAAACTGTTTTTTTCCTAACTTTTGAGGAAAAAGCATAATTTGCCCTTTCAGGCCAAACTTTGGCCGGCCATAACTCGGCAGCAGATAGAGCTAGAGAGCGGTTCAAACCCTGTAATGACTAGTGGCTTCGGGTAGTTTAGAATAAGAAATACATTTTTAAAATTTGGATGGGGGGGTTTGGGCCTGTGGGCTCATGATGGGGGTCTGTTTTTTGGTTAATTATATGACGTCATCTTCCGATCCCACGCGCTAATATACAGTATTTTTGGATTCTTGGCAAAAACACGCGTTTTTAGAGCCCTTGATCAAGTTTCTAGCTTTTCTGGTTCAAAAGTTATGCCAAAATATTCCAAATATGTCAGGAATTCCCAAGGGCATTCAGGGGATCTCCCATATCAATATTCTACCATTTTTTGCCATAACTCATCAACCAGAAATGCTAAAAAGTCCATCAAACCCTCTAAAACCTCGTACTATAGCCTAGAATGCATTTAATTGTTGTTTCAAAAATAACTATTAGTAGCAGTTTTCGCATAAAACTTCAAATAGCGTGAGAACGGGCGGTTGAAGTTGTTATTCTGGCTTTGTCAGTGTCGGGGCGCTATTTTGCTTAGTGTATCCTTAAACCACGATAACGTGTCAATATATTGTGCCTCTACTGACCCCTCAGTGAAAGTAGAGTCTCAGGTCTGCGTATATGCAAGTTGTGGACACTTGATCCTTAAAATGCAGCATAGCACAACTAAACAGTCAAAACAGACAATTTCCACGACTCGAGTCACCATTTTTTACATTGACTCGAGTCGAGTCCGAGTCACCAAAAATGGTGACTCGAGTCGAGTCATTGACTCGAGTCACGCTATCACTGACTATCAGCACTGTAAGTTAGGATATCAGAGGCAAATACACTCAACGCTACAACACATCAATTCATAACTGCAAAAATATCAGGCTGTACGTTAAAACAAGGGAGCAAAACACATTCATCACTGCGCCAGAGCAATGTAGAACTGCAAATGAGGCTGCTCTATTTGTCTTGTTCAATACGAGAACAGAACGTGTGCCGCTGGACTGTGAACGCACACCTTCAGTGTGGGATTGATCTTCGAACCTTGTGATGGATGTATTGTGACGTCATCGATGTTAACTCTGAGCCAGATGAATCGGCCAAAGAGAGCTCTAATTTCCATGTGGATGGAAGTCACTTATAAGTGTCGCTTGCTTGGTCTTTCCCTTCTCCTTCATTTGGCCGACTTTGGTCACATGTAGCGGTCGAGCTAGCGAGACTGCTACAACTGTTTAACACACACCCCAGTTTGCAAGATCGAATCTTGCTAAACTACACAAGAATTGAGAATGCGCATAAAATACGCAAGAAAACTTTCGATATTTTATGTATAGAAGTCCAGCAAACTTTTGGTTTTCTTCTTTCCCTGCTGAGGCATTCGCAAATGCCTGAATGCTTCTATGTTAACAACTGCTTTTGAGCTCGTGCAACCGTTCTATCATCCTACAGAAATTGGTAGTGGAGCCAATGCGGTCAGCGCTTGCGCTGGTCATCCACAGCAGACAAAATAACAATTGTTTCTGATAAAACTATAGCGGAACACAATCTTAAACTCGCATAGTAGACGAAAGGTCTGCAAAGAGTGGTGAGATGGTTTCTGGATTCAGATGATAACCCAGATTCCCACCAAAACCTAATTATTACTTTTTTTGTCCATTTACAATGTTCCTTGAAATTTGCATGCAAATTCAATCAGTGGTATTTCCATTAAGACGACAAATTATCAAGCAAAAAGCATGCGAAAACAAATAATCTCCTTGTGCAGGTAATAAAGATTTTGTAAAATATCAAGCTCAAAGGGGGGTTTCAACCCCAACCCCCTTTGAGTACTCCCTTGCTTGAATTCAGATATGTGCAGCATTGATTGATTTATGCTTCATATGACTCAGCTAATAACAAAAACAATACAAAATACCATCATGCAAAAAGTAGGCTAAACAATTATCAGTGGAGATCTGAATAAATAAAAATCGATCGCAAGAGAATTGATCAATGTAAACAAAGATTGTCACTGTGTCACACAGGCATGGACGCCGGAACGTTTGTGCATTACGGGGGTACTTCCCCCTGCCCTTCGGAAGCGGGGGTGACGGGGGCACAGGTGTCCTTACATAACAGAATCAAACGTAATTTCATGATTTATCAAGATCGACTTGAAACAAAGTTATTGCAGCTATTCGTGCACACACAAAATTCAGAAGGGTTTTCATTAATTTTAGTTGTTAGTTTTGAGGTCAACATTGTTGCTGAACATGCAAATGCGAAAAAAATGACTATTATGGGTGCGCTTTTACACTGAACTCAAGCAAACAGTTTTGAACTCGTGGTACGTGAAAACCATAAGCATTTGCCCCTCCCTGGAAATTGGAACTAAGAACCATAGACGTAGCAAAGTGTTGCCATGCCCCGCTCCAAATTTTTTAAATATCTAGTCATTTTGTGTTTTGAGAGGCGATATCCCAAACAAACTACTGTTGCTAGCCCAAAATAAAAAAATGTTGGCCCCCCAAAAATTTTGGGCTGACTAGGCCACTGCTATGAACCAAAGTTTTCTAGAAAACTTGACATCAGCAGCTCAGTTATGATTAATTGATTTGTTTCTTGCAGTGACAGTTTATTTGCCTGCACGACACTCACACTGCACAAGAGCCAGCTTCACTGTTGTGGTGTCATGCAGTGATGAGCCTGCAGTTCACTCAGATCCGCTCATTTGCCTGCGGAGGCAGGTTGCGAAACTTGCGTGCGGATTGTTTTACTGTTATTCTTTATTGTGCAACAATAACACGGCATCAAATCTTCTAATGTTCACTTCAAGTTACGATCTTAAGCGTTTTGCCGCATGTGACTGTTGAAGGCAGACATATTGGGAAGTAATGCAGCGAGGGAATGACTGCTGATAGCGGTATGCAGTAGACGTTACACATATTTATCTGTTATACTTGGCGTTCCGCAAAATTCCAGATCAACATTAAATTTTTGGCGTTTACAAACGAGAAGAGCCTTTTTGATGTATTTGAGGCGTAGTCGGAAATGTTTGCTTTCTTTGGCAGCAAAACCAAACTACATGAAGTTTGAATAAAGCAGAACACAAAACATTGACGCAAAGCACAGCCACAGGTTCTAGAGTCGAAATCAGCTTCACCTGGAAAAATAATTGTCATGTGATTTTGTGCACAAGACGCCTGATTGAACGTGCGTTTTGCTCAATACCGGTCGTAAACCACCTTCTCACAAATTCAGATTTGTTCGTAAATTCATGTGCAGTTGTTTACCACTGAATTTCAACATGATTTGCGCTGGTGTTGAGGCATGATAACATTGGAAAACGCAGGTTATTTTAATTGCACGTCTGCTACAGACAAGAAATATAATGCCATGGCATTTCCGGTATGCCGCTACGCGGAGGGCTCGTTAGACAAACCATTTTCCAGTCACAACCGGGTACACATATCAGATTGATTAGACGGGTTTCGTAGATGGGCGGGATGTAGAGGCTTCAACACTTATCATCTCGAACAATTCATTAGTTTATGTCCCTGAGTTTCCTCCGGGAAGAGTCGCGAGGTCTGCAGCCCTAGGAAAATTCGAAACACCTCACGATCAACAGCAATATCAGATAGTTTGGTACCACATCAATAAGGGACCAAGCAAGGTCGGAGACGTAGTAACGCCAATTGGTCCTAGAACGACATCTGGACCATTTTCCCGTGGGTGTAGGCTTTCCTCACCAATCTTTCAGCAGGACTTTCCTCGCCAATATTTTGTTGGACATTTTGAACACATGACCCAAGCTGTGGTCTCTCGATGAGGAGAAGACATAGCTCGACACTCAGGGAGGTACAAAAGTCACAGCTGCACACTTTATCACGAATTGTCACGCCGTGAACTCTGCAAAAATCTTATCTCCATTCCTTTCATATGAGATAGTTTTGTTTCAGATCTTGCTCAAAGTCCATGACCAAAGGTGAGGATCGAAGCAAAGTCCGATAACTAACAGTTTTGCAATGTTTGAAAGCTTTTGTCAACACAATGCGACAAGCCTCACGCAGAATAGCGTTTGCTTTAATAATTCGCGTACCAATCTCTTTGCTCCAATTTCCATCACTCGTGAATACCATACCAAGAAATGCTTGATCGAATATTCGTGTTTTATCTTCAACTTTTACATGTATCACGTTATTTTTGTGGAGGGATTGTTCATCATTGTGCAGTGAGAGGAGAATGAGGATACTATCAAACCATCCATTGAAATTAACCGTGCGTAGTCGAGGGGAACCCATGATGTTGTGTGGAATTTCTTTATGCTGTTCTGCGCATCTTTGTCACGTGTTTTTTGCACAGTAAATTCTTGATGGCTTCTATGGTTCGTTGTTAATTGATTGCTAGATCTGTGCATTGAGGGCCACTGTCTGCGATTTATAATTTTCAAAAATTTATATTCCAGTGAACATTAAATCGTGTCGGTTCTATCATTCAAGAATGCAACGTAAGTGTCAATATTTTCTTTGCTGGAAACATGATCTACAAGGTTGATTACCGAATGAATCAGGACTTCGTCTCTAAGCAAACTATCAGCACATGCCTAACAATCGAAAAATTCTCTCGGCGTCGCCAATAAGATTGAAAGTAAAGATATGAAAGTTATGAACTGGAACACACCGTGCTTTTGTATTGCGAAAACTGCAAATGTTGCATGAAAATTGCTTGGAAGCACATCCATTGCGCATAGTTGGTGAGACCAGGCTTGATTTTTTCAAGAATCATTGAGTTTTGCCGCAGCAGCAAAGCGCGATGTCGGTCACGCTAATGTAAAAAGAAATTGTAGTTACTTGAGAGCAAACTAACTCTTCCTCTTTATGTAAACCCAAGCTTTAAACATTCCTAACTTCGCTATCGTCTAATTACAGTACAATGATCCTTACAGATTGTGGATTTACTGTCACCAAGCAAAACCTTGTCAGCTTCTAGCCTGATCTCATGAACTCTGCTCAATAGAATTAATTTTTGTTTATTACGTCCTAAAAATAGAAGTGAAAGGTTTGATTTAATTATCGGTTTCTGGAAAAGTAAATAGCTTTTTCATGTTAAAAGTCTCAAAATGGTAAATGAACAAGACAGTTTGTAAATGGGTGATTTCATGGCAGAAAGGAGACCAAAACATCGTCCACTCCAAACAGTCTCATGAAGAAACGTGATTGTGCAATGCCCAGCCTCTCCTTTGAAGGTTTATAAATTGCCTCACGACTGTGCTCGCAGTAGACACAATGCAAGGCCTCTCCAACACATATGCCCGCACCAACGCCTTCACATGTTTATACCCCTTAATGCTGAAAAGCGAGCTGTGAAAATGGCCCGACCGCTCTGTGCGAAGGAATTATGTCGTCAGTTACTGCCATGAAATGCACAAAATCAATGTAAACAATCGCGCATCGGGTGTTGCGAGCGTTAGGGCTTTATGCATAGGAGCCCGTCAGGGGTATTCCTGTCTCCCCACCAACTATCCACCACTGGAGACCCCACGTTGCGAGTTGCGACCGCTACGCATCTGGGGGTCCAAGTGGAACAGCATTGAGTGCTTCTACTCTTGGAGAGTGAAAGCCACGCGTAAACCGCAATTTTCAAAAAAATCTGGAACATCACTCACATAAAAGAGCGCTAACTGGTCAAACAAGCTAAACGATATCCTTGCGTGTTGTGGATATCTCTTCGAAAAACCGTCGTTGTCCTAACACTGTGGATCTGGAGGATTTGAAAGGATTGAAACTCTTCTACTCCAGCCTTGAACAAGAAAACCTTTCCCTGGCTTGTTTGGTGATACAGTATTTGCAATTCCCCAGCTGGCACGTTGTGTTGATGAATGGATCCAACTATAATCTGCTTAACAAATATGCTATAGGAAGATAGATATTTAACCGAAATTATGCTACAGGATGTGATGAAAGTGTTTAGGCCTTGCTGAAAGCCAGTTGCCCAGGCTTTGCTGAACGTTTTCACAAAAACGCTTTCTTGGCAATTAGGAAGATGTTAACTACGTTAGCTTTCTCTAGATATCTCCACGGTCTAACTTAGGGGTTGATCACCACGAAATGTTTTTTGTGACAACGTTTCACGTTAATGTTGGTTTTGCTCACTTGTATAGAAGAAACTAAGCAGGCACAGTTTAACTTCCACATTGTTTGTAATGCATTTGAGAGACGTTTTCCTATTGACCTGCAAAGAACATCACTTCACCACTAAGTATGTTGCGCTTTTTCAACATTTCCTAAATCTGAGAATTACTAAGTCGAAATCTCTGAACGCAGCCTTATGTAACTAACACACCCGGAAAGTTTGTTCAATGTATTGGGGGAAACTTTAATAGATCGCTATCGCCGCAAGGACATAAAATATATATTGCAAGCAACACATTTTAAATGCGAGAATGCAGCATTTCCTGGTACATCCCAATAAGCAATCGCTGCAAACTTAAAGGCACACTGCAAACTAGCACACGTTTTGTAAATAACAAATCCCGGTGCGGTTATGACAAGCAGAAAACGGGCGCATTGTTTTCACCTTTCGAAAAATAGAAGTTTCTTTTTGATTTACTGAAATACTTTCACAATGTTCCTAGATAATACACTTGTACCACATATATCCAAAACCGGTGAGGTCGTACAAATCTTTCACGAAATAACAAAAAAACGATTCAAGAGTGGATTTGGATTTTTTCGACATTTCAGATATCACAATGGCATTGTTAGCGACAGCTCGTGTATTGCCTTTCGATTTTGAAAGGCAGCTTATCTTTTCCTTTCCATCAATGCCGCGCGCGCAGTAGAAGCCGCGTTCTTTGACAAACTCAAAATTGGCGCGAGTTACTTTGAGCGGAAGATTCAAAAGCTGCTGAACTCGAATCATTTCAGCTCCGGGATCTGTCATTAGCCGATCCCCGTTTACAAAAACAAA